>Ga0207646_10007306_pt1 | contig 11259 bp, 10 predicted proteins | sample KBSK5502metaG_FD_184343 | JGI IMG/M metagenome (GOLD analysis project Ga0207646, IMG submission 184343) | Corn, switchgrass and miscanthus rhizosphere microbial communities from Kellogg Biological Station, Michigan, USA - KBS K5-50-2 metaG... | ecosystem: Host-associated > Plants > Roots >...
ACAACGATCGAGTAATCGGCATCATTTAGGAATGACGACCCCGCAGGGCGGGATCTTCGCCCTCGGCACCGCTTCTCACGCCTACCTCGAGTTCGACGCCGTGAGCGCTGAGGCGGCCCCGAAGCTGCTGACCGCGATCGCCTCGCTGCGCGAGCCCCGGACGACGATGGGCGGCGTCAACCTCGTCGCCGGGTTCCGTCCAGAGCTCTGGCGGCGCGTGGTGCCGGACGACGCTCCCGCCAACGTCGAGGGGTTCAACCGCGACATCACGGGCGCCGGTGGGTATGTGATGCCGGCGACGCAGCACGACGCCGTGATGTGGATCTCAGGCAGTGCGTATGACGTCGTCTTCGACATGGCCCGCGAGGTCATCGCCGCCCTCAACGCCCTGGCGTCTGTCGCCGAAGAAACGTCGAGCTGGCCTTACCGGCACGACCGAGATCTCACGGGCTTCATCGATGGGACGGAGAACCCGACGCTGATCGACGCACCAGGGATCGCGCTGATCCCTGAGGGCAATCCCGGCGCCGGCGGCTCGATCCTTCTGCTGCAGAAGTGGATGCATGACGTAACCGAGTGGGAGTCGCTGCCGGTGGATCGACAGGAGAAGGTGATCGGGCGAAAGAAGGACGACAGCGCCGAGCTCGAGAACAAGCCGCCGGACTCACACGTCGCGCGCACCGACCAGGACACGTTCGGCAAGGTGTTCAGGCGCAACATGCCGTACGGGACCGTGACAGGGCACGGCACGATGTTCGTCGGCTTCAGCGCCGATCAGCAGCACCTGGCGAAGATGCTCGCGAGCATGGCCGGATCGACCGACGGCGTGAGAGACGCGCTCACGATCTATACGCGAGCCCTCACCGGTGCGTACTACTTCATCCCGTCGACGGACGAGCTGCGCAGGCTCAGCGGGTCGTAACCCGCCGGGTCAGCTGCTGCTCGCCGCGCCGGCCTTCAGCCCGGTCGCGGCGAGAATCTGCTCCTCCCCGAGAGAGTCCTCTTTCAGGAGGGCCTGCGCGAGCGCTTCCAGCTGGGGGCGATGCTCGGTGAGAAGCTGTATCGCTTCCGCAAAGCATTCGTCCGCGATGCGCTTGACCTCCGTGTCGACGTCGCGCGCCGTCGCCTCGCTGTAAGGCCGCGCCAGCCCGAGGCCGTCGCCGCCACCGTCTTCTCGAAACGCCAGGGGTCCGATCTTCGGGCTCATCCCCCAACGCACGACCATCTCGTGAGCAATCTGTGTGACCTGCTGCAGGTCGTTGGCGGCGCCCGTCGACACGTTGCCGTAGACCACCTGCTCGGCGGCCCTGCCACCAAGGGCGCCGACGATGCGACCCCTCACGTAGTCCTCGCCGTAGTTGAAACGGTCATCGACCGGCCGCGAGATCGTGACCCCAAGAGCGCCCCCGTGCGGAATGATCGTCACCTTGCGGACCGGGTCGGAGCCAGGGACCAGCAGGCCGATCAGCGCATGTCCCGACTCGTGGTAGGCGATGCGTTCGCGATCACCGGGCGACAGCATCAGATGGCGTTCCGTCCCGAGCAAGATCCTGTCGATGGCCTGGTAGAAGTCCTCCGAGGTCACCGTCGTCTCCCCCTTGCGAGCCGCACCCAACGCCGCTTCGTTGGCCAGGTTGGCGAGGTCGGCGCCAACCAGTCCCGGGGTGGCGCCCGCGATGGCGTCGAGGTCGACGTCCGGGGCCAGCGGTACCTTCTTGGTGTGGATCTTCAGGATCTCCGATCGGCCCCGGCGGTCGGGCGGCTGGAGAGTCACGCGGCGGTCGAACCGGCCCGGCCTCAGCAGCGCCGCATCGAGAACGTCAGCGCGGTTCGTGGCGGCGAGCACGATCACGCCGTTGCCGGGCTCGAACCCGTCCATCTCCGTGAGGATCTGGTTGAGCGTCTGCTCCTGCTCATCGTTGCCGCCGATCCGAAAACCAGAGCTGCGGCTGCGTCCGATCGCGTCGAGCTCGTCGATGAAGATGATCGCGGGCGCCGCCTGACGCGCCTTCGTGAAGAGGTCGCGCACGCGCGATGCACCGACGCCGACGATCGCCTCGACGAACTCCGATGCGGACTGGCTGAAGAACGGGACCTTCGCCTCCCCGGCCACGGCTCGTGCGAGCAAGGTCTTGCCCGTGCCAGGCGGCCCGATGAGGAGGACTCCTTTGGGAACTGTGCCCCCCAGCCGCGTGTATTTCTGCGGCTCGCGCAGGAAGTCGACCAGCTCCTCGAGCTCTTGCTTGACCTCATCGATCCCGGCGACGTCGGCGAACGTGGTCCCCGGCCGCTCTGGGTCGTAAAGCCGGGCCCGGCTCTGGCCGAACGCGCCGAGCAAGCCGCCGGCGCCGCCGGCGCTAGCGGCGCGTCGAAGCACGTACAGCACGGCCACGACGATCAAGAGCGTCGGCCCGAAGCTCAGGAGCAGCGTCTCCCAGAGCGGCGGCGGCGGATTCTCGGGCTTCGCGTTGATCGTCACCCCGTGCTGCTCGAGCAGGGGCTCGAGGCTGTCGTCGGCGAACGTAGGTCGCTGGGTCGTGAAGTGAGTGGCACTCACCGCGCTGGACGGTGACTCCTTGACCGGGGTCTTGGTAACGCCGGTGATCGAATCGCCGGTAGTGGTGACGCTGACGACGTTCCCCGCGGCCACCTGCTGCTTGAAGACGTCATAGGGCAGTGTCACGGTGACGGGCTGGGCGGGTGCCAGCAGGACGTTGGTGATGAAGATGTTGGCGACCAGAAGGATGCCCAGAGTGATCCAGAAGCGCGCCGAGCGAAACGGGCTCTGCGGGACTGGCCTGACGGGCGGCTTCTGGGCAGGCGGACTGGTAGGTGGCGGGCTGGACATCGATGCTGATGGTAAACGTCCCTGGGTTACGCGCAAGGACGCGGAGATCGCCGCGTTGGAAGGTTTGGCGTGACACCGCCAGGCGTGCGTCTGGGCCGGTCTTGGCGAAAACCCGCTTCCGTGGGCCTGGTCATCGCCAGCGCCGCCGTCATCGTTCTATTCAGCCAGATGACCGCCCAGGCCCAGACCCCGGGGACGTCGAAGACCAACGAGCTTGGTGCCGGCCAGGACATCCCGGCGGCCGGTCACATCAAGGCCACCCTCCTGGCGCCCCATGGAAAGCATTCGCCGCCGCCGAAAGAAGCGAAACCTCTACGCAGCATGAACCCGGCCGCCCTTCGGGAGGCCAAGCGCAAGGCTGACGCCGAGGCCGCCCAAACTTCATCCGGCACGGCGCCGAGAACTTCAACCACCGCACCGGCGGCATCGCTGTTCAACGGTTTGAACCAGCCGGGACTGTCCGCGTCGGACGAGGGTTCCGGGGCGACCCCGCCGGACTCCACCGGGGCGATCGGCCCCACGCGATACGTCGAGATGGTCAACCAGCTGGTGGGTGTCTACGACCGAAACAACCTGGCGCTCATAAGCAGCCAAGACCTGGCGACGTTCGTCGGCGCCCCGGCGGGCATCGCCACCACCGACCCCCAGATCCAGTGGGACCCGCAGGCCAACCGGTGGCTGTACGCGGAGATCGGCTTCGCCACCGGCAACAACATGCTGGTGTTCGGATGGTCGAAGACCGCCGATCCGAGCGACCTGGCCAATGGCTGGTGCCACTACGGCGTGGGCACCGGCAGCAGTCTCCAGGATTACCCGAAGCTGGGCCACGACGCGCATTTCCTGGTCGTGGGCACCAACGTCTATGACGACCGTTCGGCGTCGTTTCCCTTCGTGACCGCAAACGTCTGGGCGATCCCCAAACCGGCGGCCAACGACTCCACCTGCAGCTCTCCGGTCACCGCCACGTTCTTCGCGAACGCCACCCACCTCTTGAAAAACGCTGACGGCACCCTGGCCTTCACGCCGATCCCCGCCAACGCTGCGGACAGCGTCACCAACGACCCGATCTTCGGAGCACACGACGCGACGCTTGCTCCGCAGACGAAGGTGATGCAGTGGCACATGGAGTCGCGCCCCAATCCTGTTCTGGTGGCGGATGGAGACATCACCGTCGGCGCATTCGCGATTCCACCCAGCGTGCCCCAGCCCGGAACCAGCTACCTGATCGACAGCCTCGACGGCCGCCTGACCCAGGCTGTGGCGCACTTCGACCCCTCTGCGGGAGCCGAAGCTGTATGGACACAGCAGACGATCGCGGGGTCGGGCCGGTCCGTGGTCCGCTGGTATGAGCTCCTGCCCTCCTCCATGGCGATCTACCAGCAGGGGGTGCTTCAGAGCGCCGCCGACTTCTACTTCAACGCCGCCATCTCGCCGACCTCGGCCGGCAACGAGGCGGCCGTCTTTTACAACCGTGCGAGCTCGACGCTCCTGTCGATGATCGGCAGCCAGACCCGTACGAGCGCGACGCCGCTCGGCCAGATGGATCCCGGCGAGCTGTCGCTCGGTTCGAGCATGGCCGCGAACCAGGAGAACGCGTTTTCCACCAACTGCACGCAGAATCCGTGCCGCTGGGGCGACTACTCGGGCGCGAGCCCTGACCCTGCCGGCACGCACGTGGTCTGGGGCACCAACCAGCTCGACGGCCCCGCCTTCTTTGGGTTCGCGCAGTGGTTCACGCAGAACTTCGCAGTCAGCACCGTGCCCCCGGTGCCGGACTTCAGCCTGGCCGTCTCGCCCTCGAGCCAGACCGTCTTCGTCGGGGCCGGCGCCAGCTACACGGTGAACATCGCGGCGGTCAACGGATTCACCAGCGCCGTGACCTTGAGCGTGAGCGGGTTGCCATCCGGAGCCGCCGGCGTCTTCAGCCCCAACCCCGCGTCCGGTGCAACGTCCACGCTGAGCATCACGACGGGCAGCAGCACGCCGACCGGAACCTATCCGCTGACGATCACAGGATCGGGCGGCGGCCTGACGCGTACGGCCTCGGCGACGCTCGTGGTCACGGTCCCGCCGCCGGACTTCTCGTTGAGCGCCTCGCCGAGCAGCCAGACCGTGAACCAGGGCGGGGGCACCAGCTACGCGATCACAGTCACGCCGATCGCCGGCTTCAACGGCGCGGTCAACCTGAGCGCGACCGGCCTTCCCTCCGGTGGGACGGCGGTCTTCAGTCCCAACCCGGCGACGGCGTCATCGACCTTGAGCGTCACCACGGCCGCGGGGACGAAGCCCGGCTACTACACCCTCACGGTCACCGGGACCAGCGGCAGCCTCACCAGGACCACCAGCGCCACGCTGGCGGTGAATGGTCCAGCGCCATGTGCGTCGGCGAGCATCGCGCCGGCCACCGCGACGCAGGCGGTCGGGTCGAGCGTCAGTTTTGTGGCCAGCTCGGCGATCTGCTCCAGCCCGCAATACGAATACTGGGTCCAGTACCTCGACGGCAGCTGGAACATGCTTCGGGCTTTCAGCACCGATCCGACATGGGCCTGGAACACGGCCGGGCTGGCGCCGGGGACTTACACGGTGCACGTCTGGGCGAACCAGGTCGGTGATTCGACGGCGGCGTTCGAGGCGGTGGGCTCGAGCACGGTGACGCTGAACGGCGGCTGCATATCGGCTGCCATCAGCCCGGCTTCCACGACCGCTGTCACCGGCAGTACGGTGAACTTCACCGCCACCTCGGGCGGCTGTTCCAACCCCCAGTACGAGTACTGGGTGCAGTACCTCGACGGCAGCTGGAACATGCTGCGAGCCTTCAGCACCGATCCGACCTGGCCATGGAACACCTCGGGCCTGGCGCCCGGCACCTACACCGTTCATGTCTGGGCGAACCAGGTCGGCGCCTCCACCGCGCTCGGCGAGGCGATCGGCTCGAGCACGGTCGCGCTGACGGGCGGCTGCACGTCGGCTGCGTTGACGGCGAGCCCGAATACGCCGCAGCCGGTCGGTACCGCGTTCAAATTCACGGCCAGCTCCGGCGGCTGCTCCAACCCTCAGTACGAGTACTGGGTGCAGTACCTCGACGGGAGCTGGAACATGCTGCGGCCCTTCAGCACGGACCCGACGTGGACGTGGAGCACATCGGGCCTCGCTCCCGGGACGTACAACGTCCACGTGTGGGCCAACCAGGTCGGCGACTCAACCACGACCTTTGAGGCTTTTGGCGCGACCACCGCGACCCTGACCGGCGCTTGCACGTCGGCTTCCATCGCCACGAGCCCAAACACAACGCAGGTGGTCGGTTCCACCTTCACGTTCACGGCCAGTTCGACCGGCTGCTCCAACCCGCAGTACGAGTACTGGGTGCAGTACCTCGATGGGAGCTGGAACATGCTGCGGGCCTTCAGCACGACTCCAACCTGGAGCTGGAGCACCGCCGGGATGAAGCCAGGCGCATATTCGATCCACGTGTGGGCGAACCAGCTGGGCGACTCGACCGCGACTTTTGAAGCTTTCGGCGCGACGACCGTCACACTGAGCGGAGGTTGCACGGGCGCTTCCGTCGCGCCATCCACGGGCTCCGTGCCGGGCGGTACGACGGTCACCTTCACGGCCTCCTCAACCGGCTGTCCAAACCCGATCTATGAGTTCTGGCTGCAGGACACCACCGGCACCTGGACCATGGTCCAGGGCTTCAGCACCTCGAACACGTGGCAGTGGAACACCACCGGGCTGGCGAAGGGCACATACAACGTCCACGTGTGGGCAAACCAGCAGGGCGCGGACACGTCGACCTGGGAGGCCTACGGCGCTTCGACGATCACCCTGACCTGACGGCCGCGATTTCGCGCGACCCGACCCCGACCAGCAGCAGCCAGGCTCCGGTCACCATGAAGATGAACGACGACATCATCCCCAGGCCCACCGCGTAAAGCCCCCACGCCCCGCCGAAAAAGAAAACGACCGCGCCCCCTGCTCCACGACCAGGCACGCAAAGCTGCCAAGGGTACGCAGCAGCACACCTCGGTCCGCGCTGGCCGCCGCCGACCGGATGCTCGAATACAGGATCAGCTCGACGACCACGAGCACGCCTATCAGCTCGACGGCGACCGCCTGGTTGTTCTGGCCGCCCATGAGCACCAGCGCACATCGAATGAAGACCGCGGTCAAGCCGGTGAGGATCGTGCGGGCGCGATGGCGGTGGACTGGATCTTTGGTGATGTCTTCGAGGTGCAGCGTCATGGCCACGAACACCAGGCCAGTCAGCGCGGCCGCCCCGCCACCGACCGTTATGAAGTAGTCATGCCAGGAGCCGGGCACCTAAGTAACCCTCGCCTCTGCCCACACGGCGCGAACCGTACTCCCTGGAGCATGGCGGCGGACATTGACTGTCCGCCGCCCTCGTTCTTCTGTGCCTAGTCGTCGCTGTCCGACTTCACGGCGCCGCGGATCTCCCCGCCTATGAAGTTGGTCGTGTGGACGTTCACGTACGCGTCCCCGGCGGCGATGATCGCCAGCGCTCCGGCGAAGTCGCCGGCGGACAGGTTCTGCCCCGAGACGGCCTGGATGTCAGCGGCTGTGACTCCGCTGCGCGAGACCGTGCCGCCGTTGGGTGGACATGCCGGCGTCCCTGGAGGGCCGGCAGTGGGCGTCCCGGGCGTGCCGCACAGCCACAGGAAGATGCCGCCGTTGACGGCCGGCTGGCCGAAGTGGATGTGGGCCATGAAAGCCGGGCTCGACAGCTTCGAGTAGGTGAGCGTGTAGGAAAGGGTCGACCCGGTCACCGTCGCCTCGAAATGACCCGTGCTCGGGCTGAGCTTCGGCGTGACCTCCTGGAATCCGGTCAGCTTGGCATGCATCGACAGCGTCGCCTCGTCGGCGCTCGTGGCCGCGACCGTCAATCCGAGGACGGCAACCACGGCGGCAGCTCGCAAGATCCATCTCAGTCTCATCTGAGCACCCCCACGTCATGTTTGAACCGGCGCTCGCTCTACCGTCTCGCCGATCCGGCCCGCTGTCAAGAAACGAATTGCGCGGCGTGCTATACGTGACGCCATGAATCGATTTTTCGACGAGCTGGGTCAGAGTTGGGTGGCGGCGGCGGAGCGGCGCTCGGGCAAGATCGACGCGCCGACACTGGACGCCAAGGTGGCGCTGGAGCTCCTGGATCTCGCGCGTGTCGCGGCCCGCACCCAGGAGAGACGCTTCGCGCCGCTGTCGTGCTACATGGCGGGAATTGCGACCGAACGTCTTCGCGTGGCCAAAGGTGGCATCGACGATGCCGCCGTCGCGGCTTTCATCCTCGAGGTCAGGCAGGAGCTGGAGAAGGAGTACCCCGCCCCGGTTTAGCTGACTCTGATTACGGGCAGCTGGCGGAAGCTCTGCACCGAGACCCGGGCCGCCACCGCTGAGGCCACATCGCGGAAAGCTTTGGCCCCCGCGGTGTCCGGACGGGACACGACCACCGGCGCGCCGGCGTCGGCCTCTTCGCGAATCACCTTCTCCAGCGGAATGCCGCCGAGGTAAGGGACGCCCAGCCGCCGCGCGGCGCGCTCGGCCCCGCCGTGGTCGAAGATGTAGTGCTCCTCGCTGCAGCGCCCGCACACGAACCAGCTCATGTTCTCGACCAGGCCGAGCGGGGTCACGTTGAGACCGCGAAACATCTGCAAAGCCTTGACCGCGATGCCGAGCGCGGCCGCCTGCGGCGTGCAGACGATCGCGACGCCCGCCAGGGGCACGGCCTGGGCGAGGGTAAGCGAAGCGTCGCCGGTGCCGGGTGGAAGGTCGATGATGAGGTAGTCGAGCTCGCCCCAGTGAACGTCGCCGAGCATCTGCTCGATCGCGCGTGAAACCATCGGCCCGCGCCAGACCATCGCCTTGTCGGCGCCGGCCAGGAACCCGATCGACATCAGCCGGACGCCGAAGGCCTCGAGCGGCACCAGCTTGGCGTCCACCACCTTCGGCTGGTCCTGGACGCCCATCATCCCCGGTATCGAAGGGCCGTAGATGTCCGCGTCGAGCAGGCCCACCTTCGCCCCGCTGACGCCGAGAGCGCAAGCCACATTGATCGCCACCGTGGATTTTCCGACGCCCCCCTTTCCCGACGCGATGGCGATCACCTGTTTGACACCAGGAAGGACCTGGTTCGGCTGCCGCCCGCTGAAGGCCGAGCGCACGTTGGAAGTCATCTTCAAGTCGACCGCCGTCACGCCCGGAAGGTCGCCGACCAGCTTGCTGGCCATCGTCTGAAAGCGATCGCGCACTGGGCAGGCCGGCGTCGTCAACTCGAACGTGAAGCTAACGCGGCCGTCGCCGGCGATGACGAGGTCCTTGATCATCCCAAGGCTGACGACGTCCCGTCCGAGGTCGGGGTCCTGGATCGCTGAGAGGACGCTTAGTACTTGTTCCGAGCTTGGAGGTGACTGCCTACCGTTACTGGGCACTGAAGATCACCGCCGCACGCAGCGCCAGCACGCCGAGCAGAACCAGCAGCGACACCACCAGCGTGTCCGTACCCGCGCGCGCGATGACGGCCGAGCCGCCGGCGGGAAGTCCGCGGATCCGCATGTGTCCCCTCGCGGCCACCAGCGACGCACCGATCCCCACCAGCGCCAGCACCCAGAGCGGCAGGAATGCCACGGTCGGCCCGGCCGTTCCCGCGGCGATGATAGTGATGAAGAACAAAACCAGCAGGAGCACCTCGAGGATCGAGAAATATCCGTCGGCCTCATGGAGGCGGCCGAGGCTGAACGCTGCGCCGGGGCGGTACCTGGTGAGCAGCGCGATCAGCGCGGCCGAGCCGCTCAGACCTGAGGCGAGGAACAGGCCACCGAGCATCCAGGTGTCGCTCCAGATCGGCTGGTTGCTGACGCTGAGCAGCACGCCCGTGTAGGAGGCGATGAACAGCGCGAGCACGCCACCGATGACGTTGAAGGCGAGGCCCAGGATGCCACCGATCGGCTTGCCGGGATCACCAACTGTTCCGCGGTCTCTCCGGTCGAGCACGAACGACTCCAACGCGGACACGGCCGCGAAAAAGCCGAATACCAGCAGCGCCCAGACGCCGACCGACATCGGCGACCAGTACTTGAAGTTGAGGCCCATGTCTCCGGGTGTGACGTCGACGAGCATGTGCCAGAACTTCCACCAGCTCGCGCCGAGGTCGGTGGTCAAGAGCACGGGGCAGACCAGCAGAGTCACGAAGCTCGCGTAGAAGCCGACGCGCGCGGCGGCCTCGTCGCGCGCATCGCCGACCAAACGGAGCAGCGTCGCGACCGCATAGGAACCGCCCGTGAGGCCGGCGAAAAAGAAGTAGCCGAGGATGTACCACGTCCACTGCGGGGCTCGCACGAAGTGCTCGGCGGCGAGATAGATCACGACGTTCCCCGCCGCCTGAAGGCGACAACGCCCGCGATCACGCCGAGCACCGCCGTCACGATCGCCCCGATGTACCCGCCCAGGTCGTTGCGGCTCGGCAGCTGCGCGTTGTCGGCATTCGGCAGTCCATATGTCTCCGGCTTGTCCATGAGGAGGAAGAAGGCGTTCAGCCCCCCGTAGACCTTGTCATCGCGCCCGTAGAGCTGAGCCTGCGTCACGCCCTGCGAGTGCAGCGCGGCCAGCCGGACGTCCGCCGCCTGCTGAAGCTCGGCCAGGGGACCGAACTGGATCGATTGCGTCGGGCAGGCTTTGGCGCACGCAGGCTGCAGGCCCCCCTGGAGCCGGTCGTAGCAGAGCGTGCACTTGTGGGCGGTGCCGGTGGCCGGATTCAGCGCGATCACGCTGTATGGGCAGGCGGCGATGCAGTTTCGGCAGCCGTTGCAGACGTCCTGCTGGATGAAGACGGTGTCGAACTCGGTGCGGATGATCGCCCCGGTCGGACACACCTCCATGCAGCTCGCGTGCTTGCAGTGCTTGCAGACGTCGGACATCATCAGCCAGGCCTTCCCGTTGCCCGCGTCGACCGTCTGGACCGGCACGTCGTCGATGAACTTCACGTGGCGCCAGTTCTGGTCGTCGAGCTGGCCGGTGTTGTCGTAGCTGTCGGCGAGGAATTTCGGAGAGTTGCCCTCGAGCTGGTTCCACTCCTTGCAGGCCACCTCGCACGCCTTGCAGCCGATGCAGATGCTCGTGTCGGTGAAGAAGCCGTAAGACTCGCCGGGCTTGATTGCTGTAGCCATCGGTTAAAAGCCCATCAGGTTGGGAGTGATTTTCGAAAACCCGCGTTCCCTGGCATACAGGTCCAGCGGCAGGGCGTCCAGCTCATCGACGACGGGGACCGCGGCCGGGTCGGCGGCAAGGTCGACGTTGAGCAAATAGCGGCGGCATGTCTCGCAGGCTTCGATCCGAACGTGAGGGAATATCGCCTTGGGCGCGGAGCCGTTCGAGCCGTTAGGGCCAACCGGCAGTCCGCG
>Ga0207646_10007307_pt1 | contig 11258 bp, 12 predicted proteins | sample KBSK5502metaG_FD_184343 | JGI IMG/M metagenome (GOLD analysis project Ga0207646, IMG submission 184343) | Corn, switchgrass and miscanthus rhizosphere microbial communities from Kellogg Biological Station, Michigan, USA - KBS K5-50-2 metaG... | ecosystem: Host-associated > Plants > Roots >...
GCCGAAGACATGGCAAAGGTCCTCTGCCGTACGGAACCGTGACGGACTCGTTCCGGCTGAGGACCTTTGCCATGTCTTCGGCGTGTCCCGCGTAGTACTCCTGTCGGTAGACCTCCCCCACGCTCGGATCGGCTTTCATCACGATGCCCGGCTTCGCGCCCTTGACCCCGGCCTTCCACGAACCGTCGCTGCGAACCCACTTGCCCTTGACGAAGTCCGATGAGTCCTCGCCCAGGTACCAGACGTTGCCGCGCTTGTCCTGTGCGTACCAGTCGAAAGTCTTCTCTTCCGGCTTGCCCCCGACGAGCACCTGGTCGAGAACGACTGTTGCACGGATGCCGAGGATCATCTTCGTCTTGCGCGTGACGAACTCGGTGACCCTTCGTGCCCTTCCTTGCTGCGTCCCGCCGAAGATGAAGGTCGTGCCCGGCCGGAGCGGAAAGTACGTGTTATCGATCCGTGTGACGAAGTCGCCGGGTCGCGGAAGGATCGGGATCGGAGCGGCCTGCGGCATGTCGCCGGCAGACCCACCCGCCAGCGCGACGACCGAACCGGCGAGAACGACGCTACCGACGACCGTCCCAGCGAAGATGAAGCGCCTGCTCATGCCTGCCTCCCTTTCTCCTCCAGACCATAAGAAGCGCAAGTGAGCGTGCCATGAGAGCGGCCGTCGAGAATTTCATCTCTCCCTCATGGAAGACCCGGGCCCGTTACGCGACGATCGCCGCGCGGAGTCTTGACGAAGACCTGCCAGTTGTACAACGCGTAGAACATGGTCCGATCGGCGCCGATGCGTCGCGCATACCGCAGGACGGCATCGACGTACGCGCTTGACGGGTTGTAGTGGTGCAATGCGTTGCGCAGATCGCGGGGCGCGCCTGAGGCGTGGAGGTAGTTCGCTGCGCCGAGGATCGCGTCGTGTGCGTCCTGAACGTTCCCCCCGAGCCCGTACCTGCGCCACGTCGCGGGTATGAATTGCATCGGACCCTGCGCGCCGGCTGCGCTCGCACTTCGCAGCTTGCCGAACTTCGTCTCGACGAAGTTCACGGCTGCGAGCACGCTCCACGGGACACTGAACCTGCGCTGGGCCTCTTGGTAGTAACTCAGCAGATCCGGTGCCGGGCGTGGGCGGGCGACCTTGATCGTCCGGACGCCGATCGGAGGTGTCAGGCGATAGAGCTCGCGTTGCGCAGCGAGAAGATCCCGGCTGACCTTTGCCAGATCCTGCGGGACCAGCGCGAGTGTGCGCTTCGCGAGACGCGAGTCCCGCGTGAGCAATCTGTAGATGCGCTGCTGGTACAGCGCGTGCAGGACTACGGCCTGCGGCGGATCGGCGCTCTTGGGAATCCAGCTGCCGATCGCTTGCTCGAGCTGTGCCGTCGTCTGAGCGAGCGTGCGCGCCAAAGGCGCAGGGTCCTTCGGGATCGGCGCGTTCACGACCGGTGGCGCCGCGGCCGCGTTGGCGACAACCAGCAGCGCACATAGAGAAGCCCGCCGAAGCGGGCTTCTCGTTAGCAGGCCTGTAAGCCGGATTCTGTTTGTGGTGACCATCCCTCTATGCAGCAACCCGGTCCCTCGGCGGGCCGCCTGCTGGCGGGACCTGTTTGCCTTGCACCGGACGGGGTTTGGCTAGCCGCCGTGTTGCCACGACGCTGGTGGGCTCTTACCCCACCTTTTCACCCTTACCTTCAGCGTCTCCGGAGAATCGCTGTAGGCGGTCTCCTTTCTGTGCCACTTTCCGTCGGCTTTCGCCGCCTGGGTCGCCCCAGCGTCCTGCCCTGCGGTGTCCGGACTTTCCTCGAGCCGCTAAGCCCGCGGTCACCCGGCCTGCGTGTCGAATTGTAGCTTCGTTTCTTCCTGCCCGAGCTCCGCTCGCAGGCTCGAATTGCACTCCGGGCAGGTGACCATCCCGCCTGCGTGCAGCACGAACTCGCCGCAGACGAGGCACTCCATGCTGGCGCCCCGCAGCAGCGCCTGGAGCTCCTGCTCGAGAGTTCGATGGAGAGGTGCCACCGGGTTCACAACGAGCGGAACACCCCCGTGACGCGTCCCAGGATCTGGACGTGAGGCGCGTAGATCGGCTCGAGCGCGTCGTTCTCGGGCTGGAGCCGCACTCTCCCCTTCTCACGGAAGAAACGCTTGACCGTGGCCTCGTCGGCCGACTCGTCGTCGCCGGCGAGGGCCACGACGATCTCGCCGTTGCGTGCTTCCTGCGCCCGCTGTACGACCACGAGATCGCCGTCGAGGATGCCGGCGTCGATCATCGAGTCGCCCTGTACGCGCAGAAGGAAGTCTCCACGCAGCGTCTCGGGCACGGCCAGGTGATCCTCGACGTTCTCTTCGGCGAGCAGCGGTCCGCCGGCCGCGATCTGCCCCACGAGCGGCAGCTTCTCGAGCGTTGCCGCCGGCGCCTCGTGGCGCTCACGCCCGACGAGCTCGAGGGCGCGGGGCTTCGTCGGGTCGCGCTTGAGCAGTCCGGCCCGCTCGAGGTTGGCAAGGTGTGCGTGCACCGTCGAGGGCGAGGCCAGCCCGACTGCCTCGCCGATCTCCCGCACGGTGGGCGGGTAGCCGTGTCTGTCGACATAGTCGACGAGGAAGTCCCAGATCTCCTGCTGTCGTCCCGTCAGCATCTCCGCCTCCAGGGGTTGGATGGTCGATCGAACGTGTGTTCGCCGTCCAGGCTAGAGATCCTGCCGGACGTTGTCAACCGAAGTCCGGCCGCGCTGCGCGCGGCCACGATGACTTCGGTTGAGAGGTTCTCCGGAGAGCGGAAGCGGCGAAGCCGGGCCAAGCCCGGCTTCGCGGCAAAGTGCGCTGGAGAGGACTTGAACCTCCACGGCCTTTTAAGGCCACTAGGCCCTCAACCTAGCGCGTCTACCAATTCCGCCACCAGCGCTTGAGGGCCGGGCCATTGTAGCCGTGGGCTCGACCGGGTAGATCGTGCGCCCTGACTAGAGTGCCGCGCGATGCGAGACGTCTGTGCAGCGGCCGTGGATGCGGCGACCGGTGCCGGGGCCGAGTACGCAGACGCGCGCGTTGTGCTGAAAAGGGATCAGTTCGTTGCGACGAAGAGCGGCCGCGTCGAGCGTCTCTCGGATTCCGAGAGCGAGGGCATCGGGGTGCGCGTGCTCCTGAACGGCGCCTGGGGCTTTGCGGCCGACCGCCGGCTTTCTGCGGCTGGGGCGCGGGATGCCGCGCTGCGAGCCTGCACGTTTGCGCGGGCAGCGCCGGGCAAGCACTCGCGGCACCTCGCTCCCGTCGCCTCTGCGACCGGGACGCACCGTACGTCGGTTGGGCGAGACCCGTTCGAGGTCCCGCTCGCGGAGAAGGTGGCGCTGTGCCTCGAAGCGGACGAAGCCATGGCCGGCCCGGAGATCCTCGTCCGCCAGACGATGGTGCGCGCGCAGCGGGAGCACAAGCTCCTGCTTACCTCGGAAGGGACGGAGGTCGAACAGGAACTGATCGAGTCCGGCGCGGGCATCGAGTGCGCGGCTGCCCGCGACGGTGTCTTCCAGATGCGGAGTTATCCGAGCGCGCATGTCGGCTCTAGCTGCCAAAGCGGCTGGGAGTACGTCGAGGGGCTGGATCTTGCGGGCCAGGCGCCGCGCGTCGCGGAACAGGCGGCTGCGCTCGTGAGCGCCGACGAGTGCCCGAGCGGCGTGACGACCATCGTGCTGGACGCGGACCAGGTCGCGCTGCAGGTCCACGAGTCGGTCGGTCACCCGACCGAGCCGCGTCTACGGGACCGAGGCCTCGTACGCCGGCACGAGCTTCCTGAAGCCGGAGGACCTCGGTTCGCTTCGGTACGGGTCGGAGCGGATGAACATCACTGCGGATCCGACGACACCGGGCGGGCTCGGCAGCTTCGGATTCGACGACGAAGGCGTTCCCGCCGAACGCATGCCGGTCGTGGAGGCGGGTCTGCTCACCGGCTTCCTGGCCTCACGCGAGACGGCGGCGCGCATCAATGCCGGCAACGGCGGCTCGATGCGCGCCGACGGGTGGAACCGGATGCCGCTCGTGCGGATGACGAATCTCCACCTGGAGCCGGGCGAGGGAACACTCGAGGACCTGCTCGCCGACGTCGACGACGGCGTGTACATGGAGACGAACCGCAGCTGGTCGATCGACGACAAGCGCCTCAACTTCCAGTTCGGCACGCAGATCGCCTGGGAGATCAAGAAGGGCAAGCTCGGCCGCATGTTGCGCGATGCGACGTACACCGGAATCACGCCGCAGTTCTGGGGCTCGCTCGACGCAGTTGCAGGACGCGACTCGTGGCGGCTGTACGGCATGACGAATTGCGGCAAGGGACAACCGGGGCAGAGCGCCCACGTCTCGCACGGCGCCGCTCCCGCACGTTTTCGCAACGTCCAGGTCGGGGTGCGGTCGTGAACGCCCTCGAGGTCGCGAAGGCGGCGCTCGAGACGGTCGACGGCGAAGCGGAGGCGGTGGCGCATGTCGAGCACTCCGGGCTCGCGCGCTTCGCGGGCTCTGAGGTACACCAGCCGACGCTGATCGAGAACGCGATCGTCACGCTGCGCGTCGTGCACGACACACGGCTCGGCGTGGCGACGACGAACAGGCTCGACGAGGCCGGGCTCGAGGAACTCGCGCGCCGCGCGGAAGACGCCGCGGCGAGCGCGCCGGCCGACGAGACCTTTCCCGGCTTGGCTCCTCCTGTGGTTCCGCCGTCCGTGGAGGGTTTCGACGACGAGACTGCGGCGCTCGGCCCCGACGACCAGGCCCGACTGGCGGCGGCGGCGATCGAAGCGGGCGCCGACGTCCCGGTCTACGGCTTCTTCACGAGTGCGCTCTCCGAGCTCGCGGTCATGTCCACGACGGGCCTGTCGGTCCAGCAACGCATGACGGATGCGATGGCGCTTGTCGTCGCTGCGGACGAGCAAGGCTCGGGGTACGCCGAGCAGACCGCCTGGCGTGCAAGCCGCATCGACCCCGCCGCCGTTGCCCACGAGGCCGCAGAGAAGGCGAGGCGAACCAGAGGTGCAGCCGAGATCGAGCCGGGTGTCTACCGCGCCGTGCTCGAGCCCTACGCATTCGCCGAGCTGCTGGACTACTTCTCGCACGACTCGTTCGGTGCGCTCGGGCTGATCGACAAGCGCAGCTACCTGACGGACAGGCTCGGCCAGAAGGTCTTCGACGAGAAGATCTGCATTACCGACGACGCGCTCGATTCGCGCGGATTGCCGAAGGCGTTCGATTTCGAAGGCACGCCCAAACGACCCGTGAAGCTGGTGGAGCAAGGCGTCGCCCGCGGAGTCGTCTGGGATCGAGCGACGGCGGCACATGCAGGCGATGGCGCCGAGTCGACCGGCCACGCATCGCCCGCTGAATTGCGCGACTGGGGCCCGCTACCTTCTGCGCTCTCGGTCCAGCCCGGTTCCGCGGATTCGGTCGAGGAGCTCACCGAGCTGATCGGCGATGGTCTCTACATCACGCGCGTCCACTATCTCGGGGTCGTGCATCCGCGCGAAGGGGTCGTCACCGGGATGACGCGCGACGGGACGTTCCGCATCCGCAACGGGAAGATCGCCGAACCGCTCGTCAACCTCCGCTTCACGATCGCGGTACCGGACTTCCTGAGCGACGTCTACGAGCTCACAAACAAGGCCACCCTCGTGAATTCGCAGAACTTCTACGGGGAGCGTTACCCCTACGGAGTCATGGCGCCCGCCATTGCGGCGGAGCGCTTCCCCGTCACGGGCGTCGGCTCGAAGCCTGGGATCTGACTTCCGCGTAGTCGACGTTTCCAAGCACGTCTTCGCGCCAGCCTCCGAGCCGCGCAGAGACGAGACGTGCGTCCACGACCCAGGCGATCGGGACGACTCGCCCCAGTGACCTCAGCGCGGCGTCCAGTCGCGCCAAAGCCGGCCCTTGGTTGGTCGCCGCGAGCACCGCAGCCAGCAGATCGTGCCTGCGGAAGCCGGAGCGGGCCACGGCCTCCGCGAGCAGCGCTTCCGTTTGAGGATAGGCGGGTACCCAACGACGAAAGTCGGTCGCGAGGTTTCCGGCGGGGTCCGCAACCAGCACCGGGCCCAGACCGATGTCGCGCCACTGCGCAGACAGCAGGCCCGACCCGAAACGCAGCGCCGGATCAGACGGAACGCCGATCCGCACCTGAGCGCCGGGAAGCGACGGAATCCGTTTCAACGCCTCGCGAAAGCGGGCCGGTTCCAAACGATCACCGCGACCGACGAGATCGACCGCGGCTGACCCAGCGAGCTCCGGTACGAGCTGCTCGTAGTCGGTCCGGTCCGCTGTGTCCCCGTAGGCGTGGATCACGGACAGCGCCGGACCGCCTCGGAAGACGACTACGTCCTGAGCCAGCAGCCGAGTCGCTCGGAGTGAAGTTCCCAACGTGTTGTCTCGCTGCGTCGCGACGATGTCGCCCACCGGAACCGGTGCTTCGTCCAGTCGGCCGCGACGAAACTCGTCGAGTGCGGCGAACGCGCCGAGGCGGCGGAAGACGACCGTCAGGCCGGGTCGATACACGACAACTCGGCGCGGAGAGCCACTCACGAGCCGGAACGGCCCTGGCACGAACCGCGGCGCCGCTGCAATCGAGGTCAGCGTGTACGGGAAGCGGCGCCACGGCTCGTCGAGCCGGACGACCAGTGAAGACGATGTTGGAGCCGCGATTCTGAGGACGCCGGCGAAGAGCCAGCGGTCGGGCGCCTGCGGCAGACTCACGACGCGCTGTAACGCAGCGGCGATCGAGGGAGCGTCCTGGCACTTGAAGGTCCAGCGCCTGAAGTCCGGCGATGCACGCCACGCCGTACAGAGCCCCGGAACGACGGCTCCGGTGACGCCATCCGTTCGGAGCGGAGTCGAGTAGAGCGCGCGGGCGAGCGTCGTCTCGTCGCGTCCTTCGACGAGTGCGGGGTCCAGCGGCCAGCGAAACTGGGTCAGAGCAACGCGCACGACGTTCGCCGGACCGGTTGCCTCCGGGGCCCGCGCGGTTGGCGCGGGATCCGCTCCGCAGCCCACCGCGATCAACGCAATCGCGGCAGAGAACGCGGCTACTTCAGCGCGTGGAAGAGCAGGATGCAGTTGACGACGAAGAGGATGCCGACGACGACGGTCAGCCTCGTGAGGTTGCGCTCGACGATGTGTGTACCGCCCTGCGAGGCGGGCGTGAAGCCCATCCCGCCGAGGCCGGCGTCCCGACCGGAGTGCATGAGGATCAGGGCGACGAGTGCCATCGAGAGCAGAACCTGGATGACGGCGAGCGCCTGAACCATCGCGAAACCAGGGTAGCAGCGCTATCTGGGAGCGACGACTTCGACGATCGCGTCGATCAGCTCCGCCGCGATCCGATCCTTGGTCACGTATCCGGCTGCTCCAGCCTTTCGCGCACGGTCGAGATCGCTACGCGAGTTCGAGCCGGTGAGCATCAGGATGCATGCTCGCGGCTGCTGCTTGCGGATCTGCTTCGTCGCCTGAAAGCCGTCCATGATCGGCATGGAGATGTCCATGAGGATGACGTCCGGCTCGACCGAAAGTGCGAGCTGCACGGCGTCGGCTCCGTCTCCGGCGTGGCCTACGACCTGGAGTCGTTCGTCCGTTGCAAGGATCGACTCGAGGGCCTCTCCGAACAGGCGATGGTCATCCGCGATCAGCACGCGGATCCGATCGGAACCATTGGCGGCGGCCTGCATGTCGGTCCTGCGAACAGTGACCTGTTACGGTCGATTTGTGAAGGGGGACGAGGCGCACGAACGAATCCAGAAGCTCCTCGTCACCGGGGACAACCGGCTGAAGCAAGGCGTCGATCCGGCGAAGGCCCGGCAGAGCTACGAGCAAGCGCTCGAGGCCGCCCGAGAAGCAGGGCTCGAGGAGGCCGTCCGCCCGCTCGTCGAGATCAGGCTCGCCGACCTCGAGCGGCTCGCTCGAGAATCGCTTCCACCTTCTCCGCCTGACACCTGACGTCATGCGTTTCCGCCGCGGCACGGGCGGCCGGATTCGGGCAGGGCAGGGCGGCTGCCGCGCGCAACGCGTCAGTGAGCGCGTCCTCGTCGACCGGATCGACGAGCACGCCCGCCTCCGGGTCGACGAACTCGGGCGGCCCGCCGATCCTCGTCCCTACGACCGACCGTCCGGACGCCATCGCCTCGAGCAGCGCCTGGCCGAAGGGTTCGATCAGGCTCGGCTGGCAGACGACGTGCGCCGCCGCGATCTGCGCCGGGATCCGCTCGTACGCGAGCGCGCCCGTGAGCTCGATCCGCGAGCGGCCCTCGAGCTGCGCGCGTAGAGGCCCGTCACCGACGAACGTCAACGTTCCTTCGCCGAGCCGTTCGAAGGCGCTTGCCAGGCGGAGCACGTTCTTGCGCTGGATCAACGAGCCGATGCAGAGGTAGCGAGTCGGACCGTCGGGCGCAGGTTGCATCGCGAAGCGCTCGAGGTCGACGCCCGAGTCGATCACCTCGGTCTTGCCCCGCGCCTCCGGGACCTTGGCCTCCAACTCGAGCCTCAGATAGTCCGAGACCGCGACGACCGTGGCGGCCCGGCGAACGACCAGACGCGTAGCGGCGCGAATCCCCGGGAGCCAGCCGATGTTGCGAACGTCGCGGCCGTGAGCGGTGACGACCAGCGGCGCCCGGCCGGCGAGCGCACCGATGAGACCGGTCGGAACGAGGAAGTGTGCGTAGACGACGTCCGGCCTGAAGCGGCGTGACGCTGCAAAGGTCGCGCCCGCGAGCCTGACGTACTTCACCTTGGCGCCGCCCCGCCGATCGAGAACGGCGCGCTCGACTTCGTGACCGCGGGCCACGAGCTGCTCCTCGAGCCCCCGCACGAAGACACCGAGGTCGGGGTCGGCCGGCCCGGGGTACATCTGAGAGACGAGCAGGATCCTCATCGGTCCCTATACTCCCTGGCCGTGTGACGCGTCGTTGAGCCCGCCTGCAGTCTCGTAGTTCCTCCAGGGAGGTTCCGACCCGTTGTCTGAGTCAGTCGTTCACGTCAGCGAGCTAACGAAGGTCTTCAAGGTTCCCGAGCGGGAAGCCGGACTTCGTGCGGCCGGGAAGGCCCTCATCCGCCGGAAGACCCGCGACGTGCACGCGGTGGAGGCGATCTCGTTCGACATCGAGCCCGGCGAGGTCGTCGGCTTCCTGGGGCCGAACGGCGCGGGCAAGACGACGACGCTGAAGATGCTCGCGGGCCTGCTCTACCCCACGAGCGGCGAGGCCAGGGTGCTCGGACACATCCCGTCGCGGCGCGAGAAGCACTACCTCCGCCGGATGACGATGGTGATGGGCAACCGCAATCAGCTGCAGTGGGACATCCCTGCGCTCGACTCCTTCGAGCTGAATCGCGCGATCTACCGCTTGCGCCGCGAGGACTACCTGGCTATGCGCGACGAGTTGGTCGAGCTGCTCGACGTGGGCGACCTGGTGCGCAAGCCGGTGCGCAACCTCTCGCTCGGCGAGCGGATGAAGGTGGAGATCGTCGGGTCGCTCCTGCACCGGCCGATGGTGCTCTTCCTCGACGAGCCGACGATCGGGCTCGACGTCACGATGCAGAAGCGCATTCGCACGTTCGTCTCCGAATACAACCAACGGTATGGCGCGACGGTTCTGCTGACGAGTCATTACATGGCCGACGTCGAGGCTCTCTGCAAGCGCGTGATCGTCATCCACCATGGGCAGATCCTTTTCGACGGAGCGCTCGCCAACCTCGCGAACGAGTTCGCGGCCTACAAGACGATCGGTGTCCTCCTGGAGGACGGAAGCGCAGAGCTCGACAGCTACGGCGAGGTGATCTCCCGCGACGGGGATCGCGCCGTGCTGCGGGTGCCCAAGGCTGAGACCTCGCGCGTCGCGGCGCGTCTGCTCTCCGAGCACGAGGTGCTCGATCTCACGATCGAGGAGCCCCCGATCGAAGACGTGATCGAGATGGTCTTCGCGCAGTCACGATGAGCAGCCGGGCTGCATCTCTGCCCGAGGAAGGGCGCCTGCGATCGCTGGTCGACTTCTACTCGACGCAGATGCGGACCTCCGTCGTGGCGCAGCTGCAGTACCGGGCCGCGAACTACTTCTACATGCTCGGAATGGTCGCCGAGCCCGTGATCTACCTCGTCGTCTGGTCGACGATCGCGGAGCAGCACGGCGGAGCGGTGAACGGGATCACGGCGGGGCAGTTCGCTGCGTACTACATCGTCTGGACACTCGTCCGGAACATGAACATCGTCTTCGGCGCGCCGTTCTGGGAGTGGCGCATCCGCGAAGGTCGGCTCGCCGGCGACCTGCTTCGGCCGCTGAACATCCTCCACTACGACCTGGCGTACTTCGCCGGCTGGAAGTTCGTGGTCGTCGGGCTGTGGCTGCCGATTGCGGTCGGGCTCTCGGCCGTGTTCCACCCCGACTTGCATACGTCCGCGCTCGAGATCGTCGTCTTCATCATCGCGATCTGGGGCGCGTACTTCGTGCGGAGCATGTTCCAGGCCACGCTCGGGATGTTGAACTTCTGGACGACGCGAGGCGCCGCGGTCTTCGATCTCTACATGGCAACCGAGATGCTGCTTTCGGGCAGGCTCGTGCCGCTGGCCCTGATGCCCGGCTGGGTTCAGACGCTCGCCAACTTCCTGCCCTTCAAGTGGACGTTCGGCTTTCCGATCGAATCTCTGGTCAGCAACCTCTCGACACGCTCCCTCTTGCTGGGTCTCGGGGCGCAGGTGATGTGGACAGTGATCGGCTACGTGCTGTTCACATTCGCGTGGCGCGCCGCGATCAAGCGCTTCTCGGCGGTCGGTGCGTGAACACGCTTCGCGTAGGCTGGCTCTACTTCAAGGTCGGCGTGCTCAACGAGCTGCAATACCGCGTCAACTTCTTCGTGCAGCTCCTCCAGTCGCTGATCCAGGTCGGGACCGGGCTCGTGATGCTCTCCCTCGTGTACTCGCACACGACGGAGCTCAACGGCTGGAAGGAGTCGGAGCTGCTCTCGCTACTCGGCGTCCAGATCCTGCTTGGCGGCTTCATCCACACGTTCATCCAGCCGAACATGGAGCTGCTGATGCAGGACGTGCAACAGGGCACGCTCGACTATGCACTCACGAAGCCGGAGGATGCGCAGATCCTCGTCAGCGTCCGCCAGGTGCGGATCTGGCAGGTCGTCGAGGTGATCTCCGGCCTCGTCCTGCTGATCGTCGGACTCAACGGAGTGAAGAGCTCGATCGGAGTCGTCGATGCGCTTGCGTTCGCCTTCGCCCTCGGAATCGGAGGCGTGCTCGTGTACTGCTT
>Ga0207646_10007310_pt1 | contig 11257 bp, 15 predicted proteins | sample KBSK5502metaG_FD_184343 | JGI IMG/M metagenome (GOLD analysis project Ga0207646, IMG submission 184343) | Corn, switchgrass and miscanthus rhizosphere microbial communities from Kellogg Biological Station, Michigan, USA - KBS K5-50-2 metaG... | ecosystem: Host-associated > Plants > Roots >...
AGCTGGGAAACGCCCTCGGGTGGGGGCTCGTGAACGACGCTCCCAACTCCCTGGTCTGGGAGATCGGGCACACGGGGGACTACACGACCCCAGCCGGGCAGTTCTGCCTTCCCGGCAGCGCGACCAAGCCACCCTGCTACTCCTATGATGTCCCGACCTGGCTGAAGTTCCAGCCCCTCCAGATCAAGGGCGTCACCTTCGGGGACGGCAGCAGCGCGCAGAACTGGTCGGCCGTGAGCGACTTCGGGGGCGAGGCCGAGGTCAACCAGTACTGCGGCGCGGCGAACTACGGCACGCCTTTCTGCTCGTACCCCTGGTACGCCTACAACGGCACGGACAAGGCGTTCACCTACGGCGGCGACTACCCGGGCACGACTAAAAACTTCGGACAGGCGCTCCAATTCCAGCAGCAGCTCAATTGCGTCAGCCCGAACGGCCCCTTCCCCCAGTACTGCTCGACCGTGCTGCGCTGATTGGGCGGCGGAGCGGCGGGGTCAGCCTGGGCCAGTGATCGCCAGCGAAGATCTCCCGGACCTCCCGGGCCGCGTAGCAGACCAGCACGTACCCGGCGGCAGGATCGGCCCACCACCAGCTCAGTGCCGCGTTCAGCGCCAGGCCAAGGAGAACGGCAGCCGCCAGGATGGCGTCGATCAGGGTGACCCGGCCCTCGGTTCTGAGCACGCGGCTGTCCAGCGCCCGGCCGGTCCGGGCCTTCCCGGCGGCGAGCGCGACCATAGCCGCGGCGGTTACCGCGGTCCATGCGATGCCCAGGGCGGAGTGCCGCGGGTGGTACCCGGCGGCCAGCACCACGGTGGACTGAACCAGGAGATAGCCGGCCAGGGCCGCGAACGCGTACCCGATCAGCCGCAACGCCCGCCGCTGGCGCCGCTGACCAGTGCCGGACAGCTCCCAGATCACGACGGCGGACGCGCCGATCTCGATCAGCGAGTCCAGGCCGAATCCGGCCAGGGCCACTGATCGGGCGGAGATGGCCGCGATGGCAAGGACGACGATGCCGGCAACGTTCCAGCAAAGGGTGCCGTACTCCAGGGCAAGTCCCCGGCGCACCAGGGCCCTGCGGGCGGTGTCGTCCACGATGGCCACGGCAGGAGTCTGCCAGCTACCGGTGCCCCTACAGGTGGTGATCGCGCCGCCGGCCCGTGCAGGCTTAAGGTCTCTGGAAGAGTCGGCGGGCGCGGGGGTGGGCCAGACGGTCGTGGTAGCGGTCACGGCTACCAGGGGGATGTCGAGCAGGAGGAACTCCCAGCCGATGCGGAACTCGCCGCTGACGACGGTGGCACAAAGCCGAGGATGACGGCGAGGAAGACGCCCGCGGGCAGCCGCAGCGACGGGCGGATCAGTTGAACGAGCAGCCCGGCGAGCACGCCGGCAGCGAGCGGGAACAGTTCTGTGGGCACCGTCGGGACCTTTCGGCTCAGGAAGCGGGGACGTCGAGCTCCCAGACGCCGCTTCTGCGGGTGGCAGCGGAGTGATCACGCCCAGACCCTCGCGATCGGGGCGCTCTTCTTCGACCCAGACTCCGCGACCGCGCTGGCCTGGACTGGGGAAGGGAACGGACCCGGCCAGAGCAGCGCTTATGCAGGTCATCGCAATGGTGATGGTCTCAGGAGTGATTGTGAGTGTCCGTGCCTGACCGCTCGATCGGGCAGCCAACGAGTACCAACACGACCGGTCTGCATAGAGCTGGATCGGCATGCCGCGGGTCAGGCGGCCGGGCGGCCCAGGTGCTGCCGTGCGGTCCATATGCGGTCAACGATTACGGCGGTCGCGGCGCCGGCCAGCGCGGCTACGACCGCGATCAGGGTAATCTGCCAGCCAGGCATGCCGCTGGCAACCACGGCGTGCACGGACGAAACAACAGGCTTGCCGCCGCCGCCATCCGGGCGCGGGCCGGCGAACGCGGCCGGTGCCGCAGCGGCGAGGGCGAGCAGGGTGCCGCCAAGCCCTGCCAGGACGGCCAGGCAACTCCGGATGATTTTCATTGCATTCCCTTTCGTGGTGCGGGGTTGTATTTGATCACTGCCAGTGTGTGCACGCCCTTTTCGGTACGGCCATTCGACGTTCTGCGTATGCCCAGGCCGCTACTGCCGGAGTAGTGTGAGGGCATCCGGGGGAAGGGGGAGCATCATGACAGCCCCGGTGGCGGCCAGCGAACTGGATCTGCACACGTTGCTGGGAATCGTCGCCGGCACCCGCGGCGACCTCCCGGCGGCGGGGCTACCGATATCCCTGCTGGCCGAGCTGACGGAGCTGGTCCGCTGCGATGGCGTCGTTTTCATCGGCCATGACAGCGACCAGCAGGTGCTGTGGTTCGTTCAGCAATTCCCGGCCGATGCCGGCGATGACCAGGCGGGCCAGATGTATTGGAAACATTACTGGGACTGCGATCCGTGCTGCTATTGGGACCGCAGCGGCGACGTGCGCGGCGTGACGAAGGTCTCGGACTTCTACTCATCCCGGCAATGGCATAGCACCGGCATGTACGCCGACTACATCGGGCCGAACGGGGCCGAGCATGAGCTCGGGCTGGTGCTGCCCGTTGGGCCGGAGCTGGCTGCCGGACCAGGGCAGACAGTGCGGCTGCTGTTCTTCCGCGGGCCTGGGCCGGACTTCTCCGAGCGAGACCGCGCACTTCTAGGACTGCTCCGCCCGCACCTGCACCAGGCCTACATCGACGCCGAGCACCGCCGCCGCGGGGCGCCCCGGCTCACTCCCCGGCATTGGGAGTTGCTGCGCCTGGTCGCTGCCGGGTATACGAACGCCCAGATCGGCCGGCGGCTCGGCGTGTCCGAGGGAACCGTGCGCAAACACCTGGAGAACATCTACGCCAGGCTGCAGGTATCGAGCCGTACAGCCGCAGTTACCCGCGCCTTCGCAAACCGGGCGGTATCGTGATTGCACTCTGCTTCAGGGTGCCCCGGCGATGGTTGTCCTGGCAGTCCCGCTGACCTCGCGGTTTGTGCATAAGACCGGCCTCAAGGTGCCGTGCCTGGTGCGCCGCATACCAGCGTCCTCCTCGCGGTACAGATAGGGAATCCGCCGATTTGCTCAGGTCACGAGTCGTTGCGGCGCAATCCGACTTGCATCATCGGCGCGCGCGCCGCAGAGTCGACACTCGGCGCCTGGGACGGAAACCTGTCCAGCATTAAGCGACCAGATGATCATGCCGGGGTTCGTGCCTTGAGGGCCGGTCTCGCTCCTCGCGCTGATAGACCCAGCCCTGGCGTCAATCCGACCGGCTTGCTCGCCCTGCGCGTGCAGCAGGTCCGTCACGTGGCCTGGCGATCGCCAGCGCTGCGGGCAGCAGGCCTGGCTTTCGGCCTGCCAGTCCTGCGGCAGGACGCCAATCCGGCTGCCCCGGACTAACTTTCTTGCCGCGGACAGGGTCCGTCTGTGCCCGCCGGCACTGAGCATTACCGGGTCAGCGTTTCCTTCGGGCGTATCACGCAGAACTCGTTTCCCTCGGGGTCGGCCAGTACGGTCCAGGACTCTGCGCCGGTCTGTCCGATGTCGACCCGGCGCGCCCCCAGCGCGACAAGCCGCTTAATCTCCTGGTCGCGGTCCTGCGCGCCGCTGGTCAGGTCGAGGTGCACCCGGTTCTTGACTCTCTTTGGATCGGTGACCGGCATGAAGCACATGCCGACGGGTGCGTTCTCGTCAGTCCCGATGACGATCTCGCGCTCACGCTCGGAGAGAACTTTCCAGCCGAGCGCCTGCGTCCAGAACTGGGCCAGCCCCGGCAGGTCGTGAGCGTCAATGACGATGTGATGGAGTCGGACAGGCATAGTGTCAGTATGCGCCGGCACGCCGGATTGCATCCCCGCGAACCCGCCCGCTTCTGCTGAAAGGTCGACGCCGCCGGCGAAGCGGCCCGGCGCCGGGTTTATGTCGCGGGCGTCGCCTCGGCGGCATTGTTCGTCACGAGCAGCGCCGCTTCACGACGGGATCGGGGCGCGGGCGGTCTGAGCGCTAGGCTCTGGCGGGATGAGGATCGGCGTGACGTTGCCGTTCGGGGCGTCGGATGGACCGGGCCGGCTGCCCGCCTGGCGGGAAGTGCACGCGTTGGCGCCCCACGCCGAGGCGATCGGACTGGATTCGCTGTGGTCTGCGACCATTTCCTGTCCGGCCCGGCGGGCCGGCCCGCCGAGGCCTTCCATGAGGGCTGGACCATCCTGGCCGCGCTCGCTGCGTCGACCGGCACGATCGAGCTGGGCCAGCTTGTGATGTGCGTGTCGTTTCGCAGCCCGGCGCTGCTGGCGAAGATGGCAGTCACCGCCGACGGCGTCAGCAGTGATCGTCTCGTGTCGGGTCTGGGCGCTGGCTGGTGCGACCGGGAGTACCTGGCACTCGGCTTCCCGGCGGGCCACCGTGTTGCCAGTTTCGAAGAGGCGCTGCAGGTCATCGGGCCGCTGCTGCGCGGCGAGCGGCTGACCTTTGCCGGCCGCTACCCACCAGGTCCGCGGCGCGGTGCTGCTGCCGGCGCCGGACCGGCCGATCCCGATCCTGGTGACCGGCAACCGCCCGCGGATGCTGCGGCTGACCGCACGCTACGCCGATGCCTGGAACACGGCCTGGTTCGGGCTACTCAACAAGCGGCTGAGCCAGCGGCTGGCCGGCATGGACGCGGCGCTGCAGGCCGAAAGCCGCGACCCGGCCACGCTGCGCCGGACCGTAGGCATGGACTGCGAGATGGCTGATTCTGGCCAGGCCGGCGGCGGGTCGTTCGTCGGCCTCGCCGGCGAGCTGGCCCGCGATCGACGCGTACGAACGGCTCCGCATCGACCTCATCGTCCGTCTCCAGCCGGGTACCTGGCCGGCATTGGACCGGCTGGCCCGCGCCATGAAGATCCGCGGCCAGTGACTCCCGGCCCGCCCGGCAAACGATCTCGGCTTGGCACACGCGCACATCTGCCGCAGTCTGATTGCTGGGTGTGCAGCGGCCGACCCGATCCGCCACATGGTCGCACGGAGTGGAACTCTCAAGCTGCGGCTGGCTGAAGCGGCACGCTATTCCGGCGGGCGGAATGAGGCCGCATCTGCGAGGCTTGCTTCATGGCCAGTAGCGTTGCGCGGCGGTTGGTGCTGCTGCGGCACGCCAAGTCAGCTTGGCCTGATGTCGCCGACCATGAGCGGCCGTTGGCGCGCCGCGGCCGCCGTGATGCCCCCGTCGCGGGACGGTGGCTGCGTGCGGCTGGCCGAGCGCCCGACCGCGTCATCTGCTCGACAGCCAGGCGCGCCCGGGAGACGTGGCAATTGGCTGCGGCGGAGCTGGATACTTCTCCCAGTGTCAGCTTTGACCAGCGGGTGTACGGGGCGGCAGCTAGCGAGCTGTTGGATCTGGCCCGCGAGATTGCGCCACGTGCGCGGACCCTGCTGATCGTTGGGCACGATCCTGCCATGCAGGAACTGGCGCTGTCGCTCGCCAGCGCCCGGGCTGGCGATGCGGCTGCGCTCGAGCGAGTTCGGTTCAAGTTCCCGACCGCCGCGATCGCGGTACTGGAGTTCACTGGAGCCTGGCAGGGACTCACGTCACAACAGGCCCAGCTGACCGCGTTCGTGGTTCCCCGGGAACTCCGCGCGGGCTCCGGCGAGGGATAACCGGGACAGGAAGATCGGCTGCGATGCTGGCGGAACACGACGGCCAGGCAGCGAAGGCAGTCGCCCGCTTCTGCGCTGTCTTGGGGAGGCTTGCGCGGCGGGTTGAGCTGGTCTGGCGGGTTGGTGAGCATCAACCACTGACGGTGGCGGCCCGGGCGATGAACCTGGCGAGCCAGTTGACGCTTTCCTGCCAGAGCCGCTGGCCGATCTCGCTGCTGGCGTGGCGGGCATCGCCGATCACGCCGGTGTCGGAGTACGCGCCGAAGTCAAGGCCGGGATCTGACCAGTCCGGCTGCCGGGATGGCCCGGGAATGCGATCGGCCCGGACCAGCTCCGGACGGCGGGCCAGCATGATCGAGGTGGTGAAGCTGTCGGCGTGCCCGGCGGGGACCGCGGCGCCGCCGGCTGCGGACCACAGCGACGGGAACGGGGGCTCGGGCAGGTGGACCCGCATCTGGTGATCTTCGTCGGTGTAGCGGGCGACGAGGTGGCGAAGGTCGTGGCCGCCGCAGCCGCGCCAGACGACAGTCACCTGGAAGCCCTGGGCACGAAGGGAGTCCAGGATGGCCCGCACGACTGCCTCGTGCACCGCCACCGGCAGGTCCAGGTATCCGGCGCCGAAGCTGCGATGCTCAGGAGCCGGCCCGGCTGGCAGCGCCGGCAGGGCAAGGACAGGCAGGCCGTGCTCGGCTTCGGCCTGGCCGGCCGCGGCCGTCACCACTGCCTCGGCGAACCAGGTGTCGAAGTCGACCGGCAGGTGCGGCCCCTGCTGCTCGGTGCAGCCCAGCGGCACCACCGCGACCGCACCCTCTCGGGCGAGCGCGGCGATCTCCTGGTAGGTGCAGTCCCCGAAGCGCATGCGCTCACCATGCCAGACCGGCGCGAGTAACCCCCGCTGATTGCGGGGGCCGGGCCGAACTGCGTCAGCGGCCTGACCGTCACCGGAGGCATTGCCGATGAAGTAGATCCCACCCTGGGAGAAGTCGGCCGAGTCGCCTTCCGGAAACCGCAATACAGCCATCGCGCCCCCGTCCAGTAGGGCCACCGGATACCGGGAAAGTCCCGGCAATCATCGCCGGCAGGCGTACCACCCGGGCGTCATCGCTGATCCGAGCCCGATGGGCGTAGTCAGGCCAAGCCCGGAATTCCGCGAGGCCCTGGGTGGCCGCTCCGGCGGGCGCTGCGAACGTTGCTCGGCTTCCGTGCCGGCCCGCAGCCTCTCTAACGCGGGATGGCACAACGGATCACACCGGCTCACCGCCGGGGTGCGCGTCGCTGCTGGTTGCCGGCGGCAGTGGCTTTGGGGTGCGGCGCGCTATCCGATGAGCTTCACGACTTCTGGCCATTTCACTCTGTGATCTGTCCATTACGGAGTGTGATGGACGTCAGGTACGCAGCGTGACCATGGGAGTGCCGGGCATCGAGCATTTAGGTATGAATTCGGCGCCGTTGTCGTCCAACCGTCCGTCGGACAGCCACGGGGCAGGGCCGACGTGCGGGGAGCGCCATGTCCGGGGGTGCAGTCCACCGGGCACAGCTAGGAGTAACGATGGACGCACTGCTTGAGTGTGTGCTCGAAGCCCACGGAGGGCTCGACCGCTGGAGGAACCTCTCGACCCTCAGCGCACGGATCGCACCCGGTGGCCGTTTGATCTTTGTCCGGTTTGCGGATTTAGGAGAAGCCGTGGAGGTGGAGGCTACGGAGTGGGTGGTGTGGTCGCGGTGGCCGTGGGGATGTTATCGGTAGCCGGACTGGCGTAGCAGGTTGATGATCCGGCTGCGGATGGTGGCCAGGTTGGTCGCAGCGTGGCCGGCGCGGGTGGTGCTGGCGTCCTCACCGAACGACACGTCGCGAACGTTCTCCGAGTTCGCGGGCAGCGACAGGTCCGGGATCACCCGTAGCCAGCAGCAACTCACCGCGCAATACGTCCATTACGGCCAAGCAGTCAAAGCCTGGCTCGCATCACGCATCGAGCGCGCCGCCCGCCGGGGATGAGGAACTCATGTGCACGCGCGGCTGATCGACTACAACTTTCTTGCCGATGCCCGAGACCGTCGACGCATGCTCGAATACGTCAAGATCAGCCGGCAGATCGGACGTGACGATGCCTTCGCCGCGGTAGCGGAGACGGAGTTGGCGCCCGGACCGGATGTTCGAAGCAATGCCGCGCTCGAGACGGCGATCTGGGAACAACTCGATACGTACCAGCACGCCACGTCCACCGTCCCCATGGGCCCAGAAGGAGACGAAGGCGCAATCGTCGACACCTTCGGCGCAGTCCACGGCATCGAGCAACTCCGGGTGATCGACGCTTCGATCATGCCGAACATCCCCTCCGCGCCTACGAACCTGACGACGATCATGTGGCCGAGCACATCTACAAAAGGGCGCTTGCCGAGTGAGCAGCTGGACAGGCGTCGCGTTTGCCCAGAATTTGCCTATCTTTACTTATATTTAATTATTAGTCCAAGTGGTTGGCTATTACCCAAATGCAGAGACCTGGTGTCACCGGGAAACCTCTATGACTGTCAGATGATTCTTTCCAAATAGCTGTCCTCGGAGGAGCGATGAGCGAGCGCAACAAGTTCCACGAGTTCCTGACGGCCGAGAACGCCGTCGTGCTGCTGGTGGACCACCAGGTGGGCCTGTACAGCGGCGTGCGCGACATCGGCTTGCGGGACCTCAAGCACAACGTGGTCAGCCTGGCCAAAGCCGCGCAGGCGCTGGACCTGCCCACCGTGGTCACCACGACCATGGCCGACGGCATGTGGGGCCCGCTGATCCCGGAGCTGTGGGAAGCGCTGCCGCAGAGGCAGGAGGTGATCGACCGCCGCACCGTCAATGCCTGGCACGACGAGCGCGTCCGCAACGCTGTCCGGGCCACCGGCCGCAACAAGCTGCTCATCGCCGGTGTCTCGCTGGAGGTGTGCGCGGCGCTGCCCGCCATCGCGGCCTCCGCCGAGGGTTTGGACGCCTACATTGCCGTGGACGCCTCGGGCACGTTCTGGGAGACCAAGCGGGATGCCGGGCTGCTACGCATGCAGCAGGCCGGGGTTATTGTCAGCGACTACGCGACGTTGATGGTGGAGATCCTGGCCGACAACGCCTCGTCCAGGGCCGGCGAGGTCTACGGCGCGTTGGACATGCCGTTTGCCGTGCTGGTCGGCCAGATGGCCGAGGCACACAGCAGGAGCTGATCCCGAGACGCCCCTTTCCAGGGTGGCAGTAGCTCGGACGGTCGTGAACGCAGCAGTGGACGCTCGAGCCATGAGCGAAGTATCAACCAAGATCAAGTTACACCGTTAACTTGACAGACCCCGGGGTACCGCCCGCGATAGTTCCTGAGCTGGGCGCTCCAAGATCTGGGAGGCGAGGCGAATTCGGCATGGAGCGAAGCACCGACCCGACCCGCCGGGGAGCCGACGTCCGAGGCACGATCCCGGAGGTCGCGGTGGCCCTCCAGATCAACGGCAAGCCGCGGCAACTGCACACCGACACGCGGGTCACGCTGCTGGACGCGCTGCGCAACCGGCTCGGACTGATGGGCACGAAGAAGGGCTGCGACCAGGGCGCGTGCGGCGCCTGCACGGTGCTGGTGGACGGCAAACGCGTGCTGTCCTGCTTGACGTTGGTGGTGCAGTGCGAAGGCCGGGAGGTGCTCACGATCGAGGGCCTGTCGGGCGACGGTGCTCGCCATCCGATCCAGGAGGCCTTCATTCATCAGGATGCATTCCAGTGCGGCTATTGCACCCCGGGACAGATCATGTCGGCAGTCGCCCTGCTGGCCGAGGGGCGGGCCGGCTCGGATCAGGACATCAGGGAGTTCATGAGCGGCAACATCTGCCGCTGCGGCGCGTACCCCAATATCGTCGCGGCGATCCGCGAGGCCGCCGGACGAGGGGGTGCGTAGCGATGCGGCCGTTCGAGTATGTGCTGGCCACTGACCCCGCCGAAGCCGTGGCGGCGGTCACCGCTGACCCGACGGCTGCCTACCTCGCCGGTGGCACCACCCAAGTCGATCTGATGCTCAAGGATGGCATCCTTTCGCCGGAACGGCTGGTCGACATCACTCGGCTCCCCCTGAAGGGAGTCACCGCCACCGGCACCGCGATACGCGTCGGCGCCGCCACCACCATGGAGGAGATGGCCGCCGATCCCGCCGTGGCTCAGCGCCTGCCCTTCGTCCGTGAGGCACTGCTGCTGGGCGCCTCGGTCCAACTGCGCAACATGGCCACATCGGCGGGAACCTGCTGCAGCCGCACCCGCTGCCGCTACTTCCGCGACCCCACGGTGGGAGCATGCAACAAACGCCAACCCGGCACCGGCTGCGCCGCCGTGAACGGCGCCGCGCGGATGCACGCGATCCTCGGCGCATCGGCGAACTGCATCGCGCTGCATGCCTCCGACCTCGCGGTGCCCCTAGTGGCGCTGGACACGATCGTGGAGATCCAGGGCACCACAGGCATACGCAGTGTGCCGCTCACCGAGTTCTACCTCGAACCCGGCGACACACCTGACGTCGAGAACATCCTGCGACGCGAGGAGCTGATCACGGGGGTCGAGATACCGCTGCTGCCCGAGGGGGCACGGTCGACCTACCTGAAGGTCCGCGACCGGGCATCGTACGAGTTCGCGCTCACCTCGGCCGGGGTGGCGGTGGTGCTCGAGAACGGCGTGATCCGCGAGGGCCGAGTCGCGCTGGGCGGTGTCGCCACGGTCCCGTGGCGGGCCTGGGCCGCCGAGGAGATGCTGCAGGGCGCGCCGGCCAACGCACAGACCTTCCTTGCCGTTGCCGAAGCGGCCGTCCAAGACCCCTTCACCGTGCCCGGCACCGCGTTCAAGGTCGACCTCGCCAGACGGACGCTGGTGCGCGCGCTGCAGACCGTGGTGGGAGGAGCGGCATGACGACGATCGAGATCCCCAGGGCTATCGGCGTCGGCTTGACCCGCGTTGACGGCCCGCTGAAGGTGACCGGCGCCGCGCTGTACCCCACCGACTTCGACTATCCGAACCTGGCCTACGCCCTGTTGGTGCGCGGCACCATCGCCGCCGGCCGGATCCGCAGCATCGACACCGAACAGGCTCAAGCCGCGCCCGGGGTGCTGGCGGTGATCACCCACCGCAACGCCCCGAGACTGCGGCGCGGGCCAGATACCCAGCTGTGGCGCCAGCCGCCACCGCCGCTACAAGACGACCGGATCCTGTACTACGGCCAGTACGTCGCGCTGGTGGTAGCCAGCACGGCAGAGCACGCAACCGCCGCCGGGCAGCTGGTCAAGGTCGACTACGAGCCGGTCGAGCCGATGCTGCACCTCGACGACTCGCGAGCGGAACTGCTCACCAACCCGTGGGGGGAGGACGCGCACAGCGGCGACGTGGCGGCCGGACTGGCGTCCGCCGCGGTACGGGTCGACGCGACGTACACGACCCCGGATGAGACCAACAACCCCCTCGGGCTGTTCGCCACGGTCGCAGGCTGGGACGGTGACAGCCTTACCGTTCACGATGCCACCCAATGGCCCGACTCGGTGCGTGCGACGCTCGCGACGGCGTTCGCAGTACCCGAGGGTGGCGTTCGGGTGTTCTCGCCATTTCTCGGTGGCGGCTTCGGTGCCGGGCTACGGGTCTGGCCTCACG
>Ga0207646_10007311_pt1 | contig 11256 bp, 9 predicted proteins | sample KBSK5502metaG_FD_184343 | JGI IMG/M metagenome (GOLD analysis project Ga0207646, IMG submission 184343) | Corn, switchgrass and miscanthus rhizosphere microbial communities from Kellogg Biological Station, Michigan, USA - KBS K5-50-2 metaG... | ecosystem: Host-associated > Plants > Roots >...
ATCCTGGAAAGGGGTACAGTCATGGTGGTGGGATGTAGCACCTGCCACGAACTTGAAGCCGCTCAATAGCAAATAAACGGATTTGAGGACCGACCGTCTGAAGCGAGTAACACTTCAGCGCCTTCAAAAGGAGGATACTCGCCATGCCACGTTTCAGATTCCTTTTTATCGTTGTTCTCCTGACAGCGGTGTCTGCTTACGCAGCCCGGCAGAGTGGTAAGCAAAGACTTCATTTCAAGATTGGTCTTGCCGGGCGGCCGAAACTCTTGTTGCCGAGGACGAATACCATAGACATGTCCGCGTTGAGTATGGAGAAGGACGACTACGGAATGATGCACCTGAAGGGCGACGTGGAAATCAGAATGGCGGCGACGCCCCGGTCGCCATTTGGATCAGCGGTATTGCGGACTGATGAAGCTGTCTACGATGTAAATACTGGCGAGATCGAAACGCGAGGCAATGTGAGAATAAGTGCGAGATGATGTGCCGAGGTTTTGTCAGTGTTGCCAAAGGGGCTGATCATCGCGAGAGCAGGTACAAGCCCATCAGGCAGAAAACAATACCCGCCGCATTCGGCCACGATACCCGCTCCTGAAACACGAACAACCCTACCGGCAGCAACACGAGGGCGACTGAAATATTGACTACGACGGATGTAATGCTGATGTTCCACCCCGCACGATACGCGAGCAGAATGCTGATCTCGATAATCGCGGCACTGATACCCACAAGCCAGACAGCCCAATTGGCCCCTTGCCATGATTCCAGCAGAGGCCGTCGGCCAGGTATAAGGATTAGAGCCAGCACACAACACAGAATCCCAATCGCGTACGCAATGATGATCGCCGCAAACGGGCTGACCTGCTTGGGAATGGACTTTTGGGAGACGTGGTACAGCACGCCTCCGGTGATTGCCATCAGAATTGGAATGAGATTTTTCACGTTGAAAGCGAACGCATCATCCACCAATCAAGCTGTGGATCATCGCCCATTTGAAAGGTGTGCTCGCCCACGCGCACAAAATTCCATTTGTGATAAAAGGCCTGGGCACGCAGATTCTTTTCCCAAACGCCCAAATACATTGTCTTAAAGCCGCCGGCTTTCGCCTCGGTCAAACACGCCTCCATCATGGCAGAAGCAAGACCGCTGCCCTGCCATGGCTGGTCAATGTAGAAGCGCACAAGTTCCACGGCGGCGTCGGCAGTCACACATTCGGGCGCTTTATCAGCGCGGAGCTTGGCATAACCACGAAGATGCCCGTCAACTTCCGCAAGAAGAAAAACGGCAGCCGGATCGCTTAACTCTGCTTTGAATTGCGGCAATGTAAAGGCACTTGCCATGTACGCTTGCATGTTCTCCGGCGTGTTCATCGCTGCAAACGTCTCGTAATATGTCCGCCGCGCAAATTCCAGCAGTGTTTCTGCATCGTCTGGAACAGCACGTCTAAACACAATTGCCGCTTCATTTATTTTCCTCGCGGATGGCATCCTAATTCTCCGAAGGCGGTTCAACGTGCTCGATCACCACTACGTCGATCGGGCCTCTGCTCGATACGAGTCAGTTCGGCTCGTTTGGGACTCGCTTTGAAATTATGCCAAGGCAGTGGGAACATAGGCTCACGAAAAGTTTCCGGAGGGAGGACGAACTTGAATAACGGCACGATGTCAGGCTATGGACAGCGCCATAGCCTGACGTCCGGCTACGCATGTGTGGCCGTAGCGCTGGGCGCTGCGGTTGACGTGGTATTCCCCGCGGGCTCAACATCCGTCGAACGAGCGGGCGACTTTCGTGCGCTGAGCCTGGTTCCGCCGGCTTGCTGGTACAAAGCCGAGTCCGGTCCATACACGCCCCGGACGGTGCTGCGGAAACGCGTGATAAGGTCGTTCAATTGCCGGACCTTGTCATCGCGGTGCGCCTTCAAGCCAGTCCGTTCAACGCCGTTCTTCGCATGCTCTTTGTCCAGTTCATCGGCTGCGTTGAACACTGAGGTAAAGTCGTTCAGCGACACGTCTCCCATTTTGAAATCTGGAAACTTCTGCCATGCCGTCTGAACATCGCGAGCATCCCTCAACGTTTGTCTGAGCCTGATAAATTTCGCCATCTGAATCCCTCCTTTCCGAACCTTAATGAGGTTCTTTGCTCGTGCTCCTATAAAGCATACGCAATGCCAATTCATCGAACCCAGCCCGATGGCTAATATTCAACAACTTACGTTGCCGTAAATGCCAACCGGCGTCCAATCCATCTACGCCGGCGTAGATGGCATCTACGCTGGCGTAGATGAAGACACTGCTGAGGACGCTGCAAGCTCTGCCTCAGAACCGGCATGCTCTGCAGCGATGCCTGCAGAGGCTGCAGTGGTTCGAGCAAACGATGCCCATCTTTGTGCAAGCCTTGCAGCGGCTGCGAATTCTTTGGCAAAGACCCGTGCAATGAATGCAAGGACTCGAGGAAAGGATGCGCAGGTGCCTGCACGCGTTGCACGGCCCCTGGCATCCTTTGCAGTGGCTCGAGCAAAGCATGCAGGATAGGGCGGCAGTATTAGTTGACGAACATGTCGCCGTTGGGACCGTTACTGCACGAGATGTACATGGACTATGTCGACGATCGCATTATGGTAATGTTTACTCACGGGCAGGTTGCACGCATGCAAGCCACGCTGGCCGGCCCTCGAGCTGCAATCGGAACGTAAATCATGAAAGACATCGCGCCGGGAATCCTTCAGAAACGGTGGCTTCACTCTCATGAAGAAGACACCGAATCTCAGATGGTTTTCCGGCCGGCGTCTTTCGCTTTTCCGCGCTCACGTGGCCGGGCAGGATTTGAATTGAAGCCGGATCAGTCCTTCATCGATATCGGCATCGCGCCTGCCGACGGTTCGCAGGAAACCACGGGCAAATGGAAACTGGACGGCGACAGGCTTCTGCTCTTCAAGTCCTCCGGAAGTAAACCCTCCCGAACGCTGCAAATCATTTCCGCTGCTACCGATCGCCTCGTCGTGAAGAAATAGCGGCGAGAAACAGCAATTCAGCGAGGACTTTGCAATATAAAGTACTCCGTTATATCCTCTCGGCATGAGAGTGAAGATGATCCTTCCCGCGCTCACCGAAGCGACGAGCCCGCTGTTCCGTCCGATCAAATATTCCCTGTTTCCTCCGTTAGGGCTGGCCACTCTCGCCGCGTATCTGGATGACAGTGATGAAGTCACCATGACGGATGAGCATGTTGAAAAGCCGGGCATAAAAGACATGGAGGACCGTCCGGAGCTTGTCGTGATCCAGGTGTACATCACATCTGCATATCGCTCGTATCAAATTGCGGACCATTACCGCCGGCAGGGTGCTTATGTTGTACTCGGGGGATTGCACGTCACCTCGCTGCCCGACGAAGCGGCGTTGCATGCCGACACGATCTTCCTTGGTCCCGGCGAAGACACATGGCCTCAATTTCTCCAGGACTACAAGTCTGGCAATCCCGCCAGGCGCTATCAGTCCCAGCGGCGCACGCTCGCCAAGGTGCCACCCATCCGGCGCGATCTCATCAAGCGGCACCTGTATCTCGTGCCCAACTCCATCGTGGTTTCACGAGGCTGTCCTTATGTATGCGACTTTTGCTACAAGGAGGCATTTTTCAAGGGTGGCCGCTCTTTCTACACGCAAACGGTCGACGCCGCTCTTGCGGAGATCGACCGCCTGCCGGGCCGGCATCTGTATTTCCTGGATGATCATCTCTTCGGAAATGCCCGCTTCGCATCGGCTCTCTTCGACGGAATGCGCGGCATGGGCAGGATGTGGCAGGCTGCAGGCACGGTCAATTCTGTCCTGCAACCGGACTTGCTCGAGAAAGCCGTCGCCTGTGGCCTGCGCAGTCTCTTCGTAGGATTTGAGACCACCAATATTAAGAATTTACACAGCCAGCGAAAAACACAGAACCTGGGCTATGACTACGACGATGCAGTGCGGCGGCTCCACGATCTGGGCGTGATGGCGAACGGCAGCTTCGTTTTCGGCATGGATGATGATGACGAGGGTGTATTCAGCCGTACTGTGGACTGGGCCATCTCTCAGGGAATCGAGACCGCCACGTTTCACATCTTGACGCCGTATCCCGGCACTGTGTTGCATTCGCGTATGCAGGCGGAGGGCCGGGTCCTGCACAGCAACTGGGATCTGTATGACACCCGGCACGCGGTTTTTCAGCCGAAGCATCTGACTCCGGCGCGCCTGGAAGCCGGCTACTGGCAGGCTTACAAGGATTTCTATCGCTGGACATCCATCGCGCGCGGTGCCCGCGCAAAGGACACCTGGTCAGGCCAATTGCGTCACTTTGCCTACGCCGCCGGTTGGAAAAAATTCGAGCCGCTATGGGACTTCATCATCCGCGCGCGGCGAGTCACGACGATGTTGCCACTGCTGGAAACCATACTCAGCGAGTTTGGAATTCGGGGACGGGATTAGCCACAAAAAGGCACAAAAATCTCAAAAGGAATTTTATCGGCCTCTTGTGCCTTTTTGTGGCTAATCCTGTCCCCGAATTCCACAACTTCAGTTCTGCGGCGCAGGCGCTCCGCCACCGCGAGCACCCCGCGCACCTCGCCCCCCGGCGGGTGCAGGAGGCGGGATCCAATATGCGACCAGAGCAGCCGGTGTCTGCGTGCCGGAATTGCCGGAAGCGAAGACAATGTACTGCCTGCCGTTGTGCAGGTAAGTCATCGGCAAACTCTGTACCGGTCCAATGGGATTATTGGTCTCCCAGACCGTCGCGCCGGTCTTCTTATCCAAAGCGCGGAAGGAGGACTGGCCGGTTCCGCCTTCACCCGCGAAGAGCAGCGTTTTCGTGACGAGAAGGACAGCTCGCGAGTCGCTGCCGGTTCGTGGAATATTCACGCCGGCGAGCGCGGGATTGTTCTTGATTACCGGCGGCGTATCACCATTCGCAATCATCCACGCGATTTCGCCTTTGTTCATGTCGTACGCAGTGATGCGGCCATATGGCGGCTTCAACAACGGCAAGCCTTGAATCCGCGGCACACCGGGACCGCCGCCCATGGCGTAATCCGATGTCACGAAGTTCTCTGCGTTCGGATCCGGTTGCGCGAGCCCGGCCAGCGTCGGACTGGTGTGCGAACCAACGTAGACGAAACCCGTTTCAGGATCCGCAGCGCCGGATTCCCAGTTCGCACCGCCTCCAAAGCCGGGCAGCACAATCGTGCCTTTCGTTTTGTCAGGTGCATTGGCCAGCGACGGCGGAGTGTAGATGGGACCGATGCGAAATCCCTCGATGGCTTGAAGCGCCTGCTGTCTTAATGCCGGAGTGAAGTCGATCAAGTCATCGGTCGTGATCCCCTGGCGATCGAAGGCCGGCGGCTTCGTCGGGAACGGCTGAGTCGGAGCCGTCCACTCTCCGGGAACATCGGATGCCTTCACCGGGCGCTCCACAATCGGCCAGACCGGCTTGCCGTTCGTGCGATCGAATACGTAAGCGAATGCCTGCTTCGTAAGCTGCACGACAGCCTTCACGGGACGCCCGCCGACAGTGAGATTCAGCAGAATCGGATGGGGAGGCATGTCGTAATCCCAGATGTCGTGATGCACGAGCTGGTAGTACCAGATCATTTTGCCGGTCTTGATGTCGACGCACACGAGAGAGCTCGAGAACAGATTCGCGCCGGGACGCGACCCGCCATATGCATCGTTGGTCGCGTCTTCGATATTGAGGTACACGTAGCCGAGTTCCTCATCGATCGAGAACGGTCCCCAGACTCCGGCGTTACCGGTGAAGTCCGCGCCACCCAGCCAGGTTTCGGAGCCCGGCTCGCCTTTGCGCGGAATCGTATGGAAAACCCACAGCCGTTTTCCGGTGCGTACGTCGAACGCCAGCACGTCGCCTTTCACATTTTCCTTGTCGGTGCGGCCACCGGGACGCAACGCGGGCCCGACGATCACCACATCGTGAGAAACCATTGGCGGCGAGCTGTTGCCGATATGGCCGGTTGGATCTCCCTTGAAATCCAGATCGAGCTGCTTGAACAGATCCACGCTTCCGTTTTCGCCGAAGGCCGGAACGGGCACGCCGGTTTTCGCATTGAGCGCGACCAGATGGAATCCGGGAAGAATCGCGAAGATTCGCTCATCCTGTCCATCGGTCCAGTACGCCACACCGCGTCCTGAATTTCTTCTTGGAGCCTGGCGATAGCGCTCGCCTTCATCCGTGCGATACATCCAGAGCGTGTCGCCTGTTCCTCCGTCGACCGCAACCACGGCGCGCCGATCGCCTGCGGTGAAGTACAGAACGCCATTCACGAAGAGAGGCGTCGTTTCGCTCTTGAATTCACGTCCGCCGAAATTGTCGGACTTCCAGGTCCATGCGACCTTCAGGTCCTTCACGGTGTCGCGGTTGATTTGATCCAGGGGCGAATAGCGGGTGCTGCCCAGCTCACCACCATAGGAGCGCCACTGTCCGTTCTTTGCGCCGTATTGAGCCAGCGATGGGAAGCTGCGAATCACAAACAGGATCAGCAGCCCAACAAAGACATAGCGAGCGAGTCGCATCATGGTTCCTCCAATCGGCAATGATCGATTGCCGTGGTCATTCATTTCCGTGGGCTGGGCCGGCCTTTCTGAGAATCTCGGCTGCCGCCGGATATTCCTTCTTCGCATTCGCAAAGAAAATTCCGCCGGCCATGTCGAGAGCGGTCCAGCCAATTTTCGTTCTGGCGTCTACCTGCGCGCCGCGGTCGATGAGGAATTTCACAATTCCTGCCTGGCCGGAAACGACGGCGGCGTGGAGCGCGGTGCTGCCGCTCCATCGGGGGTCGCCGAGGACTTTGCCCATCAATTCATCCATGTTCAACGGGTAGTAGAGAAGGAGGTACTGAGGATCTCCCTCCATCCGATAATCGCCGAAGTCTGCGTGCGCATTGATATCGTTGCCGAGTTCCAATGCGAGCTTCACAGCCTGGATTCGTTCGGCTTCCGAGCAACCCGTAAATGGGCCGGGCGCTTCGCCTTCCCAGTAATCCAATCCGGATGCGGCAATCAGCGGCGTGACACCGAGCACGGTCGGCATCTTCGGATCGGCGCCATGTTCGGCCAGCAACTTCATGTAAGTTGCGTCACCGTTATGCGCAGCGACGTAAAAGGGCGTTGCTCCGACGTACGTTAAATAATGTCGTCCGAGCTGAATCAGCGGCGGATTCTTCATCGTGCCGCCTTCCTTGTCGAACTTCTTTTCTTCCCAATTGATTCGGATGTTGGGATTGGCGCCCTTCTCCAGCAGTTTCTTCGCGAGTTCGAGTGGGGTCAGGTTGCCTGTTGGTGGCGGTGGTCCATGCGGCGTATTGCCGACTCCTGCCGCTCCATCCGCACCCGGCTTGCGCAGCCACGCCAGCGTGTGCAGGGCCGATCCGCGTGGATCGGGCGCATTCGGATCGGCGCCATGATCGAGCAGGACTGCCGCAAGCTCGAAGTACGCATTCACAACCGCCATGTTCAATGCGCTGGTGCCGTCCGGCGCGACGTCGTTCACATTCGCGCGATGATTCAATAAGGCAATAACGGATGGGATATGACCGTTCCGCACCGCGAACAACAGCGGTGTCATGCCGGTCTTCGATTTCGTATTCACGTCGGCACCGGCTTCGATCAGCGCTTCGATCGCGCGGGCATTTCCCTCGGATGCGGCCCACATCAATGCGGTTTGTCCGCGGACAGGTTCCTTCGCGTTGACGTCGGCCTTATGGGCGAGCAGCACTTTGATCGCAGAAACGTTTCCGTTGAGGGCGGCGGTCATGAGCGCCGTCTGTCCTTCTTCCGCCGTGCTGTCGGGGTCTGCACCCGCTTTCAGCAGACGTTCGATAATGGTCGCGTTTCCGTTGAGGCATGCGAAATACAGAGGCATGACGTTGTAACGCGTCGCGGCTTTGGCGTCAGCGCCGGCGGTGAGGAGGGCGTCGACGAGTTCCACGTTGTCGCGTTGTGCGGCCCAATGCAGGGCAGTCGAGCCATCGGCGTCCGTCGTGTTGACATCCACATGTTGAGTGATAAGAGCCCGTGCGGTTTTCGCATCATTATTCTTAACGGCCTGGATGAGTCGCAGATCCGCGCTCGTCGCCATGATCAGGAACAACGCCAGGTTTTTCATGGTGTCCTCACCGGGCCAATAGTATAAGAATGCACCATGCTCGCGAAGCTATTATTTGGCGGCCTTTTCGGTGTCCTGGTGATGTGCGCATGCCCTGTGCAGGCCCAGACACTCGCCGCGGTTTTTACCCAATATTGCGTGACGTGCCACAACGCCAGGCTGAAGACGGCCGGGCTTGTGATTGATCCGGCGGAAACGGGCCGCGGCAGTTCGAATCCCGAGGTCTGGGAGAAAGTCATCCGCAAGCTTCGTTCGGCCACGATGCCGCCACCCGGACTGCCGCGCCCGGACAAGGCGACTTACGATTCGGCCGCCACATTTCTCGAGAGCGAGCTCGATCGCGCAGCTGCAGTCAAGCCGAATCCGGGCACGCTGCCGCTGCTGCATCGCTTGAGCCGAACGGAATACCAGAATGCGGTTCGGGATCTGCTCGCGCTGAAAGCGCTTCCGAAAGAGATGGATTTCTCGTTACTCCTTCCAGCCGACAACGTCAGCAGCGGTTTCGACAACATCGCGGATCTGTTGTTCGTTTCACCGGCAACGATGGAGCGATATCTCGATGCGGCGCGCAAGATCAGCCGTCTCGCTGTCGGTGATCCGGAAATGCCGCTCATGGTGAACATCCACCGGCTGTCTCCGGAGCAATCGCAGGATGAACGTATTGACGAGCTTTCGTTTGGAACGCGCGGCGGTTTGGCGGTTGAAAGCTACTTCCCGGTCGATGGCGAGTACGAAGTGAAAGTCGACGTTGCGGGTGGCGCCCCTCGCGATGCGCAGCAGATCGAAATCACGATCGATGGTGAGCGTATGCAGTTCGCAACCATTGGCGGAAACGCCGGCGGAGCGCGAGGCCGCGGGGCCCGCGGTCGCGGCATTCCAGACAAGCCGTTGGAATTTCGAATTCCGGTCAAGGCCGGCCAGCGGCTCGTCGGAGTGACATTCATCGAGCACAATGCTGCGCGTGACGAAGAGACTCTGCGTCCGAGGATGCGCAGCAGGGGAACACAGCCCGCGCTTGCGAGCGTCACGATCAGCGGCCCGTACAATGTGAAGGGATCCGGCGACACGCCGAGCCGGCGCCGCCTGTTCGTCTGCAAACCGGCCGGAGCGGCCGACGAGCCTGCGTGCGCCAGGAAGATCCTGTCGACGCTGACGCGGCGCGCGTACCGGCGCCCATCCACCGATGCCGACGTTCAACGGCTTCTTCCTTTCTTTACCGCCGGCAAAACGGAAGGCGGATTTGACCGCGGGATCGAAAAGGCGCTCGAGCGCGTACTGGTCAGCCCGCAGTTCATGTTTCGGATCGAGACGGAGCCGGCGAATGCTGCAGCCGGGGCGGCGTATCGCATCAGTGACATGGAGCTGGCATCGCGCCTGTCCTTTTTTATATGGAGCAGCATTCCCGATGACGCCCTGCTCGATGCGGCGATCGCCGGCAAACTAAAAAATCCGGCAACGCTGGAGCAGCAGGTCAAGCGCATGATCGCCGATCCGCGCTCCGAGTCGATGGTCACGAACTTCGCTGCGCAGTGGCTGTACCTCCGCGATATCCAGGCCAAGCAGCCCGACGAAGTCCTCTTCCCGAATTGGGACGAAACGTTACGCCAGGCATTTCAGCGCGAGACTGAACTCTTCCTCGAAAGTATCCTCCGCGAAAATCGCAGCGTCCTCGAACTGCTGACGGCCAACTACACATTCGTGAACGAACGGCTTGCCAAACATTACGGAATTCCGAACGTGGTCGGCAGCTGGTTCCGGCGTGTGACGTTGCCGGAAGGGAATCCGCGGGGCGGCCTGCTCGGTCAGGGCAGCATTTTGACGATCACGTCGTATGCAAATCGAACGTCGCCGGTCTTGCGCGGGAAATGGGTTCTCGAAAACTTGCTCGCAGCGCCGCCGCCTCCGCCACCACCGAATGTTCCGGCGCTGAAAGTCGAAGGTTCAGAGCCCGGCAGAATGCTGACGATGCGCGAGGCGATGGTCCAGCATCGCGCCAATCCGGCATGCGCGAGCTGTCACGCCCGCATGGATCCCATCGGATTCGCGATGGAAAATTTTGACGCGATCGGCAAATGGCGCGATCGTGACTCGTTCAATCCCATCGATGCGTCGGGCGCGCTGGCAGATGGAACAAAGTTCGATGGCGTGCCGGGTCTGAAGAAAATGCTGATGGACCATTCCAACGAGTTCGTTTCCGCCGTTGCGGAGAAGCTGTTGATGTATGCGGTCGGAAGGAATTTGCAATACTATGATGCGCCGGCCGTGCGGGAAATCATTCGCGAAGCGGCACCGGAGAAGTACACTCTTTCATCGTTAGTATTGGGCATTGTTAAAAGTGTTCCGTTCCAGATGAGAACAGCAGGGAAATCTTAAAATGTTCATTAGCAAAAAAGCGCTTTCCCGACGGACGTTCCTGCGAGGCGCAGGCGTCAGCATGGCTTTGCCTTTTCTCGATGCGATGGTTCCCGCATTGTCCGCAGCGGGCAAGCCGGTTCCTCGGCTTGGCTTCATCTATATAGCGAATGGTGTGATCCAGAAGCAGTGGAAGCCGGAGAAGATCGGAGCAGGATTCGAGCTGCCGCCGATTCTCGAGCCGCTCGAGCCGGTGAAGGATTATTTGAACGTTGTCAGCGGCCTCGCGCATCTGCAGGCGGACACGTTTGGCGATGGAACGGGCGATCATCCGCGCGCGTCGGCGGCATGGCTCACCGGCGTGCATGCGTACGATCGCACGCAGCCGGGCGTTGAAGTACGGCTTGCGACGACTGCCGATCAAATCGCTGCGAACGAAATCGGAAAGAATTCGCAACTGGCCTCGCTCGAACTGACCGTCGACTTCCCAACTCAAGGTTCCTGCGATTCGGGTGACTGCTTCTACATCAACACCGTTTCGTGGCGTAATCCCACCACACCGAATCCTGCGGAGACACATCCGCGCGTCGTCTTCGAGCGCCTGTTCGGCGACGGTGGAAGCGCGGCTCAGCGCCTGGCTCGAATGAAGGACACCGGGAGCATTCTCGATTCGATCACCGAGGAAGTGCATTTCCTGGCGAAAACGCTGGGACACGGAGATCGCACGAAGTTGAACGAATACGGATTCGGTGCGCGAAATCG
>Ga0207646_10007313_pt1 | contig 11254 bp, 9 predicted proteins | sample KBSK5502metaG_FD_184343 | JGI IMG/M metagenome (GOLD analysis project Ga0207646, IMG submission 184343) | Corn, switchgrass and miscanthus rhizosphere microbial communities from Kellogg Biological Station, Michigan, USA - KBS K5-50-2 metaG... | ecosystem: Host-associated > Plants > Roots >...
GCCGAGTCGCTGACCGCCGCGGGGGATCGGCGCCTCGCGGAGGGCGAGCTTCGGCGGCTCTTGTGGCAGGTGCAGACCTTCGGGTTTCACCTCGCCGGCCTCGAGGTCCGCCAGCACAGCTCGCAGCTGACCCCAAGCGACGAGATGCTGGAGACGTTTCGCACCATCAAACGCATCCAGGACCGACACGGGGTGGAAGCCTGCCGCCGGTTCATAGTGAGCTTCACCCGGTCCGCGTCTGACATCGCAAAGGTCTACGAGCTGGCCGAGCTCGCGACCGACGGCAAGCCGCCGGTGCTCGACGTGGTGCCGCTTTTCGAAACCCAAACTGATCTCGAGCGCGCGGTGTCGATCCTCGAGGAGACGCTGGATCTCGCGCCCGTGAAAGCCAGGGGCCGAGAGCTGGAGGTCATGCTCGGCTACTCCGACTCCGCCAAGGAGGTCGGCCCGGTGACCGCAACCTTCGCCCTGTACGGCGCGCAGGCCGAGCTGGCCCGCTGGGCCAAGAGAGCCGGCGTACGGCTCACGATCTTCCACGGTCGCGGTGGCGCGCTCGGGCGCGGCGGCGGTCCCGCGAACAGGGCCATCCTCGCGCAGGCGCCGGGCTCCCTCGACTACCGGTTCAAGGTCACCGAGCAGGGCGAGGTGATATTTGCGCGCTACGGCAACCCCGCGATCGCGAAACGCCACCTCGAGCAGGTGATGTCGGCGGTGGTCCTCGCCTCGACGCCTCGCGTCCAGGTGCGCGTCGCGGACGCGGCGCGGAACTTCCAGGGCGTCGCGGCCGGCGTGAGCAAAGCCGCGCGCTCTGCGTACCGCGCGCTGGTGGAAACCGACGGGTTCGACGAATGGTTCGCGCGCGTCAGCCCGATCGACGAGCTGAGCCGCATGCGCCTTGGCTCGCGACCTGCCCGCCGGACCGGCGCCCGCAGCATCGACGACCTGCGCGCGATCCCGTGGGTGTTCGCGTGGTCGCAGATGCGACTCAATCTGCCCGGCTGGTACGGACTGGGCAGCGGCCTGTCGGCAGCGCGGCTCTCCGACGTAAGGAAGGCTTACAGGTCATGGCCGCTCTTCAACGTGATGATCGACAACGCCGAGATGAGCCTGGCCAAGACCGATCGTCAGATCGCCGCGCGCTACCTCGAGCTGGGCAAGCGGCCCGAGCTGACACGGCTTGTGCTCGCCGAGTACGACCGCACGCTGAAGCTGGTGCTCGCGGTCACCGGGCACAAGCGGCTGCTGGAGGATCGGCGCGTCCTGTCATGGGCGATCGAGCTGCGCAATCCGTATGTGGATGCGCTGTCGCACCTTCAGCTCCGCGCGCTGCGCGCGCTGCGGTCAAAAAGAAGCTCAGACGCCGAGAGATTGCTCCTGCTGACCGTGAACGGGGTCGCTGCCGGTCTTCAGAACACCGGCTAGGCGACGAGGTGGGCGCGATACGTGCCCAGGATGCGATGCAGCGCCGCCACCACCATCGGGTCGAGGCGCGGGCCGGCGTCGTCGAGCACTTTGAGCAGCGCCTCGGCCGGCGAAACGGCCTGGCGGTACGGGCGGTCGGTCGTAAGCACGTCGTACGTGTCGGCGACGGCGACGATCCTCGCTTCGATTGGAATCTCGGCCGACGCCAGGCCGTGCGGGTAGCCCGAGCCGTCCATGCGCTCGTGGTGGTACAGGACGCCGAGCATCTCACGCGTGATGCGGCCGGTGCCGCCGAGGATCGCGATCCCCAGCTCGGGATGTGTTTTCATGACGCGCCACTCAGCCTCGGTCAGCGAACCTCGCTTGTCGAGGATGGACTGCGGGATGCCGAGCTTGCCCAAGTCGTGCAGCAGGCCCGACCGGCTCACGACCAGCTGCTCGGCCGGGCTCATGCCCAGCTCGCGGCCGATCATCACGCAAAGCTCTGAAACTCGCCTGTCGTGGCCGTCGGGCCCTGTCGTAACCAATGCTCCACCCCCGTGGAGAGTCCTACCGACCCCAGCTACTCGGGAAGCCTTCTACTTCCTAACGACGCACATAACGCTGTGGGTCGCCGCAGTCAGAAGAAAGCCGGATAGCCCACTTTTGGCGCCAAAAGTGTCCTCGACCGCCCCATCTGCCACGGTTTTGGCGCCAAAAACGCAGAATTGGCGGCTCTACCAGCCCTCGCGGATCACGGCCGCTCCGTACGGGCCCAGCTTGAACAGGCCGGCGTGCACCTGGCTGCCGTCGACCAGGTTGGCGCCCGCCTGGCCCAGGGGCACGTCGACCCCGGCCGGGCGGTGGTTGAGGAGGAAAAGAATGGTGCGGTGGCCGAACGAACGCCGCACCGCCTCCACACCGGCGGGCGCCTCGATGCCCGGCTCGACTCCGGCTTCGGCGCAGATCGCGCGCAGCAGGCGCGCCATCGAAGGCTCATCCAGCCGCGTGCCGACGTAGAACGCGGAGCCCGATCCGAACTTGTTTCGCGTCACCGCCGGTCGCCTGTCGACGCGCGAGCCGGCGAAGGTGGCAAGCACCTCCGCGCCGGATGGCTCGATCATCTCGCTCCACAGGTCGCACCGGCCCTTCCCGCCGTCGGCGAACACTACATCCAACTGCTCACCGTCGGCCAGTGGAAGCCAGTCGGCGATCCGCAGCCCGAGCATGTCCGCGAAAGGTGCGGGGTACCCACCGAGGTGGACGTGCTCGAAGGGATCGACCACGCCGCTGAAGAAGCCGATCACCACGTTGCCGCCGCCCTTCACATACGTGACCAGGCTCGCGGCGCCTTCGTCACCGACGAGGTACAGGTTTGGAACGAGCACCAGCTTGTAGCGGGACAGGTCGTCCTGCGGCCGCGCAAAGTCGGCAACGATGTTGGCGCCGAAAAGCGGTCGGTAGTAATCCTCGAGCTGCGGCTCCTGGCGGATTCGGTTCGACGGCTTCGAAGGCAGCTCGAGCGCCCACCACGACTCCCAGTCGAGGACGATCGCCACGTCGGCGCGTACGCGGCTGCCGCACACAGCGTCGAGGCCGCGCAGCTCATGTCCAAGCTGCTTCACCTGCTTCCACACCGGCGAGGATGTGACCGGGCCGTGCGGAACCATGGCGCTGTGGAACTTTTCGGCGCCCGCCCGTGACTGCCGCCACTGGAAGAACATCACGCCGTCGGCGCCGCGCGCCACGGCCTGGTAGCTCCACAGCCTCATCTGCCCGGGCGCTTTCGCGACATTCACGTCCCGCCAGTTCACGCGGGACGGCGTCTGCTCCATCAGCACCCACGGGCGACCGCGCCCAAGCGAGCGCATGAGGTCGCCCGCCATCGCCGAGCGCATGCCCGCCTCGGGGTCGGACGGGTCCTGGTACACGTCGTCGCTGACGATGTCCTCGCGCTCGGCCCACTTCCAGTAGTCGAGCGGCTTGAAGAAGGGAACGAAGTTGGTGGTGATCGGGACATTCGGCGTGTGCTCCCTCAGGACCTCGCGCTCGATCTCGTAGCAGGCGAGCAGCTCGTCTGACGAGAAGCGCATGAAGTCGAGCTGCTGGCTCGGGTTCGGCCATGTCGGCGTGCGCCGGGGCGGCAGCACCTCGTCCCACTGCGAGTAGCGCTGCGACCAGAAGTCGGTCCCCCACGCCCTGTTGAGGTCCTCGATCGAGCCATGACGTTCCTGCAGCCACTTCCGGAACGCAACCGCCGACACGTCGCAGTAGCACGCGGGGACGTGGCAGCCGAACTCGTTGCCTACGTGCCACATCACGAGCGCGGGGTGCTGCGCGTAACGCTTCGCCAGCTGCTCGACGAGGTGCCGCGCGGCGAAACGGTAGATCGGGCTGCTGGGGCAGAAGTGCTGCCGCGCGCCGTGGGACAGCCTCGTCCCGTCGGCCAGCATGGGCAGCATCTCTGGATGCTTGTGCGACAGCCACGGCGGCGGCGAGGCCGTGGACGTCGCCAGGTCCACCGCGATGCCACCGGCGTGCAGCAGCTCCATGACCCGGTCCAGCCAGCCGAAGTCATACTCCGCTGCCGCAGGCTCGAGCCGAGACCACGAGAAGATGCCGAGTGACACGAGGTTCACGCCCGCCTCCTGCATGAGGTGAACGTCCTCGTCCCAGACTCGCTCGGGCCACTGGTCGGGGTTGTAGTCGCCGCCGTAGAAAATGTGCGGCAGCCGCGCTCCGAGAAGCGGTCCGAGGTCTTGCGCGCTCAGCCTCTTGCCCATCCCGTGAGACCGATTGTGTCGGCATAGGATGTAGTCCGAATGGCGTCAGTCACCTTCGATCACGTGTCCAAGCGATTCGCGGGCGGGACGCTGGCCGTGAAGGACTTCTCGCTCGATGTCAAGGACACAGAGTTTATGGTGCTTGTCGGCCCGTCGGGCTGCGGCAAGTCCACGTGCCTGCGCATGCTCGCCGGCCTCGAGGAGATCTCGGACGGCGAGATCCGCATCGGGGAGCGCGTTGTCAACGACGTGCCGCCGCGCGACCGCGACATCGCGATGGTGTTCCAGTCGTACGCGCTATACCCGCACATGACGGTGTTCGACAACCTCGCGTTCGGGCTGCGCATGCGCGGCACGCCGCGCGAAGACGTCGAGCGCCGCGTGAACACCGCGGCCGGCATCCTCGAGCTCGGGCCGCTGCTGAAGCGCAAGCCTCGGCAGCTGTCCGGCGGCCAGCGCCAGCGTGTGGCGCTCGGTCGTGCGATCGTGCGCGAGCCGCAGGCCTTCCTGCTCGACGAGCCGCTGTCCAACCTCGACGCCAAGCTGCGCGTGCAGACGCGCATCGAGCTGCAGAAGCAGCACCGCGCGCTTCACGCGACGTTCATCTACGTCACCCACGACCAGGTCGAGGCGATGACGATGGGCGACCGCATCGCCGTGATGCGTGACGGCGTGCTGCAGCAGGTCGCGCCACCTCGCGAGATCTACGACCACCCGGCGAACATGTATGTGGCCGGTTTCATCGGCAGTCCCACGATGAACTTCATGCCGGTCACAGTCCAGGGCGCGACGGCCAGGGCATCGGGCTTCGAGGTGCAGCTGCCGAGCGCGCCGGGCGTCGACAAGGCGGTGCTCGGGGTGCGGCCGGAGGCGATGACCGACAACCTGCGCGGCGCCGCCGCCGAGTCGGCTTCGACCAACGGCCAGGCCGGGCTCGAGATGAAGGTCGAGGTGACGGAGATCCTCGGGGCGGACCAGCTCGTCTACGGGATCGTCGGCCAGGACAGCGTGATCGCCCGCGTCGACCCGCAGCTGAAGGTCGACCCCGGCGACCGCCTGCGCCTGCAGCTCGACACACGGCGCCTGCACCTGTTCGACCCGGCAAGCGGGGAAGCGATCATTTGACACAGTCCCTCCCCACTTGTGGGGAGGTCAGGTGGGGGCGTTAGCCTTACCTATACATGCTCAAGATCCACGACCTAGCCGGCGTCATCCCCGCCCTCGCCACCCCGCTGACGCGCGACGGCCGCGTCGACGAGGACGGCGTCGGACGGCTCGTCGGCCACGTCCTCGCGGGCGGCGTCACGGGTCTGCTGCCGCTCGGCTCGACCGGGGAGTGCTCATCGCTCGACGAGGGTTCGCGCCGGGCGATGCTGGCCGCGGTCGTGGAAGCCAACGCGGGCCGGGTGCCGATCATCTGCGGCGTGGCTCAGACGCACCTCGCGGGCGCCCAGCTCGAGGTCGCGGCCGCGGCGGCGCTTGGCGCTGACGCCGCGCTCGTGACGCCACCCTTCTACTACCCGATGGACCAGGCCGGCGTGCTCGCGTTCTTCCGCACGCTGGCCAGGCGGAGCCCGATCCCGATCTTCCTCTACAACATCCCGCAGTTCACGAAGGTAGTCGCCGAGCCGGAAACAGTGGCGACGCTCGCGCACGAGGGCTCGCTGGTCGGCATCAAGGACTCGAGTCGCAACTTCGAGTACTTCGAGCTCGTGCGCGCAGCCACCCGCGACCTCCCCCACTTCCGCGTGTTCACGGGCAGCGACACGATGCTGCTCGTCTCGCTGGTGATGGGCGGTGCGGGCACCATCTGCGGCGCGGCCAACGTGGCGCCGGCCTGGGTCGTCAGGATTTACGAAACGTTCCGGCGCGGCGACCTCGAATCGGCGCGCGAGCAGCAGGATCACCTGACCGCGCTGGTCATGAGCCTTCGCGGCGGGGTCTTTCCGTCGGGGATCAAGGCCGCACTCGATCTACAGGGCATCTGCGAACCCTGGCCGGCAAAGCCGATCGCGCCTCTCGACGAAGCGGCGAGAGCGACGCTTCATCACCAGCTGTCCGAGTGGGGCCTGCTGGCAAGGAGCTCCCAGCCCGCGGTAAGCTGAATTCAGCGGGAATTCCCTTTCGGGGGTGTCTCGCATGCGTCTGGCTGCCGCAGTCTTCCTCGCGATACTTCTCGGTACCGCAATCGCGCAACCGGTCAAAGCCGCCGGCGACCCGTACACACCCGGCGAGCACGGTTACGACATCTCGTACCCGCAGTGCGGCCAGCCGCCCCCGTCCACCGGCACGTTCGCCGTCCTCGGCGTCAACTGGGGATCGCCGTTCAGCGGCAACCCGTGCCTGGTCGATGAGTACCTGAACGCGCCGCGCTCCGCCCCACCGTCGCTTTACATCAACACCGGTTACGAGAACCAGTTCGCCTACCTCGTCACGCCCAGCTGCAAGAATCAGTCGCACTCCATCACCGGCCTCGACATCGAACGGCGCGCGTGGGCCATCGGGTGCAGCGAGGCGGAGACGTCGATCAGCTACGCCTACTCGTTGGGAGTGTCCAGCATCGCGATGTGGTGGCTGGACGTCGAGATCATCAACAAGTGGTCCGAGAGCCTCAACCTCAATCGCTTCACGCTGCAGGGCGCGGTCACGCGGCTCACGCTGACCGACCTGCCTGTCGGCATCTACTCATCGTTCCCGATGTGGCTGATGATCACGGGCGTCGACGCCGTGCCCGGCAACATCAGCGCGGAGTGGAACGCGGCCCACTCATGCGCGCCTTTCACGCCTCTCGTGAACGTTCCCGTCTGGCTCGGTCAGAGCACGTACAACCACCTCGACCACGACACCGCGTGCTAGAGGTTCGGTAGTCGCGTCAGCCGCCAGAAGCGGCCCGGGGGGTAGATCACGGTGGCGGTGACCAGCGCCACGTCGAGGTCGTAGTCTCCGAGCACCACGTGCAGGCTGCCGGCGGACGTGCCTGGATCGAGTGGCTTGTCGACGTTCAGCGTCCTTGCCTGCAGTGTCTCGCGCAGGACCATGCCCGGCCACTCGACAAGGATCAGGTCGGACACCGAGATCACGTCCGAATGCCAGCCCCATGCGGTGTCGTAGGAGCCGACAGCCTGGTGCCGCACCAGCTCGGTGCGGACGGTCAGCGCCGGCTGTATCGCACGGATCAGGCCGCGCGCGACGTCGAACGCCTTCTGTAGCGTTGGCTGGCCCATGACGCAGCCGAAGATCGTCACCGGGTGGCCGCCGATGATCACTTCGGCCGCGAACAGGAAGTTCGCGCCTTGCGCCAGGCCGGAACCGGTCTTGATCCCGTTGATGCCGTCCTGCCCCAGCGCCCCGTCGACGTTGTAAACCACGCCGGCGACGGGCAGCTTCGCCTGGGGCTCTCGCACGATCTGGGCCAGCACGGGGTCGGTCATGGCGGCCATGCCCAGCGCAAGGAGGTCGGTCGGAGTGCTGACCGTCTGCGCCGAGGAGCCGGCGGGATCGGCAAATGTCGTTCTGGACAGGCCCAGCGAGCGGGCGCGCTGATTCATGAGATCGACGAACGCCGGCACCGATCCGGCGTCCCAGCGCGCGAGGGTCTCGGCAAGGTTGTTGCCGGACGGGATCAGCATCCCCTGCAGAGCCTGGTATTCGCTGAGAACCTCGCCGGCCTGCACGGCCACGACAGACTGCTCCTGCGCCTTGTCACTCTGGTAGGCCTGCACGTCCACGTCGGTGATCGTGATCGACCCCCCGGTCTGACCAAGCGGGAACGGTTTGTCATGCATGACGACCATCGCGGTCATCACCTTGGCCACGCTGGCGGTGGGCAGCGGCGACTCGTTGCCCGAGTCGGCCAGCTTGCCCAGGCCGGAAACCCCAACGGCCGCGGAGCCCGCGCTCGGCCAGGGCAACAGCGGCGCCGTGCCCAGCGTGGTTTTCTGGGAGGGCAGCAAGGACGAGGCGGTGACCGCGGGAATCGGACGGAGGTAGTTGATGCCCAGTCCCGCGGCAACCAGCACGACAAGGCCGATCGCGATCCGCCCCCGCATGCCCAAGAACATATCTCGGGCACCCGTATCGGTGTCAGGCCAGGCCGCGCCTCCGCCGGATGGCGCGGTCTGCGAAACCGAAGCCGAGATCGACCGTCACGCCGATGAAGAAGATGACGATCATCAGCGCGAGCAGCTGCTGGGCGTCAGCGGAGTCGCGCGCAATCTGAAGCTGCTGGCCCAGGGACGGCTGATGCGCGATCACGTTGATGATCTCCGCGGCCATCAGGCTGCGCCACGCGAACGCCCAGCCCTGCTTGAGGCCGGCGAGGTAGCCCGGCAGCGCGGCCGGCAGGATCACGTGGCGGTACAGATTCAGGCCGCGCGCTCCCATGACGCGTCCCACCCGCACGAGCAGCGGCTGCACCTGGTCGACGCCCGCCAGCAGGCCGGTCGCGACCGCGGGGGCCGCGCCGAGGATCACCACGACCAGAACTGCGGCCTCGGACCGCTGGAACAAGAGAATCGCCAGCGGCAGCCACGTGATCGAGGGCATCGACTGGAGCCCGAGGATCGCGTGGCCGACCGCCTTGCGCACGATTGGCGCGCGCGCCACGAGCACGCCGACCACGCTGCCGATGACGATCGCGATCGCGTATCCGATCAGCGCCCGCCGCAGCGTCACCGCCAATCCGGCGTAGAAATCCAGCCGGCTCAGGTCCTCGTAGAGGCGCTGGAACACCGGCACCGGACCAGGCAGGACATGTTCGGGACGCCATCCCGACCACACCACCGCCTGCCAGATGCCGATGAACAGCGCGAGCGCCGCAAGCTTGGGCCACAGCCACGACAGGAAGCGGCGGACGCCGTGTGGCCGCGCCGTGACATCGACCGTCTCAGCCTCGAGCTCTTCGACTTCCGGCGCGACCTGTGGCTCAGTGGCCATCCGGGCGCATCTCCTGGTGCAGGCGATCGGTGATGCGGCCGGCCATCACCGCCAGCTCGGGCGAGTCGAGGCTGCGGGGCCGCGCCAGGTCGACCTTGAACTCGTGAGCGACGCGGCCCGGGCGGCTCGTGAAGACGAGGACGCGGTCGCCCAGGCGTACGGCCTCGCGCGCGTTGTGGGTCACGAAGAGGATGGTCAGCGAGCTCGCGCGCCACAGGCGGACGAGCTCCTCGTGCAGGAGGTCGCGCGTGATCGCGTCGACCGAACCGAACGGTTCGTCCATGAGCAGGACGTCGGCGTCCTGCGCCAGCGCCCTCGCGAGCGCCACGCGCTGCTTCATCCCCCCGGAGAGCTCGTGCGGCCGTCGTCGCTCGAAGCCATGCAGGTGGACGCGCTCGAGCAGGTCGAGCGCCTGCCGCACGCGCTCTGACCTCGGCTTGACGCCGCGCAGCTCCAGCGCCAGCTCGACGTTCTGCGACGCGGTCAGCCACGGGAACAACGCGGCCTCCTGGAACATCAGCGCCACCCGACCCTGGACCTCGAACCGCCCGCTCGACGCGGTTTCCAGACCGGCGAGCACATTCAGCAGCGTGCTCTTGCCTGAGCCCGACGCACCGACGATGCAGACGAACTCGCCCGGCTGCAGGTCGATGCTGACGTCCTGCAGCGCAGCGAGGTCGCGATCGCCGTGCGGAAATGTCTTGCTCAGCCGCTCGACTGCGACCGCGCGGCTGCTCACCGCGCGGGCATCGGCCTGTTGTCGGGCGTCCAGTGCAAGCCGCACTCCTTCACCGCGCCGTCCTCCCACCACCAACGCCCTGCGCGCTCGTCCTCGCCGGGTCCGGTGGCGCGAGTGCAAGGGGCGCAGCCGATCGAGGTGTAGCCGCGCTCATACAGGGGGTGGCGCGGTACGTCGTTTTCAGTGATGTAGGCCCACACCTGGTCCTTCGACCATGCCGCGAGCGGCGCGATCTTGACGAGCCCCGGATGCTCGTGATCGTCGGTCACGACCTGCGTCTGCGATCGAGTCGTCGCCTGCTGGCGCCTCACGCCCGTGACCCAGGCGTCGTAGCCGCCCAGCGCGCGAGCGAGCGGGCGCGATTTTCGGATCTCGCAGCACAGCCGGCGCAGCTCGACAGATCGGTAGAACGGGTTGGTTCCGTGCTCGCGGGTGAGGCTGCCGACCTCGGCTGCATCCGGCGCCACGATCTCGATCGCGATGCCGTAGCGATCGCGAACGACGTCGATCATGTCATGCGTCTCCTGGGGCAGCCGGCCGGTGTCCAGCGTGATCACGTGCATCGGGCCGCCGATGCGCGCCGCCATGTCGATGAGCACCGACGACTCCGCCTGAAAGCTGGCCACGATCGCGAGCTTCGGAAACGAGGCCTGCGCCCACCTCAGCACCGCCTCCGGATCCTCCCCCGACATCACCTCGGGAGGGGTTACCAGGTCCACTGGCCGCGGAGCATACCGTCTAGAGGGATTCTGCGAGCCGGACCGCCCCCGCGACGGGCTCCTCATCGAGCACGGTGCCTGATCCGACCCTGGCCTGCACCCTGGCCGCCAGGTCCGGAAAGTTGGTGAGCAGGCCGCCGGCCATGACGACCGGCCCGTCAATGCCCACCTTCGCACCCGCGCGCAGGGCCAGCGAGGCGAGCGCGTCGGCGGCGTTGTCGATGATCCGGGTCGCGCCCGGATCGAGCGGGAGCGAATCGAACACCACGCCGGCGAGCGCGGCCCACTGCCCAGCTTCGTGGTAGAGCTGAACGCGCGATATGGTCTCGAGCAGGTCGTCGCTTTCCGTGGCGACGAGCATCCGCTCCCCCAGGACGCTGAGCTGCACGCCTTCCTCCCGGCGGTGCATCAGCTCGCGCAGGGCTTCGCGCACGATCCACGCGCCGCTGCCCTCGTCGCCCAGCATCCATCCCCAACCGCCCGCCCGCCGCTCGTCGCCGGCCTCGTTGCGCGCGTAGGCGACCGACCCTGTGCCCGCGATGAGCGCGATCCCAACGTCGAGGCTCGCGGCTGCCAGGATGAGCCTGGTGTCGTGCACCACGAGCACGCGCGCGCCAGGCAGCAGCCGCGCAAGCAGCTCTTCGAGCCGGCGCCTGGCCGCGGGAACCTCGACGCCC
>Ga0207646_10007314_pt1 | contig 11253 bp, 8 predicted proteins | sample KBSK5502metaG_FD_184343 | JGI IMG/M metagenome (GOLD analysis project Ga0207646, IMG submission 184343) | Corn, switchgrass and miscanthus rhizosphere microbial communities from Kellogg Biological Station, Michigan, USA - KBS K5-50-2 metaG... | ecosystem: Host-associated > Plants > Roots >...
CGTGATCCACGACGACCCGGGCTGGGTCGAGGCCAACGTCCGCGCCCTCGCCGCTCGGCACGAGGCGGGGCGGGCGCATCCGTGGTCGGTCGACGACGCACCGGCGCCCTACATCGAGGGCCAGCTCCGGGCGATCGTCGGGGTCGAGATCCGGATCAGCCGGATCGAGGCCAAGCTCAAGCTCAGCCAGAACCGATCGACCGACGACATCGACGGCGCGATCGAGGGGCTCGAGGCCGGACCGGTCGTCGGCCGGCCACTGGCGGTCGCGATGCGGAGGGCGCGCGAGGGACGCTGACGCAGCGATCGCGGCGATCGCCGACCTGCCAGCTACTCGTCCTGCGACAAGATCACGACCGAGTACGGCCCAAGCCCGACCTCGATCCGCTGGGCCATCCCGTCGTGGGTTTCGGGCGTGCTATCCGTGTCGAGGGAATCGACGGTTTCGAACTCCGGGTCGTAGCCGTCCCAGTCGCTGTTGAACCGGACCCGCCAGCGCCCGGGACGCGGCACGCCGATGTGGTAGTCCGGGAAGGCATCGGCCGAGAAGTTGGCGAGCACGATGACGTCGTCGCGTGGCCCGCCCTCGAGCCAGCGGCGCCAGCCGAGGACCTTTGCCGAGCTGTTCACGTGATGGACATCGACGCCCTCGCCGCGCAGCCCGCGCGAGACGTCGGCGGTGTTGCGGCGCAGCGAGATGAGGTCGCGGTGGAGCCGGAGCAGCCCGGCGTGGCGGTGGCGGAGCGTCCAGTCGAGGCCGTCCTCGTCGTTGAACCACGAGCCCTCGACGAGCTCCTGGCCCTGAAACAACATCGGGATCCCGGGGCTGGTCAAGACGATGGCGCTGCCGAGCGTCGCCCGCTTCTTCGATGCCCAGGAGTCCGCGTAGCCGGGCCAGATCTCCTCCGGCACGCGCGCCGAGCCGTTGGCGTCCTCGTCGTGCGACTCGGTGTAGATCACCCGCCCGAAGGCCTCACCCGAGGGGTCGTCGATGACCGCCGACACCGACACCACGTCGCGATCGGCGTCGTTGCTGGCGACGAGGGCCGTCCGGACGAAATGGACGAACGCGCCGTCCCACTGCGATCCGAACCCGGCGCCCCCTTCCGCCCGCCGGCGGATGATCGCGAGATCCGATCGGAGATCCTCGGCGATCGTCAGCCGGCCCGGATACCGAGTGGCGATCTCATGGTTCACGTCGGCCATGAACCGCCAACCGTCGTCGATCCGGTCCGGGGCGCCGTGGCCGCCGCCATGGATGCTCGAGATCCAGGCCGTCGCGTCCCAGCGGAGACCGTCGATGCGGAATTCGTCGAGCCACTGGAAGGCGCTGTCGCGAAGGAACGCCCGGACCTCGGACCGACCGAAGTCGGGCCGGGTCTCGCCCCACGGCGTCGTCGAGCGCTCGTCCTCGTAGAAGTAGATCCCGCCCTTGCCGTGCTCCGACCAGCCATCGAACTGCCACATGTCGAGATCGGACGGGCCCAGGTGGTTGTAGACGACATCGAGGAATACGGCGATCCCGGTCGCGTGGGCGTCCCGGACGAGGGCCTTGAGGTCGTCGGGCGAGCCATACGTGCTTTCGACGGCGTACGGGTACGCCGCGTTGTAGCCCCACGATCGGTCGCCGGCAAACTCGAACGGCGGCATCAGCTGGATCGCCCCGACGCCGAGATCGCGGAGGTACGGCAGGCGGCGGCGAACGCCGTCGAGCGTCCCCGGCTGGCCGTGCTGCCCCTCGGTGAAGGTCCCGACGTGGAGCTCGTAGACGACGAGGTCGTTCCAGGGCGGCTGGTGGAACTCCGCGCTCCCCCAGTCGAACGCCGCGGCGTCGTAGATGACGCCGTTCCCGACGGAGTTCGTCAGGCGCCGGGCGCGGGGATCGATCCGGTTGCGCTCGCCGGCGGGGGTCTGGAGCACGAATCGGTACTCGTCGCCGGCCCTGGCCGCGACGACGTCCGCGGACCACGTATCGGCGGCACCGCCGTCGTCACGGACGAGCGGGTGCCGGGACGCGTCCCAGCCGTTGAACGTGCCGACGACCGCGACACCCGTGGCATGGGGCGCCCAGACACGGAACGTGGTCCCGTCGTCGTAAGGAATGGCGCCCATGCCGGGCTTGGGCGAGGGCGAGGGCGAACGCGTCTGGGCGGGCAAGCGGCTCCGTCAGGTCGAGTTGGTGGGCGTCTTGGAGCCGAGTGTAGGGCACGGGTTCGGGCGAGGTCGACCCGGTGAGGAGCCTGGTCAGCAGGGATTGCCGGCGCTCCCGCGGGCGATGGGCGTCATCGACCGCTCGCAGCCGATCATCGCAACGAGCCGATCGTGTCTCGCGACCAGGAGTCCGACGTTGCCGATCAGGGCCACGGCCAGGAGGATAGTTCCGATCCGGGCGCCGATCGGGCGAGGCAGGCGGGCGAGGAGGACCGCGCCGGCGACGATGAACGCCGGGGCGACGATGTACACGTAGCGCGGTGCCGCGGCCTGCTCCGGTCCGAGCTCCGCGCGAACGGTCCCGGCGATGACGAAGAACGCCACCCCTGCGACGAGGAGGGCGAGGACGACCGACGGGATCGGGCGGGCGAGCACCAGGCCAATGGCGACGGCGACGCACGCGACGGCGCCGACGATCGGAAGCGTCATCCCGATTGCGCCCGCCGCCGCGGCCGCGAGACCCGTGGCCGCGTATGACGGCACGCCGTCGAAGCTGGGCGATCGGAGCGCGGTCACCCCCGACGCTCCGAAGGCGACGTACCAGGCGAGGTACAGGCCGGTCGGCAGGAACAGCCACGGCAACGCTCGCGGCCGGGTCAACAGCAGCCGGACGCCCGTACCGACGAGGAAGGCGAGGCTCGCCCCCGACGTCGCCATCGAGATCGTGAGGAGACCGGCCGCCAGGCCCGGCCGCCGCGGCGCGACGACGATCGCGCCGATCCCCGTCGCCACCGCACCGATCGTAGCTGACTGGAACGCCCACAGGATGTCGTCGCCGCCGGAGCCCAGGAACAGCATCACGGCCATTGCCCCGAGTGCCCACCCGCTCGATCTCGCCGCAGTCTCGCGGCGGACGATGAAGTAGACGAGCCCGGCGACGGCGAGGTGGAGGGCGAAGGTGACCCCGAGATACGGCCAGTACGACCCCATCCCGACCGTGCCGAGGAGCAACCGATACAGGATGACGAGCGTCGCGCTGAGGTGCTCATTGTGGGGCGCGAGGATGCCGATGACCGACAGGTCACGCTTGACGATCAGGGACCACTCGTCGTGGTAGAAGGTCATGTCACGACCGAGCCAGACGAGCACGACGAGAGCCCCGGCGGCCAGCGCGACGGGGCGCCAATCGATCGTCGCGAGCCGCCCCCGAAGGGCGACGGTTGGATCCGCCGACGCCGTCAGCATTGCGAACTCGCGAATGCCTCCCGACCAAACGACAGCCCGCCGAACGATCGGCGGGCTGCGTTCAATGCTGATGGTTGGAGGCGACGACCGGATTCGAACCGGTGAATAGAGGTTTTGCAGACCTCCGTGTTGAACCACTTCACCACGTCGCCCTCACGAATGAGGGTACCCGAGGCGGCTGGCGTCTGTCTCACCACCAGCCATCGCTGGTCCGTTACGGGGTCAGGTCACCGTAGATGTTCTGATCGAGGCCACCCGCCCGCGGGCAGGTGTCGCCGGTGTAGGCGCCGCTCGCCAGGAGCGTTCGGCACTGGTGGACTTCCGGACCGAACGGTCCGTCGTCGGCGGTGCTGCCTTCGCGCGGATCGGAGCCGGCGACCGTGTTGCGCCAGTCCGTCCAGGTGCCGTATGACGCCCGTCCAACGGAGCTGATCCACAGGTAATCGCCGCCGAACGGCACCGTCCGGCCGGAGAACTGGTCGTAGTTCGGGGCGGTCGTCACGTCGCTGACCCGGGTCGCGGGGGCGAAGCTTGCGCCGCCGTCGGTCGAGCTCGTGGCGTAGATGTCGAGGCCGGGCACCGCGGAGCGATCGGCGCACATCCCGATCGGGCGGGTCGGGCTGTAGCACGCGTCGTTCCGGCTATCCCACCACAGGGCGTGGAGGACGCCGCCATCGGCCGAGATGTCGGGCCAGACCTGGTGACCGACGCCGGCGCTGTGGTCGGATCCGTCGATGAGCGTGGCGGCCGTCGCGACGCCCGTGGCTCCGTTGAGCCGGACGAAGTACGCACCCGACTGACTGCCGGTTCCGGATGGGCTCACGCCGAGGCTTCCGAACGTCGTGCCGGTCGGCGCGGCCGTGCCCGGGATCGACGCGTGGAAGGCGACGTAGACGGTCTCGTCACTCGTCGGCGCCTTGGGATCCGCAGTGGATCGCGGCGAGGTCGTCAGGCGCATGAACGAGTAGCCCGACACGCAGGCCGAGGCCAGGTCGCCGCAGTCGCGCGCGCTGCCACCGCCCACGGCTTGATCGGCAACGTTGTAGCCGACGTAGTCGACGAGCTCGCGCGCCGGCGCGAACGTGGCACCGCAATCGGTCGACTTCGCGTACAGCACGGCCTCGATGCTGCCGCCGCCGTGCTTGACCTCCGCGCTGAGGGTCACGTAGATGTGACCGTTCGAGGTCACCGCGATGTCCGGATCCTGGACGTTGTTCACGTTCTGGGTGAGCAACATCGGGCTGCTGAACGTGACGCCGTGGTCCGTCGAGCGGACGAAGTAGATGTTCGAGCCGCCGTGATTGCCCTGGAACCGCGACCAGGCGAAGTAGACGTTGCCCGTGCACGAGCTGGACGTCCGGTCCGCCTCGATCGACGTCTTGTCGTGGAACACGCCGAGCAGGTTCGGGGCCGAGCTGCCGTGCGCGACGACGACGCTGCGCTTGAACTCCTTGCCGTCGTTGCTCGTCGCGCCGCCGGTTCCGGCGGGATTCTCGTAGGTCGCGACAAATTCGTCGCCGAACGTCTTCTTCGTGCCGGCCGGGTCATCGGATGTCTCGGACCCGGCGAACAGGCGCCCCTGGGCGTCCCAGGCCAGGACCGGATCACCCGAGGAGGCAGTCCGGATCTGGGCCCGGCTCGCATACGGCGTGGTGTCGCCGGGATACCCAGGAACCAGGGAGCTGCGGAAGCTCGCCCCCCCGTTCTCCGATCGGTAATACCCCATCCAGATCGGGCCGGACGGGATCGGCGCTCCGTTGGCGTCGTTGCCATCGTCGTAGACGGCGCAGTAGTCGTTGGAGCTGCCGACGATGACGCTCGGATCGCGGGGATCCATCGCGACCGCCGGCTCGTTCTGCCGGCCCCGGGACCGCGAGCACTCGGTGATCACCGCATCCGGCGATCCCTGCCCCGTCACCATCGTGTAGTTGCTGACGTATCCCGTCGTCGTCGTTGCGTCGTTGGTCAGGCGAGCGTCGGCTCCCGGTGTCGAGCCAGCCACCACGGCAGGCCCGGCCAGGGACATCACGAGTCCGACGGCGAGCGCGAGGGATTGGCGAATTCGCAGGTTGCGCACGGGGCACCTCGTCAGGATTCGGTCGCAGGGACCGCCCCCCGTCCGGTCGCTGCACGGTGTTGCGCGGATGACCCAATCGCGTGGCATCGGCGCACCGGGTCGTGCTGGGGATGCTACATCGTGGAGCGGAAGTGGCCTGCGCGAGCGGCACAAACCGGCGCGCCGACGCACCACGTCCGCGGTGGGTCGGACACCCCACCTCGGTGAAATCCGCCCCGCTGATCAATCGGTGGTGGCTGCCCCTCGAGGGTTCGAACCTCGGTTCACGGATTCAAAGTCCGCTGTCCTACCATTAGACGAAGGGGCAGCGGGCGGGCGATCTCGAGAGGACCCGGGCGATCCCCGGATTGACCGGGTGATCCTCGTCCCAGGGGAGCCCGCCGGGCAGAAAAATGGAGCGGAAGACGGGACTCGAACCCGCGACCCTCACCTTGGCAAGGTGATGCTCTACCAACTGAGCCACTTCCGCTCGATGCGCGCGACCACCGCCGTAACGATGGTGCCGAGAGCCAGGATCGAACTGGCGACACCGCGATTTTCAGTCGCGTGCTCTACCAACTGAGCTATCTCGGCCCGATGGCCAACCAGGCTCGGTCACCCGTCGGCGCTGGCGAGAATACCACGGGCTTCCGACGGCCTTCAAACCTCACCCGAGCCCTGCCGGCGCACGATCATCGGCGGGATCGGCCGGCCCGCCGCGGCCGAATCGATCAGCGTTGCCAGCCGCCGCTCCCGCGTCTCGGCACGCTTCGCCGAGATGACCCAGTAGAGCGCCTGCTTCCGGAACGACGGCGCCTTCGCCGAGAACCACGCCCAGGCGGGCTCATTCGCCTGGAATCGGGCGACTTCCTCGGGGGCCAGCTCCGGATCGCGGCTCTGCTCGAACGAGTAGACCGCGGTCCGATCGGCCAGTCGCGCCGCGAACGCAGCCTCGCCGGCCGGCCGCATCCGGCCGGCGGCGCGCAGCTCACCGACCTTCGCCACGTTCACCGCGCTCCAGATGCTTCGTTTGCGGCGCGGCGTGAGCCGGATGGTCCAGCCGTCGCCGGGAACGCTCCGGCGAATGCTGTCGATCCAGCCGACGCAGAGCGCCTCCTCGACGATCTCGGGCCAGGTCAGGCTCGGCTTGCCGGTCGACTTCTTCCAGGCTCCGACGATCAGATCGTCGGCCGTCTGATGGTGCTCGTCGAGCCAGTCGCGAAGGTCGGCCCGGGACTCGAAGAAGATCGCATCGGATGACGCTGCCGCGGCGGGGTCAGTCAAGCCCGGAGAGCTCCGCAGCGTCGGCGCCCTCGAGCGGCTTGTCGCCGGTCAGCTCGCGGAGCCGGTTGATCCGATCGAGCGTCGGCGGATGGGTCGAGAACAGACCCGACGCGCGCGCCTCGAACTTCTTGATCGGGTTCGTGAAGTACATGTGCTGGGTCGCCCGGTTCGCGACTTCCAGGACCTCCTGATCCTCGGAGATCTTTGCCAGGGCGCGCTCGATCCCGTACGGGTTTCGAGTGAGCTGGACCGACGACGCGTCGGCAAGGTACTCGCGCTGGCGATTGACCGCGAGCTGGACCAGCCGGGCGGCGATCGGAGCCAGGATGGACAGGACGATCGCGACCACGAACATGATCGCCTGGAGGCCACCGCCACCACCGCCGTCCCGATCGTTGTTCGACCGCCGCCCGCCTCCCCAGAACGTGAACCGGAGGAAGAAGTCGGCCAGGAGCGCGATCGATCCGACGAGGACTCCGACGATGAGGGCGAACCGGATGTCGAAGTTGCGGACGTGCGAGAGCTCGTGCCCCATCACGCCCTGGAGCTCCTCGCGATCGAGCTTCTCCAGGAGGCCCTTCGTGATCGCCACCGACGCGTGCTGCGGGTCGCGGCCCGTGGCGAAGGCATTCGGCGCGGTGTCGTCGATGATGTAGACCTTCGGCATCGGGATGTTGGCAGCGATCGCCATCTCCCGGACGACGTTCAGGAGCTGCGGCGCGGTCGTCTCGTCGACCTCCTTCGCGCCGGACACCGAGAGCACGAGCGAATCGCCGCCGAACCACGAGCCGAGGGCGGCCAAGCTGCCGAGCGCGATCGCGATCGCGGTCACGACGAGGGCGCCCGACGCGCTGCCCGAGGTCGCGTAGCCGATCGCGAACCCGAGCAGGCCGAACAGGGCGATGACGAACAGGGCGAGCACGAGCGAGTTGCGACGGTTCGCCGCGATCTGGTTGTAGAAGGTGTCGGCCATGGTCAGGTCCCGTCACGGCTCGGGGCGTGAGGTCGGTGACGCCCCGAAGTGCGGTCGGTGTCCGTTCGAATCGACTAGTTCAGGTTCAGGTCGACGTTCGGCACGGCGCTGGCCTCGGGTTCGGCGTCGAAGAAGTCGCGCTTCGTGAAGCCGAACGGGCCGGCGATCAGGACGGCCGGGAACACCTGGATCGCGGTGTTGAAGTCGAGCACGCTCGAGTTGTAGTGCTGGCGGCTGAAGGCGATCTGGTTCTCCGTCGTCGTCAGCTGCTCCTGGAGCCCGAGGACGTTCTGGTTCGCCTTGAGCTCCGGGTAGTTCTCGACGACCGCGAACAGCGAGCGAAGGGTTCCGGTCAGCATGTTCTCGGCCTGGGCCTGAGCGGCCGGGCCCTGGGCGCCGGCGGCGACCGCCGCGGCACGGGCGTTCGTGACGTCGGTCAGGACCTTCTGCTCGAATCCCATGTAGCCCTTGACCGCGTTCACGAGGTTCGGGATCAGGTCGTGGCGACGCTTGAGCTGGACCTCGATCTGGGCGAACGCCTCGTCGATCCGAAGCCGCCGCTGGACCAGGCCGTTGTAGAGCCCGATCACGAAGATCACCACGACCACGACAATCGCGATGACGATGAGCAGTGCTGGATTCATTCGTACCCTCTTCGATCGGCCGTTGGGCGACGGGCGGCGGCCCCATCCCGCCCGATCCAGTCTATCTCCGTCCTAGACGTGGTGGGCGGTACTGGGCTCGAACCAGTGACCTTCTCGGTGTAAACGAGACGCTCTGACCGACTGAGCTAACCGCCCGTGACAGAGGGTACGCGACGGACCGTTTGCTAGCGAGGTCGGCCGCAATCCGCGCCGGACACGAAGCGACCGCCGGCGGGTCGGCGGTCGATCAAGATCAGAGATGTGGTGCCCAGGCCGGGACTTGAACCCGGATGAGTTGCCTCATACGCCCCTCAAACGTACGCGTATACCAATTCCGCCACCTGGGCAGGTGTGCCGTTCGTCGCGGGTTCGAGGGGGAGGTGGTGGTACCGAGGAAGGGACTTGAACCCATACGCCCTTGCGGGCACTAGCTCCTGAAGCTAGCGCGTCTGCCAATTTCGCCACCTCGGCGTCGCCCGCCGGCCGGCCCGCCCGAGGGCTCACCGGTCGTCAGCGAGGCGCCATGTTAGCACATCACCGAATCGCTCCGACCCGTCGGCGACCTCCCGCGGAGCCGGTCCGACGACCCGTTGGGCGACCACGAACACCTCGTCCGGCCAGGCAATCGGGAGGAGGTAGGTCCCGCCCGCAAGCCGCTTCTGGAGAGCCAGGTAGGCGGCGATCCGGGCATCGTAGGGAGCCGGCTTGCGAGCCGTCGCGAGCAGGCCGTCGAGCAGCGGGTCCTGCAATCCGATCACGTTGGCTCCACCCGTCCGGATCTGGCTCGAGGCGAGAAGCGGGTACAGGTCGGGGTCGTGGCCGATCGCGATGTCGACGACGGCCGCCTCGAAGTCGCCGGTCCGGAGGTGCTCCGCGGCGATGACCGCGGGATCCTGCTCGACGACTGCCACGCTGAACCCGAGGGCGGTCCAGTCGGCCGCGATCTGGCTTCCTGCCGCAAAAAGGATCGGGTTCACGGTCCTGGCCGGGACGAGCAGCTGGATCGTCCGGGCGGCCTTGGCACCGGCGTGGTGCCAGCCGTCCGCGGCCTTCTTCCAGCCGCCGGTGACGAGCTCCGCCGCGGCGGCCTTCAGGTCGCGTCCGATCGGCGGAGTGGCTGCCGCGCTGAACGCCCACGACGACGGCGGGATCAGTCCGTTGGCGAGGTCCGCAGCGCCGCCGTACACGACCCGCACGATCCGCTCGCGGTCGATCGCGCTGAGCAGGGCGAGCCTCGTCCGCGGATCGGCGAACGCATCCTCGGTTGCATGGAGGTTGAGCACGACCGCGGCGAGCGTCGTCGACGGGTTGCGGATCGCGCGGGCTCCGGGAGTGGCCGACAACGTCGTCGCCGCAGCCGGGTCGAGCCCGGACGCAACGTCGAGCTCACCGTTCCGGAAGGCCGTCGCGAGGGCTGTCGGGTCGTCGAAGAACCGGAACTCGAGACGGGCCAGCCCGAGCTGGGAGTCATCGGGCCGACGAGTCGGAGCGACCGTCGCGAGGGGGTCTCGCGACGGCCGCGCCGAACCGCCATTTCCGACCCCCGGCGCCGAGCCCGCCGTTGCCGGCTCGAGAACCGCGTGGTCGCGGTCCAGCTCGGTGACCGCGTACGGTCCCGAGCCGATGGGCTCCTTGCCGAAGGCGGCGTCCGCCATGCCGCCCGGAGGCGTATCGGCGAGGAGGTGGCGCGGAACGATCGGCTGGGTCGCGAGATCGAGGAAGCCACCGATCGGCGTCGCCAGCGCGAAGCGGACGGTCTCCGTATCGACCGCGGTGACGGTGATCCCGGCCCAGGATCGGGCTCCGGGTCCGTGGTAGTCCGGGTCCTGGAGCGTCGCGATCGTGTAGACGACGTCGGCGGCCGTGACGGCCTCGCCATCCTGCCAGCTGGCATTCGGGTCGAGCACGAACGTCCACGCGTCACCCGACGTCGTCGAGGTCCAGGATCGCGCGATCGCCGGGGCGAGCCCACCGTCCGCCTTGCGTGCGACGAGCCCCTCGAACACGAGGGCGACCAGATCGCGATCGGCCTGTGTCCGCGCGGCGAGCGGGTTGACGTTGGTCGGGCGGGACAGTACGCCCTCGCGGTACGGATTGGTCGCGGCGGCCACGGGACCCGACGACGGTCCGGCCGCCGGCTTCGGTGTGAACGCCGGCCCGCCGATTGCAATCGCCGCGATGGCGAGAACCAGGACGAGCCCGGCGATGACGACGCGATCGATCCGGTTCATCGGGCGGCGGTCTGGTCGGTCAAGGCATGTACCGGGCGGCCGCCGCCTCGGCCGTCCCGAGGGAGCTCAGATCTTCTGGAACAGGTAGGAGCCGATCGAGAACGCCACGAACAGGGCAAGCAGCACGATCGTGAACTGCCACAGGCGGCGCTCGATGCCGCGCCGGCTGCGATACACCGCCGAGTCCCCGCCGAACGTGCCGGACAGGCCCGTCCCCCGCGCCTGGAGCAGGATCGCGGCGATCAGGGCGATGCTGACGATGATCTGGCCGACGGCCAGGGGGGCATTCACGAGGGATTTCCTCCGGTGGGAACGGCGACGGATGATAGCACGGGCTCCGGATCGCCCCTGGCCGCCGGATCGAGCAGCGACCGCCCGGTCATCCCCGGCCAGCGCGGCAGCCCGGCCAGCTCCAGCACCGTGGGGGCGACATCGGCGAGGACCCCGTCATGCACGGTCCGGCCCACGACGGCCCGACCGGCGAGCAGGAACGGGACGGGGTTCAGCGAGTGGGCCGTGACCGGACTGCCGGCGGCGTCCCGCATCTCGTCGGCAGCGTACGACGTGTGGAGCGCGCAGATCCCGGACAGCGCCGGGCCGGCTGCAGTGGTCAACCAACCCAAGAACATCCAGCGGTTCGATGCGGCGACCTTCCGTTGGACCGGTGGA
>Ga0207646_10007315_pt1 | contig 11253 bp, 12 predicted proteins | sample KBSK5502metaG_FD_184343 | JGI IMG/M metagenome (GOLD analysis project Ga0207646, IMG submission 184343) | Corn, switchgrass and miscanthus rhizosphere microbial communities from Kellogg Biological Station, Michigan, USA - KBS K5-50-2 metaG... | ecosystem: Host-associated > Plants > Roots >...
GTGAAATCAACTGGCGTGAAATTTCGCGTCGTGGTCTTTCCGTCCACCGTCATCGCGAAGGTAGCGACGACAAATGGACGAGACGAAATGCACGCCGAGCCTTTCGGTCGCAATTGTTGGGGCACTGAACTCCCCGACAGATTTTTATTCCGTTTCGCTGATCCCATGTTCGAGAACGGCGATCTCTTTTTCCATCTCGCGCAATTTCACATGCGCGACTGCCACGCTTGGTTTGTAAAAGAAGTAAACGACGGCCCCGGGCAGGCAGCAGATCAAAATGATGAGAAAACTGAGCGAGCCAACGAGAATCGCTGTGGCTTCTGGCACGCCACAAACGCCATGCAGCATGATCTGCAAGACTTTTTCGCGCCATCCGATACCGGCAAAACTGATCGGCATCGCAGAAATGGTGCGCTCAATTGGCATCACGGCAAAGAAATCCACGATCTTTACGTTCGCGCGCAGTGAGTAAGCAACGCTAAGGAACGTCGCAAACGTTGCAAGATGCGCGACGATCGACGATCCAAACGCGACCAGGGTCGCGCGCCAATGCCGCGCGTAAAGATGATAAGCGGCGGAGACTTCAATCAGCTTCTCACGTCCGGGAAATCTTAGTGGCAACGAATGAAATAGCCTAAATCCCGTGATAACAAACGTAGTGAGCAATCCCGCAATTGAAACGCCAAGGACCGCGAGCAATATCCAAAGCAACTGCCGCGTTTCAGGAGTTTGCGACAGGAAATCATAGCGCAAGCCGATGAGCGTGCCGGTGATGGCGACCAGCGCGACCAGACCGATGATGCGATCGAATACCACTGCCAGCAATGCGCCCGCCTTCTTATCAGGCGTTTCCTTGAGCAGGTAGTAACTCTTAATAATATCGCCACCGGTTCCACCCGGCAGAAACTGGTTGTAAAACATCCCGATCAAGAACAAGCCCGACAGGCGCCAAAAACTCAGATGAATGCCTTGGACCTTTAGCAGAACGTGCCAGCGAAATGCAGCGGCTATTTCCACGATAACGTATGCGAGAATGCCAATTACAATCCAGGAATAATGCGCGTGCCGTAGCGCCTCAGCCATCTGCGCCCGTCTGTTGGGATCATGATAAACCCAGTAGAGCAGCGCGATCGTGATGGCGACCTGGAAAACCGTGACCAGAATTTTTTTCATTCGCCGAAATGTTGTCTCCAAATTTGCATCGATCGCCGTATTTCATCGGCCGTTTTGCGCGGGCTCATCTCCCACACAAATAAGCAATTTGAGGGAAGGAGCGGAACAAGCTTCTCAAGATCGACATCTCCGGCAAACGGCGGCTGGTGATCCTGGGCAGGCCAGATGCAATCCTGCACGTGGCAGCCGAGCGCGCGCGGAGCAATCCTTTGCAACCACTCGGCATGATCGAGAAACGCCAGGTTTTCTTTAATTTGAGCGTGACCGAAGTCATGCCAGTAGCCAATCTGCGGCGAGTCCATTTCGTCGAGTAGCACCGGCAATTCGCGCTCAGTCGGGATTTCTTCATAACCGCGTCGATTTTCAAGCCCGAGCCTGACGTTTTTTGCAGCGGCATAATCGATCACGCGGCGCAGGCAATCCTTTACGCGATGCAGGTAAGCGGCTGCATTTGTTTCACGTTTTTGGACGGCTCTCAGCTTCAGGCGGACATATTTGCGCGACAGGTATTCCCCGGCTTTCGCGAGTTCGATCAGTGGATCGGTGATGGGTTGCATCCTCACTGCGCCTAGATGCAACACAACAAACGGTGCGCCTAATCGCGCAGCAAAATCAATTGTCTGGAACGTTTGCTTAATCGCGCGCCCACGTTCTTGCGGATAAGCAGCGGAAAATTGATAGCAGTCGGGCAAAGCCGCCATGACTTCGACCGGCAGCGGACAAAAGTTATGCAGACTGCTGAAGCGAACTTCACCGGCATCGAACATTTTTTGGATTCCCGGCATGAGCGAGATGCGAATGCCGTGGCCCAGCTCAATCAAATCTAAGCCAAACTCGCCTTTGATCTCGCGCAGCATTTCATCGCCGGCATTGTGGCGTCCGGAGTTCCAACAGGTGGAAAATGAAATCATTCCTAACGAACGGTCACGCCACCGACGTAAGCTCTGGCTCAGGCGCGGGCGAAATTGGGCGATCGCAAACATGGCGGCCGGCGAGGCTCAAGACGGAAAACGCGGCAACTCCGTAAACTATAGATGCAACAGCGAGCGCAGTGCGCATCCCGACCAAATCGGAAAAGCCGGTGACGACGAGTCCGGCAATTGGCATTAAACCAAAAAAACTCAGCCCGAAGACAGCGGAGACCCGCCCCCGCAACTCAGAAGGCGCATGCTCCTGCACGATCGTGTTCGCCAGGCCGAAGTTCATGGAGAGCGCGATTGCGAGCATTCCCATGGCGCCGGCGGTGAGCAGAAAGCTGTGTGATCGCGACATTAAGAATATTCCGAGCGCAATGCCCAGCACGTTGCCGCTCATGAATTTTAACCGTTTCTCTCGTGCGATCGTCAGCAGGCCGAGTGAACCGGAGAAAGCGCCGGTTCCCGAAACCGCCATTAACCAACCAAGTTCCCGTGGACCGAGGTGCAAGATGTTGCGTACGTAAAGCGGCAGCATCACTGAAATTGTTGGAAAAACGAAAATGGTCGTCAACGCGATGAGCGCGATCATCGAGAGGATCGTTCGATCCGACCGGACGTAGCGAAAACCGTCCATAATGCCGCTGCGCCGTTGTTCCTCCTCTTCCGCAGTCCCTTTTGTCCGCTTCGGCAGCGAAATCAGGGCGATGATCAGCGCCAGAAAGGAAAACGCGTTCACGAAAAAAGCCGAAGCCGAGCCCCACCAGCCAACGAACAGACCAGCGAGCGATGGGCCCACCAAACGTGAACCGTGAAACACGGAGCGGTCCATCGCGACGGCCGCTGCAATTTCATCACGACGCACAAGTTCTGGCACGAGAGCGGAGATTGCAGGCATCTCAAACGCAATCGAAACGCCGAGCAGCGCGGCGAAAATAAGGATGTGCCAGATATGAATGCGGCCGGTGAGAACCAGCCAGCCCAGTCCAACTGCAAGAAAAATCTGCGCAATTTGCGTTGCGATCAGAATTTTTCGCTTATCAAATCGATCGGCTACGGAACCTCCGTACATGGTAAGTGCGAGAGTGGGAAGACCGGCTGCGAAATTGGCCATGCCCAGAAGGATCGCCTTGTTAGTGAGCGTGCTCATGACCCACCCCTGCGCCATGACCTGCATCCAGGTGCCTGTGTCGGAAATGGCCGAGCCAATGATGTACCGCCGGAAAGCGCCCGGCCGCAAAAGCGCCAGCGCTTTATATCCAATCCATTTTTCTTCTGCGCTCATCGTCAAGACTCATACGCGGGAGCGACGAAGCTGCAATTAACGGCGAATATTTCCTGGCACGATCCGTTTGCCAGGAGCGCATTTGATGCAGGCCGAGCGATAGCTGATGGTGGCGCATGCGCATCGATAAGTTCACGCAGAAAATGCAGGAGGCGCTCCAAGCGGCGCAGGATCTCGCTTCGCAATCGAATCACCAGGAAATTGCGAATGAGCATTTTCTTTCGGCCTTGCTCGATCAAACAGAGGGAATAACGCGACCGCTACTCGAGAAGATCGGAGTTAACGCAAATCAATTGCGTGATGGTTTGCGTTTGGAACTCGAGCGCCGCCCGAAGGTCCATGGCGCAGCTGTCGACCTTCGGCTCGCAAACGAACTTCGGAGCGTGCTCGACGGCGCGGACAAGGAGATGTCGAAATTAAAAGACGACTTCACCAGCGCAGAGCATTACCTGCTTGCGTTGACTGGCGCGAATGTGCCGGCAGCGAAATTGCTGAAAGAACTCGGCGTGACGCGCGACAAGCTCATGCAGGCGCTTCAGCAGGTGCGTGGCTCGCAGCGAGTCACCGATCAGAATCCGGAAGGTAAATATCAGACGCTGGAAAAATATGGCCGCGATCTGACTGCGCTGGCTCGTCGCGGGAAAATTGATCCGGTCATCGGGCGCGACAACGAAATTCGGCGCATCATGCAGGTCCTTTCGCGTCGCACAAAAAATAATCCGGTGCTGATTGGGGATCCTGGCGTTGGCAAAACTGCGATCGTAGAAGGTCTTGCCAGACGCATCATCAGTGGCGATGTCCCCGATTCGCTGAAACGAAAGCGAATCATTGCGATGGACATCGGCGCGATGGTCGCGGGCGCAAAATTCCGCGGCGAATTTGAAGACCGGCTGAAAGCGTTTTTGAAAGAGGTCACGGATTCGCAGGGCGAGATCATCCTTTTCATCGATGAGCTTCACACGATTGTCGGCGCGGGCGCGGCCGAAGGCTCAGTTGATGCGTCGAACATGCTCAAGCCGATGTTGGCCCGCGGCGAGTTGCGCACGATCGGCGCGACTACGCTCGATGAATACCGCAAATATATTGAGAAAGACGCAGCACTCGAGCGACGATTTCAACCCGTGCTCGTTGATGAGCCAAGCGTGGAAGACACGATCGCGATTCTGCGCGGACTAAAGGAGCGCTACGAAGTGCATCACGGTGTTCGCATCACTGATGCGGCGCTGGTCGCGGCAGCAGTCTTGTCCCATCGCTACATCAGCGATCGTTTTCTACCAGACAAAGCAATCGATCTTGTCGATGAAGCGGCTTCGCGTTTGAAGATCGAGCTCGATTCCATGCCGACGGAGATCGACGTGATCGAGCGCGAAATCATGCAGCGCGAAATGGAGAGACAAGCGCTCAAGAAAGAAAAAGATCCAGCGAGCAAAGAGCGTTTGAAAAAGCTGGAGAAAGAATTGGCGGAACTGAAAGAAAAATCTTCGGCCTTGAAAGCGGAATGGCAGAAGGAAAAGGCTGTGATCGAGGAACAGCGGAAATGGAAGGAAGAATTGGACCAGCTCCGTACCGAGCTGGAGCGCGCCCAGCGCCGGGGCGAACTCGCCAAGGCAAGCGAAATTCAATACGGGCGCATTCCGCAGTTGGAAAAGAAACTCGCCGATGCGACAGCCAAGGCGGCGAAAGATCGACAATCAACTTTACTGCGCGAAGAAGTCACAGAAGAGGACATCGCCGAAGTTGTTTCGAGTTGGACGCACATTCCGGTTTCGCGCTTGCAGGAAGGAGAGCGCGAGAAGCTGGTCAAGCTCGAGCACCATTTGCATCAGCGCGTCGTCGGTCAGGACGAAGCGATCAAAGCGGTTTCGAACGCGGTCCGTCGCGCCCGCGCTGGTTTGCAGGATCCAAACCGGCCCATTGGCTCATTCCTTTTTCTTGGACCGACTGGTGTGGGCAAGACCGAATTGTCGCGCGCTCTCGCTGAATTTCTGTTCGATGACGAAAACGCCATGATCAGGATCGACATGAGTGAGTATATGGAAAAACACACCGTGGCGCGCTTGATCGGCGCGCCGCCAGGCTACGTCGGTTACGAAGAAGGCGGTCAACTTTCCGAAGCGGTTCGGCGCAAGCCGTATTCGGTCGTGCTTTTCGACGAAATCGAAAAGGCGCATCCAGACGTGTTCAACGTGCTGCTGCAAGTGCTGGACGACGGTCGCATCACGGACGGGCAGGGGAGGACGGTCGATTTCAAGAACACCGTCATCATCATGACTTCGAACATCGGCTCGCAATACATCACCGAGGAAGAATCGAAAGAAGCCCGGTCGCGATTGGTGATGGATGCTTTGCGCGCGCATTTTCGGCCCGAATTTCTCAACCGGGTCGATGAGATTATCATTTTTGATCGACTCACTGAAAGCGATCTGAAAAAGATTGTCGAAATTCAACTTCGCCGCCTGACGAAACGGCTCGAGCAACAGAAGATCACGCTCGACCTTTCCGATTCCGCCAAGGAACTGATTGCGCGCGAAGGTTACGACCCTGTTTACGGAGCGCGTCCCCTCAAGCGCACCATCCAAAAAGAAATTCTCAACCCGCTTAGCGTCGACATTCTCGAAGGCAAAGTCCGCGAAGGCCAGACCGTCCATGTCAACGCAAAAGACGGCGCGCTCGCATTTAAGTCACGTTAAACCCGTTCATGACGCCGCAAGCAGCAGTTGACGCACAGATTGAAAAATATCGCGCGATGACAGGCGAGGAGCGACTGAAGCTGGCGCTCAATCTACACGAGCTTTCGTGCGAAATCGCGCGCGACGGAATCCGTCATCAGTACCCCGAGGCAAGCCCAGATGAAGTGGAGCGGCGCTTGCGGGAGCGGATCGCGCTGGCGCACAGTTTGTGACAGAACAGGAGCTCGCCATTGACGCCATCCGGCGTCTGAATCGCGCTCGAATCGAGTATTTGCTCACCGGCTCGATGGCAAGCAATTACTGGGGCATCCCGCGCACGACACACGATCTCGACTTCGTTGTGCAACTTCCAGTCCAATCAATCCCGAGTTTGATTGACGAGTTTCGGGACGATTTTTATCTCGATGAACCGGCCGTGCGAGCGGCTTTGGTGCCGCCGTATCAATTCAATGCGATCGATCGGCGGTCAGCTCTGAAAATTGATTTCTGGATGTTGCGCCCCGACCCATTTGAGATTTCGATGTTTCAACGCCGTCTCAGCGTCAGTTTTTTGGGCGAAAGAACATGGATCGCCACAGCCGAAGACGTGATCTTGCGTAAGCTTTATTGGGACTCGCTGACTCCTTCCGAGCGCCAGATCAGCGATGCCGCTGGTGTAATCGCGGTTCAGTCGGACTCGCTTGATCGTGCCTACTTGCAACAATGGGCGACTGAACTTGGGGTCAGCGACAAATTAAGCAAGCTGTTGACGGGCGAAATAAAACCGAAAAGCACGTAGTACGCGCTCATCCATGGCGCCGATTTTTCGTGCGTAATTGCAACGCGTTTTGTCAGGTGCGAATCTTTACGCAATGCTTTATCGGAAATCAGTTCTGGCGGTGTTGCTGGGGCTGATTTTTCTTTCGTTTTTCGGAACGCTTTGCGCGAGCACGCTGATGTTTCCGGAAAATTACGATTGGCGTTATCGCGTTATTTCCAACCTCCTCTCGCCGCGCGACAACCCTGGCCATTATTGGCTACCGGCTTGCGGAATGGCGCTTGCGGCGTTGTTCATGCTGCCGTTCGCCGGATATTTGCAGCGCCATTTGGAAATATCCTCGCCACGAGTCGCGCGCGTAAGTTACGGGACTTTCGTTGCGGGAATTATCGCTCTGGTTTGTACATGTGTTGTTGTGCCACAGCACACCCACGGCATGTTCGGAGTTTGGCGGTTGCACGAATTTCTTGCCCGCTCGTCCGCGGCATTTCTCGCGCTGGGAATGATCTGTGGCTGCTGGTGTGCGTGGAAAGGCTGCGGACAACGCGTGTTTGCGAGGCGATTGTTTTGGACTTGGTCCTGCGTGACGCTGTTGCCGCTTGTTGGAGTTTTATTTAGTGAATGCTTATTGTTGTTTACGCGACTGAAACCGTCGTGGGCACTGCCGATTCGTAATGCGCTGCGACATTCGGTCTTCTGGCATTTAGGTTTTTGGGAATGGACGGGCGCGCTAGCGGTTTTCGTGTTTCTTTGCGCGGCAGTTTTTTTAACGCCACCGCTGGCAGTCCTCGAAGGCAAAGTCCGCGAAGGCCAGACTGTCCGTGTCAATGCAAAGGATGGCGCATTGTCATTTCGAGCGTAGTCGAGAAATCTCTTACTATTTCGGAATATGCGACCACGCTGGATTGATGATGATCGTGTGACGAAAGGCGATCGTGTTGCTCACAAATGGCGAACGTGGGTTCACTATCTTGTCACGACGTTTCGCATAGATGAGACGTCGCCGCTTCAACGCATAATCAGCAGCCTGAAGGCTCAACCCGTCTCGGGCGATTCTTCTGTGGCGATTGACCACTTTGTTACCTGTGTTGTCCGGTGTAGCCGCTACGGTGTCGCGCGTCCTAACGCCGAACCGTTATTGGAGCGAGAGTATCGCACGATTGATGAAGCCAGGGACACGACGAAGCCGTAATTGCTTTTGGAGGGAAGTAATTGTGCTGCATTCCTATTCGCTCGCACAAACCGAGTAGCTATTGCCAGCCGACATAGCATTTTACCTTCAAATGTCACTTCAAAGGCCATGTGCGTTATGCGGCCTCATCTTTGAGCCAAAAGAGCTGAGCCATATCGTGTCCGGGTTTGTATATCGATGGCTCAAAGCGAGCTCGGCGACCGGTTTTATGCGGTACGGTCCGCAAATGAATCGTCGATCACAAGATGGTCTGAAGGATTATTTTCTGTGCGCGAATTGTGAAGATCGTTTCTCGCTCCAGGAAGACATGTTCGCCCAAAAAATCTTTTACCCGTACGTCAATGACAACTCAGTTTGCGTGGATTACGAGGAGTATGTTCTAAAATTCGCAGTCAGCGCTTCATGGCGAGTGTTGGCGTACGGTATCGAGAAGCGAGGATTGCCGCATTTTCGGCGGCGCCATCAGGAGGCTATCCGCGAAACGCTGGACACGTGGCGAGATTATCTTCTCGACCAAAGAGACAATATCGGAGCGCATGAAATCCACCTGCTACCATTCTGCGGTATCGTGGACTATCGCGCTTCTGACGTACCCGATGGCATAAATCGATACTTGCGGCACGCTGTCGAGATAGATGTCGGTGTCTCTGACGATGAAACGTTTACGTACTGCAAGCTCGGACCAATGGATCTAATTGGGCTGATCGAGTACCCTGATCTCGATCATTGGCAGAACACCAAGATCTCGAAGACAGGTCATTTCGGTCCCGGCCGCACGGTTGTCCCGGGACAATATCAACAATTCATCTTCAAGCGCTGCAGGAGAATGCTGGAGCTGGAGCAGAACATTTCCGATAGGCAACGAACCGCAATTAAAAGATCGTATGAGCAACGAATCGATCGGTGGGAGACTTCAGACACTTACAACGCGACCTTGCTAGATGTCGAGCTCCAGATGCGGCAGTCGATTAGATCTGGCGCGGAATCAAGCGATCGCTTCGCGGAACGCGGCTAAAAACGATTCCATCTCGGATTTTTTCCCGATGGTGAGACGCATGTAATTCCGCAGCGCGGGGAATAAACGGCCGACTTGCACGTTGCGCTGCTTCAACGCTTGAATGGGCGGAACAACCGGGTGTTTCACTTCAATCATTATCAAATTGGCCTGAGAAGGAATTGATTTGCAGCCGATCTTGAGCTTGATTCTTGTCTTTTTAGTGAGCGCGAGGTCCAAAACCAAGATCCAGTTCGACGGCCGCGAATACGCCAGTGCCGAGGAGATGCCGGACAGCGTTAGGGCGGCGTATGATCGAGCCATCGGCGAGACGCCTCTGCTTCATTCCGGGGCGCGATTGGCTGCAAAACTGAACGCGAAGATCATCCTGAACGGCACCGAGTTCAATAACCCCGGCGAAATGTCGGTGGACGATCGACGGTTGTATCACGAAGCGCTTGCGGCCGTGTTCCCGGCAAGCATCGCGGTATCGATCAATGAGACGCCGAAAATTAAGCCCAAGAAAGTGTGGCTGATCGTAGCCGTCGTCAGCAAATTTTGCGGGAGCTGTTTGTCTCTGGCACGGCTTCTTCGGCTAAAACGCTGAGCCTTGTAGAAGCGCTCGCCGCGGCGAACGCCTGTTCATTTTTGTTCACAGTTGACACAACCGCCGCTACAACTTTTCCGCGCCGTCACGCCACCGCCTGCCTGAACGCTGACAGAAAAGTTTCCATCTCGTTCCTTTTGCCGATGGTGAGGCGCATGTGGTTTGGCAGCGCCGGAAATAATCGGCCGACGTGGACATTACGTTGTTTTAACGCCTGGATGAGCGGCACGACGGGGCGTTTGCAGTCGAACATGATGAAGTTGGCCTGTGACGGAATTGTTTTGTAGCCCATTTTGTCGAGCTCGGATGTGGTGAAGCTTTTCGCTTCGCTGTTTAGGCGCTGGCCGTTTGGAACCTGATCTGGATCGCCCAGGCTCGCGCTCGCTGCGGCCAGGGCCATGATGTTGACGCTATCCCACATTTGAAACGGATGTATCCGCTTAATCGTTTCAGGTTGCGCGACACAATAACCGCAGCGCAATCCAGCCATGCCGTAAATTTTTGAGAACGTCCGCGCGACAATGAGGTTCGGATGATCCTTCACCAACGGTATCATGCTCTCGTAATCCGGGCTGTCGGCGTAGTGAATGTAAGCTTCGTCCACGAGGATCATCGTTTCGCGCGGAGCGTTTGCAGTAAACTCACGCAGATCATTCTTCGGAGTAATGCTTGCCGTCGGATTGTTCGGGTTGCAGATGTAAATGAGACCGCCTCTCGCTGCGCCGGACATTTTTGGCAGATCGTGAGCAAAGCTGCTTGTTAGCGGAACTTTGACGACCTCGGCGCCATTGGCCTTCGCATATTCAAGAATTGCTTCGAATGTTGGATCGGCCGCGATGAGTTTGCCTTGAGTCGGTCCCGTGAAAGTTTCCGCACACAGCTTCAGAATCTCGCTCGAGCCGTCACCGAGCACGACTTGCTCGCGATTGACGTTGTTGATCTTCGCGATCTTATCGATCAACACGTCATTCGCTTCGTCTGGGTAGCGGTTACACATGCTGTGCGCGTTTTTCATCGCTTCGTGGGCTTTTGCTGAAGGGCCGTACGGGTTTTCATTCGCGCTCAACCGCACGATGCCGGCAGTTCCAGTCGCGTGCTGAGATTGTTTTGCGAATGAAATTGCCGGCCTAACGACAGCAACTGCGGCGCCGGCAGCTAACAAGTGAGCAAATTTGCGTCGGGAAATTGAGATTGTGTTCATTGGATTTTGGAGACCTCCTCTGGTTTGAAAATCATAGTCGAATCCCAACAGAACACGAGAGGAAATCACGGACTCTGTTGCAGTGGAAGCTAGCCATACTGCTTACCTGACATGTCGTCGGCTCGCATTTGTTCAGGTCAAACGCGCATTTACATTTTCTCGTGATCTTTGCGTTAATGAAGCAGCGGCGACGGCGTCGGCTGCGGGCTCAGCCTTTTCCGAAAGGTTGGCGGCAGATAATCGAGCGCAACGTTCCGCTTTTCCAAAGGCTTTCTGTCAATGATCAAGTCGAGCTTCTGGGCCACATCCAAGTGTTCCTCGCTGAAAAGCGCTTCGAAGGTTGTGGCGGCCTCGAACTCACCGATGAAATAGTTGTCACGATCGCAGCGCAGGCTTGCCTTCTTCTGCTGCATCGCAAGACCGACTATTTCCCGGGTCTT
>Ga0207646_10007318_pt1 | contig 11249 bp, 10 predicted proteins | sample KBSK5502metaG_FD_184343 | JGI IMG/M metagenome (GOLD analysis project Ga0207646, IMG submission 184343) | Corn, switchgrass and miscanthus rhizosphere microbial communities from Kellogg Biological Station, Michigan, USA - KBS K5-50-2 metaG... | ecosystem: Host-associated > Plants > Roots >...
ATCAGCTGGCTCGACTCGCTCGGGCGATGACGCCAGCACACGGTTATGCGGACTACAGCACGAGCGCCGCCGCCCCTGCCAGCGAAAACACTGCGGCAGGGCGCATAACCCAGCCGTCCGCATAATGGCGGAGGTCGTATGGCCTGCGCGCGAGCTGAGAGCGGTACTCCTCATCCGTCAGGGCGGCCTTGCGCGCCCTCTCCCATGTCCGGCGGTAGGTGATGGTGGCCAGCGGGCGGCCCTGGACTCCCTGGAAGAGCGGGTCTGCTGCCTCACTGGGGACCATGGAGAGGTGGTCGCGGAGCAGTCTGGTCAGCCGAGGTGGGCATGGGACGCGCCGCGTTTCACCTCTGGCTCGGTGCTTGAGTCCTCGTCGGTCGCGGCCGGACCCGTCATCGGTCCAGCGACCGCCTGCGTCGGGCATGGCAGACCGCAGATGGAGTTCACCCCATGGATCGTCGGGCTCACGCCATTGGCCGCAATTCTCATCCCACACCAGTGCTGGCAGCTCGACGTCCTGGCACCGGAGGCCGATGGCTTCTTCGGGCCGCAGCCCGCTGTAGTAGAGGACGCCGAAGAAGGCAACCAGGCGTGGCCCGCTGGGTTGCTGTACGCGGACAGCTTCGAGCAGCGCCCGCGCCTGGGCAGGGTTTACGACCACTCGGCGATCTACCTCGTGGGCTACCTTGGGCGCTCGCCATTTGATGCCCTTGATCGGGTTGGTGTCGAGCAGCTTCAGTTCGACCGCGTAGTCGAGCGCGTTGAGCAGGACAGCACGGTTCCTGTGTACCGACGTGGGAGCGGCACGGCTGCCATCCAGACGGCTGGTTGCGGCCGTGAGAACCTGGCGGCTCAAGGCCGGATCTGCTAGCTCCTTGACTTCCCTGGTGTTGCGCGCAAGCCAGATCAGGGCGTCTCCCAGTTCGCCTGGAGCCATAGCGCGCTGCTTGGTGTTGAAGCCCCAGTTCACGAGGGCACTGCGCAGGACTCGGCTTTCGGGCATGCCTCGGTCGCCGGTCAGCACCGCCATGGTCGCGGAGGCAAGGGCTTGGGCAATGGCGCGTCGGTATTTCGCGGACGCGCTCTCCCACTTCGAGTCCACGTAGGCGCACGCGAATTCGTACCAGCTCATGCCCGGCTGGTTGCGTTGCCAGGACACAGGCTCGCCGGAGACCAGGCTGAAGGCCTCGCCCTTGCGAGCGGCGGCGAGCAGCTCGGCGCGGAAGACGTCGGCCTGTGCAGCGTTGCGGAACGACCTCCGCCAGTACAGCTGCGCCGTCTTCCAGCGAACCCGATAGCTGGATGTGCGAGTCCCGCGATAGACCTCGGTCTTGTAGATGCGGACGTCGTAAGTGGTGTCCATCAGGCTGCGTCTTCGTGGGCGCTGAGCCAGCGATCGAGGTCGGCGCGGCGGACACGCAGGCTGCCATTGGGGAGGGTGATGCAGCGCGGGGCGCGGCGCTTGGCACGCCAGTCGTAGAAGGTTGAGCGGGAGATCTTCAGCTCCCGGCAGACCTCGCTGATGGTCAGCTTCTCGTTCGGTCCGCGGGGCGATTGGGTCGCTAACTGCGCCATGATGGTCCTGCTCCTTCGATGGGGCAGCGGTCCCGGCGCGGTGCTTGGCGGTATCGGCGCCGGGCCGCCTCTACGGGCGGTGGTGCGGGCGGGGTTAGTCGTCGATCATGTGGCGGTGCCCGGCGGGGCACACGCCGTCGGTGTAGTCGTAGAAGGGGCCGTCGAAGATGACGGTGCGCTGCCAGTCGTCGCGGCAGTAGCAGAGCTGGCAGTCGCGGCACCAGTAGGGCGCGAGTTCCCAGTCGATCGCGTGCAGGGCGGCAGGGCTGGGATGCTCGGTGCTGAGGACGGCCTCGATACGCGCCCACCGCTCGGGGTTGGCGGCCATCCAGCAGGTGCTGCGGAGCCAGTAGTCGATGATCACCCCATCGGCGTTCTGCCGCTGCCGCCCGAACGGAGGACCCATGTCGGCCTCTTCGCCCGCGCGCAGCAGCTTGACCACCGCGGCGACCTCGCCGCAGGCTCCGCAGCGGAAGCTGACGCCCCCCGTCGCGGTGTGTTCTCCGTACCGGCCGATTGCCCGAACAGGCTCGTCACCAGCGCCACGGCCCGCGTCCTCATCAGACATCCGGCCTCCTCGGCAGTTCTCATCTTATTTATACTAGATATCGTAGACTGCGGCCACCTGGATGCCGCCGATCTCAGGGTTCGGGCTCCGGTGATTCGCGCTCCGGGCGGGCATGCTGGCGGAGTAACGCGACCGCGCGCGGATCACCCGACGCGAGGGCGTGGTTGACCACCTCGGCTGCGCCTGCGGATCGGTTCAGGACGATGGCCGAAGGCCGTCGTTGCCCCGGGTCGAGCTCGTTCGCCGCGTCGATGATCAGCCGCGAGCTTGCCTGGTCGAGTTCGGCGCCACGGCGCAGGAGATCCGCGCGGCTGACTCCGAGACGGCGAAGCGTGACTTCCACCGGCCCTGGCCCATGATCAGCTTCAGGGCATGCGGGCATGGGGGCGAAGCCGTTCGGCATAGTCTCTTTCTCGTGGGCGCCGGCGTGGCCGTGGCCGTGGCCGAGAGCGGCAGCCGCAGCGGTGAGGGTGCGACTTGGTGCACGGGTGGCTCCGGCGGCAGGCGCGATAGCGGCGGTGATCTGCCGGGAGGAGTGCGCGGCCTCACGGTAGCGGGCGAGCAACCGTTCGACGCGCGCCCGGGGCGCGCGGGCGAACGGCCGCGGGATGTCGTACTCGTCGGACAGCGACCGCGTGGTGACCAGTATCCGTCCGGCCTGGGCCGCTGCGCGTATCTGTTCTTGTTCCGCGCGGGCGAGCCGGGTCAGGGCCACGCTCACCTGGTGGGCGGCCGCGGTCACCAGCGGTACCTGCTCTGGCTCGGGGGCCAGGTCTTCTGGCGCGCGGGCGGCCTGCGCGGGGCCGGTCGCGGGCGTCCAGTCCGGGTTGGCGTAGGCCAGCCGGCCGGACCATTGGGCCAGGTCACGGGTCTCGGCGGCGGCGCGGGAGACCCGCCCCTTGGCATCGGTGCTGATGTCGTCGAGGGCGTGGGCGACGCCGAGCCAGGCATGACGGGTGCGCGCGGCGGCCTCAGCGGCCGCGGACAACTGGGCGCTGACCTGCCCGAATCCCGGCTGCGCGGTGCGGGCGGCCAGGACGCGGAGCAGGACTTCGCTGTTGTGGCTGGTCACCGCGTTGGCGGCGGCGACCTGGTACATCGACGTGACGCTCAGCCCGGAGGACCACGGGGCCCGCTCGGCGGCGTCCCAGGCCAGGTGGCGGAGGCGTTCGGCGGTGGTGACCGTCCCCTCGCACAAGGCGGTGACCGGGTCGCCGCGCTCGGGGAGGCGGCGGGCCGGCGGAGCGTTCACAGGGATCGAGCACAGCAATTCGCCGTCGGTGACCGGCGCCGGTTCCCGGTGGTGCGCCGCCTGGACCGAGGCGTTCAGCACCCACAGCCACTGGCAGGCCGCGTTCAGCGCTCGCCGCACGTCGGCGTTGTCCCGGCCGCCGGGCAGGTAGGCGAGGGCAAGGTTCGCACCCTGCGCCGCGATCGTGCGTGACAGGGCGGCGATCTCCGCGAGGAGTGCCCGGGTGACGGTGGGTGAGGTGATGACGAACGCCCATTCCGAACGATGCTGCCGTCGGCCGTCCCAGTCCAGGCCGAAGTGAGTTTGGAGCAAATCGCGCCCGGTGATCAGCGATTCCGTGACGCCGTCCAAGCGCCGGGCCAACGGGCTCGCCGCAGGGACGTCGGGCCAGCGCGAGACGGCGGCCTGAGCGTCGAGGAATACGGCTCCGCTGACGAGGGCAACCCGGGCCTCGATCGCCGCGCTGGCCCATGCGGCCAGTTCGGATTGTGGGCGCGACCGCATGCCGGGGAAGGTGATGGTCATGTCCTCGACGTAGCGGCGCATGACCGTGATCACGCGGAGCAGGCTCCTGCTCACCTCCTCGGCGCTGCCGCGTGAACCGGGCAGGCCATGGACAGTGGTCGCGGGATCCAGGTGCCAGTAAGCGGCGTGGATGAAATCACCGAACGTAGGCCTGGAGGTCATGGCCCGGTCCCGATCAGCAGAGCGCGGATGTCGCGGGCGCAGCGGGCGGCGGCGCGGCAGGCGGCTTGGTCGCTTGGGTAGGGGGCGTCGCGGGCAGCGTCCACCAAGCGCGTGGCAAGCAGCTCGCTCAGCGCAGCGAGTCCGACCGTGATGTTCGTGTCGCCTAGCTCGGCCACACCTGTCGCTGGATGGAGTCGGCGCGGAGGGAGTGACGGAGCGAAGGTGATCGCGTTGCGGCCTTCGGCTGCGGACGCGGCCGCCATCACCAGCGGGATGAACAAGCCGTCGGCGGGATCCTCATGGGCCCTGATGATCGAGAGCAAGCCCTCGAACGCGTCGTGAGCGGCATCTAGCACGGCCTCGATGCCGTCGGCGCTACGCAGGCGCTCATGCATCTGGTGAATGCTGGTCACCGCAACGCTCCGCGTCGGTAGTGAGAGGGCAGAGCATGCCAGCCGGGCCCGGGGCGGGGGCGTGACGCCGACGCATTTGTGGATGGCGGCCAGGTTTCGTGCTCGCTGTGGACGGCGGGATCTAGGCTTCGGGGAATCATGGGACTGCCTCACGGTCCGGGTGCCGGGGCTGCTCCCCCGGCTTGGCCTGGCGCGGAATGGTGATCACTCGTGCGTCCCGGCCTGGCTGCTCAGGTTGCCGGGCGGGCGTTAAGACGCGCAGCCGGTCATCGGCGGATAGGAACAGGCCGGTCAGATCACGGCCCGGATCGACTGCGCCGGCCTGGATGTCCCGCCCGGTTGCTGCTATGTGCGCAAGCAGGCCATATCGGCACACCGTCCGGGCGCTGGCGACCGCGAGCGGCGCGTTGCCGCCAACGAGCTGGTCCGGGTCGGCTTGGATTCCGCGCCTGGCCGCTTCCCACGCGATGGTGACGGAGTCCACTGGCCTGTCGGCCGCGTCCAGGTCGCGCATTACGGCGAACAGGTTGCCGTCCTCGGTCCGGGCGAAGTGCTCGGGCCGCAGCCAACGGCGCACGTACGCGATGTGGCCCGGGCCCGCCGCCAGATCCCGTAATGTCTGCTGACCGGCAGCCTCGGCCTCAGCACCTTGCGGGCGAACCCAGCCAGCAACCCAGTCACCTGACCCGCTGCGCCGACCCGACGCACGAGCCGCGATCCCTGCCAGGTCGCGACAGGCGGTCCGTTCCCTCGCCTCGGCACGGCGGAACGGTTCCGGGATCGCCAGCCACCGGGCATGGCAAGCAGACAGTTCTCGGCGAGCCGGCCGACATTGGCGGAGGGCAGCCTCCAGGTCACCATTGTCCGCGGCTTGCGCCAGCCGGGACCCGGTCAGTTCCATTCGCTGCCGGATGCCGTTCTCGGCCACAATCGCCGCGTACGCGGCACAGTGCTGGGGGCTCGGCGCAGCCTCCATGAGATCGATGAGCGGGACGGCGTCCTGCGAGACGGTATCCGGGAGATCGGGGTCCTTGCGAAGCTCCTCATATACCTCGGCTGGCCCAGGAGGTAATCCCTTGGCGCGGGCACGCTGCATAGCCGACAGCACCTGACCATGCCACGGGCGGCACATGTCGCCCGGCTCGATCAAGTCGACAACATGCTGCTGCCCCGCTGGCTCCAGGAGCACCGAACCTAGCAACGCCTGCTCGACCCGGATCGCCAAGCTCGCCATCACACAACCCGCGGCCGGAAACTTCGGCAGATCGTGCGAACGCCCGGCTGTGGAGACGCCGGAACGATGGCGTGGTGGCCAGCCAAGGCGACTGAGGTCTCTGGGTGCCAGACGGACATGTTCTTCCCACGGTCTGAAAGTGACATGTCTTATTTAAATCAGATATCGTCACCGCGTCAACAGCGGCGAGGAGTCACCGGTTGCGGTCACGCAGTTGGCCGTTCAGCCCATCGCCGCCCAGTTCCGCATAGGCCGCATGTTCTACCGGCCGGGGTAGCTGCTCTCGTAGGTGAAGGTGGCGCCGTCGCCACGGCGGATTTGGTGTAGCAGAACGATCGGTGCGTGGTCGGCGGTGTGCGCGGTGCGGGCGAGTTCCAGCACGACCGACACCTGCGGCAGGCTGAGCAGCCGACGTTCTTCGGCGGTGGCCAGCCGGGGCCGCAGCTCGTCGGTGTGCCCTCGGAGCTTGCGCCCGATTCCGGCGAGGACCGCGACCGGGTCCGCCGGGCCTGGCGAGGCGAGCGGGGTGTCGTGGACCAGGTTGTAGGGGTAGTACTCGTCCGCCAGGGAGTCCGGGGTGCTGGGCTGGGTTTCACCTGCGGGCCCGGTGTAGCGGACTGCCCGCCGGACCAGCACCCGGGAACCGTCGGGGAGCCCAAGCCGCTCCCCTACCGGCGTGCCCATTACCAACACGGAGGAGTCTTCGATCGCGACGCTCACATCTTCCTGGCACGCTCGCCCGGCGGCCGCCACGTCAGCACTCCAGGCGTCCAGAGGACTCGCGCCTTGCCGCCGCCCGCGCTGCGCTGGGTTCATGCGCCAGGTGACCGCGTTGGGCTGGCGGACGTAGAAGCCACGTTTGTTGACGGACTCGACCAGGCCTTCCTCGATGAGGACCCGGTAGGCGCCGCGCACGGTCAGGTTCGCAACTCCGGTGCGCTCCATCAACTCCAGGGTGCTGGGCAGCCGGTCGCCGGGCTTGTACCGACCCGACAGGATGCCTTGCCGCAGCTCGTCGGCGAGCCGTTCGTACACGTCGACGCGCTCGGGAACGCTGCCCGCCCCGCTGGCCCGGCTTCTCGGTGACACTCCTGCACCTCCGCTGCCTTAGCTATACCAGTTTGCCATAACGCCCGCACCCCGTCACGGCCTGCCCGGTTGACGAATCCTGACAGATCTGATTTAAATAAGATGTGTCAGGCGTCAGCTCGGTGTGGAGACGGGAGCCCAGTACATGACCGACAGTGGGATCGCCACGCGTCCGCAGCCAGGCTCGGACCGCCTCGCCGGACCCTTCGCTACCGCCACGAGCAACGGCGCAATCACCCAGTTAATGTCCGGGCGCACGGCTACAGGCCGGGCATGGTTGCGCAATGCCATGGCGGCCTTGGCTGTCCTGGCCGCTGCGGCTGCGGTCGTGAGCTGGGACGCCCAATACGTCATGGTGAGCCAGGTCAAGCACACACCAGCGATCGCCGCCCTGGAGGCCGGCGTCCCGGACGTGGGCGCGGTGATCTTCGCGGCGCTGGGCATCGCCTTGGCGCTGCACGGCCGCCGGGCGTTGCGGCCGCGCACCCTGAACGTCGCCTGCGTTGGGATCTCGCTGGCGATGAATGGGATGGCTGCCGGGCGCGGCTGGCGGGACATGGCGATCTGGGTCATGCCCGCCGCCGTCTACGCGCTGGCCAGCGACACGCTCATCGGCGTGGTCCGCGCCTGGGTGCTGGCCCGCACGGACGCCACCGGCCCGGCGCTCGCCGGTGAGGAGGTCACCCCGCTGGCGGTGGCCGGAGCTTGCCTGCTGTGGCTGCTGCGCCTGATGCTCGCGCCGCTGAGCACGCTGGCTGGGTTCCGCCGCTGGGTGGTGGAGGAATGCCCGGTCGCCCCTGGGCGCAAGGCAGCGTCTGTGCCGCCCGAACCACTCGCCCCGCTACCGGCAGGCTCGCCTCCGCCGCGCCGCAGCCGCCGCCGCTCGGACGGCAAGCCGCCCAAGCAGGACCTGCTGATCGCGCTCGCCAGCCAGCGCCACGACCTGCGCACCGTGCCGCTGAACCAGCTGGCCCGGATCGCCGGTGACATCGGTTCCGAGGTGGACCTGCACCAGGGCACCGCCCGCCGTGTCCTCCGGGCCCATGTCCAAGCCCTCCAACACCACGGACCTGCCAGCAACGGGACGGGAGCCACGCCATGAGGATCGCCGCGCTGATCGCCGCCGCTGGGTTAGTTCTCGTCGTCATCAAGTGGGCGTTCTTCCACGGCCGCCGTCTGCCCCGCCACCGCGCCCGGTACATGCGCATCCGGCTGCGGCTGCGCTTGCACCCTGGCAAGGGCCTCGCGACCGTGTTCGAGTTGTGGTGGCGGTGGGGCCGGGTCGCGGCGTTCCGCCAGGCCGGCCAGACCCGTCCCTCGCTGGGGCTGGCCCAGCGCCTGCTCGCTCCGGCTTCGGAGTACTCGGTCAAGGCTGGCCGTACGCACTACCGGCACGGCCTGCGCCTGCCCCTGGACGAGCATGTGGCCATTTTCAGCCCGCCCCGCGGCGGCAAGACCGGGTGGCTGGCCCGGGTCATCCTGCACTACCCCGGCCCGGTGCTGTCCACCACCACCAAACACGACGTATTCGCCCTGACCAGCGGCATCCGCGCCCAGCGTGGCCCGGTGCACGTATTCAACCCGCAAGGCGTCGGCGGTGTCCCGTCCACCTTCCGTTGGAACCCGCTCGACGGCTGCCAGAACCCCGCCGTCGCGATCCGCCGCGCGGATGCCTTCGCCAACTCGGTCAGCCAGAAGGGCGTCGAGGACGCTTCGTTCTGGGCCGGCAAGGCCTCCGACTACCTGCGCGGCTACTTCCACGCCGCCGCCCTCGCCGGCCTGGACCTGCGCCACGTCGCCGCCTGGGTCTCCGGCAACCGCCCCGACGAACCCGAGGAGATCCTCTACTCAACGACTGGCGCGGCAACCCACCTGGCCGACCAGTTGGCCGAGATGCGCGGCGAGGCCAACAAGACCATCTCCACGGTCCGGATGACCATGAGCCGGGCCCTGGCCTTCCTCGCCGACCCGAACCTGGCGGCAGCCGTTCTGCCCAAGCCTGGCCAGTCCCTCGACATCCCCGAGTTCCTCCGCGAGACCGGCACCTTGTACCTGATCGCCGAGACCCGTGGCGACGACGCCCCCGTCGCTCCCCTGTTCGCCTCCCTGGCCAACGAGATCCACTACCTAGGCGCGCTTCTGGGCAGCCACCTGCCCGGCAGCAGGCTGGATCCGCCGTTGCTGATGGCGCTGGACGAGGTCACGCAAATCTGCCCAGTGCCCGTGCCGTCGTGGCTGGCCGACTCCGGGGGCAAGGGCATCCAGATCATCACCGTCGCCCACGGCGAAGCTCAACTGCGCAGCCGGTGGGGCCCTGACGGTGCCCGCATCATCATGGACACCTCCGGCACCAAGATCTGGCTGCCCGGCATCTCCGACGCCGCCACCCTGGAGGCCTCCTCCGCCCTGTGCGGCACCACCGCCATGCGCGAATCGCGGGCCTGGCTGGAGCGCGAGCACGCTCACCACGACTACTACGCCCGCCACCCCGTCATGACGCCGGAGATGATCCGCCAGCTCCCCGCCCGGTACGCGCTCGTCGTCCGCGGCGGCATGTCCCCAGTGATCGCCCGCCTGCCCATGGCCTGGAAAGACCCCGCCTACAAGCGCGCCCGCCGCAACCGCAACGCCGTCGCCGACCCGGCTCCGGTCACCGAGACAGACGCTGCCTCCGCGAACGGGCCACAGCGACGCCGACCCTGGCGCGGATGGGACCCGGACCTTGACACCCCGCCTGCCGACGACACCTGGGACGACCCGACCCGCTATCCATGGCAGTAGGAGAACCCAGCAACAGTGGACGCGACAGGACACGAAGCGTCGGACGCGCTCACCGCTGTGCTGTTGCAGATCACCCAGCGTGCCGAACGCCTCGCCGCGCTCGACGAACGTGAAGCCACGCACCACCAGGAAGCCGTCGCCCGGCTCACCGAACTGGCTCAGCAATTGGCCGACACCACCAATACCGTCACCAGCATCCAGGCCACCGCCGACCGGCAGGCAGCGATCCTCGGCTCACTCGACGGTCTCGACCAGCAGGTCGCCGCCATCGCGGCCAAGCTCACCGACCTCGCATCAGCCCACGGCCGCGAAGAAGACGGCGACGACGACTGCTACCAGCCAGCGCCGACGGCCAGATGGTGGAAGCTCACCGGCGACGACCGTGACCAGGCCCTGGCCCGACTCCGAGCCTGGGTCGATCAGATCTACCGTCCCGGCTTCGGCCACCTCGCCGCCGCTCTCGGCCCCTGCTGGGACCAGCACCCGCTCTGCCTCTACGGCCTCGACTGGCTCATGGAACTGTGGTCCATCCTCTACCTGGCCCCCGACCGCACCGCCGGGACCGTCGCCAGCCAAGCCGAATGGCAAACCCGCCTGCTCCCCGCCCTTGCCGAACAGCTGTACCTCGAGACCACCCGCTGCCAACACACCAGGGAGCCCGCACCACACCGACCCTCGCCGGCTCGTCCATCCGGCGGCCCGCGTGGCGCACGGTGAACGCCGATGCCGCTCACCAAGGCCGCTTTCATCGACGAATCCACCGTCATCGGGTCCTGGGCGCCTAATGTTGGGTTACCGCGGGCGACCATCGCGACTTCCCCGAGGCCGCCAGCCCAGCCAGGCTCTCGGAATGTACTGCCAATGGCGCTACGGTCCGCGCCCGAGCCACCGTTCGTAGCGGTCGGCGCGTCCTCATCGACCACCAGCTCAAGATGGTCCTCCTACAGGCAGCTGGCCGATCAGCCAGCTTACGGTCAGGCCGGTTTCAGTCGAAGATGTCGAGTGGCAGGAACGCGGACACCAGCACGTTGGGGACGTCCACGACCTGGCTGACCTTGAGGTCCACGGCCACGCTGCACAGCGCGTAGGCCTGCTGCCTGCTGAACCCGCGTTCCTGCAGTTCGTCGATCATGGCCAGGAGCGCGTTGCGGGCGGCCAGGCCGAGGTCACCGGCCCGGTTCTCGCCGGTCTCGGTGACCGGGATGCCGGTGGTGGCGATGTACCGGGCCGGCTCGGCGGTCGGCGCGGGCGACGGGCTGCCCTCGCGGGAGAACCGCGGCCCCCGCACGCCACGGGCCGCCGCCGCGCCGGGGTGCACGGCGAAGCGGACGGCCAGCGTGGCCGCCATTTCGATGGCCGTGCCGCATGCCTCGGCATCGCCCTGGGCGAAGTGGGCGTCACCGGCGGAGAACAACGCGCCCGGCGTGTCGACGGGCAGGAACAGCTTGACGCCGGCCACGAGGTGCTTGATGTCGACGTTGCCGCCCTGTTCCCGCGGCGGGATCGTGCGCAGCGCCTCCCCGGCGATCGGTTCGGTGGCGGGGACCGCCCCGGCGGGGTCGGGGGGAAGCACCGCGCCACCGGCGTCGAGGGCGGCCTGCTCCCGGTCGCGCGTGCGGCGCAGCAACTCGTGGCCGGGGGTCAGGCCGA
>Ga0207646_10007320_pt1 | contig 11244 bp, 6 predicted proteins | sample KBSK5502metaG_FD_184343 | JGI IMG/M metagenome (GOLD analysis project Ga0207646, IMG submission 184343) | Corn, switchgrass and miscanthus rhizosphere microbial communities from Kellogg Biological Station, Michigan, USA - KBS K5-50-2 metaG... | ecosystem: Host-associated > Plants > Roots >...
ATGTTGCCGATGATCGTTTCCGGCACCTTGGCCATCGGCGCGGTGGCGATGTCCAAGAAGAAGGTGATCGTCAAGCGCCTGAATTCGATTCAGAACTTCGGCGCGATGGACATCCTCTGCACCGACAAGACGGGGACGCTCACCCAGGATCGGATCATCCTCGAGAAATACTGCAACGTGGTGCGCGAGGAGGACGAGGGCGTCTTCGAGATGGCCTTCTACAATTCGTTCTACCAAACGGGGTTGAAGAATCTGCTCGACAAGGCGGTGCTGGCGCACAAGGAGGTGCCCACCAGCAAGGTACTCAAGGTCGACGAATGTCCGTTCGACTTCTCGCGCCGATTGATGTCGGTGGTTTTGGACTTCAATGGACAGCGCCGGCTGATTGCCAAGGGAGCGCCCGAGGCAATCTTCAAGCGCTGCAGCCGGGTCGAGCTGCACGGCGACATCGACGACCTGGACCCTTTGCTGATTCCGGATCTGGTGGAGGAGCTGGACCACCTTCAAGCGCAAGGGTTTCGGGTGCTCGCAATCGCATACAAGGACGTATCCAAAGATCGAGCCGTCTACACCAGGGACGATGAGCAGGACCTGGTGCTGCGTGGCTACGTTGCATTTCTCGATCCGCCCAAGGAATCAACCCGTGGCGCTTTGGCCGCCCTCGACAAGCATGGCGTGCACGTCAAAGTCCTCACCGGCGACAACGATATCGTGGCCAAGAAGATCTGCGGCGACGTGGGCCTGCCGGTCGGACGCGTGGTGTTGGGCAACGACGTGGAGGCCGCCAGCGATGAACAGCTGACCACGCTGGTAGAGGACGCGAACCTGTTCGCGCGCCTGTCGCCGGCGCACAAGGAGCGCGTGGTGCGCGCGCTTCAGCGGAACGGGCACGTGGTCGGTTACATGGGCGACGGGATCAACGACGCTCCCGCTCTGCGCGCTGCCGACGTGGGCATCTCGGTGGACAACGCGGTGGACATCGCGAAGGAATCAGCCGACCTGATCCTTTTGGAGAAGGATTTGCTGGTGCTGGAGCACGGCGTGGTGGAGGGGCGGCGCGTGTTCGGCAACATCACCAAGTACATCAAGATGGGGACCAGCTCCAACTTCGGCAACATGTTTTCGGTGCTCGGCGCCAGCGCTTTTTTGCCCTTCCTGCCGATGCTGCCGATTCAGCTGCTCACCCAGAACCTGCTCTATGATTTTTCTCAGCTGGCCATCCCTTTCGATCGCGTGGACGAGGAGTACCTGGTCAAGCCGCGGCGCTGGAGAATCGATGACATCCAGCGGTTCATGCTGTTCTTCGGGCCGGTCAGCTCGATTTTCGATTACGCCACCTTCACGCTGATGTTTTTTGTCTACAAAGCGAACACGCCGGCACATCAGTCATTGTTCCAGTCGGCGTGGTTCGTGGAAGGCCTGTTGTCGCAGACGCTGATCGTGCACATGATTCGCACGCGGAAAATTCCGTTCATCCAGAGCAGTCCCGCGCCGGCTTTGGCATTGGCTACTGCAGCAGTGATGGCGGTGGGGATCCTGATCCCCTTCACCGGCTTTGGACGCTCGATCGGGATGCAGCCATTGCCAATCAGCTTCTTCGGCTGGCTGGCGCTGATCCTGCTTGCCTATGCGGCGCTCGCCCAGGCGGTGAAGACCTGGTACGTGCTACGCTACGGGTACAACTAACCGGGGAACATACGCCCCTCTGCGCGCGTCCTTGCACCCGCGGCGAGTACCAGCTGCTCGAGAACCTCGTACGGTTGCGCCCCCACGACAGCTTGCCGACCTGCGACAAATGTCGGGACACCTGTCACACCCAGATCTCGAGCGCGTTTCCAATCTGCGTCGACTGCGTCTTTGAAAGTTCGGTCTGTCAGAACGCGCTCGGCCTCCTCGGTATCGAGGCCCACGCTGGCGGCGATTCGCGTCAGCTCGGCTGGCTTGGCGAGATTCACTCTGTCCACAAAATACGCGCGGTACAGCGCGTCGTGGATCTCCGGTTTGGCATTTTGCTCGCCCCACTTTGCCAACTCCTGCGCAAGCCGCGTGTTGAACGTCATCTCTCGAGGTCCGTATGCCAGACCCTCGGCATCCATCAGCCGTTGCATCCGCTCATGCATCGCCTTGCGGTCATAGCCACGGCCTCGGAACAGCTCGTCTAACGACAGTCCTTCTTGCGGAACCTCGGGATGGAGAGGGAAAGCGCGGTACACGACAGACAAATCGTACGCGTTCTGGAGCTTGCGAGTACGGACCGTACTCAGGTAGCACCAGGGTCAAGCGTAGTCGCTGAAGATCTCCAGAATGACAGACATGGAGGCAAACCTAACCGACCGCTGTTCGAAATGCTTGGCCAGGCATGTTGCCGCTTGCTTGGGTGAACGATAGCTCGCCTTCTCTCTTGACGTTTACTTGGATCGCGGCGATGTCCCCGAACGAGATCAACGTCTGATCGTCGACGCACGTCGCGGAGGAATCCTTCCATGGGTGAGAGCAAAATTCGCGAGCTCCGAGTGCGCGCAGTACGAGTGCCGATGGAGCATCCGCACAAGACCGCAAGTGGGACCGTCTCCGAATCGCCTTTGGTCCTGACGGATGTCATCACCGACGATGGGGTCGTCGGCCACAGCATTGTCTTCACCTATGCAATGCCCGCCCTCAAGCCCACCGCCGATCTGATCAAGAACCTCGAGTCACTGATCAAAGGCGATCTCCTCGCCCCGAGCGAGATTGAGCAGAAGCTGTCCAAACGTTTTCGGCTGCTGGGCTCACAAGGATTGGTGGGCATGGCCCTCTCCGGAATCGACATGGCGGTGTGGGACGCGTTGGCGCGCAGCCGCGAGACGTCATTGGTGCGGCTGCTGGGCGCCGTGGAGAAACCTATTCCGGCCTACGGTGCAGTCGGTTACGACGGTGCCGTTGGTTCGGCTCGCGTGGCCGAGGATTGGGCGAAACGCAGCTTCAAAGGCGTCAAGGCCAAAATCGGCTATCCCACCGTCAAAGAAGACCTGGAGGTCGTGCACGCGCTTCGCGAGGCGGTCGGGCGCGAGATGGCGATCATGGTTGACTACAACCAATCTCTGCTGCCTGCGGAAGCCGTGCAGCGGTTGCGGGTGCTGGACGACGAGGGGCTCACCTGGGTTGAAGAACCAACACTCGCTCACGATTACCAAGGCCATGCGCTGATCGCACGTGAGACGAAGACGCCGATTCAGTGCGGCGAGAACTGGTGGGGACCGCACCAGATGCAGCAGGCAATCGACGCGCGCGCCTCCGACTACGTGATGCCGGATGTGATGAAAATGGGTGGCGTGACCGGATGGCTACGCGCCGCGGCGCTCGCGGAAGCCCATGCCATCCCACTCTCGAACCACCTCTGGCCGGAGTTGAGCACGCAGCTGTTGTGCGCAACGCCAACCGCGCACTATCTCGAGTACGCGGACTGGTGGAACCCGATCCTCGCCGAGCCGCTCCAGGTGGAGCGTGGAATGGCCAAAATCGACGGCGTCACCGGTTCGGGAATTGCCTGGAATGAGAAGGCAGTCGCCCGCTTTGCCGTGTGACACATATTGTTTGCACCACTGCACTCAATGCGCAGCATCCGCTGCGTCCATTACCTCGAGGGAGGCGTTGTCAAACCAAGCTCTGCCATTTCCAGACAGCATGAACCCGACAGTGATGCTATCCGCTTCTGCGGACACCAAGGTGTCGACTTCGTAGAACCGCCAGTCCGCGGAGCTCACGGGGTGATCCATCGTGCTCGCAAATGAGAGCGCATTCGCCGGGCCTTTGGAAGTCGCCGGAAATACACTCACGAAGAGCTGCCCTTTGTTTCCCACTCCGGAGACTTCCGAGCGAGCCGCAGCGCGAAAGCGGATCCGCTTGCCGCGGTATGTTTCCGCATCGAGGTTTTGATAGAGAGCGCCATATCCCCAGCGCCATGGTGATTCGTCGCGAATTATCGAGGCGCATCGTTTTCCATGGAAGGACTTCTTGTCGGCGGCGACGGCGTAGCTCGCCTTCTCCCCACCTGTATACGCAATCCAGCCCGTTGGCCCCTCATCGCTGCCCGCTTCCTCGAAATCCAGATTCACCAACGATCGGGTCTTCTGCTGTTTACCGACTCCCGGCGCCGGCGCGCTCCTCATCCCCGAGGAATTCGCTCTTGCGCTGGTGGTCTTGCCTACGAATAACAGCGCGTCGAAGCTTCGGCGAGGGATCTCGTCCCTCAGAAAGCTCTCGGCTGCTTCGTAGCTGAATCCTGCGCCGATTTGCCGATGCCGCAGCCTGCTGGTTAGCCACTCTGCGACGATCCCGTCCGAGGGCGCCCGACGGATGTCGATCGCGAACAGCTTGCCCGCTGCCGCCAGCGACGCGTCGAGACTGCCGGGCGGCGCGGCGGACACGTTGAACACAGTGAGCGCTGTGCCGAACGGCATCTGCTTCGCTCGGAACGAACCTTCGTTGAAGGCGAAGCCGAACACCACCAGCTGCGCGCCGAACATCCTCGCCAAGTGCGCGCCCATCGCCTCGACTCCGGCGTACTGACCCTTGCTCACGTGGCCATTGTGGGCCCATACCACCATCCGGGCGCCTGGCGGCTGCTGATCGAGCAGCGCTTTGATATTCTCGGCCATCGAGCGATCGCGGAAGTCGTAACTCATGCGGCGCAAGTGCTCCTCTCCCTGAAGCGCCACTTTCGCACTCATCCTGGCCATCGCCCATTCACCTGGGCTGGATAACCGCAGATAACTTTCCTTCGCGCTGTCCAGCTGTTTGAGAATGCGCGCGAGGCTTTCACTGACCGCGGCCATCCGTGCGGCGGGAAGCTGCACATAATTCTGGGCGTCGAAGTCGTTGTCGAGCGGCGCGACACTCGGCGCCACTTTGCGCTCGAACGCGAGATCCACCTTCTCCAGATACTCGAGAGCATGCTGCACCGCCCCCGGCGCTGACTGCATGTCGAATCCATAGAACGCGAGCTTCGCCTTGTGGCTGGGGTCCTCGTTGTAGCGGCGCATCCACTTGATCTGCTCGAGCACCTCCTCGGTATCCCAGGTCCAGAACCGCATCGCGGCGAGCGCGTCCGTCGGATCTCCGTTGCCATTGACAATGTAATCGTTGACCAACAGCGCTTCGGGATAAGACGCCTCGATTGCGAATACGGTAAAGCCCATCTCTGTCGCGAGGAACTCGAGCATCCGATGCTTGAGCTGGAAGAACTCTCGCGTTCCGTGTGTCGCTTCGCCCAGCGCGACAATTCGGGCGTCGCCCACGACTTGCTTGAGGGGCTGCAGGTCGTCGAAGCCGTGACCTGCCTCGGGCGTGGCGAGTGGAATCGCGTTGGCGCGCAGCCACTCGATGACTTCTCGCGGCGGGGGTTTATCTACCGGGAACGCGCGGCGCAAATCGAAGTCAACGTAGACGTCACCCGAGCCTTCGATTGTCTTTGGGTCGGCACCGAGCTCCGGCGCTTCGAGCATGACGATGTACTTGCCCTTCGGCACCGTCAATGCGAACGCGCCGCTCACCTCGCTCTTGCCTATGAATATGTCTCCCGTCGACCGGCTGAGGCGGACCGCGCGGATGGTCGCGTTCCCAATAGGTCGACCAGTACGGTCTACCAAGGATCCGCGCAGCGTGAGCGCCTCGCCCACCATCTGCAGCTCAAGGTGCTGGACAGCGCGAGCCGCTATTTGGATTGGCTCGTGGTATGCCGCGACCCGTCCCGGCGCAGTTGCGGTCAGGGCATATGAGCCTACTGTCAATCCTTGGACGCTAAAGTGCCCATCGCGATCGGATTTCACCAACTGGGCTTCGCGGCTTGCGGTGGCGGGGAGCACAGCGACGAGAGCCCCTGGTACTGCTTGGCCTTCCGAGTCCTTCACGATGCCGACGATCTTGCCTCGGCACGCGAGCAGTCCTGTCGCGAGTGCCATCGCGGGGGCGATCCAAACAGGCCAACGGTTTGGGCGCATGATGAAAGCCTCTCTACAAGTGCGTACGAAGATACTCACTGGCGATGTCTGTTGCGAAGCATTACGTCCCAGAGCACGGTTTCCGGCCGACTGCATCAGCCATGACTGACGAGCAGAGGATGGCGCGGCGAGTAGGCGCCGGCTGCGAGCAGATGGCAATTGGGTTCGGGAAAATTGCGGCCGCGTCTCAGCGGAGTGGTCGAAGCGTCCGCCGGCGGCGCAGCGTGTCTACCAGCGCCAGAGCGAGAAGCCACGTACCATCGACACTGGATTGGCTGCATCCGCAACGCGAGGACGACGCGCTGGTGCATACGCCATTAACACACGATTTTCCCGCCGTACATTGCGTGTTGTCAGTACAACTGATGATACAGGCGGCGCCACCTGAGTAGGCGCATGCGCTTCGATTGACGCCGTCGCAGCTGCCGCACGCCCCGCCATCCGTGCTGCAAGCGCTGCGGGCGCCGTGCGGCGAGCCGGCCACGGGGATACAGGTACCGACGCTCGCCACGGCATCGCAGGCCTCACACTGACCGGTGCAGGCACTATTGCAACAATACCCATCCACGCAGAAGCCGGAGCTGCACTGGCTGCCTGTCGTGCAGCTTGTGGTGCTCACCACGTCCAGCACCAGCACCCAGTCGTTCGAGCCGGCGCCGTTGTTGCCCGGCGTTGTGAATTGTTGCGTGCCGGTGTTGGGGAGCGAGGAGGATATGGACGTGTACGCGCCGCTCGTCGGGTTGAACCAGCGGGCTCGTGCGGAACCGCTCATCGCTACCATGTCCACGGTGATACTTCGCGCAGCGGTTCCGGTCGGCGGTACGTAAGCGAGAAGCACCTTGCCATCCGACATCGCCGCGGCCGTTACATAATCACTTCCACCGAACATGCCGCCGCCCGCGGTGACCAACGCTCTCATCCCGAGCCCGGAGGGAACCAGCTTGTACCAGGGAAGCGAATCGAACAATTGTCCCAACCGCTGCCAGTCCAACGCACCGGGGGCGTCGAGCGAGTTCTGCCACCGCTGATGACCAAACGGAAAGCCAGACGACCAGCTGTCAGTCGCAAATTCCCAGACGTCGCGGTGGCCGTAGAATCCTCCGGCCGTGGAGCCACCCAGAATGGCCCAGTATTGGTATTTTCGAATCGAGGCCGGATCGCCCGGTATCCAGCCCTCGGCCTCGTAGCCGGTTTCCTTGAGGTAGGCCGGAATGGTGGGCGAGTGATTATAGCCAGCGCGCGCCTCGTCGTAGGTCGCGCCGTTGTTCCCCGGGCCGTAGGTGTACACGGCATTGACATCCATCGAGGAGGCGAATGCTGCCTCATCCGTAGAGAGACCGGGCGCGCTCCAATCGCCGGTCTGCAGCTGCGTGGCACCGGCCGCCTTGATGCCGTCGAGGATCCTGTGGAGGCGCGTTTCCCCTTCCGAGCCCTGAGGAGGAAAAAAGTCGCCGCCCACGACCCAGAGGATGTTCTTGCGGTCCTTGTAACGATTGCCCAAGTAGAGGCCGAAGTCGTAACAGACGGTCTGCGTGTTGGTGCTATTGGTCAGCTCGGCCCACCAGCCTTCATCGCCTCCATGAGCGCCGAGATACATGTATGCGAGCGAAACAAGCATGCCTTTGGACGCCGCCAGATCGATGATCTGGTCCGCGAAGGCAAAGTACGCCTCATTCGGAGTAGAAAAGTTGCCTGCCGTGGTGAAGGGCGCAGCACGGCTTCGATTGGCCGGCGCGTTGACGGCAAATTTGTGTTCCAGCAGGTTGATGTTGACGGTGTTGAATCCGCGCGCCTGTCGATTCGAAAAATAGACGTCTGCTTCGTCAGAAGTGAGATTCGCGATCAGCGACTGGGCCGAGTCACCTTGGATGCGGAATGGCTTGTTATTCTGATCGACGAGATACCTGTGGTCGGCCGAGACCCTGAGCGGATAGGTGTAGGTGGTGGCGTCGAGCGCGCGCGCCTCGCCGGCCAGTAGCGGGACCATCAGCCCGAAGGCAATTCGGCGCCATCTCCGCCCGAGCCTGTGCATGTAGTCACCTTACCGCGCTCGAGCCTTTTAACGCAGCTGCGCAGCAAAAGTCATTAGGTTGCATCGCCCTTCCTGGCTTCTATCTGGTGAGCGTGGGATGCGTGGTCGGACTCGATCTCCAGGACGGGCGCAGTATCGTCGTGAAATTCCAGCGCGGCGCGCGAGACGGCCGGTACCTCGCCGCATGTCTCGATGTCCGCCGCGGCTGGTAGCCGCTGGTTTCCCTTGTCCGCGACCGATCCCCGGACCCACTCGACTCGGCAATGCGTGGGCTACCGCTTCGAACCCGGCCTTCGGTGGCGCCTGGTTCACCTCGCTTCCAAGCGGTCAGATTTTTCCGCGCCCGCACAGTCCCTTCTTCGACTTTGCTGCCACGGCCGCTGGCGCAGCGTGGATCGAAAATCTGCCTGCTCGCGCCCGCTTGCCTATACAGCGCGCTGCAATCATGCCGGGAGCCCGCACAAAGAGGAGGCGAATGGCGATTTCCGACCGCTGCTGCGCGAGCACGGATCGGAGCTCCTCGAGAAAGGGTATTTAGGAGTGAATGTTGTCGATGACTCGTTCTCAGGCGGCCGATACCAGGTGGTGTCATCCGCCGGCTCACAGTCCGGGCCACCACAACTCAAGCTGCCGGTATCTCCTCCGATCACATGCTGGAGCTGCTCAGAGGAAATGTTTCGCAACGTCTCTTTGCGAAGTTGAAGCTTCCGCGACATTTTTTTCATTGTGACAATTCAATATCAAATCGTTGTTGAGTCTCTCAACGGGCGCTGGACAACCACAAACGTCGAACGTCCTACCTGCCTTGCGGTTCAAAGCACGATTCGAGCCACCGGCGAGCGCGAATAAGCACCTGATTCCCGGTCCGTCACAAACGTGGCAATGGCCCATCGATGCGCTTGTTGACGGTCGTGCACCTCAAGCCCAGTCATCATGAGCATGGACACGCACGCGGTATGTTTCAGCAAACAAATGACTCGAGAGGTACGCCGAGGTGCGCGTCGGCCTGAAGTGGTGCCGGCGTGCTTGCGCTGCGAAAGCGCCATTCCGCTTGAGCTCCATCCGCCCTTGAGAGTCAGCGCCGCACGCAAGTTCCACCACTTCCTCGCTGCCCCCTTTCCCGCGCTCGAACGTCGCTTGTCGGGCGTCCGCGGTCGGCTCGCACGCGTCGCGGCGCATCCGCGTGGCGCGTTGCCGCAGCGTACTGGCGCGGCTCGCGCGTCGGCAAGCTGGGCGCGCCCATCGTGCGCGAGTTCTACTGGGCGGACTTGTCACGCGATCGCGTGGATTGGACGCGGTTGCCGGCCGAAGCGCACGGCGTTTTGCGCGCCGCCTATCTGGCCTGCGCCGCCCTCTGCCTCCTCTTGCCCGCCGCGGTCTACCTCAAACGCGTGCTTGACCGCCACGGAAGCGCGGGCGATCGACAGCGCGATCGACCAATACGACCAGGCGATCGCCGACGTGGTGAAGGCCGCGCCGAGCGACGGGCTCGACTGGTACCTGCTCGACCTCGCCGCGCTGTTGGACAGGCTGGCACACCGGCGGTACCTCGAAGACGCAGCGGCCCGCCCCCCCATGGTGGGAGCCATATTCCCTGCCCGAGGCCCTGGCGCGGCTCGACCCGCCACCCGATTCGCGGTTTTTCCTCTCGGGCCCGAACGGTCGCACTGCGGGCGGGCTGTTCTCGCTCGACGGCGTTCACCCGACGACAATTGTCGCAGGGAGCGCGGCCCGATTTCGAATGATACAGCCTGATATTGCACTTGCCGTGACATCGCCATGACATGACCGATCTACTCGCCACCCATGCGAGTACTGCTGGTTGCGCCGGCGTTCCCCGTGACGTACTGGGGCGCTGAATACACGTTTCCGTTCACCGGGAAGCGGGCCGCTTATCCGCCGCTCGGTCTGATCACGGTGGCTGCGCTGTTGCCGAAGGACTGCGAGGTGCGGCTGATCGATCTCAACATCGAGACGCTCCAGGACGATCTGCTCCGATGGGCGGACCTGGTCCTGGTGGGCGGAATGATCGTCCAGTCGCGCTCCTTTCACGAGGTGATCGCCCGCGCCAAGGCAGCCGGCAAGCGGGTGGTCGTCGGCGGGCCTTATCCAACCACCAGCCCGGACGTCTGCGGCGATGCCGACTACCTGGTGCTGGGCGAGGCGGAGGACGTGCTCCCGTCGCTCTTCGCGCAGATTCGAGCCGGCGACGCCCCTCGCGTGACGAAGGGAACGCGGCCCGATCCTTCCCACGTGCCGGTGGCGCGCTATGACCTGCTCGATCGCAGCGCCTACGTCTGCATGAGCGTTCAGTTCAGCCGAGGCTGCCCCTTCAACTGCGAGTTCTGCGACATCATCGAAATCTTCGGGCGCGTTCCCCGGACCAAGAAACCGGCCCAGCTTCTCCGCGAGCTGGAGGCGATCCGCGACACCGGATATCGAGGCCCGCTGTTTCTGGTGGACGACAACTTCATCGGCAACAAGCGGGGGGCGCTGGGTGCGGTGCGCGAGATCGGCAAGTGGCAGCACGAGCGTGGCTATCCGTTCGATCTGTTCACCGAGGCTTCGGTCAACCTCGCGCTGGAGACCGAGCTGCTGAAGGTGATGGTCCAATCCGGCTTCTCCGCCGTCTTCCTCGGCATCGAGACTCCCTCGCCCGAAGGTTTGAAGGAGGCGCAGAAAAATCAGAACCTGGTGCTCCCACTTCACGACGCTGTCAACCTGATTACCCGCGCCGGCCTGGAGGTGATGGCCGGGTTCATCGTCGGCTTCGACACGGATCAGAGCGACGCCTTCGAGCGGCAGCGGGACTTCATTCAGTCGAGCCCAATCCCGATGGCGATGGTGGGACTGCTCACCGCGCTGCCCGGGACGCAGCTCACCCGCCGGCTCGAGCGCGAGGGGCGAATGCAGATGCGCGCCTCGGGAGATCAATTCGGGACTCCCAACTTCAAGACGCATCTGGATCGGCGCGAGCTGGTCAGCGGATACAGCAACCTGTTGGCGAGCCTGTACGAGCCAGTGGCCTTCTACGAGCGCTGCCAGCGCGCCGTCGAACAGCGGGGACCTTCTGCCGGGCGCTTGCGCATCCCGTCGCTCGCCGACCTGCGCGCGCTCTTTCTGTCCATCTGGAGACACGGCATCATCGGTCCGGCTCGCGCGGCCTACTGGAGGCTGATCGGGTCAGCCATCCGGCGGCCGCACAACTTCCGTCGAGCGGTGTCGCTGGCCATC
>Ga0207646_10007321_pt1 | contig 11243 bp, 9 predicted proteins | sample KBSK5502metaG_FD_184343 | JGI IMG/M metagenome (GOLD analysis project Ga0207646, IMG submission 184343) | Corn, switchgrass and miscanthus rhizosphere microbial communities from Kellogg Biological Station, Michigan, USA - KBS K5-50-2 metaG... | ecosystem: Host-associated > Plants > Roots >...
CTTCCCGTGGGGGGCCTTTCCGGATGAGTCTCTAGGGGCTCAGTTCGAGGAGTCTGCGAAAATGTAAGCGATTGAAACGAATTGGTCGGGGAGAGAGGATTTGAACCTCCGACCCCCTGGTCCCGAAATTCTGGGTATCGGCCAAGTCTATTCTTGTTAACGAATATTGAAGGTGCTCCAATCGTATAAGCCCTTCTCATTCTTGCTGGCTGCTCTCATTCTTGGGGGAATTGGAGTCCCAATTGGAGTCCTCCTCGGCGCATAGGGAGAGCCTTCGCTCGGGGACAAATTGCAGCGAGGGAACAGAGTGGCCTCTTGCGCACAGCCTAGGCTTCGCGACCAAACACACGCATGCTTGACCGCATCTTGCGCTCTGGTCGAGGGTCATCAGTCCAAGGCCTTGCTTGGGAAAGTTAAAAAAACGGCATCACAGGATTGCCGAGAAACGAGCCTTGATTAAGCTCGATCACTCGCGATAGCTTCTGCCCGTTCATTTCGGCAACAAGAACGGGTTGCCAGTGAGCCCGTACGCTGAAAGGGTCTTCGTGAGCAGATCGATCCAAGCGCCGAGAAAACACTAATTTTATGCCGTTCTCGGTGAGGGGCAGATCTTTGGTACTCATACGAGTCATACCAGCATCGATCATCACGTGGACGACGCGAGGTTTACCGTCCATTGCTTGTATCAAGACCCAATCGTCGAATTTTCTAATCCGGTCTTGAATTTCTTCGGCACCCTCAGCTGATTCAATAAGCTGGCGTAATTCTCCCTGGTTGGCGGACAGAGAGGAAACAGCCGCAATCCGCTGGTCCGGTAGGCTCAGATGAGTTGTCATGCTAAAAGTCAGTTCGCGCAATATAAAGGCTGCACCTATCGCTCCCGCCATGGAGAGACCATAAAGAACGAGGAGTCGCACTCGCTGCCCTCGTATCCAACCAAACAATCGCCGTACCAAGCGTCCGCCCGGTTCACCTGGCAAAAACATGGAGGTTCGCCGCATTTGCTCGCGGTAACCCTCACCGTAGCGGGCCTCGACTCGACGTTCTTCGCTTCGCGCTAGTAGGTAATAGAACCAAAGCATATTGATGTAGGCGAGGAGCAGGATGAATCGTGGCCAGACGATCAGCAGCCCGAGGCCCGCCAAACCCAGAAACAGATACTGTGGATGGCGAACGCGCCTGTAGAGGCCGCCCTGTACAACGCCTCGCCGCCTGAACTTCGCGTAATACAGTTGAAAGGCACACAGGAAAAAGCCGACCAAACCCAACAGAAAGATCACTCCCGCGAGACTTGGGAGAATTTCTGTAGAGAGGTGAGGTAAAAAGAAGGCTGGCAGCCATGCAATGGCTGGGAGGCTGGAAGGACCGGAAAGCAGAGGGCTGTAGAAGGAGTAGTAGTACAAGGCAAAGGGAGTAACCATAAACAGCATTTCGAGTGTGATGGCTAAATACACTAGAAACGCAGCGGCTCGTGCAAACGACGTCAGCATTTCGACTCCCCGCCCATCTCCGATAACCAGCCAAAAGCGGGCTGGCTGGGGCCCCGCTGTCGCCGCCAGTCTACTCCCGTTTCTGGGTGAACTGAATCTTCAGATGTCTAGCTTAACTTCCAGTTTCAAACTGTCCCATTTCCGCTGACGTGGAACACTTCAGAGTGCGGCCCTCAAAGTGCACCATTCCGATGGTTTGTCGCTGCCGGGCATTCAATTTACCGATGCCGCTCTCGACGAACCGGGTCCACTCGCTCCGGTTCATGCCTGCTACTTTGTCGGATGAGCTCGCCCGAATCTGTTGGCTTTCCGCGACTTCTTCCTGTTTGTAAAAGTTGCGGACACGCAGATAGCGGCGTCGCAAAAGTGACCTGAAATACGCAAACTGTAGAATCCAGGTTTTGACGGAACCTTTGGCGGGATCAAAGCGCTCGCGCTGAAGGAAGATGGCCAGGAACACTTCCTGCAGAATGTCTTCGGCCTCCGACCGTTCGCGGAGGATCTTGAAAGCCAGCGCAAAGACGTGCCGGAAATAACGATGAAAAAGCAGCGCAAAGCATTCTTCGCAGCCGTCGCCGACGCCCTGCAGCAGCACATCGTCTGAGAATCCATCGCGATGATCGTGGGTCAACATCTGAACGGCTAATTATAGGAGGCTCCAACGAGGAAACAAGGGTAGCTGGACGAACATTATTTTTCGCTGGCACTGAGACAAATTTGCTGTCTCAAGCAAGAGGGGAGCCCGGACTTCCACCGTTTCAATCCGCCTCTCTGAACTGATCCATTTGAACCTAAAAAGGGCCTGGTCGCTACCAAAAGCCCTACAGGCATGGAACGGTCGTGGCTTACACGACTCGGAAAACCAGTTTCGGAAGGGAGCAATTGGAGTCCCGCCGCTCCAAAGTGTACCAGCAGAAGATGTTGCACTGCTGACCCCTGGTCTCGGAAGATGCGCATAAAATAAGACTTAAACCCGTTGAGAGTGTTGGTCGGGGAGAGAGGATTTGAACCTCCGACCGGGATTATTGAAGGATTCTTCGGGCGCCAGAATTGCGACCGTCTGTGATGTGCATCGGTGCCGCTGACCCCGAGCAAGAATCAGTTCGGCTCTTGCCCCACGTTATTTGCGTGTTGCAGCTTGCGCAACTCGCGCCAGCGCTTATATTGTTCGGCCTTGGCCGGATCAGGATCTTCCTCGCCCTTCAGCCAGAAGCAGAACCAGTCCACATAGCCCTGTTGCGAAACCATGCGATCCCAGGGCTTCTGTAGTATGTGCGTGCCCTCGGGGATGTACATCATCTCTACGGGCTTGCCAAGCCGGGTCAGCCCGGAGAACCAGTGCCAGTCTGACAGCAACGAGGTCGAATCCAGGGTCTGAATACGAAGCGGGGTTTCGATCTTGTCCATAAGAAACGCCGGCGACACCTTGAACCATTTGAGCAAGCCCTTGCCAAAGGGAGCAGCGCCGTTCAGCGAATCAAAGACAGCAGCAAAAGTTCGGTCAAAGTTTGAGAATAGCATGTACTGGAAATAGCTATAGTCGGCGCCATCCGCGACGACTGCCGCGGCAAAGTGATGTTTGGAGTGGGTGAGCGTGTAAGTGACGTACAGATAAGTACGGCTGAAACCGGTGATTCCGATACGATCTCTATCGATCAGCCCTTTGCGATCCAGAAAATCAATGGCGCTGTCATATACCGCCATGGCTGCTGGAACTTCCTTGGGCGTGTCTGTGAGATGCGAGTCGCCGGGATCGGGGGCCTGCAAAACGAAGAATCCTTTGCCCGCCAGCGCCTGGGCAGCAAAAGCGGTTGTCCAGGGACCATCGATCCAAAATTTATCAGGAGTCCATCCGTGGGTTTGTATGACCAGCGGATATTTCTTGCCGGAGACGTAGTCCACCGGCCAATACAGCCCGCCCTTGACTTCATGGTGGCGAGAGGTTTTCCAGGCAACTTCCTCGACTCTGGCCAAAGCGAGGCCCTGGAATTGGGGATTCAAGTCCATGAGTAACGACTTCTGGCCTCCGCCCGGAGCGATGGCAAAGATTCGCGGAGGTTGGTTCATGTTTTCCTCAAGAACGATATCCGGCAGGGAGGGCGCTGCTTTTATTTGTGCTTGCGGGGTGCTGGATCGCGACCAAGTGGCATTGTCATTGTCACTGCTCTTCCGGAAGTAGGCTTTCGGCGTAGTTTTTCCGTTGAAGCTATCCATCCGTCCGAGATCGCAGACGACATCGTTGGTCTTGGCATCCCAGTCAAGAAGTCGCAGATCCTCGTCGCTTATCTTCACCACTTGGTGGTTGGATAACTTAACTTCCGTCAAAAAGGCATGCGCCTTTCTGCGAGCGCGTTCCGTCGGGTCACCAATATTCAGCGGCAAATACATGTTTGACACAACCACCGACTGGCTGTCGGGCGACCAGGCTGCCTCCGACATCCCCCAAAGAGAGATTGGGGCATCGAGCAAGAGGCGACCCGTACCCGTAGCTGGATCAACCAGCTCGTACTGGAAAATCGATGTGCTCGCTCCCGGCGCGGAGGTCGTCTGTCTGGCTGCCTTCAAGTATTGGTCGTCATACTCGGTCCACGCGTCCGGAATGTGAGCGGCTTGCGTCTTGACGATAAGGTGCAATCCATCCGGCGAAAGCGACATCTCGCTGTACGAGCCAAGGCGGCCCTCAGTGGTTATCCTGCTCTCCGCTTCACTTCCCGCTTGTTTTATGAACAAAGCGCGATCATCGTCTCCTCCTCCATGTTTCCCTGCAATCAGGTCGGATACTAATTCACTGGTGACGTTGATGCCCTGGCGCGCAGTGTTCTCGTTTACAAAAGACACTTCTGGGTTTTCGGCGACAAAGACAATTTCGGCGCCCTTCGCGGCCCTAACGAATGAATTTAGATTGGTGGCGTGGTGGGTGAGTTTTTTCAACTCTTTCGAGCCGCATTGAAGCGAATAAAGCTGGGTGGTTTCGCCGGGATTCTCGCCCAGAAACAGGATAGTGTCGTTATCGTCCATCCACACCACATTTTGGATGGCGGGCCGGTTCGAAGAGGACGACATGGAAAGCAGTACGCGGGGAGTGGGCGAGCGAAATACTTCGTCCGTGTTGAACTGGACTAGAGAATACTCGTTCGTATTGGTCTCAAGATTCCCCTTTCGGAGGACCACGACGAACCTCTTTCCGTCGGGTGAGAACTTGGCCACCAAGCCTTTGGAGGCGGCGCCCAGGGCATACTGCGGATCGCCAAAACGTGTCATCCGAATAGAATCCGCCACCGTCAGGGGCCGCTTCAGCGCGACGCTTTCTGACTTCGCTTGGCTCGCGCCCGCCGAAGCTCCCAGCGCTTCAGCGGGGCTGAGGCAGAATCCATAAGTCGAGCCAACCATCAGGAGCAGGATGCCCACCCGCGAAAGACCTGGCGACCTGCGAAGCCACGCTTTCACGTGTTGGTTGCGTTCCTGCGGGCACGGCTCAAGAGTCTGACTGGCGAATGGCATCGCAACGTCCTTTTGGGATCAGAAGAGTTCAAAAGAATAATTTCAGGGCGAACTGTATCGACCTTGGTCCACCGAGTTGATAGAGAGGATTGAACGCACCGTTCGCAAGTTGACCTCCGGCGAGGCTCTGACCCAGCAGCGCGGAGGATAGGCCAAACGTTGGGAGCAGGAAGCCGGGGCCTCCAAGGTTGCCGGACGGTGCTCCGAAGTTGGGGTGGTTCAGAAGATTGAACATCTCGGCGCGGAATTGTAGTTTCACCCAGTCATGAATGGGAAAGTCCCGATGAACGGCAAAGTCCCATTGGGTTGCGCCAAATCCTCGGAGGGCGCTCCGAGGCAGGTCGCCTTGAGCCAAAGGCAAGCCGGTGACCGGGTCAAGTGCGGGAGACGTGAATGCGCCTGCGTTGAATGCTTTGCCGCCCGGATACATCGGTCCAGACAAGTAGAAAGGCTGACCCGCGACGATGTCTGGCCTCACATTCGTAAAAAAGCCGTTGGAGAGAAATACAAAATTTCCGTAGTACACGTCAACCGGAAGGGCCGATCGGGCCTGGACAACAGTCTCGATCGACCAGCGCCCCAGCATTGCATTTGCAAGCGTATTGCTGCCATGAACCGGTACATCGTAGGTCAATCCCATGGAAAAGGCGTTTCGAATGTCGAAGTCAGAGGGCCCCCGGTTTATATGCGAATTGAGCTCCGACACCAAGTTGGACGCATTTCCGAAGGAGCCCGCCGAAGCGGTATCGATCGAGTGCGACCACGTATAGGATGCAAGCGCCTGGAGGCCTTGGGACATCTGGCGATGGAACTGGATTTGGAGTGCGTTGTAGTCAGAGGTACCGGTGTTGGTTACGAGTTCGGCAAGAATAAGATTGGGATTCGGGAACAGTATCTGTGCCGTTTGCAGAAGCCGCCTTCCGGACGCGCCGACATACGATGCCGTCAAGGTTTGTTGCCTTCCCAAAGACTGTTCGATCGCCGTATTCCATTGCAGCGTATACGGCAACTGAAGCTTCGGATTAAAGGCGTACAAGGGGGAATTGCTGGCGTTAGGTGGTGTGATTTGGGGAGGATCTGGTGCATTGCCAGTCAGCGGAAAGCTGGTAGGGACAGGGAGAAAGCTCGACGCCCCAAATGGATAGAATATCGACGAAGCCGTGTTCCCAGCTTCGGATGTCGCCATATCATAGAAAACCCCGAATCCTCCGCGAAGCACGGTCTGCCACTGCGGGTTCTGCGAGACCTGATAGGCCAGTCCGATGCGAGGCGCGACATTCCCGTAGCTCGTCTTATAGGGCGGAGTACCCGCCGGAGCCAGGGCAAGATTCGCCAGATTGCCGAGATTGAAACCCACCGCCGCCGGGAAGCCGGGGCCGCTGAGCGATGTAGGAACGAAGTCTGTGTCCCACCTCAGCCCATAAGTTAAGGTCAGCCGGGGGACAACGCGCCATGTATCTTGGGCGAAAACGCCGAGATTCCGAAACAGAAAGGTAACAGGAAGACTGGAATTAATATTAGCTTGATAATCCACGTTCCCTGATCCCGCAGATTCTACGCTCAAGAAGTAGACGCTCTGAGTGTAGGCGGCAGGCTGGACCTGAGGCGACAGGCGGCGAAAATCGATGCCAAACTTTATGCTGTGTGGGCCTCTTTGCAAGGACACGCTGTCCACAAAATTGAGTTGCCGCTGGCGATTGTGCGCATATGCCCCTGCGCCGAAGCCTCCGTTGTTGCCAAGTGAGGCGATACTGAAAGTAAAGTTCCCATCGCTACTGGTAAAGGGACTTGGGAATGGCAGTGCTCCGAGTGGCACCGCACCCCCGAAGTTGTCCAAGTAAGACGAACTCGAAGCATCTGTGCTGCTGTAGTTAAAATGGAAGTCGTTCGCCGCGAGGTTTGATATCGCCCAGGTTACTCCTACTGTGCCCGTTTGGGTGGTGATTCGGGTCAGCAAGACGTCGCTCAGTGCCCCCAATCCACGCTGGCTCAAGTCCGAAGGCGAATAGTTATACCGCCCAAAAACATTCAGCTTGTCGCTCAGCTTGTGATCAATCCGAAGACTGTAAGCGTCGAGCGAGGCGGGAATGGAGAAGCTGGCGTTGAAAGCGGCATACCCTGTTGCCTTCACCCCCGAGGGCGGGCAAGTGGGATCAGTCGCGGGATCACACGGCAAAAAGATTTCCGGACTGGTGGGGTTTGGCAAAGGAAAGGCATTCAAATACGGCTGCAATGCCGGTATGGCATTCTGCCGGGAGTTTGTGGTGCCCCCGGGAGTGAAACTGGCGTCGGGGACATACGAAAGTACAGTCTGGGGCAGACGGAGGCGCAGTCCCTCATAGGAGAAGAAAAAGAAAGTCTTATCCTTAAGAATCGGCCCACCTAAGGTTCCGCCAAAATCATTCTGCCGTTCCTTCGCCTTTGGAAGGGGAGGGTTGTTGGTGTAGCCATTGAACCAACCAGTGGCGTCCAACACATCGTTTCTCAAGTAATCGAACGCAGTGCCATGGATTTGATTGGTCCCGGAGCGCGTGACGATCGAAATCTGGCCACCCGGTGTCCGGCCAAACTCGGGCGCAAAGGTAGAAGTCTGGATGCGAAACTCCTGCATGGCGTCAACTGAGACCAGACTGTTCGTACCGCCTAAGACGCTCGATGAACCAAGCGCACCTCCCAGCCCATTGCCAGAACCTAACGAAGCGCTAATGCCAATGTTGGCGCTCACGCCGTCGACCATCCAGTAATTTGAGCTTGCTCGTTGCCCGTTGACGCTGAACTGGCCTGTGTCAACCCCGTTATTGGCGGTCAGCACCACCCCTGGAGTGAGTTGGATCAGGGTCTGAAAACTCCTGCCATTGAGCGGGAGGTTCTCGGCAAACTGACGATCCATGACCGTGCTGACGGAGGCATCGGTTGTGTTCACGTGCGTGGCCTCCGCAGGTGACAGTGACAGTTTCCGACACTGTGCCGAGTGTCAGCGCAAAATTCTCCGCAAGTTCGTCCTGAACATGCAGTAGAAGACCCTCTTTGATGAGCACCTTGAACCCCGTAGCCCCAGCGGCGACGCGATACTTGCCGGGATGCACGCCGGTGAAAACATACAAACCAGCACCATTCGTCTTGGTCCTCATCTCGACGTTCGTTTCGGTATTGGTCAAGACAACCTCCGCCCCGACTACGGCTGATCCGCTGGGATCCGTCACACGCCCTGACAGTGTCGCAGACTCGCTCTGACCTAGGCAGATGCCAGATAAGGCGATGATCAGAAAGAACGAGAGACATTTGGCCATTTCAGGTTCCTCGATGTGAGCTTGTTGAGCAATACCCACACCAGTGCCGAGTTGTGCCTCCGGTCGAAAAAGTATTTTCGCCTAGACGAATGGATTCGATTAGGGATGATTGATGGGATTACGCAGATAGGCGTACATCAGCTTCTTGCCAGTGGGCTTTTTGGTTCCCCCGGAAGGTTCGACCGTCACGAAAACCGAATCGATCGTTTTTAGGAGGTTCGGGTCTTCGACCTTCAGCGCCCAGCGGGATTGTTTCTGGTCGTCGATGTAGAAGATGCCAAGATTCACAGTCACCTTGCCACCTTCGGTGCGCTGGCCCCATGCCTGGAACGCAGCGTTTTTCACCTTCACTGTATCTAAGTCATACGCGTAGAAGATGAGCTGCTTGCCCTCGGTTAGGAAGATGCGGCCGAATGGACGGGACTCGCCATGGGCATCTTGATCGTGAACGTCAATGATATGCAGGTTTCTGGCAGTCATCAGATCGCGGATGTCACGGCCGGCAGCGAGCAACTGTCGCTCCCGATCGATCGCGGCCTTCTGGCTTTCAAGCTGTTCGGAGAGTTCATTGATCCGGTATTGTTGCGCCACAAGTTCAGCTCCCTTATTGGAAGCCGCTGTTTGCATTTGTTCCAAATCCTGCCGAACTTTTGTGAGTTCACTTTCAGCGCCGCTTGTGTGTTGGGCTAAAACTGATTTATCCGACGTAAGCTCGGCAACTCGGGACTGTAGTGTCTGGATGGCATTAATGTCTTTGCGATGTTCGTCGTCCAGTTGAGCACTACGTTGTTTGGCAGCAGAGAGCTCCTTTTCCAGGCGAGCAACCTCGGGAGCGGAATCAGAGTGTAGACGCTCCGCCTCTCGAAGGTGCCGTTCAATAGTGGCTTCGGCCGTTTGCGTCTGTCGCAGGTCCTTTTGCAAACGCTCTGTTTCCCGGCGTTGCTCTCTATCGTGACGTACCAACCCGAAACCGATCACGACGATTGCGAGCAGAGCGGCTGACATCGCAATGCGAGGCAGGCGTGCTCGGATCGACCAATTGAGTTCGTCGAGCCATTCGCGAAGCTTGGGAAATCGCGAATTCGGACCGTGGATCGCCTCCGGCGAGATGTGTAAACCTTCATCCGCCACACGCCTGAGCGTCGATTCACGTAACTTGCGGAGCCCGTCCGGGGTAACTCCGGGGCCCGGCCGGAACTGGGCACGAGCTGCAAGGGGGAGACGATCGTTGGTGATTGATGAGAAATCCGCCAGGGAAGTTTTGCATTGGGTACACCGGTGCAGATGCTCGTGCAACTCGACCATTTCTTCAGGCGAGACTTCACCGAGGGCTGCCAAGCTGCACAGCTTTTCGAAGTGCTCATGTCTTGGCATCGAGTGTCTCCTGTCCTGCCGACGACACGGCTTCCTGGTGTGGTTGATGCATAAGCTCACGGAGTTTACGCATCCCGCGATAGTAGCGGTGCCGCACGCTATAGAAGCTGTCGCCCGTACGCTCAGCGACATCATGCATACTTAGACCCTCGAAATACACCAGCTCCAGAATACGTCGCTGCGCTGCGTCCAGTGATGCGAGCATTTGCCGCACGAGCCGGCGTGACTCGTTCATCGACAATGTTGGAACGTCAACGAATTCTGAGCTCGGGGTGTTCTCTAATTCCCCCATGTCTTGCAGCAAATGCGAGTTGCGAAATTTCAAATGGCGCCGTCGATTCAGGCTACGTCGATATGCCAGGCGAATGATCCACATCTTAGCTGTACCCTTGTCAGCCTTGAATTGTGCCGCCGTCTTGCATAGCTCGACAAAAACTTCTTGGGTCAGATCCTCGGCCTCGGCGTCTTCATGGATGATTCGTGAGGCAACGCTGAGCACAAGGCGGGAATATCGATCAAGCAGCACAGCAACGGCGTCACCGTGGCCTGCGCCGAGGTGCACCATCACCTGTTCGTCGGACAAGTTGCCGAGTTGCTGATAGGTTAACCCGCAGGGTTCTTGCAGGTGTTCCTCACGAAGGGTCCGCACGCCATCGACTCCAATAGGGGCCGAGCGTACACTAAACCCGCGTCAGACTTAAAGACCAGCCCACTCGCCAAATTTTTATTTTTTGGGTGGCACAAAGCACCCATGGGGTGGGTATTACTAACCAGTTGGTGTGGATCCGAGGATCCCTCCCGAGTGTGGAAGGTGTGCGCGGACGAACGGCTGATAGACGCAAATAGCGGTTTGTGAAACCGCCATACATCGCAAACCATTGATAATTAATGTCTAATGGCGCGTGGAGCACAATCGGAGAGCACATCGCTTCACTCCCACCTCCCCTCAAATACTGTCGGCCAAGCCTAGGCCACTTTGATTTCTTTGCCTTTCTTTTGATTATTTTGCCCGATTTTGCCGATAAATCCACTTTCTCAAACGTCTGTCTTGCCTTTGAAAAAGACCATCGATCCAGCGCCTCTCAAACCCTACTCCCGCCGCCCGGGCCGCCCAGCATTTGCCGGCTCAAACCACCCGGTTGTTGGCGGGCGAACGTGATCATACGAAGGCTGCCGAAAAGTAGTCGTCCGCCGTTCAAGAAGCCTTGCAGGGATAGTAGGCCCCATTGTTTATGGTTATGGTACGGAGCGGCGGCCAGCCGATACCGCTCCGCAGACTAGAACGATTTTGAGAACCAGGCTTCCAGGAATTCGCCTAGCTCGCTGTGGCTTTGAACTGAGGGATTGGGTCCAGTTCCTTGAATGCCGAAGTGTGAGTTCACTTTTCTGCCAGGCTTCCACCTGTTTTCGCATGGACTCGAAGTTGCGCTGCATGCGATCGACGCCGACCGAGATGCAGTCGATTGCGTATTCCGACGATGTGGATGGTCGATTCCAGCGCGATGTGAATGGTCATTCCGGCCATGTGAATAAAGTCGGAGCGCAGCGACGCTGGGATTACAATCATGCCCGACACCTTCGAGATTAA
>Ga0207646_10007322_pt1 | contig 11242 bp, 22 predicted proteins | sample KBSK5502metaG_FD_184343 | JGI IMG/M metagenome (GOLD analysis project Ga0207646, IMG submission 184343) | Corn, switchgrass and miscanthus rhizosphere microbial communities from Kellogg Biological Station, Michigan, USA - KBS K5-50-2 metaG... | ecosystem: Host-associated > Plants > Roots >...
ACCTCGTAGAGAACCGATAGCCTATTCGCGAACCGCCCCCAGATGAAAAAGAACTCTTGTCGAGGGCTGCCTAACGGATCGCGCTTAAGCTGCGGGCGCGATGCCGACGGGCGCAAGGAGCTGGAGCAGCAGACAAAGAGGCTAGCCGGCGAGGCAACGCAATTCCTCCCTACTTGTGAGCGCCCGCCAGCTTCAAGCGCATGTTAGGCGGCCACTTTGCGGCGCCGGCGCACGTACTGAATAATCGCGATTAGAACAACGCTCCAAAGCAGCGAGTTCAGGGCACTGAGACCGTACACAGCTCCTGAGTCATCGCCGAACACCCGACGAGACAGTTCGAGACCTCCCGGTGTGTCGGGGACGAGCATAAAGGGGAAACCGAGAACGGTGACTACCGCGTCCACGAGATCCGTGAGAATTGCCCAGACGCCGTGTGGACGTTCGGCTGCATCTCCGATAGCGAAGGCGATGCCAAAAAGGAAGAGGTACGCGCCCCAGAAGCATGCCGCGGCAATCGGAACCCCGACAAGCCAAGTGAGGAGACGACCGTGGCCCCGCTGGGGCGCGGGCGCCGAATGGTGAGAACTCGTAGAAGGCTCGCGCTCGACTAGTTCCGGTGCAAGCGGTGTGGCCGCCTAACGGATCGCGCTTAAGCTGCGGGCGACTCGCCCGCAGGGCGCCGTGTAGTTGAACGATAGTTCGTGCCGGCTAGGGCACAACACTCCGCTTCCTTCAAGGCGTTCACCGCCCGGCAGCTTCAAGCGCATGTTAGGCTGCAGCGCAGCGATCTAGGAGCTCCGACGAGCACAATAGTACCCACCGACCCGCGCCCGCCCGGCCGCACCCCACGTGCCGGCGAATCCGTCAGTGTTTAGCACGCGTACGTTAAGGACAACGCCCGGGCCGTCCGCCATCGCCCAGTCCCGTTCCGCACGGAAGTTCTCCCCAGTCGATATCCACAACATGTTTTGGTGGAGCGGTGAGGGCTCGTGCCAGTTTTGAACGAGTACCAGGACACCAGGATAGATCGGATCATCCGAATCCGGTTGCGGTACCGTGCTATCCGTAGGGTCCGGAAGGGGCGCGCCGACAGCTCGTAAGTCACCGTTAAACCAGCCCCACAGAGGCATGCCGCCCCGCCGCTCATTCCGCGCAGGCCCCTTCCCCGTACGTGGTGAACGATCATCCGGACTTGTTGCACGAAGCGTCAATGTCCCGCGTGCCCGGGAGCGCGCCAGGGGTCCATTCGTGGCCACCACAACGAGCGTGTAGACGCCGGGAGTTAGGCGGGCCGAGTCTGGAGTGCGCAAGGAATCGTCGCTCGGGGCACACACCAGTGACTGCCCGAGAACCGCGGCTGTACCGGCTGACAGGATCAGAAGGGCGAGTGCAAACGATCGCGGATTCATTGAGCTCGCTGCAGCCTAACGGATTGCGCTTAAGCTGCGGCGCGCTGAAGGAAGACTCATTCCTTAATCTACGCGCGCCGGCAGCTTCAAGCGCTTGTTAGGCGGCAACCTCATACTCACTCTGCACGAGACCGGTACGGTAGTGGCGTGTCGCGACGTGCCGAAGCGGAATGTCGTGGAGAAGCGAACCGAACAAGGGTATGCCAGCGCCGATGAGTACGGGCACGCGTGTGATGACGAGTCGCTGAATCAGCCCTGCTTTTAGGAAGCCCTGAATGGTGATGCCGCCATCCACGTACGCATGCCGAATGCCTCGCGCTTCGAGCTGCTCCACGATCGCGACGGGCTCACCGGTCATCCGTTCGACCACGGCGCCCGCCGGCACCGGCGGGAGGGAGCGAGTGCTCAGGACGAACACTGGCTTCTTGCCGTAAGCCCAGCCCCCGAAGCCCAACACCGTGTCAAACGTGTGCCGGCCGATAACGAGTGCGTCCACGCTCGCCATGAACTCTTCGTATCCGTGGGGCTCGCCGCCCGCGGCGTCCAGGAAGTCGAGCGCACCGTTCGGGCGCGCGATGAAGCCGTCAAGGCTTGTGCCCACAAAGACCGAGGCTTTCATCTGGGGCTCTCTGGTTGCCGCCTAACGGATCGCGCTTAAGCTGCGGGCGGCAGGCCCGCAGGGCGGCATGTCGTTGAACGTTAGTTCTTGCCCGCCAGCGCACAACACTCCGATTCCCTTAAAGCGATAAGCGCCCGCCAGCTTCAAGCGCATGTTAGGCAGCCGCTTGATCCCGGCGGGCATAGCGCCCTCGACCGCGCCAGTCGGGCAGGATGTGCCGGAACCAATAGACGATCTTGAACCAGCCGCTCACCTCGATCACGAGCAACGCGCCCCACAGGTCACTGTGTTCGCCACGATATCGATCCTTCCAGTGCCAGATGGGCACCAGAACGAGATAGCCAAGCAAAGGCGCGAAGCAAAAAAAGCCTAGGACGAAGGCTGCGTTCTCGAGCGATTCGTTTGCCAAGAGCGAGCTGCCGGCCAGCAGCGCGAGACCCGCAAGGCCGACCCAGAGCAACGGCTCGAACAAGCGGAACCGGCGTGTGAACCATGGATCTGTCATGAGAACCGAGACTCCGAGGGACGAGAGACGCGCGGCTGCCTAACGGATCGCGCTTAAGCTGCGGGCGGCTTGCCCGCCAGCGCACTTGAAGTTGAACGATAGTTCGTGCCCGCCAGGGCACAACACTCCGATTCCCTTAAAGCGATAGGCCCGCCAGCTTCAAGCGCATGTTAGGCAGCGCGTAGCACGAGTTCTCGTGACTCAATCATGTGCGAGGCCTTCCACGAAAGCGCGTACGCTCGGCGACAACACCTCGTCCGCTTTCCTACCGTGATGCCAATAGCGCACCGTTCCGTCTGAATGCCTAAGGAAGAAATTACCATCTGGATCTGCACCGATGACGGAGACTTCCTTCCCCGTCCACCAATCGGCCTTGAGTGGTCTCCAGAATCTGTGGGGGATGAGGAATAGCACGCGAAAGGATTGCTCCCCCTTGTGAAAGACGTTTTGGACGGCCAGGAGCTTAATCGCGGCATCGACGGCGTCGGGTTCTGTCGTCACGCGCTGCCTAACGGATCGCGCTTAAGCTGCGGGCGACTCGCCCGCCGCGCGCCGTGTAGGTGAACGATAGTTCGTGCGCGCCAGCGCACAACACTCCGGTTCCCTTAGAGCGATCACCGCCCGCCAGCTTCAAGCGCTTGTTAGGGTATTAACATACTTGACTCACCCGCCCGTGCCGCCTAAGATGGGAGGATGGATGGAGTGCGCAAACAGGTCGCTTCTGTGGCGGCCGGTGTCCTTCTCGCCGCCTTCGGTGGTGCAGTGACCATCCTAGGCACCCCACTGCTCGGTTGGTGGCTCATCGTCGTTGGTATCGGAGCCACGGTTGTCGCTCTCAGGCCCGACTGGTTCATGAACAAGCATCTGTTCGGAAAGCGGAAGGTGCTCCCATCGCTGCGTCCCGGTGCTGCGGGAATACAAGACCTAACGCTCCTCGGATCGGGTGGTTCATCGGTGGCAATAGCGGCCCGCGGTCACTCCGAAATTGATCTCCTCCGTGTCGGCATCAAGGGTTTTGGGAAGGCCATAGACACTCATGATTCCGCCAAGGTCACGGCGACGGACAGCGAGTTGCAAGGTCCAAGCAGCAGCGTACCGGTGCTAGGGCGGAATGACCCTTGCTATTGCGGGTCGGGGAAGAAATTCAAGAAATGTCACGGCAAGAAGCCCGGCTGAACCATATATTTCGGGGTAACGGGGGGTGGCCCACGTTGTCACCACACCCCCGCCCGTCCCCCTGGCTGAGTTTCCGGTCTAGCTGTACCCGGCGGTCCGGTCAGGGGTCTCCCGGCACCCACGCGGCTCGATCGTTCTGGCGAGCTGGCCGTGTGGGTGTCGGACCCGTTTCAGCCCTGCTCTGCCTCATTATCCGGGTAAATCCACCCCACCGCCGCCGTAAAAGCCCCGATCAGGGCCGCGCGCTTTTTGCTGCTCAGGGTTGCGCCAGCCGGGGGCAATTCCTTGAGCAACCCGAGAATGGCGGGGTGAATGTTGGTGACGTCGTAACCGCCGCCATCACCGCCGTTGCCGCCACGCCACCGAGACTCAGGCACTTGCCGATCTTGGGGCGCCGCAGGCGGCGCGCTGACCGAAGAGGCTGCCAGCGGCATCACCATTCGGGAGCGGCCCGCGGTTTTGAAGAGCCCAGCCTGTTCTGCCGATTGCAGCATGATATTTACGGTCGGGCCAGCGCGATCTTTGACGACGTTGTACTGAGTCTCAAACAGGTTCTTCAAGCCAGCCTCGGCGGGCAGAGATTGACCGTTGAACGCCTCGAACACTTTTCCAAACAATTCAACGCCGAGGAATGCCTCCACCTTGGCGCGCTCGGCTTGGGGCTCAGAGATTGGGGCGACGATAGCGCGACCCCGGGCAGAAACGCGGAGGTTGGGGCCATCTTGCTCGATCAGCCCGAACATCTTCGCTGCCGCAACGCGAGTCAGGAAGCTGCCGTTGTCCGTCCCGGAGTATTCGAGCAGCGCAGCGAGTTGGGCGCGATCACACACCCCACCCGCCTTGTCGTGCATGGTCTTGGCGACTTCAATGGACTTGTCGAGGCTGTAGTAGGGAAAGCTTACGCCCGACTTGGGTTTTGGCTTGCCGACCTTCGGATCTGGGACTGCCTCTTTTACCGCTTTTATCTCAGCCATCTTACTGCTCCTAAGTATGGGGGCTTACTCGACACAAGTAAGCCTGGAGGAGTAAGATTGTCAACGGTCGGAGTAAGGATCAGTAAGCCGGACCGTTGGAATCCACTAATGCTTGCGTTTCCTGCGCTTACGGGTTTTGGCGATCTCCGACTTCGGCACAGCAATGAGACGCCGCGTGAGGTCCGTCATGCGCTCCAACGGCGTCTTGGGTTTGGGCTTCGGGGTCATGCTTTCTTCCTCCGGCCCCGAAGCCGGTGTTTACGGCTGAGGGCCTTACGTCGTAGCGTGGCTCAGGTCTGCGCCAATCAGATCGCGATAAGTCAGGCGGCGGCCCACAATGTCGGCCAGTACGCTAACAAACCGGGCGCGGTCGTTGCTGCTGCGCTCGTTGAAGCGACGCACCTGCTCATCAACATAACTCGCCAGATGGAACGGGTCCACGCTGACGTAGGTGCCCTTGATCGCCCGCTTGAGCAACGACCAGAAGTTTTCCAGGCTATTGGTGTGGACCTGCCCCCGGACGTACTCCTTTGCGTGATTGATCGCCTCGTGCTGGTAGAGCTTGGGCAGTTTGCCCTTGCCATACTGCATGGTGGTGTCGGTGTAGAGGTGCGAACCCTTCGCGACACTCGCGACGACGTGTCCCCGGACCTCGCGCTGGCTCAGATTCTTGGCGACGGTGGCCCGCACCCGACTGGGCTTCCCTTCTTTCCCGCGTTCCAAGAGGCCGAGCACGGGAGTCTTGTCCATGCCGCCGGTCCCGCGAATGACCCGGTTGCGCTTGGACCAGTGCATGAACTTGGCCTTGCCGCCGATAAAGGTCTCGTCGGCTTCAACCGAACCCTTCATCTTCGCCCAGGTCCGGGTCTGCATGGCCAGCCGAATCCGGTGGAGCATAAACCAGCCGGTCTTTTGAGTCACGCCAAGCGCCCGCGCCAGTTCGTAGGAGCTGATGCCGTTCTTAGAGTTGGCGAGCATCCAGAGGGCGGGCAACCACTTGTCCAGCCCGATGGGGCTATCCTCGAAGATTGTGCCGAGCTTGACCGAGAACTGGCGCCCGCACGCGCGGCACTTCCAGATGCGGCGGGTCTTGAGGAAGCCGGGATTTCCCGCTTCGCACGCGGGGCAAGTCACGCCCTTCGGCCAGCGCAATGCCGAGAGGAAGCTCAGACTGGTATCGGGGTCCGCGAAGTAGCGAATCGCCTCAGTCAGCGAGTTCGGGAAGTGTTTGAGTTTGGCCATATCGGAAGCTACTCTAGGGGGCTTGGTGTGTCAAGTATGTTATTGCCCTTGTTAGACAGCGGCCTCCGAGCGTCAGGTCGTCTTGATCGGGCGTTTGAAGTAGAGCCAGCCCACTTCTTTGGCCGTCGTACCGTTGAAGATCGCTGTGTGGACCGCTACGAGCTCCCAGCCCTCGCGCCCGAGCACGTTGAGCTTTGTCGTATCCGTCTGGTCCCAGACAGTGCGGTACTCCCACTGCTGAACGGTGGCCTGACCCGCAGGCCGCGATCCTACCAGGATGGTGGCGGCCCCAGCCAGTGCGAGGAGAGTCCAGATGCTTCGCATAGCGGCGCTCCAAGTTAGGGGTTGAATCGACCGGGAAGACCGAGACGTGCCGCTGTCTAACGGATCGCGCTTAAGCTGCGGGCGACTCGCCCGCAGGGGCATCCGCCCTTGAACGATAGTTCGTGCGCGCCAGCGCTCAACACTCCGTTTCCCTTAGAGCGATCACTGCCCGCCAGCTTCAAGCGCTTGTTAGGCTGCCGCAAGCCAAAGACGGGTGGGCCGCCTTGCTTCGAAGGGCCCACCCGCCACCGACTACTCACGGACGTAATGGTTCCGGAGCGTGCCATCATACCGCCCGGACTTCATGCAACAGTTCTTGAAACCGGCGGCCTGAACGGCACGGGCATGGATCGTTCCGACCCACTCTCTCACAAAGCTCCTTGTCGCCGTGAACCAACCGCTTGCCCCGCTTCACGTGGGCTTCGCTCAGGGAACCCCCGGCGTCGCTTGCTCGTCGGCTCAAAAGGAGTTGAGTGACTCGAGATCCTTCGTGTGCTTGCCCATAGGTCCTCCCAGCTGAAGTCGCGAGGGAAACCTAGTCGGTTGGGAAGCCCGTGGCAGCCTAACGAAACGCGCTTAAGCTGCGGCGGACGTGTCGAAGTTTAGTGCAACATATCGCTTCCTTTAAGAGCAGCGCCGCCAGCTTCAAGCGCATGTTAGGCCGCACGCGACAATAGATACGCCAAGCGGGCAGCGGAGGCGAGCCCGATGACGACAGCCGTCAGCCGCAGGGGCTGAGTCCTCGCCCCGAGTCGCTGTAACCGCGCGGCAATGGTCAAAGCAGCGAGTGCCCAAACCACACCCAGCGCCGGAAGCAGCCACGGCGTGACGCTCGGGGCAAGAATGGCGACGGACAGCCCGGCGGCCGCGATAGCGAGGCCCGCGGCGAGCTGGGTACGTGACAGGGTTTGAACTTGCATCGACAGTTGGGTGTCGGCCTAACGGATCGCGCTTAAGCTGCGGGCGCAACGCCCGCTGGCGCAAGGCGGTGGAGTGGCAGACAAAAAGGCTGGTTGGCAAGGCAACGCAATTCTTCCCTGCTTGTGAGCGCCCGTCAGCTTCAAGCGCTTGTTAGGCGGCAAACCTCGAGTCGAGTGTTAAGGAACCGCGACGATCCGCGCCAGGGTGAACACCACGACCCAAGCAACGAGAAAGCGCCACACGTACCCCCATATGTTCCATCTCGTTGCGGCAAGGCTTGCTTGGACGCCAATCCAGATGCCAGCGATCACCGACGGCGCGATCAGTCGAGCGGCAGCCACAGGACTGCCACCGCGTAGGCCGCCGACAATCAGGACAAGGGCTATTGGAACGGAGGCAACCAAGATCCCTGTCAAGAATGGCTGACGAGTCGTTGGAACTTGGTCCATTACGTTTGCCGCCTAACGGATCGCGCTTAAGCTGCGGGCGGCGAGCCCGCCAGCGCACGTGAAGTTGAACGATAGTTCGTGCCCGTCAGGGCACAACACTCCGATTCCGTTAAGAGCGATAGGCCCGGCAGCTTCAAGCGCATGTTAGGCGGCCGGCCCGCCGCCACCGTCGGGCTGTTTCGCACGGCGCCGCCGCCACAGCAGTAGGCCCCCGACGACGATGAAGACTCCGTCGATGACGTGTCCAGCCTTCCCGACAAAGCCCATCGGCCAGTCAATCCCCCAGGCGGCCAGGCCCAGAAGGATGAGAAAGGTACCGATGACCGTGAGGCCTGCTCGCGTGCTGATACTATCGCTCAAGGAAGGCTCTGTGGTCATAGTTGGCCGGCCGCCTAACGGATCGCGCTTAAGCTGCGGCGGACGTGCCGAACCCAAGTCAACGTAACGCTTCCTTTGAAAGCAGCGCCGTCAGCTTCAAGCGCATGTTAGGCGGCTCGGGCACGGCTCATTGCCCACCCCGCGAGGGTTGTACGGCACACGGATGCGGCGGCCGAAATAGCTCCTCGACGGAGGCTTTCTTAGCGAGATAAGTGGGCTTACTGGAGTCGTCGGCCGCACCGGTATCGGAGGCCGAACGAAGTGTCGAAGAACGAAGAATGAATGCTTTCGATATGGGGCGATCAGGACCGAGCAGAGGTACTGTGATGTCGATCGTATCGCCGTGCATTGAGAAAGTGTCAGCGGGGTAAGGCCCCACAGGCACTCCCGCATAATCCGTGTAGAAGGCGGTGAATCCTTGATTCGTCTTAACCACTAAGAGCTCATCGCCGAGAAGGTCACCGGACTCTTGGTGCATGCGGACGGAGGCATAGACACCCTGCAGAGCGCTATCCGCGTAGCTCACCTTCGTGTCGGTGCTGTAGTAACGGAATTCGGCGGGGAATACCCGCCTGGGGTATGGATGTCCATTCATTAGGAGCTCACCCTTGATACCTGTTGACGTGAGCCTTCCGATAAAAGAGAAGGTGAAGCGTTCCCCCGTTTGCCAGAACGGGAGCTGCTCGGTGGTGAATCCAACCGAATCGCCACGGATCGTGAGAGTGCAGAGGGGCGTTACCTCCGCTGCATCGTAAATGGCCGCGTCGAATTTCGGGTTAACGTAGAGCAACAGCCAGCGAGTTTGGTAGTCGTCGTTCCACGGCGCGATGTAGAAACCGGGGCGCAGAGTTGCCTTGAGAACTGCTGAATTGGTGCGTAGCAGCGAGGTTGCTTGCCGGAGAGGACCGGAAGAGCCCGCGAATGCTACAAGAAGCACGAAGAGAACCGGCTGTCTCATTCTGCCACCCCCGAGCCGCCTAACGGATCGCGCTTAAGCTGCGGGGCGAACACTGGCGGATGCAAGGAGCCCTGCCCTGCACCGCGAGCGTGCTGCCGCACAAACGGGCGATTCCTTTAAGAGCCGGCCCCGTCAGCTTCAAGCGCTTGTTAGGCAGCCCAGTTACGAGGCCATTCAAGGCGATCTGCGTATTCCGATGCATACGTGGCCTCGTTTGTACGAATGATGCTTCGCGCACGAATGCTACAGCTGATAAAGATCTTGGCGGATTTAGCCCAGGTGATCGAATGATCTCGTTGCCCCTCCTGCTCACTCAAATCAAGCCCCACGTCGAGACGAGCCTCTTGGATGTCATCGAGCGGAATCTTGTTCGCGGCGAGATCGTTACGCCACCACGAACTAACAGCTTGCACGATGCTCAGTGTGGGAATCGGCTTGGCGTTGTGCCGACACACCTCGTTGAGGAAATCGATCTCGAGAGTCCCGGATCCCAGGTCCGTGAGGGTCCGATAATCGCTAAGGAGCTGCCAGCCGCGGAACATATGGCAGAGGATATCGGCCTGATGCTTGAGTCGCTTCCGGCGCATGAGTTCGAATGGGCTGCCTAACGGATCGCGCTTAAGCTGCGGGCGCAACGTCCGCAGGCGCAAGGCGGTGGAGCGGCAGACAAAGAGGCTAGCCGGCGAGGCAACGCAATTCTTCCTTAGTTGCGAGCGCCCGCCAGCTTCAAGCGCATGTTAGGCAGCCGCCTACTCTGAATACTCAAGGTGGACACTTGGGGGAGACCGGTCACTCTACTAAGGCGAGCCCGATCCCAACCGATACCACCTGGTGTCGCCATCCCGTGGCATACGGAGCACTCCCGGAGGCATACCGGAGGTCTCCTACTGAGCTGTAGACGTAACTCACTCGCGGTGTCACACCAAACGCCCCACCAAGCGCCCCGACAAAGGGCAGATCGTACCCTACGCTCGCCATGAGCGCCCATCCCTTGCCCTTGGCTGTGGTGCCGTTCACGTTTACTTCCGCTTCAGAAAGGCCGGCGCCCGCCTCGGCAAAGGCGCCACCGCGTGCTTTCGGGTAGTAGTGGACCAGCACTGTGCCAGTGTTCGTCGCTTCCGAATGATCAGGATCACGCCACCACTCGTCCAACCCGAGGCCGACTCCTAGGTGGGAGGTGAACATCACGCCGACCGTGCCAAGCAAGGTCGGGCCTTGGTTCCATCCGCTCGTACATCCGTCACACGCAACGTGGGCAGTGCCTGTACCGAGGCCAAGGACCCCCCAGCCGCCTCTGCCCTGCGCCCGGCTGGGGGTGCTGCGGCCGAGCAGTATGAGCGCGCTTGCGAGTAGCCAGCGAGGGCGGGTCATGGCATCGTTGTGGACCGGAAGAATGTTGGTGGCATCGCGGCTGCCTAACGGATCGCGCTTAAGCTGCGGGCGACATGCGCGCAGGGCGCGCTGTTGTTGAACGATAGTTCGTGCGCGCCAGCGCACAACACTCCGCTTCCCTTAAGAGCGATAGGCCCGCCAGCTTCAAGCGCATGTTAGGCAGCACCCTCCCTTCCCCGTCGCTTGAAAAACTCCACCTCGCGTTCGTGTTTCTCGGCCGCAGCTCGAGTAGGGAATGTTCCGAGGTTGCGCCGCTTCCCGGTGTTCGGATCCCTGCGCAATGAGTAGAGGCGGAACTTGCCAGACGGAAGTTTGCGAATCACCGAATTCCCTCGTGGTGCTGCCTAACGGATCGCGCTTAAGCTGCGGGCGACTCGTCCACGAGCGCAAGGCAGCTGGACGACAGACCGTGCCCGCCAGGGCACAAACACTCCGTTTCCGCTAGAACGATAAGCGCCCGCCAGCTTCAAGCGCATGTTAGGCGGCTCGACTTGATCACGGGAGCTTGCCGTACACGATGGCAATGCCCTCGACCAAGTGCTCCTGACGAACTGGGTTGGCGGACGAGTACGTGATGTTGAGCGAATCTCGGGCGAGCCACTTGAGTCGGATGTCGGTGTGATGTCCGTGGACTAACACGTTGCCTGGGCGATCCGGCAGTGAGCGCGACCGCCGAACGAGCGTCACCTGGGAGCTGTAGTCTGTGGTTGCACCGCAATCTCGGGTGAACGCCACAGCATCCCACGCGCCGTCGGGGGAAGTCACTCGTCTCTCCTCCGTATTCGCGCAGGCCCAACCACGGGAGCAGCTCGTAAGGAGGCCGACAAGCGGCAGGAGGAGCAGCGGTTTGCAAGCGGTGGCGTTCATGGAGTCGAGCCGCCTAACGGATCGCGCT
>Ga0207646_10007324_pt1 | contig 11240 bp, 12 predicted proteins | sample KBSK5502metaG_FD_184343 | JGI IMG/M metagenome (GOLD analysis project Ga0207646, IMG submission 184343) | Corn, switchgrass and miscanthus rhizosphere microbial communities from Kellogg Biological Station, Michigan, USA - KBS K5-50-2 metaG... | ecosystem: Host-associated > Plants > Roots >...
TTGGCGTTCAGCCTCGGCACGTTGGTCCCAGGACATATCTACACGTACCAGTTCCTCGCCATGCTCCCACTGACCCTGGTGCTTGTGCTCAAAGCGATCGAGAAGCACCGCTGGGGAACTCTCGCGATCGTGGGCGCAGCCCTATACATCCTTTTGAGCAGCCCCTGCGCCCTGGTCTTTCCCGGTCTATGGACGATCGCTGGTTTGGTCATCTTCGGTGCGGCGGCGGCCAGAGCGCAGCTATTTCGGGGGCCAGGTTCCGACGGTCCTCCCGATGAGAGTGTGGAAGGAGCTCAAACAGAGAATCGCTCCCGTTAGTGGACGCCAGCCAGCTCGATTACGCGGTTTCCGCTCGAGACCGACATGTGGGATACGAATTAAGGCTCCTCAAAAAGAGGTGAACTGCCCTGGGTTTGATGGAGACTGCATTCTTTGGGAGGATGTAGCCCATGCCAGCATCGAAGCAGCAGACGCCCAAGCACGGATCGGGACACCAACATCCAGCTGAGCTGAGAGAGCGAGCGGTCCGCATGGTCCAGGAGACCATGAAGGAGACCGGGGAGCGTCACGGTGTGGTGACGCGAATCGCGGTGCAGCTGGGACTCGGCTCGGAGACCCTGCGTCACTGGGTCAAGCAGGCCGAGATCGACAATGGTCAGCGCCCTGGAGTGACCACCAAGGACCAGCAGCGCATCGCGGAGCTGGAGAAGGAGGTTCGCGAGCTCCGCCGAGCCAACGAGATCCTCAAGGCGGCGTCGGCTTTCTTCGCGAGGGAGCTCGACCCTCGACTGCCGAAGTAGTGAGCTTCATCAACGAACACCGGGACAGGTTCGGGGTCGAGCCGATCTGCGATGTGCTGCAGGTCGCCCCGTCTACTTATTACGCGGCACTCTCGCGGCCAGCCTCGGCTCGACAGCTGCGCGACAACAGTCTCAAGGTCGAGATCGCTCGCGTGCACAAGGAGAACTTCGACGTCTACGGCACCGAGAAGGTCTGGAAGCAACTGACGCGCGAGGGGGTCGAGGTCGGGCGCGACCGAGTGGGTCGGCTGATGGCTGAACTCGAACTCGAGGGAGCGGTCCGGGGCAAGACCTGGCGGACCACGATTCCCTCCCCGGTTGACTCCCGGCCGGCCGACCTAGTCGACCGTGACTTCAGCGCGACCGCACCCAACCGGCTCTGGGTTGCCGACCTCACCTACGTCAGCACCTGGCCCGGGGTCGTCTACACGGCGTTCGTCACCGACGTCTTCAGTCGCTACATCGTTGGTTGGAAGGTCTCGACGACTTTGCGAGCGGAGCTCGCGCTCGACGCCTTGGAGATGGCGATCTGGTCAAGAGGCACGACCGACCTCAAGGGGTTAGTCCATCACTCCGACCGCGGGGTCCAGTACCTCGCCATTCGCTACACCGAACGGCTCGCCGACGCCGGCGCGGTCTGCTCCGTCGGGTCGCGCGGCGATTCTTATGACAACGCGCTGGCCGAGTCCGCCATCGTCCGCAGTCATCCGTCACCTTGGCTGTCTTCTTGGCTGTCAGGAGCCGGCGCCCCCCGTTTTCCGGTGTGAAGGTCGATCGTAAGCCGAATAGTCCGGCCAGATGCAGCATCCGCTCCCTCGACAGTAACCGTTTGTTCATCAGCTTCAACGATGTTTAGATCGTCCGAGACAATCCCGGCCGCCTTCCAAGCGAGCCCATTACTTCCATATGCAACGAGATCGGTAAAGCTCCCTAGGAGAATCATTCGGGCCCCAGGCACAACTCGCGTCGAGCAGATCGGAAAACAACCCACCACCTCGAAGCGATCCGGATTTCCAACATCGACGTAATAGGCGCGCCCCGCGCACACAACAAATGCCCTGTCAGACGCGGCACCACTGCACACGAGAGAGATCGCAGGCGGCTCGTCATAGTCGCCGACGAAGCGACCGGTCCACTCATCCCCTCCCGTAGGTCGGAAAGTCACCATACAACGCGTACGCACGCTTGGATGATTTGACGGTTTAAATTCGAATAGCCTCTCCGACTGATCCATTGGAAGCTCACCATTAGCGATTACGTCGTAATCGTGCGGCGTAGCCAAAACCACCTTCATGTGGGCATGCAGAATCTGTGAGTTACAACGTTCCTTGCCATATCCATCGCCAGCTGGTAGGTGCCTTGCGCCTCGTTAATGTAGCCGGGCATGTGGATATTCGACATAACCAGAGGCCTGCTTGCCGATGGTCCCACCGCTCCGGATCCATTTGTCAATCATCGTTGGGAAGCTGTGATACAGATCGGTTTTGGCAAATACTTTCGCGTCATACGACAGGGGCTCGGCGGGTGGCCAAGTACCGTAGGCCGCACGATGCGAGTCCTCGGGCGGCGCCGTATACACCGGTTACGGTTACAGCAAGTAAGACTGCGTCCGTTACGGGCTGAACCCAGTGTCGGGGATCGCCGCTGTGCAAGAGATCGTAGTCGTCGCCTGCCCTAGTGCCAATGTCCGATACTGTTCCAACATATGCGCCCCGAAGCGCCGGCAGGTTTTGGCCCACCCAGACCATGCCATTCTGCAGACCGCCCCAGAAATCCAGACCCGTGGGATCTGTTGCATTGAGTGGATTCCCAACGGCATACGAATACGGCTGCCGCGTGGAGGAGACCGCAGGATCACTTGACGTGAATTGGCCAGTGGCAGGATCGTAGTATCTTGCCCGGAGGTAGTAGTAGCCGGACTCAGTCGTAGACGAGTCCTGGTACTCACCTGCAAACCTAAAGGGGTTCGTTATCGACCCGGTGCTCAAGGCAATCCCGCCGTAGGGTCATAGGTGTAGGTCGCCTGGGAAACTCCAGTTGAGCTTGTGACCAGGCGGGTGGAGCCGAGCTTATCGTGGTGGTACCACAAGGTGGTGCTACCGCTGATTTGCTCCAGCGGCAGGCCGCCCGGACCCTAGATGTAGCTCGTGGTGCCATCCTTGAGCAGCAAGGGCAGCGAGTTCGCGACATCCCACAGGAACTGGGTGTTACCGCCCGCCTGGCAGGGTTGGGTCGAGCTGCCGGTGACCTTGCATGTGCGCAAGCCGTCGCCGTTGTAGCCGTAGCTGATGGTGCTGGCGGCAGCGAACTTGGCCATCCGGTTGGCCTGGTCGTAGGGGAGGGTGTGGGCCTGGCCAACACTGGGCGTGACGGCCGATCCGGTTGCCCCTGGTGTCGTACTGGTAGGTGGTCTTCCCGAAGGGGGCTGGCGCAGGCCGCTGAGCTCGAGGCTGTCCAGCAGAGCTCGTCGGCGTTGTTGAAGGCCTGAAACACAAGCGGGAGGCTGCTTCACCGAGATCACATCCAAGCGTTAGGGCACGGACGGGCATGCGTGGGGATTCGAGGCAACCTGCTGGTTGGAGCCGGGTCGGTGGGGGGTCTGGCCCCTGACAATTGGATCGGCTTCATGAAATGCCGAGCTCGGCGGCCACGGCTCTTACAGAGCGCCCGCAGAGGACTCGTTCGATTACTCGACGCCTAAACTCCGGCGAGCACGATCTGACCATTCATGCCCTCCAATTGGTGCTCCGACCTTCTCCGAAATGAGCATGTTCTGGTCGAAAGCCCAACATGCCATAGATCGTGACGAGCGCCCTAGCACGTTCGAGTCCCGAACAGAGTGAGCTGACGAGCGCACGGATTGCCCTACTAAGCTTGCTGGTTACTTCTGATGCGCGGTCAGGTAGTCCTCGATTTCGTGCCGAAGCTCTGTCTCGACGTCGGCGATCTTCTTTACCTGGATCCATCGGCCGAATGGCCACCATCCAAGACGCGCAAACCTGGAATGAGCCGACCAGCCAGGACCCACTGGGGAACCAAAGAGCACCTCGATATTGAGTGACGTGCGATTCCAGTACGCGCCAATGTTGCCGCCCATTGCGTGAAACGCAGCGGCATAGTCGCGTTTAAGGCGTTCAGCGACGTCTACTACTTGCCCCTCAATATCCTTAGGAAGGCGAACCAAGTTACCAGTCCCAATGTATTGGGAAAGGCCAGCCCCACTTTTTGGACCCAACCGCCACGCGAAATACTTCCTTGCCAAACTTGACGCCATTCTCAACCCAGGAGTGGCCGGCTAGAACCTTCGCATCTACAGCCTCCCACGGCTCACGACCACGCGTAAACGCGTTGAGGCGAGGGCTGAGTCGAAACACCCACTCCCGCTCTTTCTCAATTGCCCGCACATGGACTCGGAAGCGAGGGAAGTGCTTTTGAACCATTCTTGCCTCACGACAGGCAATAAGGGGACTGCCGAACCGGTAACCATCTGGATCCTCGCGGCTCCCGTGCTGGCCGGCTCCGGCGTGGGTGTCTATCAACCACGCTTCGCGATTCTTGGGGAGGCTCCGAGCCCGAGCGATGATGGTTGGATAAGCGCCAAAGTACCGGCGGATTACATCCAGCTTGTGCTCTGTCTGCTGGTGGTCTTCAACAATCCGAAGCTCATCAGGGTGTGATTGCTCGCCTGGAGATGTCATGAATCGCCGTGGAGTATATGACTGCCAATCTCAGGGTTACCTTCGACGAGGGAGCTTTAGAATGGCGAGCGCAAGTCAAAGTCTTTACCCAGGTCACCTTTGTCCAGGTGCAGGTAGCGCATCACCATCACATAGCTGGAGTGGCCGAGGATTCGTCTGAGGCGCTCGATGTCGCCCTCCCGTCGCAGGTACTCGGTGGCGAAGGTATGCCTGAACTTGTGGGCGTGGACCTTGAAGCCAACGCGCAGCTTGATACGTCGCAGCAGGTACTCGATCGTCATCATCCGAACCGGCACGCCCGCGGCGGTGACCAGAAGTCGGTCGCTGTCCGCCTGTGGACGAAAACGATTTAGATAGCGGTCGACTTCTCTTCGTAGGCGGCTCGAGAGCGGGACGCGGCGGAACTTGGCGCCCTTACCCCTGCGGATTTTCAAGAAGCCTACGGAACCCTCGTCCTCGAAGTCGCCGACACTCAGCTCGGCGACCTCGCCGACCCGCATGCCAGTGCCGAGCAGGATCTGCACTGCAAGGCGCGGCCAGCCCGGCGCTGCCGCAGCCAGGATCGCCTCCTGCTGGGTCTCGGTGTAGGTCTCCAGCTCGGTGGTCGGCACCTTGGGTGGCCGCATACGCACAACCGCCGGATCGACTGCGAACCCCTCGCGCAGCGCCCAGTTGGCGAAAGCACGGACGACCTCGAAAAAGCCATGGACCGTGTTGGGGGCCAGGCCGCGGTCGATCAGCCTGCCTAGGAGCCGCTTGACCTCCGCTGTGCTAAGGCCGTCGAGGGTTTCCGGGCCGCCCTCGTGACCCAGGTACCACTCCATCTTTTGCCGGTACCACTTGATCGTTTGCTCGCTGCGGCCCATGACCTTGAGCTCACCCAGCCATTCCCGCACCAGGCCGGCCATCCGCTGGGTCTCCGCTGGGCGGTGCGAGGGGGCTCTCAGAGCGACCACAGGCGCCAGGTCGCCGTCGTCGACGTTGGCCTCTCGCCTGGTCTGGCGGACGCTCGGACGGCCTGGCTGGGGCCCACGTTTCGTCCTTGGACGGTGGTCCAGCTCCGCCTCTGGGGCCAGATATCGCGTGACGACGGTTTTCGAAAAACCCAACGGTTTTCGACGGTTTTTCTGCCTCATTTGAGCCTCTTTGTAGCCTCCTTGGAGCCCGGCATCCCGGGTTCTGAAAACACGAAAACCCGGTCCCAAGGACCGGGTTTCGAATACAGATTACCCTTCAGCGGCCTCTCCAAAAAGAGGTCCTGGGTGGTGGGCCGGGCTGGAATCGAACCAGCACAGCTTTCGCGGCGGTTTTACAGACCGTTAGGCTCACCAATGCCCAGCCGACCCACACAAGGCCGCCTCAACCAGCGACAGCCGCAAGAGAAATGGTAGACGTTCGGGCTCCAAGCCGGGCCCATAGAATGGCGCCGTGGCCCGAGGCTACGCCCGCTACGTCCTCGCGGTCATGGTCGGCATCAACTTTCTCAACTACATGGACCGCTGGGTGGCCTCCGCCGCCGCGCCCCTGATCAAGGCCGAGTTCCACATCAGCGACGCACTGGTCGGCCTGCTCGGCTCCGCGTTCCTGCTCATCTACGCCTTTTCTGCCCTTCCGTTCGGCTTCTGGGCCGACCGCGGCGTACGTAAAACGGTGGTCGCCGCCGGGGTCACGATCTGGAGCCTGGCGACCCTTTTCTCAGGCTTCTCTCGCAACTACCTGCAGCTGTTCCTGAGCCGCGCCGCGCTCGGCATCGGCGAGGCGAGCTACTACCCCGCCGGAACCTCGCTCCTGTCCGACTACTTTCCCAACGAGCAGAGAGGACGCGCGATGTCCATCTGGGGAGCCGGCAGCACTGTCGGCATCGCGATCGGATTCGCGGGTGGCGGATTCATCGCCGATCACTTCGGCTGGCGCAGCGCTTTCTTCTTCGCCGCCGTCCCGGGCCTGCTGCTCGCGCTGCTGGCGTACGGTCTTCGCGAGCCGCTGCGCGGCAGCATGGAGAAGGTCGGGCCGGCGCTGGCTCAAACCAAGGATGCCACCCTTCGCACGTTTGTGGGCCTGATGCGAATCAGGACCCTTCGGGCAACGATCTTCGCGCAGACCTTGCTCTTCTTCGTGCTCGCCTCCAGCGCCTTCTGGCTGCCCCTTTTCCTGAACCGCCGATTCCACCTCTCGGTGACGAGCGCGGGCCTGCTCGCCGGAGTCGTCCTCGTCGCCGGCGGGTTGATAGGAACGCTCGCGGGTGGATGGATCGCCGACCGCCGAGCGCGCACATCGCCGGCGGCTCACCTCGAGGTGGGCATCGCCGGATTCCTGATCGGCGCCGTCTTCATCACGATCGCCCTGCTCTCGCCTCTGAACATCGGCCCGATCCCCATCTTCATCCCGGCGTTCCTGGTCACGGCCATCTGCCTCAACCTGTACTCGGGACCTTTCACCGCACTGGCCCAGAACGTGGTCTCTCCGGCCCTGCGTGCGAGCGCCGTGACCATGCTGCTGTTCGTGGCCCACGTGTTGGGCGACTCGCACTCCACGTTCGACGTCGGCTTCCTCTCGGACCGCCTCGGCAGCCTTCAGACCGCCCTGCTCATCACCTCGCCGACCCTGCTCATCGCCGCTGCGCTCGTGGCCGCGACCGGTTTAGGGTCGGTGAAATCCGATACGGAGAAGATGGAGGCCGCGTGGGCGACCCGAACGCCGAGTCCTACCCGTAGATGAACCCCACCAGCTTTCCGCCGAGCTGTCCCGGCTTGATCGTGCGCTGGTCGATCACGTCGAACGCGACCCAGTTCATCTCCGTCACCACCCATGACCCGTCGGAATTGACCGACTCGACGTAGGCCACGTGGCCGGCCCAGCTCTCCCAGGTGACCATGATCGCGCCCGGCCTGGGGCTTGCGCCGACCGGGTAGCCCTGTGCGGCGGCATTCTGGTACCAGTAGCCCGCGTCACCGCGCCACGTCACGTTGCGCTTGGTCGCCACGTAGTAGGTGCACCACCCGACCGGGAACCCGGCGGCGGAGTACGGACCGAGGCAGCAGCCCAGCACCTTGGTCTGGAACCCGCCGCCAAAAGTGCTCGGTCGCGTGAGCAGCTGGTACAGAGCCGGCGGCGGCGGAAACGCGCCGCCCACACCGTTCGGGATGACGAGGACGGTTCCGGCCGCCAGCTGGGGACTGCGCAGCCGGTTGAAGTCGTAGATGCCCTCGGGGTCCACCTGGTACTTGGCGGCCAGGCTGTCGAGGGTGTCGCTCGCCTTGACCGTCACCACGATGCCGGGCACCGGCGGGATCAAGAGCTGCTGGCCGGTCGTCACGGCGTCGCTCGAGAACAGGTTGGTGTTCGACCAGCGAATTTGCGACACGCTCACGTGGAACCTGTTCGCGATCGTGCTCACGTTGTCGCCGGGCTGCACGGTGTAGGTGAACGGCTTGTGGCTGATCGGAGCAGAGCTCGGGATCGCGACCGGCTTGATGATCGTGCTGTACCGGCCGAGCGAGACGTCACCCGCCGTGCCACCCTCGCCTTCCATGACCGCCTGGGCGTCGACAGTGCCGAGTCGCGAGGTCAGGTAAGCGGGAACGTGGCGATCCATCGACGCATACGACGAGATTCCCACTGCTATCGCAAGCACGACAGCATGGGTCAGATATCGATGGACTCGCAAATGTCTACCCCTAAACGTTGCGAACGTTGTGAACCGACCCGCGGGCGGGGCCGTATCCCCAGAAAACCGGCGGTCAACGTAACAGACCCTTACCGGGGCCGTCAACCGGATGAGGCGAAATGGACGATTTTGCGAACGAAAGTTCGCACGGCTGCGACGAACGACGCCGGACCTTCACAGGCCTGTACAACGTTCGAGGGCCGGGCAAGCTTGCCGTTGTGCGTTCGGCGAAAACCTGACCCGGCTCAGGGGCCGCCGCGCACGTAGATCGTCTGCCCGGAGACGAAGCTCGACTCGTCGCTGCACAGGAACGCGATCACGCTCGCGATGTCCTCCGGCTGCCCGATGCGGCGAAGCGGGATCTGCGACGCCGCGCCCAGTTTGAAAGTCTCGAAGTCCATGCCCATGCGCTCGGCGGTCGCGCGCGTCATCCGCGTTTCCACGAACCCAGGCGCCACCGTGTTGACGTTGACGTTGAACGGGCCGAGCTCGATGGCCAGCGTCCGCGCCATCCCCTGCAGGCCTGCCTTCGCCGCCGAGTAGTTGGCCTGGCCCCGGTTACCCAGGGCGGATGTCGAGGACAGGAACACCATCTTTCCGTACTTGTGCTCGACCATGTGCTTCTGAGCGGCGCGAGCGCACAGGAACGTGCCCTTGAGATGGGTGTCGATGACCGCGTCCCAGTCCTCGTCGGTCATCTTGAAAAGCAGGTTGTCGCGGATGATCCCCGCGCAAGTCACGAGCATGTCGAGCCCGCCGAGCTCTTTGATCGCGAGCTCGACCATGGCATCGACCTCAGCCGGCACGCTCACGTCGCAGCCGACGGCGAGACCGCCGATCGGATCCGCAACTTCGCGAGCGGGCGCCTCATCCAGGTCGGAGACCGCGACTCGAGCACCTTCCGCCGCGAACAACCGCGCCGTGGCCGCGCCGATCCCGCGGCCGCCGCCGGTGACAAGGGCGACGCGGTCTTTGAACCTCATTCGGTCTCCGTGTCCAGCGCCGTGCCGCCATCCTTCCGCGGATCGGAGGCCCCGTGGAGGAAGCCGTCCTTCTCGCCGACGATCACCTGCGGCCGAGCGAAGTAGGAGTCGTAATCGAGCGTTCGCCTGCTGACGGTGTACCCGTTCCGCTCCAATCCACGGCTCACCGCCATTGGGATGCGGCCTTCGACCTGGACGGCGTCTCCCTGGAAATCGATGCGCGGCGCGCTGACCGCTTCGACGGGCGTCATGCGGTGGTCGAGGATGTTGACCAGCACCTGCAGGATCCCGGTGACGATCTTGGTCCCGCCTGGCGCGCCGATGCAGACACGCACGCGTTCGCCGTCGAACACCATGGTCGGCGTCATGCTCGTCGCCCGTGTCTTGCCGGGACGTACCGAGTTGGGGTTGCCGGGCCGGGGATCGAAACAGTTCATGTAGTCGTTGTAGCCGAAGCCCAGGCCGGGGGTCACGACGCCGCTGGCGGAGCCGAGCGTATGAGTCAGCGAGACCGCGTTGCCGGAGTCGTCGACGACGCAAACGTGGGTCGTATCCGGCCGGTCGTGCACGGCCCCCACCTCGACGGCCGCCACCTGGCGCGCCTTCGCCGCGTAGCCCTTGTCGGCGAGCGCGCCGGTGGGCACGTCGACGAACCGCGGGTCGGCGACGTGGAGCTCGCGATCCGCCACCGCCCAGGCCATGGCTTCGACAAGCAGTCGAGCGGCCTCGGTGCTTGGCCAGCCGTGGCCGCCCAGGTCAAAGCCCTCGAGGAAGTTGAGCATCTGCAGCAGGGTGATGCCGGCCGCGGGGGGTCCCGCGGTGACTATTGACAGGCCGCGATACATGCCCCGCAGCGGCTCGATCACGCGCACTCGATAGCTCGCGAGGTCCTCCCTGGTGATGAAGCCGTTGTTCGCCTCGAAGTCGGCGGCGATCTGGTCCGCGATGTCGCCCCGGTAAAAGACATCGGGGCCTTCGTTGGCGAGCCGTTCGAGCGTATGAGCGAGGTCGGTCTGCACGAATGCGTCGCCGATCGCGAACAGCTCGCCGTCGCGGGTGTAGATCGCCTTCGCGGCTGGTGTGGCCTGGATGCGATCGCGGTTGGGAACGACGTCCGGTCCGTAGTCGGTCGTCCAGTAGCCGTGCATGAACCCGCTGACCGGAAAGCCGTCCCGGGCCAGCGGGATGGCGGGCTCGATGGCCTGCGCCCAGGTGATCGTTCCGTATCTCGTCAGCGCCTCGTGCAGGCCCGCCACCGTCCCTGGAAGCCCCACCGACTCGTAACCGACGTCGTTCACCCAGCCTTCGAGCACGTAGCCGTAGCGGTCGGCGGCCTGCCGGATGAAGCGGCTTTCCCACTGGTCCTCGCGGGCGCGAGCGCCGGCCGTCGCATAGAACTCGAGCAGCGCATCGCCGGTCTTCGGGCTGTGGACGAGCATCACGCCGCAGCCGCCGATGCCGCACATCTGGGGGTCGATGACGCCCTGGACGAACGCGCAGGTGACAGCTGCGTCGACGGCATTGCCCCCCCGCCGCAGGACCTCCAGGCCGATCTCGGCCGCGACCGGCTGCGGGCACACGATGATGGCCACCGCTGGAATTATTGCTGGCCCGGCCACGCGGCCGGATCGTGCCCGACATTGGGCACGCTGCCGGTGCGCCAGTAGATCGCGCGACGCCTCTGCATCAGCTCCTCGTCGACGAGAAGGCGGCGCAGCGTGGCGAAGTCAGGATGACGCCGGCCGATGATCCGATTGACCTCCGCCTCCGGGTAGCGGCGACCAGGCTGGAAGTCCTCCGCGAGCCACCGCAGGATCGCGAGCCTCTTCTTGCGTTGGGCGGGAATGCCGAGCAGCCGATCCTCAGGACCGACGAAGTTGGAGAGGACTCGAGCATCGTAATCACGCACCCTCCCCACCCCCGTGGGGAGTGGCACCTCCCCACCCCGTGGGGAGGTCGGACGCCGCGGGCGGCGTCCGGGTGGGGAGTGGGCCGTCGCACTCACCCAGGCGGCAGCTCGATCGTGAACGTGCTGCCCGAACCGGGCCTGGTCTGGACCCGGATCGTGCCGCCGTGCCGCTCGACGACGCGG
>Ga0207646_10007325_pt1 | contig 11239 bp, 15 predicted proteins | sample KBSK5502metaG_FD_184343 | JGI IMG/M metagenome (GOLD analysis project Ga0207646, IMG submission 184343) | Corn, switchgrass and miscanthus rhizosphere microbial communities from Kellogg Biological Station, Michigan, USA - KBS K5-50-2 metaG... | ecosystem: Host-associated > Plants > Roots >...
ACGGGCGGGTGAAGCCGAGCAGCCACAACGTGAGGCGGGTAGCTGACGACCAATGGCGCGGTCGCGCAATCGCCGAACCAAACCCTTCACCCCGGCCTGGCTGCGCGCCTGGGCACATGAACCTCCCGGCGAATCCGGAGACTCGGTTCTGTGATTAGCCGGCCTCGGCAAGGCTGGTGTTCAGGAGTGGCCAGCGAGAGTGGTCAACCCGCGCTGCCTAGATCCTCTCAGCGACGTAATAGCCTTTGCCGCGGACGCTTATGATTAGCCCCTCGCTCCGCAGGGTCGTTAGCGCGTGCGCGGCCGTGCGGTGCGAAACCCCGTACTCCTGGGCGAGGCTCAGGATCGAGGGCACGCGGCCAGTCACCTTGCCAGTGGTGATCTGCCGGCGCAGGAGATCGGCCAGCTGCTGGTGCAGCGGAACCGGCGCGTCGTGGTCGAGCACGTGCCTGAGCTAACTTCCCCCGTGAGCGCACCTGTTCGATGGGGTTTACCCGTGTGCACACGTGAGTACACTAGTCATATGACCGAAGTAGCGAATCAGCGAGCAGTAGGCGATCAGGTACGAGGCGGTTTTGCGGCTCAACTTGCCTGTCGCAACGTCATCGCCGGGGACGATGCCCTGCAGATGCCCACACAGGACGTTGTTCGGCGGCCAGTCACGGAGACGGAGACCGCCGATCGGCGCCGCGCGCTTCTCAGAGAAGCGGCGCTTCGAGCTCTGATCTAGCTGGGGACAAGCTAGAAGTGCCGCTGCTCGCGCGTGTCACGGTGTCTGGGCCCTGTGCGGAGACGGCGCGAGCCACCGGGTCCCGAGCGGCCCGCTTTCACGACAAAATCTGCGCCTGGGGCTACATCCGTGGGACGAATGGGCCGGATCTCTACAAGTATGAGTGCTTGTTGGTCATCTGATTCAGTGCAAACCTGAACATAATGGCTCATCTGGTCGGAGCATCCTGAAGGGAACTGAGGACCGGCATTTGCGAGAATCCGATGATCTGGCTAACAGCTGTGTCCGGGCGGGCCGTGCTGCGAGGGTACGAGCGGCGGGTGAAGATTATGCGCCTGACGGTCCATGACCATGACCGGCGGTTGGTGGAGGCAGCCCGTTTCAGGCGCGCCGCGTGGGCGCTGCGCACGCGAGGGCAGCGACGGCAGGCTCTCCCGGACTTGCTGGTGCAGCCCGGCATGCCATGCTGGCTTCGATCGGATGCGGAGCGCAAAGCGCTCGTTGACGCACTGCTCTCCCCCGTTCTGCGGCGACCTGGACGAAGCTTGTGACCGGCGGCTACTCGAGCAAGCCGCGCTGATGCGTCTCGAGTGCAGGGCAGCCGGGCGGCGCCCATGGCCACCGCCGCCCGGACGGCACACTCGGCGCTCCCTGGCGGTGTTGAGCCGCAGCTCCCGGGCCGCGCTCGCGGGCGACGTCCACCCCTGGCAGACGCCTAGCGCGCAACCGGTTCCCAGCTTCGAAATACTCGCTAGCGCCTGGTCGACGTTGGCTGCGAGCGGTGCAGAGCGGCCGTCTCGTGCGCGCTTCACCCGTCCGTATTCGGCGTGCCTCATGGACGCGAACGAGCATTTTCACGATGCCGTTGACAAAGACGCCCGGCGCGGCTTACTCATCATCGAACGCGCTGAGAATGGACATAATTCCACGTCACCGCGCGATCGCGACCGGGCGCACCGGGCGCCTTGCATCAGAATAAGCCAACCAGGTCAGCTGAGTTGCTGCTTTCGCCTTGCGGATTGGTGATTCGGACCTTACTGGAACGCTATAACTAGAAGGCCAGACGGGCCGAGAGCGCCTGTGACCAGCAGTCGAAACGCCAGGGACCCAGCCCTAGCTAGTGCGCTCGCATGCACCTCATTGGGCCTGGAGACGTACGCTTGGGCGCTGCCTTCCATGATGGCCGACCTACTTTGGCATCAAATGAACTAAACTGCGGATATGCAGTTAGCCCGCCAATCACTCAGTCTGGCCGGGCAGCCGTGCGGCGGCCAACGGAAGGCCGGCACGGCGGTACAGGCCCGAGCGCGGAGCGGGAGATGCTGAAGCGCGACGCGGTGAAGTATGTAGGAACCGCGGGCGTCGCTGGGTGGCTGGGCGTGAAGCCTCAGACGGTGACGAAGTGGCTAGGGCGCTACGAGGACCTGCCGGAGCCCGACGCCTACATCGGTCCCGGCCGGAGTTTCAGGATGTGGCTTCCTGAACGGGAGGCCGAGTGGCACGAGTGGGCTTGCTCCAGGCCTGGCCGCGGCGCTCCGGGTCGAAGGCGCACGCGACATCCGGGACGTGATTACGGAGATCCCGAAAGCCGCCGCGTCCGTCTGGTCGCAGACCGGCTGATCCGGCTCGTCGGCCACCTCCAGGCCGAACCCGGGGTGACTGGTGGTGAACTCGCCAAGCACCTCGAGATCACCCTCCGGACGCTTCGCAGGGACACGCGACTCCTGCGCGACCTGGGATATCCCGTCATAGCCCGGCCCGGCAATGGCGGAGGCTATTCCTTCGATCCGGACGAGACGGTGCCGTCGCTTGACGGCAATTCGATGGCGGCGGCGGTGAGCCAGCTCAACGTCGCGAGGCGGTCGCCGCCTGGGCTGCCGGAGTCATCGAAGCGGCACAAGTCTCTCGCGCATGCCGCGCGATCACCCAATAGTGAGCGTGCGCGGCTTTCGCCGACGACGGACACTATTGGAGGCGATCATGGAATTCCGGGTCCTCGGACCGCCTGAGCTATGGTCGGCCGGGCAGCAACACAACATCGGGCCGACCAGGGTGCGGGGTCTCCTGGCGATCCTCCTGCTGACACCGCGCGCTATCGTGCCCGCTGAGACGCTGATTGAGCGGTTGTGGGACGACCGGCCGCCGCCCAAGGCCCGGGAAAGCCTGTCGGTCTACATGGCCAGGCTGCGGGCATGCCTCCGGCAGGCGGTCGGGGACGCCGCCCGGCTGGCCGGCCGTGCCAGCGGCTATATGCTCGATGTCGATCCCGAGGCGGTCGACCTGCATCAGTTCCGCCGGCTGCGTCGACAGGCGGACGCGCTGATCGCGACCGGCGATCATGCTCACGCGGCCCATCTCCTGCGCGATGCGGACGGGCTGTGGCGTGGCCAGGCGCTGGCCGGGATCCGCGGCGATTGGGTGGCCAGGATGCGCGGCAGCCTCGAGGAGGAACGCCGCGCCGCAATTCGCGAGCGCGTCGAATGCGAACTGGAGCTTGGCCGGCACGCCGATCTGGTTGGTGAGCTTCGCGGGCTGCTGGCTCAGTACCCGCTGGATGAGACCTTCGTCGGCCATCAGATGATCGCCCTCTACGGCAGCGGGAGGCCGACGGACGCTCTGAGCCTGTACCGCGAAACCCGCCAGCGGCTAGTCGATGAGCAGGGCTCGGAACCGGGCGCGGCGCTGTCCGAACTCCACCAGCGGATACTGTGCCGCGACCCGCACCTTGCCGCCAAGCCCGCCGGACGGCGCCCCGGACTCGCGCGACCGCCGGAGACGCTTCCGCTCCAGACGGTGGAATTTGTCGGCCGCAGTGAGGAACTGGCGCAGCTAGCCCGCGAGCATGGGCAGACGCCTCGAGTGCTCGTCATCGAAGGCACGCCTGGCGTGGGGAAGTCGGCGTTCGCGATGGAGGCGGCCTGCATACTCGCCGACCAGTACCCCGACGGGATGCTCTACCTCAACCTCGAGTCCCACCATCCGGATAGCGCAGCGCTCGACTCAGCCGAGGCGCTGGACCGCCTGTTGCAGATGACAGGCGTTCCGGCGACGCAGATCCCTGAGGCATTCGGCGAGCGCGCTGCGCTGTGGCGCGCGCATCTGAGCAGGCTACAGGCCGTAGTGATTCTCGACGACGCCGTCAACCAGGACCAGGTCCGCCCTCTCCTGCCCGCGACCGGCAGGTGCCTGATCCTGATCACCGCCAGGCGCGGGCTTCCAGACCTCGACGGCGCTCGCGTGCTCACCCTCGACGCGCTCTCTCTCGACGATGCGGTCACCTTGTTCACCCGGATCGCAGGACGAGGCAGCGCCGGCGACGAGGATGAGATCATCGCCGCCGTCCGGCTGTGCGGACGGCTGCCGCTAGCGATACAGCTCACCGCGGCAAGGCTCGCCCAGGGCTACCCGCGCAGGCTCGCCGACCTGGTCGACCAACTTTCCCAGACCCCGGCTCGCCTCCACGGGCCGGGCGAAGTGAGTCCTCAGGTAATGTCTGCCGTCGACTTGTCCTACCGTGCGCTGGACCCTGGCAACCAGCGTTTCTTCCGGCATCTCGGCATTAACCCGTGCCCTGACGTCAGCCCGCACGGCGCGGCTGCCCTGAGCGGCGGCAACTTGGCCGAGGCAGAAAGGGCCCTCTCCGCGCTGCTCGATCATCACCTGGTGACACGTACGCGGGCAGGTCAGTACCGCTTTCACGACCTCATCCGCGGATCCGCAGTTGCCCGCGCCGATCACGAGGATCGACCAGGCGAGAAGCGAATGGCGGTCAGCAGGCTCGTTAACTACTACCTGTACGCAGCGGATAAGGCTGATCGGTTGCTTCATCCGTTCCGGCACCGGATGAAGGTCTCGGTCACCGATCCGCCGGACGGTTGTCCAGCGCTAGGCAGCCGAGAGGACGCGTCAACATGGCTGGACCTGGAGTGGCGCAACATCCTGCTGGCTGCGCAGTATGCGGGGCGGCACGGGTGGAGACGGCAGTGCGCCGACCTTATTCACGTGCTGGCTGGCTTCGTGGAGATTCAGGGGTATTGGCATGAGGCGATCGCAGCCCACACGCTGGCCCTGCAGGCGTGCCGTGAGATTGGTGACCCTGCCAGGGTCGCGCAAGCGTCACTGGAGCTTAGCGTGGTTAGCCTGCAGACCGGCCGGCAGGAGGCCGCGATTGAGCTAGCGGAAGAGGCGGCGGCGATCTACCGCTCGCAGGCAGACCAGCGCGGTCTGGGCGAGGCACTGGACCAGATCGGGCTAGCAAACCAGCGCGCGGGCCGGTCCAGTGAGGCTCTCGCCTACTTCCGCGAAGCCGGGACCTTGTATAGCGAGGCTGACGCCCCGCATGGGATGGCCAGCACGTTGAATCACGCGGGGATTGCCTGCTGGCATCTGGGCCGCTACCCAGATGCCATGGGGCACTTGCGAGAAGCTCTCTCGTTGTACCGGGACGGTGGCGACTCTCGCGGCGAGGCTAAGGCCCTCAATAATCTCGGGAAGATGCAGCTGCATTGCGGCTCTCACCGAGAAGCGCTGGACAGCTTTCACGCGTCATTGGAGATCTTCAGTGCGATCGGGGGCGCGCAGAACCAGGCGATCCTGCATCACAACATCGGCAGCGTTCATCGGTACAGGGGCAGCCATCAGAATGCGCTGGCTGCCTACGGCCGGGCCCTGGCCATCTACCGCGGCATCGGTGATCTGCCCGATGAGGCTGACGTACTTAATGACATCGGGGCCATTTACAAGATCGCCGAGTCTCACGGTGAGGCGCTAATGTACTACGAGAAGTCGAGATCGATTGCTGAGGAAATCGGCAACCTGTCCGAGCAGGTCGTAGCGCTACGCGGGATAGCCGATGTACGGCGCGCATCCAGCCGGTACGGCGAGGCGCTTGACGATTACCACAGCGCCCTCGCGCTGGCCAGAGACATTGGTGACCCATACCAGGAGGCGAAGATCCTCGAAGGTATCGCCGAGACGACACTCAGCACGCATAAGCCTGACGCGGCGCGTATCGTCTTCAGGCAGGCGCTCGACATTTTCGAACGGCTCGGCGTGCCGGAGGCTGAGTCGGCACGGATGCGACTCGAGATTACGCAGCCGACAATCGGGCGCCGCAGCTCCTTAACCGCGTAGGTGCCCTGGCCGTCCATGACCCGCCTGCCCGCAGCGGCCTCCAGGCTTGCGGTCGGCATTGAGATGCCTGAGCGTCGTCAGAACAGTGTTTCGACGCCTTACTGACTGCAAGCCTGTCAGCCGCGGTCTGGTCAGCGACTAAGTGTGTCGGACGTGCTGTCAGGCGTGGTAAAAGACGTCCGGCGTACCGTCAGCGTGGTAGAAGACGTTGGGGGTGGAAGAAGAGGTGGCTGCCACCGCAGCCGCCGTCGAGCCAGCCAGGATCGAGCTTGCCGCGACTGCCGCGATGATGATCTTGCGCATTTGAACACCTTTCCCATGGAGAGCGTCTCGGACAGGAGGGTAACGTCGGACGCTGACTAACAGAACGGCCCGTGAACTGCGATGCAATGGAACCGTCAAGAATTTTGTTGCCTCGAACGGCGTGCTGCGCCTCGGGCCCGACGGGTGCGACCATCAGCTATTGCGCATTGGGATTTGCTGCGCCGGCCCAAGCGAGGTGGGATCGGAACTGTCGCTGAACGTGCGGTACACCGGGCTGCGCTGCGGAACAACCTGGGCCGAAGATCGACACGTCCTCTGAGATGGAATTGAGCTCATAATCTCGCCAACCTAGCTGACAGTTTCGAAGTACCTACGACAGAATTCACAAAGACAACCGGACCTTTCGGTACTTCCGGCCAAATTAGCAGGCATTGACATAACATGTCATCCTTAATTCGAGGCCACACCTAGCTGGTGGCAGGTGATCGTCTGCAACTCCCAACGCAAGCCCGGTCTTGCGCAGGTTGGCCTGGTCAACGTGCATGTACTGTTATCGATTCGCAACCGGCCTGCTGCGCATTGGCATTGCAGAATTCTTGACGTCCACATTGCATTGCGGTCGTCGCCCTTCTTGAAATTGATAACCACGATTATGCTTTCGAACAATAGTTCAAAATTCAAAGAAGGTGAACCTATGGCCTGGTGTGTCCCAATGCGCGTCAGCTACCGCATACTTTGACTGTGCGTCGCGGACTGGACACGGGCAGCGCTGGCGGCGGCGATGAGTGCACGATTCTGGAGTTCGTGCGGGCGCATCTAGTGCCTTGTAAGAACGTTGGCTTTAGCCTGGCGGGTGATCACGGAGAAGAAGCACTCCACGAGGTTGATCCACGAGCAGCCTGTCGGCGTGAAGTGCAGGGTGACCCGGGGGTTCTTGGCCAGCCATGCCTTGACCTCGGCGTGCTTGTGCGTGGCGTAGTTGTCGCAGATGACGTGCAGTTCTTGCCCTGGGTAGGCGCCAGCGACCTTCTTCAGGAAGCGCAGGAACTCATGGTGCCGGTGCTTGGGGTAGCAGGCGCCGGTGGCGGCGTTGAGGGCGGCGAACAGGCTGGTGACGCCGTGCCGGGCGTAGTCGTGGGTGGCTATCGGAGAGCGGTCCGTGCCTGCCGGGTTTGCCCGGCTGTACGAGCGGCTGAGGGCGGAGACGACGCTGGCGATGGCGGACGAGCTGGTGGGCGCGATCAGCAGGTCGGCGCTGCCACGATCTGGGGTAGCCGATCTGGCCCGGCGGCTGGCCATGAGCGGGCGGCATGTCGAGCCGGTGAAGGCGGGCATCGCGTTGCTCGGCGTGTCCGGGTCGGGCCAGGACCGGGAGTTGCTGCTCACGCTCGGCCGGCATGAGGAGTTCACGCTGTTCTGCGCGGCGGCGATCCGCAGCTGCCAGCCGGAGCCCGATCGGGTGTTGTGGTCGCTGGCCAGGTCGGTCGACGGCTGGGGGCGGATCTACGCGGTGGAGCGTCTGCAGGGCACTGGCGAAGAGGAGATCCGGGACTGGATGGTCCGACAGGGGTTCCGCAACACGGTCATGGACGAGTACCTGGCCTGGATCGCGGCGACCACGGGCGGGCTCGCGGACCGGCTCGGGCAGGGTGATCCGGACGAGGAGCTGGTCGCCGCGGCTGGCGAGATTATCAGCGCCCTGATCGCCGGCGGCCCGGCGCAGGACATCGATGATTACCCCGACGCGCCGCGGCTGCTTGAGCGGTTTCTGCGGCTTGCCTCTGGGCGGGCGCCGCGCCTGGAGCACTTCGTGGTCGTCGACGATATCCGCGGCTTCGTGCGCCGCAAGGACGGATGGAGCGAGCGCTATCAGCGCGGCTGGACCACCCGCCAGCGTGCCTAGCAGGCGAAGATGACCATAATCTCTTCTGGGCGGCGGAGCGGACCGCGAAATCACTGGGTATTGATACCTTCGACGCGCATTGGCGCCGGCTGCTGGCCAACCCGGTAACCGGCAACTGGCACGCCGTGATGCAGGGAGCGGACGACGAGCGGATCGGGCAGATCATCCAGCTCGCGACCGACGCCCTGGATCCCGACGGCCACGCGACCGGGCCAGCCGACGCCTTGGGCATGAGCCCTGAGTATGCCGCCCACAGTGCCCTGGGCTTCATCCTCCAGGACCTGGGGCGCTTCGCCGGCCGCGGCTGGAATCTGGTCCGGGCCGGGCTACGCAACCCCGTCGTCCGCGTACGCAACATGGCCGTCAAGACTCTGCGGAACTGGCCCGCCCTCGCAATGGCCATCCGAAGCAGTGCAGGCCCTTGCCGAGGCGGCGCGAGCCGAGCCCGCCGGCAAGACCCGCCAGGCGATGACCGAAACCCTCGCCCGCGCCGGGCATCAAATCGGCACGCAGCGAAGTAACCCGAATCAGTGAGCGTTAGTTTGAGGTCACGGCGCCCTTCGTGCTGGCAGAGGATAGGCCGATGACAACCGAGGATCTCCGGCATGGCTTCGAGCGCGACCTCATGAAAGGGAATGCCGTCAATCTTGCCGCGCATAACGCGAGTGGAGCTGGCATTTGCTCGTCGGCGCCCTCGGCCAAGATCAGGCTGCAGAGTGGCGGTCAGTAACCAGCGTTTCAAAGTGGTCAGGAGAGCCAGCCGTGTCTCGGCCGGTACCAGGCCGACGTGCAGCCGGGTTCGCCGCACCGCACTACCTGGTGCCCGCGGCCCGGATGCGTCATCGCGCCGGGACAGTCGCACGGCGACCAGCTCACGATCACGCGGCCTGGCCCCCAGGCATGCCCCGCCTGGCACTGTGCCGGGTACGGCCACCAGCTGGGCACGCGGGGGTGGGTCACGCCTCCTAGTAGAACACACGATCGAGAACCGCAAGCTAGCATGTAATCCGGTCGGTTGCCGAGGGTGCGCAGCACAGATTCAGCGCTGCTTGATGTTCGAGACGTAGGGCCTGCCTTGCTGCCACGTTGGGCATACCGTCGTGTTGAGCGGAGGCGGCGGGGAAGGCGAGGAGCCCATGAGCTTCGGGACGGATGCGCTCGCCCTGGCCGCTGCGGGTCTCGTGCTGACCATCCTCGGCCCGGCCGCCAACGGACTGCTCCTTCTCCTGGTGGTGCCGGCAGGCCCCGTGCGCGGTCTGGGCCATCGGATACAGCAGGCACTACACGAATCACGTGTCCGGATTCCCGTTCAAGGTCCGCTTCGCGCCCACCGCGCTGATCGCCTCCCTGGCCACATCCGCCGTCTGCAGACCTCGCCGCCGCACAGCGGCGTGAGACCGAGCTAGCAGCACCAGGAACGCCCTCCACGTCAGCTACGCCGGCCCGTGAACCGCTCGCGGACGCGGCTCCGAAGGCCATTTCCCCGTAGCGCGCTGACCTGCGACAACGCGCTCCCGAAGACTTCATGGAGAGCGTATAGGGAGCGGCCACCGCCGGGGGAGGGGAGTAGCGCGGTTGAGAGTGGCGCCGGGCTTCAAGGGCGGTGGAGGCCGCGCGAGTTGCGAACCTCCTTCGTGTCGCTCCTATGGGAGACCGGGTGTTACCGACCTCGCTATCTGACGATCATTCGGCAGCGCTCCATGAGCACGGCTCGGCTCCGCTCGATGACCACGGGACCGAATGGCCCGCCGCCCTGGCCGATCTTGACTCTCCGATCTACCGCAGTGTCATGTGGAGAGACTGTGAACGGTTCGTGACTGCCCTCGCGCTGGCAGGTGCGCGCAAAGTCGCCGATCGGCGTGGTCGCTCCTTGTGAGCAACCTGCTTGCTGACCATCCGGATGAAGGGTCATGCATCAACTGGGAGCGGTCCTCGCTCGAGGACCACGGCAAGCTGAGCGGCGACCTGCTGTAGCGCTTCGGAATCGCCCGCCCAGACGTTCCAGGCCAGGGCCGTGAGCCCGATGTGCAGCTCGTAGCAGTGGTGCCGGACAGGCGCATCGATCCAGGCATCGGCGTCATCTCGCATCGACGGCTCCCGGCGGACGCGGTCCCACGGGCCGGCGGCTGCGATCCCCGGGTACCAGATGGCAGAGCAGAAGGTGCACCAGGCCGTGTCGAACAGGAAGTCACCGCGCAGCGAGCGCTTCCAGGAGAAGACGGCGTTCGGACGGCCGGCGTCTTCAGCAACCAGCACGTTGGCGTGCAGTAGATCTCCGTGGATCAGGTCGCGCCGCTCGGGACAGGCCTTCGATCAGGTCGCGGACGCGTGCTTCAGCGGCCCGGTAGACGCGATCGATACCGCTCTGAACAGCAAGGGCTGCCCTCCAGCCGTGAACCTCCTGACGCGGGTCGTCTGCGAGCCGCCCCGAAAGCCAGCCCCGCCACGTGAGGTCGCGACGAGGAGGCCGCCAGTGCCAGCCAACCGGCAGGTCCGAACTTTTCGGCACCTTGGACAACGCTGCGAGCAGTGACGCCAGCATCGGGCCCGCGGCATCTGACTGGTCAGGCCGGACATCTTCGAGGTTGATCCCGTAGCAGCGGACTGAGATGGCGTACGCCCCGTCGAAGGCTTCGCCGACTTCGGCGACCTCGGGCACCGGCAGGTCCGGCGAGGCGAAGGCCAAGGCGGCCCTGTCGGCCTCGAACCAGTCCTTACAGGCCCCGAAGCGGAGGACCAGCTCACGACCGGCGTGGGAGAAAGAGTAGGCCGAAGACCAGAACCCTCCTCCGAGGGGTCGCAGCTCCTCGACGGCACCGTACTTGCCGGCCAGGAACTCTTGCGCCTGACCCTGTGAGACCCGATGAGACACTGCATCCCATATTGCCCCAGGAACGGCACTGCGTTGGAGGTCCGCCACGCCGGTGAGCGGTCGTCATGAGATCCGGCACCTGCCCGCAGCCACGCGCAGCGAACATCGACGACATGGCGGCCACCCGCCGTCCGCCAGGCGCCCCGAGTCGGCGTGCCGCGCGAACTGGACGCCCGGCAAGCCGACCGAGACGATCACGCTTCGTGACGGCCTCGGAAGTAGCAAGCGCATGACCCAGGCCAGACGCTGACGGCGGTCAGCACGTAAACGGCCTCGGAAGTGTTCGGGGCCTGAACGCCAGCCATCCCCAATTAGCGTTGCCGTTGATCATCGATCT
>Ga0207646_10007326_pt1 | contig 11239 bp, 10 predicted proteins | sample KBSK5502metaG_FD_184343 | JGI IMG/M metagenome (GOLD analysis project Ga0207646, IMG submission 184343) | Corn, switchgrass and miscanthus rhizosphere microbial communities from Kellogg Biological Station, Michigan, USA - KBS K5-50-2 metaG... | ecosystem: Host-associated > Plants > Roots >...
TGATCGGCGAGTCCCTCGATGGCATAATAGAAGGGATCGCCGGCAAGCAGGACGCGCAATGTCTTGTCTTGCGCGGAAGCGCGCCGGGGCTTGAGCCCGAAAGCGGCGGCGCCGGCAAGAGCAGCACTGCTTTTCAGCACGCTGCGGCGGGAAACTTTGGACATCGTAGCCATATTCATTTCCTCCTCTGATGTGACGTCAAACTGCGGTGATGCGGTCGTTTGGGTCATTCTTTTATGTTTGTTTGAGGCTCGCACAAACTTATGATACCGTCAAGGCTGACGGTCGCCCACCCGGCGGGGCGCCATGGGATTCGCCGAGCCGGCTGCGTGGTGCTAGGCCTCGCGAAAAGCATGCGCGATTCGTCTGACCGGGAAGCGCAGAAAATCCGGCAAAGGAATGGGATCGAGAGCGATGGTGTCCGACGGAAGATCCTCGTCCGGGAGCGAAAAGGGCAGCCTGGCGGCGATCAGTGAATTGTTCGATGAGTCCGGCAGACCGCGAGGCCGGACCCAGGGACTGATTTCTTCCTCCGCGATCGGCCTCGCCAATCGCGGGCGTGTGCTTCAGGTCTTGTTTGATCTGGGCCCCACCAGCCGCGCCGAGCTCGCCCGCCATGTCGGCGTCAACCGGGCCACCATCAGCGGCATCATCCAGCCTTTGATCGACCAGGGGCTTCTCGTCGATGGTGCTCCCCTGCCGTCGAAGGAAAGCGGTGGCAAGCCGGCCAAGCCCGTATGGTTCGCTGAAGATGCAGCACCAATCTGCGCCGTGCTCCTGATGCATGACAGCGTGCATTGCTGTCTGGTTTCCCTCAACGGCACGATCACGGCGGAAGTCAAGGCGGCCTTCCCGCCGGATGCCGACAAGGTGGAAACATTGGCGCGCATAATCTTCGAGACGATCAGCCAGACCTTGTCGCTCGCCCATCGCCCGCCGCTCGGCATCGGCGTGGCGGCCGGCGGCATGATCGACACCGACAATGGTTCGATCGTTGCCGTGAACCTCGCTCCTCTGCTCTCCCACTTTCCATTGGGCGAGGAGCTGACGCGCCGTTTCGGCCTCACCACACGTGTCGATCACCATCCGCGCGCCTTGCTGGTCGGCGACCGCTGGTTCGGCATCGGCCGCGGCAAGCGCAATTTCGCTGTCATCTATACGGGCGAGGTGCTGGGCGGCGCCATCTTCCTCGATGGCCATCTCTATCGCGGACGGGCCGGCGCCGGCGGCGAACTCGGCCACACTTTTGTTTCTGTGGACGGCATGATTTGCCGCTGCGGCCGCCGCGGTTGCTGGGAAACCATTGCCACGCTGGGATGGCTGCGCCGGGAGGCGGAACAGGCCGGTCTCGCTTCGGCGCCGGAGATGGATTCGCGCCGTCTCGTTGTGCTGGCCGAGAGCGGTGCTGCGGGAGCGGCAGAACTGCTCGACCGCTATGCCCGCAACGTCGCCGTCGGCATCGCTAATCTGCAACAGACCATGGCGCCGAATTTCATCGTCATGCATGGCGATGTCGTCGGAGGTGGTTCCCGCTTGCTCGATGCCATAGCTCTGCATGTCCGCGACCTCGTGCCTTGGCGCCCTGGTGGCGATATCGAACTCGTCATGGGAGATCTGGAAGACCGGGCCGCGCTGCGGGGCGCCGCGGGGCTCGTTCTCTCCGAATTGCTCCACTTCACCCTATGAGAGCCGGGGCTCTCTCAACCCATATAGACACCACCCGTCACATTTATGCCCTGCCCAGTCATGAAGCGCGCCGCATCGGAACACAGGAAGACGGCGAGACCTGCCACGTCTTCCGGTTCTTCGAGACGGCCAAGCGGTGTCTGTGAAATATAGTCCTTGATCACTTGCTCAGAGGTGAGGCCGCGCAATTTCGCTTCCCAAGCGACTTCGCGCTCCTGCATGGATGTCTTGACGAAGCCGGGGCAGAGCGCATTGATTCTGATGCCTTGCGCGGCCACTTCGCGCGCCAACGCCTGCGTCCAGCCGAGCACCGCGAATTTGCTGGCGGAATAATGCGCGAGCAAGGGTGCGCCGACCTTGGCCGCGAGCGATGCGGTGTTGACGATCACGCCCTTCTTGTCTGCTTTCAGGAAATACCGGATGGCGGCCTGGTTGGTCAGGAAGACGCCCTTGATATTGACCGAGAAGTTGAAGTCCCATTCCTCATCGGTGAGGTCGGTGGCGCGGTTCATTGTCGAAACGCCGGCATTGGCGATCAGTATGTCGTAGGAACCCAGCGTCCTTTCGATCTCGGCGAATGTCGTCTCGACAGAGGCGCGCTTGCTGACATCGAGGCCGAAGGCGCGTGCTTCCCTGCCGAGTTGCACAGCGGCCTTCTGGGCTGCTTCGGGATTGAGATCGGCGATCGCGACGCGCACACCATGCGCCGCCAATGACGTTGCGATGGCCTTGCCGATGCCGGTAGCACCACCGGTGACGATAGCCGTCTTGCCTTTGAGGTCTGATCCGATGGGCGCCGTCATGAATACCGTGCAAGTTTGTGCGAAATCACACATACAATAACAATATCGAATAGTAAAACACTTTTATCACGTTCGAATATGTTTGAAATTTCTCCAATTCATGTTACGCCTTGCGTGAATCGCGTGAAGAGTTCAGCCCGGTTCCCGCAAGGAATGATCGCATGGCAACGCCATCAGACACGCCCATCTCCATAGCCGAGCCGCGCAGCGAAGCGGCGCGGCGCATGCCGGTTGAATTGCGCCAGGCCCATATCGTCGAGCAATTGCGCAAATCGAACTTCGTGTCGGTCGCCGAGATTGCCGTCGCTCTGGCAGTCTCGGAAATGACCATCCGCCGCGATCTCATCGATCTCGAGACCGAAGGCCGTCTGGTGCGCACTCATGGCGGCGCCATTGCGCCGGAGGGCAGCGCCCTGCCGGCCTTCGATCGCGAGGAGCCGGCCTTTGAGCAGCGATTGCGCCAGAACAATGCCGCAAAGGAAGCAATTGCCACCGTGGCGGCAAGCCTCGTCAGCCCGCGCCAGACCGTAGCACTTGATGTCGGCTCGAGCGCCTTCGTGCTGGCCTCGCGTCTCATCGCCTTTCCCTCCCTCAAGGTCTTCACCAATTCCCTGCGCATCGCGACGCTGCTTGGACGCGAGAGGCGCGATGTCTACTTGCCGGGCGGTGAGGTGCGCGGCGATGAGATGTCGATGTGCGGGCCGACCGCTGTTGCCCAATTCGAACAGCTGTGGTTCGACATTGCCTTTATCGGCGCGGCCGGTCTCACCAAGGCCGGCTTCTTCGACTATTCGCTGGAGGACAGCGAGTTGAAGCGGGTCTATTTGCGCCGCTCTGGCCGCAAGGTCCTTCTCTGCGACGCCGCCAAGTTCAATCATTTGTCGCTGGTTCAGGTGGCCGCTCTCGATACGATCGATATGCTGATCACCGATCAGGTCCCCTCGGGCGATCTTGCCGCCGCTCTCTCCGCGGCCCATGTCGATATCCGCATCGCGCGCCCCGCGTCCATCGCTTCATGAACAGATAAACGCCCCATCAGGAGACTATTAAATGCCGTTCGATTTCTTTGGCGCCAAGAAGAAGCCCGTCATTGCCATGGCCCATATCGGGGCCTTGCCGGGTGCGCCGCTCTATGATGCGGCAGCGGGCGTCGAGAAGCTCATTGCCGATGTGCTGAAGGATGTCGAGAAGCTGCAGGAGGGCGGCGTCGATGCCATCATGTTCGGCAATGAGAATGACCGACCCTACGTGTTTTCGGCACCGCTCGAAGGCATCGCTGCCATGACGGCGGTAGTCCAGGCGATAAAACCGGCACTCAAAGTGCCTTTCGGCGTCAATTATTTATGGGATCCAAAGGCCAGCGTGGCGATTGGTGCCACGACCGGCGCCAAATTCGTGCGCGAGATCTTCACCGGCGTCTTTGCATCCGACATGGGCATCTGGGAGCCCGATTGCGCCGGCGCGGCGCGTCTGAGACGCAATCTCGGCCGCACCGACATGAAGCTCTTGTTCAATATCAATGCCGAATTCGCCCACTCGCTCGATCAGCGCCCGATCGAATTGCGCGCCAAGAGTGCCGTCTTCTCTTCCCTCGCCGATGCTATACTGGTGTCGGGACCGCTGACCGGCGAACCTGCGATGCAGTCTGACCTGCGCAAGGTCAAGGACACGCTCAAGACCGTGCCGGTCTTCGCCAATACCGGCGTCAATATCGACAATGTGGCCGATGTATTGTCGGTCGCCGACGGCATCATCATCGGCACGCATTTCAAGGTTGACGGCAACACCTGGAACGCCGTTGACGGCAGTCGCGTCAAGCGCTTCATGGACAAGGTCGCGGGACTGCGCTGACCTCGCATGACCTACGTCATCGGCTTCGACATCGGCACGACATCGACGATCGGCATCCTGATCGGCCTGCCGGACCGCATCCTGCATATCGCAACCCGCCCGGTGACGCTGACGGCGCCGCATCCGGGCTGGGCCGAGGAGGATCCGGAACAATGGTGGTCGAATGTCGGTGCGATCGCGCGCGAGCTGTTGAGTGCCGGCGGCATCGAGGGCTCCGACGTCAAGGCGGTCGGCGTCACTGGAATGCTGCCGGCGGTGGTGCTTCTCGACGACAAGGGTGAGCTGCTGCGGCCCAGCATCCAGCAAAGCGATGCGCGCTGCGCCGCCGAGGTGGTCGAACTGCGCCGTAAGGTGGACGAGACCCTCTTCACGCGCAAGACCGGCAATGGCGTCAACCAGCAGCTCGTCATTGCCAAATTGCTATGGATCAAAAAGCATGAGCCTGAGGTCTTCGCACGGATAGCGACGGTCTTCGGCTCTTATGACTATATCAACTGGAAGCTGACGGGTGAGCGCGCGGTCGAACAGAACTGGGCGCTCGAAGGCGGCTTCGTCAATCTCGGCAACCACCAGATCGATGATGACCTGGTGAAACTGGCGGGGATTGCGAGAAAGGCACTGCCCCGCAAGACTGTCTCGCATGAATTGCTTGGCCACATCACTGCGGGCGCGGCGAAGGATCTGGGCCTGCCGGCGGGCGTGCCGGTCATTGCTGGTGCCGCCGATCACATTGCCTCAGCCCTTGCCGCCGGGATCGCCAGGCCGGGCGATGTGCTGCTCAAATTCGGCGGCTCGGTCGATGTGCTGATCGCCACCGATCACGTGGCGCCGGATCCCCGCATGTATCTCGATTACCATCTGGTGCCGGGACTCTATGTTCCCAATGGCTGCATGGCGACGGGCGGATCCGGCCTCAACTGGTTCGCCAGTAATTTTGCCGAAGGCGAACGCCCGAAGGCCGAAGCCACGGGCTTGACCTTGCATCAGTGGCTCGATCGGCTGGCGCAAGCCGTGCCGGCGGGGGCCGAGGGTGTGCGAATGCTTCCCTATTTCCTCGGTGAGAAGACGCCGGTCCATGATGCCGATGTTAGGGGCGCGATATTGGGCCTGAGCCTCGCTCATGGCCCGGCCCATCTCTGGCGCGCGCTGCTGGAAGCCTATGCCTATGGCATCGCCCATCATGTCGAAGTGCTGAACGACATGGGCCATCGCACCGAACATTATTTCGCCTCCGATGGCGGCGCGAAGAGCACGGTCTGGATGCAGATCGTCGCCGATGTCCTGCAAAAGCCGGTGCAGAGGCTGGCCGGCCATCCGGGCTCCTGCCTGGGTGCTGCCTGGACGGCGGCGATGGGCATTGGCCTCGCCAATGACTGGTCAGCGGTTTCACGCTTCGTCAGCCTGGCCGATCGTCTCGAGCCCGATCCGGCCAATGCCCAGATCTATGCCCGGGGCTACGCCGATTTCCGCCGGCTCTATCCGGCGATTGCCGATCTTGAATTGAAGGAGACGCCATGACCATTCGTGCCGTGGCCTGGGATGTCGATGGCACGCTGGTCGACAGCGAGCCCTTGCATCATGTTGCCTTGCTCGAAGCCTGCCGGAACTGGAATGTCGATATTTCCGATATCTCCGAGGATTCCTTTCGCGGCGTGCATATGGGCGATGTGTGGCGGGTGATCGCCCCGCGCATGCCGGCGAGCGCCACGGAGCGCGACTGGATGCGGGCCAATGACGAATATTATGTGAAGCACCGCAGGGTCCTCAAACCGATGCCGCAGGCGATCGAGACCATTGCCGCCCTTGCCACAGCGGGTATCGTCCAGATTTGCGTTTCGAATGCCGGCCGCATCATCCTCGATGCGAATATCGACGCGCTCGGTCTCAGCACCTGGATGGAATTCACCCTCAGCCTCGATGACGTCACTGAGGGCAAGCCGGACCCTGAGCTCTATGAAACGGGATGCGCGCGTCTCGGCCTAATGCCGGGTCAGGTTGCAGCCGTCGAGGACAGTGCGCCGGGCCGGCAATCCGCGCGCGCCGCGGGCCTCGTGGTCATCGCCTATGATCATTTGGGCGAGAGGGTCACGCAAGCGGATTATGTGATACGCGATCTGTCGAAATTACCCTCCTTGATCGGAGCGCACCGGCCTGCGACCATGCCGGTTGCGCTGCACGGAACCGGTGGGAACTGACATGGTGTACAAGATCGATGCGGAACACGATCGGCAATATATCGGGGAATTCCGGGAAAGGCCGATCGGCGCCCACAGTCCGGGCCTGCAGCGCGTGCTCAACATCATCCGCAATGATCCGTCGGGCTATCAGATCGTGCTGATCTGCCGCAAGCCTTTCGCCGAATGGGTGCTGGGCACCATGCCGCCCAACCGCCTCGATGGTCCGATCGTCATCGAGGACGAACCGGTCTTCTTGAGCCGTGAAGAGGCGGAGTGGGAAGTCTTCCGCCGCAGATGGCGGAAATATACCGGCGAAGATATCAACACGCCGTTTCGTGACTGACAGAAAAAGCCAGGAAAGCCATGCTCAAGATCGTCGGATATCCGGACCGCTACAGTGTGGCAGCTGGAGAGAAGATCGCCTTCAAGATCTCGCTCGAAGAGGGCACGCATTTCGACGCGCGCCTGGTGCGCGTCATCCATGGCGATTGCAACCCGGAAGGGCCGGGGCTCAAATTCCGTCATATCAAGTCTGAGGCCGACGGCCGCTACAAGGGAAAGCCGCAGCGCATCGATGCCGGCTCCTATATGTCGGTCGAAGGCTTTCCGGCTCTGGCGGCGGGCGCCTTCACTTTCTTCGCGATGATCTGGCCGACCGTGCCGAAGCGGGCGGGCCAGACGCTCATCGCCCAATGGGATGCGAAGACTGAGAGCGGCTTTCGCATCGAGTTGACCGATGGCGGGCAACTCGCCGTCACGCTTGCCGACGCATCCGGGCCGACGGGCGAACTCAGGAGCGGCAGGGCTATGCTCGAACGGCAATGGTATGCGATCGCCGTATCGATCGATCCCGCCGCGGGCATGGTGACGCTCGATCAGCGTCCGGTTCAGCCCTATTCCCGGATCACCGACCGCGCCCATGCCAGCGCCAGGCTCGCGGTGGCGCCGGACCTGGTCGAGCAGCCGCTGCTGATGGCCGGTTGTCCCGAGCGCGATGGAACCATCGGCCGCCATTTCGACGGCAAGATCGATGGGCCCCTGATTCTCTCGGGCGTCCATTCCCCCGACCGCCAGGATGGCTATCGCCGCCCCGTCATCGATCCCTCGCTACTTCAGCACATCATCGCCAGATGGGATTTTTCCAGGGACATCCGCACGACGAGAATCCTCGATGTGGGGCCGTCGCAATATCACGGCAGGATCGTGCATCTGCCGGCGCGCGGCATGAAAGGCTGGAACTGGACGGGCGAGGAGCACAGCTGGACGCGCAAGCCGGAAGAGTATGGCGCCATCCATTTCCACAGCGATGATGTCTATGACGCAGGCTGGGAGACTTCTGTCGAATTCTCCATCCCGGCCGATCTCAAGAGCGGGGCGTATGCGCTGCACGTAAAATCAGGCGAGAGTGATCGCAAGGCGACGCGCGAGGAATACATAGCCTTCTTCGTCCGCCCGCCGCGCGAGCGCAAGGCAAGGACGAACCGGCCCGAGATCCTGGTGCTTGCCTCGACCGCCTCCTATATCGCTTATGCCAATCATGGCGAGCACATCACCGCTCGCGGTGCCGAGCGTCAGATGGCGCGTCTCCTGCAGTTCGGTCATACCGATCTTTATATGTATGACCATCCCGAGCTCGGCGGCTCGCTCTATGACTGCCATGCCGATGGCTCGGGCGTGTGCTATTCATCGAGACTCAGGCCCAATCTCAATTTCTCGCCGCAATATCATTCCTGGCTCGGCGGCCATGGATCCGGGCTCTACCAGTATAATGCCGATACGCATCTCTATGACTGGCTCGATCATCAGGGTGTCGATTACGACCTCATCACCGATGAGGATCTCCACACCGACGGCTATGAGCTTTTGCGTGATTATCGCGTGGTGGTGACCGGCACCCATCCCGAATATCATTCAACGCCGATGTGGGATGCGATGAAGGCCTGGATCGATCGCGGCGGCAGGCTGATGTATATGGGCGGCAATGGCTGGTACTGGCGCATCGCCTATCATGACGAATTGCCGGGCGTCATCGAAGTCAGGCGCGCCGAGGACGGCATTCGCACCTGGGCGGCCGAGCCCGGTGAATATTACCACTCCTTCACCGGTGAATATGGCGGCCTGTGGCGACGCATCGGCCGCGCACCGAATGTCATTTGCGGCGTCGGCTTCATCGCACAGGGCTTCGACGTCTCGTCCTACTATAGGCGCGCACCCGATGCCAATAATCCGCGCGCCAAATTCATCTTCAAGGACGTGCCGGATGAGATCATCGGCAATTTCGGCCTGATCGGCGGCGGTGCCGCCGGCATCGAGCTCGATTGCATCGCCACCAATCTCGGTTCTTTCCCGAATATGCTGAGGCTGGCGTCATCGGAGGATCACAATTCGATGATGATGCTCGCCAATGAGGAATTCACCATCGTGCCGCCCAATCTCGGCGGCGATCAGAATGAGCGGGTGAGAGCCGACCTTGCTTTTGGCGAAACGCCGGCGGGTGGCGCCATCTTCGCCACATCATCCATCGCCTGGTGCGGTTCGCTGTCCCACAATGGTTATGACAACAATGTCTCGAGGATCTGCTGGAACGTGCTGCAGCGCTTCGCCGATCCTGAACCGTTCAAGGCGGCATTCTAGCGCGTGATCAGGAAAAGTGGGTACCGGTTTTTCCGTCCGATCACGCGCGAGCGCATCGCCGATCAGCTGACGATGTTCGAGGCGCTGCAGGCGAAGATGAGGGCATTTCTTTAGGCGATCTTGCCGCCGAGTTCGTCCTCGATATGGATGCGGATGATCTCGTCGAATGTTTTCTCGGCCTGGAAGCCAAGCGCCGTCGCGTGCTGGGCGTCAAAATTCTGCGGCCAGCCGGAGACGATCTTGCCGATCACCGGATCGGGCTCGCGCCGGATGAGGCGCACCGCCTTGTCGCCGGCGACCCGGCGCAGCGCTTCGATCTGCTCGCCGACGGTGGCGCAAAGTCCCGGTAGCGTAAGGTTGCGGCGCGCGCCCAGCACGGACAGATCCATGTCCATCGCATGGAGGAGGAATGAGACCGCGGCGCGGGGCGATGCATGCCAGTGGCGGACCTTGTCGTCGACCGGCAGCACGGCTTCATGTCCGGCGAGCGGTTCGCGCAGGATATTCGAGAAGAAACCGGATGCCGCCTTGTTCGGCTTGCCCGGCCTGATGCAGATCGTCGGCAGGCGGATGCCGATGCCGTCGAAGAAGCCGCGCCGCGAATAATCGGACAGCAGCAATTCGCCAATCGCCTTCTGCGTGCCATAGGAAGTGAGCGGCGTGGTGAAGAACTCATCGCCGATCTTCTCGGGGAAGGGTGCTCCGAAGACGGCGATGGAGGAGGTGAAGACGAGCCGCGGCACATAGGGCGACTTCAGGCCTTCCTGCCTCACCGCCTCGAACAGGGAACGCGTGGCGTCGAGATTGATCCGGTAGCCGCGATCGAAATCCGCCTCCGCCTCGCCCGAGACGATGGCCGCGAGATGCACGATGATGTCGGGGCGGCTGGCGACGATGTCTTGGGCGTTACCGGCTTGCGCGAGATCGGCGGCGCGCGTGGCGACCTTGCCGCCAAAGCCCTTTGGCCTGTCGGGCGCGATGACATCGATGAGGCTCAATTGGTCGATGGCCTTGGAACCGATGCGGCCGTCGCGAACCAGCCGATCGGTGAGCTTGCGGCCGACCATGCCGGCAGCGCCTATGATGAGAATATGCATGAAAATGTCTCTTGGTGGGGATGCGAAGCGCCTATAGGGCCATAATCCGGACGTTCGCTCAAGTCACTATTCCGGTCGGATACGGAAATCCTTGCCTTCCGGCAAGGTCTGGCCGCCATCGACGATGATCGTCGTGCCGGTGATATAGGATGCTTCATCGGAAGCAAGGAAGAGCACTGCATTGGCGATATCGCGCGGGCTGCCGAGGCGCCCGAGGGGAACCGCCTCTTCCATGTTCCTGATAAAGGCTTGCGAGCGATGCTCGACGATGGCTTCGGTGAGGATATTGCCGGGCTCGACACCATTGACGGTGATGCCGTAGCCGGCGAATTCGAGCGCCGCCGCCTTGATGAAGCCGTTGATGCCGGCCTTGCTCGCCGAATAATGGCCGTGGCCCGGGCTGGTGACGCGGGGTCCGGTGATCGATGAGGTGAACACCATCCGGCCGTAATTTTTCGGGCGCATGACCGTGAGCGCTGCGCGTGCGGCGAGAAACGTGCCGCGGAGATTGACCGCCATCACGCTGTCCCATTCTTCGGGCTCGATATTTTCGATCAGCGTCCAGGGATAGATGCCGGCATTCTGCACCAGGATGTCGAGGCCGCCGAAATGATCGACCGTTTCGGCGACGGCGCGCTCGGCATCCGCCTTGAGCGCGATATTCGTTTCGATGAAGCGGGCACCGAGGCGCTTCGCCGTCGCCTGTCCAACCGCAGCGTTATTGTCGGCGAGAGCGACATGAGCGCCTTCCTCGATGAAGCGCTCGACGATGCCGGCGCCGATGCCGCGCGCCGCCCCGATGACCAGCGCGGTCCGGTTCTTGAGGCGCTTTGTCATGCGAGTTTCTGCCGGATCTGGAGCTTGACGGTGTCAAGGAGGACCGCCGCCAGCACCATGCCGCCGAGGATCATCTGCGTATAGTGGACCGGCAAGGCCATGACATTCATCGCCGTCTGGATGGAAGAGAGCAGGAGAACGCCGGCATAAACGC
>Ga0207646_10007328_pt1 | contig 11237 bp, 10 predicted proteins | sample KBSK5502metaG_FD_184343 | JGI IMG/M metagenome (GOLD analysis project Ga0207646, IMG submission 184343) | Corn, switchgrass and miscanthus rhizosphere microbial communities from Kellogg Biological Station, Michigan, USA - KBS K5-50-2 metaG... | ecosystem: Host-associated > Plants > Roots >...
AGTACGTGCGGCCCTCGCGGGTGATCTGCAGCGGCGGCGGGTCCGCAACCACGGTGGTGAAGGACCCGTCATCAGCGTGCGCCGCCAGCAGCAGCGCGCCAGGCCGCGGCGATGTCCACGGCCTACTGCCGGGTGGCCTACAGCCGCGGGACATGATCGAGGCCGAACTCGGCCGGCGGCCGGGTCAGCGCCCGGATCACCGCCGGGCTGTACACGCCCTGCACGCGGAACCCCGTCAGGTGCCGGCGCGGCATCACCATCCGGGCCAGTCCCCGGCGGCCGCGCGTACCCCGGTGGTGACCCGCCACGATGACCTGATCGCCGCCGTCGCCCCACTGCGGCGGCAGCACCCACACCTTCGCGCCCGCCGCGAAATGCCTGACCCCGGCCCGCACCTCCAGCCCGCCCTCACCCGCGGCCGTTTCCTCCGCGACGTTCGCCACGACGCAGAACGCCGCCAGTTGCCCCGGGCGATCTCCCACCGGCCCATCATCGGCACCAGCAGCCCGCCGGGCAACCGGCAAACCACCACTCGCCACCGCCGCAGTTAAGTTCCAGACGGCGCGCGTGCTACAAGCGCTGGCGTTATCCGCCGAAGGGAGAACGCAACATGGCCGACAGCGATTCTAGGCGTGAGCCGATCAAAGTGGTCCTACCTCCCGAACCACCTGAGTTCACGCCTGGTGCGGCTCGGGATTGCCAAGGATCTTGGAGAAGGCCTACGAAAAGCGAGCTGAAGCTGCGAGCGAGGTGCCTGTGGCATCAGAGACATCTGACAGCTGAGGTACCAGCCTGCGGTGTCGATTGGGCACAAGATCCGATCAAGGCGTCGTTCCGCGCTACCGACCGGGCCAGGTGCAAACGGAACATTCCTGATCATGTGCAGCAACGCTGCCCCGCCTCTGTGCCATGCGCTCTCGACAGGGTTGAAGTTCGTCTAAGCCCTGACGGCGGGCTGCGGCCGCAGCGGGACACCATGTACAGGGCGGTGATCGAGTGGTTCGCTCGGGAAATGTTTCACCAATTCCTAGACACTAGACGACCATGGACGGCTACTCTAGAGATTAACCTTGTCCGGGACAAAGGAGAGTCTCATGCCCTCGACTCACACAGCCCTGGCAGACCCACGGGCATACGTGCGTCTGACCGCGATTGTGCGCCAGCAGATCATCGACGGGACGCTGGAACCCGGCCAGCCCGCACCATCGATCACCCGCCTCAGCCAGGAGCACGGGCACGCGCGGGCGACCTGCGGCAAGGCACTGCGCATGCTGGAAGACCAAGGGCTGCTGACCCGTATCCCCGGCCTCGGCTACTACGTCACCCGAGGACCTGCCCCGACTGGCTGACACTCGAACCTGATTTCGTATCATGATCTTGTGGCTGCTCAGGACGGTGGACTGTATACCCCCACGCCCTGGTCACCGCCCATCGTGGAGATGACCGGCGGCGGGATCGGCCACCTGTTGTGCTGGGAGAGGCACGAAAGAGACGGGACCTGGTATGCGTGGGTTTCCTGACGCTCGGGAATTGCGGCAGACGGGTGTGAAACCGCAGGTTGCCTGGTAGGCGTGACGGCGGGCCAGGCATTCCGGCTGCCGATCTTGACGGGCTTGATCAGGGCGCTTGCCAGGTCAGCCCATCTGATGCAGGATCATCTCTTCAGAAGGGATGGTGCCTGGTGGTTCAGCGGAGGGCGGAGCTTGCGGGGTGTCCTGTCTCGTCCAGGTTGAGGCAATCTCGCTGATCTGAGGTGTCCCGGCGCGTCGTCTCATCTAGTTGAGGCATTGATCGTTACTGTGCGATGTAGGTGCAAGTGACGGTTCTGGGGATGGCGTGGTGGCCAGCGGTATGACAGCCGTGGCGGCTGGTGCGTGCCTGGCGGGCGGATTCGAGCTGCGGTTCCTGGAGGCGGGCGGCTCCGGCTTCGTCGAGCGCCAGGGCGCGCTGGCAGCGTGCTGGAATACCCGGTTTGAGGATGTGCCGCCGGTGCGGAGCTTTCCCTCCTATAAGGGTCAGCGGAACTTCCCGGGTCTGTACTTCGCCGCTTGCATGGGCCGGCACGTCGGATTCGAGTCGTGGCTGGAACGCGACCAGCTGATAGTCCTCGACTTCTCGCCGGGGGTGCGGTCGTTTGCCGCTCAGCCCTTCTGGCTGCTGTGGGAGTCGGGCGGCAAGACGCGCAGGCATGCCCCGGACTTCTTCGTCCGGCTGGCAGACGAGGGCGGCGTGGTGGTCGACGTCCGCGCTGATGACCGGATCGCGCCTGAGGACGCCGAGGCGTTCGAGGTGACCGCGGCGGCGTGCGAGTCGGTGGACTGGGGTTATCGCCGGGTGGGCGCGCTGGACCCGGTGCTGGCCGCCAACGTGCGCTGGCTGGCCGGGTACCGGCATCCGCGGTGCCTGCGCGAGGAACACCGCGCCCGGCTGCTGGAGGTGTTCATCCGGCCGGCGCCGCTGCTGGCCGGGGCGGAAGCTGTCGGCGATCGGATCGCGGTGCTGCCGTCGTTGTTCCACCTGATGTGGATGGGCGTTCTGGCCGCTGACCTGGCTTCGGCCCCGTTGAACGGGTCATCCGTGGTCAGCCGGAGCGGAGGCGGCCGATGACGGTGTCACGGCCGCCGTCGCTGCGGGCCGGCGGCGAGGTCTTGGTCGACGGTGCCGCGCACACGGTCACCGGCTTGTCCGGGTCCCGGGTCTGGCTGGTCGATGTGACCGGGGCCAAGTCCAGCGTCGCGCTGGCGGAATTGCTCAGCACGCCGGGGTTCCGGATGGTGACGCGGCCTCCGGCCGCGCTGCCCCCGCAGGGGCTGCTGGACAGCCTTCCCGCGGAGGCGGTGGACCAGGCGCGCTGGTGGGAGGGTCACATCATCGAGGTGATCACCGGCGTCCCGCCGGAGGCCGGGAAAGGGGCCGGGCCCAGGCCGGAGTACGATCTGGCCGCGCGCACGCTGCGGCAGCGGGAGCTGGCCAAGGTCGGCGAGCTGGCCCGGGGCGGGCACCAGGTGCCGCTGAGCACGTTCCAGCGGCAGCGGCTGGCCTATGAGACACGGGGGGTCTGGGGCCTGGTCGACCACCGGGCCACCCGCAGGCCGGGTGCCCGGACCGATGAGCGTGTCCTGCAGGCGATTGAGAAGGCCGTAGCGGAGGAGACGAACCGGTCCACCGGGACGGTCACCCGGTTGCGGCGGCGGGTGGAGCAGATCCTGGCCAGCCAGCACGGCATCGACCCGTCGTCGGTGATGCCGGCCAGGGCGACGTTCTACCGGCTGGCCGGGCAGATCGCAGCGGGCAGGCACACCTTCGGATCGGCCCGCACCCGCCGGTCGCTGGCCCAGCGGCCGGACGGGCCGTTCGGCACGGTCACCGCGGTGCGCCCAGGCGAGTGGACCCAGATCGATTCCACGCCGCTGGACGTGCGGGTGGTGCTGGACAACGGCCTCGTCGACCGGGTCGAGCTGAGCTGGATCGTCGACCTGGCCACGCGGACGATCCCGGCGGCGGTGCTGCGGCCGGCGACCAAGGCGGTGGACGCGGCGCTGCTGCTGGCCCGCTCGATGACCCCGGAGCCGATGCGGCCAGGGTGGCCGGACGCGCTGCGCATGTCCCGGTCGGTGCTGCCGCACCGCCGGCTGACGCAGATAGATCAGCGGCTGGAGCACGCGGCCGCGCGGCCGGTGATCGTGCCGGAGACCATTGTCTGCGACCACGGCATGGTCTACATGTCGCAGGCGTTCCGCGGCTCCTGCCGGGCGATGGGGATCAGCCTGCAGCCCTCCCATGAGGGGTCTCCGTGGGAGAAGGGCATCGTGGAGACGAGCTTTTCCGCGGTAGGCACCTTGTTCGCCCAGTACGTGGCGGGCTACGTCGGCAACAGCGTCGAGCGGCGGGGCCAGGACGCCGAGCGGGAGGCGGTCTGGTCGATGCTGGAACTGCAGGAGCTTCTGGATGAATGGCTCGTCTGCGGCTTTACCGACCAGAAAGTCGAATTTATTCCCCTGGCCTGCTGCTATTCATAGCTTACATGTCAGCGACGTTAGTTGCATGATTTCGCGGTGATTCGGCGCGCTAATTTTCGTCCGCGGGAAGTGATCGCAGATGTTCGCCCGTTTCGGCGGCACTCCCACCGTCCGCGCCGATGCAGGTGTTCACGAGAAGTGGCGCAGCCGACGGGCTGAGGACCATTGGCGCCGACGAGGCAGGTGCCGGGCCAGGTCGGCGGCTTCCATCCGGTTGTCGGCCAGGCGGTCACAGGCAAAACCAGCGTGCCGGGATGAGAAAGCCCTGCTCGCCGTATGGCGAGCAGGGCTTTAACGCGTTGTCTGCGTGGATTGTGCTGCCGGAGCCTATTCCGGCGGGACCAGCTGGGCTTCGAGGTCGGCGATGCGCTTGTCGTGGAACCGGAGGTTCTCCCGTGCGGCCTTGAGTTTCTCCTCAAGTACGCGGTTGTCGGCGGTGAGCGTGCGGACGCGCTGCTTGAGGGTGGTGTTCTCGGTGGTGATCCGCTGGATTGCCTCCTGTGTCCATTCGGACTGCAGGTCCCTGACCTGGCCGAGGAGCTTGCCGATGCGGGTGCGCTGGGCGAGGATCTCGGCGTGGGCGGCCTTGAGCGCGTCCTCGGCGTTCAGCGCCCGCTCGCGCCAGGTGACCTCGCGCTCGTCGTCCTGCGCGTCGAGGATCCGGGACCGCTGCTCGCCGGCCTGGGCGATCGCCGCGGCGACGGCGGCCCTGGCGTCAGGGTTGCCGTAGAGGAAGGTGCGGGACACGTCCGCCCGCCGGCTGATTGCGGCGACGCTGACCTGCGCCTTCTCCCGGCGGAGCCGGGCGATCGCGTCACGGACGCGGCCGAGGGCGGCCTCGGTGCTGCGCCGGCGGGCGGCCAGGGCCGCTTCGGTGCTCACGCGCATGCCTCCGTCATGTCGTCGCCATCCTGCTCGTCGCCGGCGGCTGCCAGGTCGGACGCGCGGAAGGCAGTGCTCCAGACACGGTGGAAGTAGTCCTGGGGCTTGCGCATGTCCAGGGCGAGCGCGTCATCGAGGAGCCCGAGCCCGGCGAGGGCCTTTTCCAGGCCGTCGATCGCGCGGGCGGTCGGCTCGAAGTACGCGTGCAGGTAGTCGGCGGCCGCGCTGTCGGGCGCCCCTTCGGCGAGCAACCGCCACTGCTCGCGCTTGCGCCGCCAGTAGAGCAGGTCCGCTCCGGACAGCACGAACTTGTCACAGTTGCCGCAGTCCAGGTTCCACGGACAGGATCCGCCGTCCACGACGGGCTGGAAGGTGCAGAACCCGCCCTCGGCCGGGGTGCTGCGCCGCGACAGGTCGATCGCGAGGGCCTGGGCCTGCTCACGGGAGAGCGGGGCGGCTTCCCCCGCGAGCAGTTCCCCGGGGCTGGCGGAGCCGGGCCCGGCGACCCAGACCTGCTGCAGGACGTCCTCAAGGTCGGACTGGGCCAGGTGGACGTAGCGCTCCGCCATTTTCTCGGAGACATGGCCCAGGTAACGGCGGATGTGGGTGAGGCTCGCCCCGGCGCGCAGCAGGCTGGTGGCCAGGGAGTGGCGGGCCTGGTGGGGCACCTGGCGGCCGATGTCGAGGCTGTCGATCCAGTTCTTGAAGCCCTTGTGGAACCACTTGTAGGACAGGGCGTGCTGGCAGTCGCGGTTGCGGAAGATCGTGGGGAACAGCGCCATCGCGGCGCGTTCCCCGGGGGTGGGCGGCCGGTTGTTCCGCTCCTGGAACAGGTCCAGTGTCTTGCGCTGGCGGGCCTCCAGCATCTGGCAGGTCCGCTCGGGGATGCGGATCGCCTCGTCGTAGTTGCCGACCTTGGTCTGGTCGTGCCAGAGCATGGGCAGGCCGCCGTATCGTCCCAGGCAGTCCAGGCGGAGCTTGAGGACCTCGCTGCAGCGGCGGCCGGTGACGATGATGGTCTCCCAGGCGTCCCGCAGGCCGCGGTCGAGCGGGTCGTGGTCCCGGGCCAGGGCCTGCAGGTTGGCCTCGCCGGCCAGCGCCCGGGCGACCTCGTCGGTGAACGGGGCACGCGTCCGCTGGATCACCCGGCCAGGGGCGGGCATCGCGGTGATGAAGCCCCGGCCGAGGCCGAGCCTGCCGGCCTCGCCGGACTCCAGGGCCCCGCGCAGGAGCCGCCGGGTCCGGGTGAAGACGGCCTGCCTGGTGTTGGCGGTCACGATCGACGCCTTGCCGTGAACGCCCCTGGCTCCCAGCGAGGTCAGCCCGTCGAGCTCGCGCTGCCGCTGGTCGGCGGCGAACTGGTGCATGTGCTCGGCCGTAAGCACCCGGGGGTCGTGCCCGCCGCAGGGGGCGGCGAGCTCCAGGAAGGCGCTCAGCTCCAGCCCGGCGCGCCGGGTGTGGTCAAAGGTGCTGCCAGAGCGCGGGCAGGACGGGGACCGCAGGACATCGGCGAAGTGGTCCCAGACAAGGTCGCGCAGCCACCGCTGGGAGATCCGGTCCAGGTCGAGGCGGCCGGGGCGGTTGCTGAGCTTGCGCCCGAAGTGCTCGGTGAGGATGTAGCCGGCCTCGCGGGTCTCTCCGGGCGTGACGTAGAGGGGGTGCAGGCCGCCGGCGATGGAGCAGGCGATGCGGGTGCCCTCCCGGCCGGCCGCCTTGCGCAGGCCGGGGTCACCGGGGTCCAGGTCGGTGAGGGAGCGCAGGCCGCGGGCGCGGCCGCAGTCAGCCAGGCGCTGGATCGGGGCCAGCTCCCACTTCCCGTGCTGGCGCCGGGTGTGCCAGCACATGCCCCACTGGATCTCGGCCCGCAGCAGCGGGTGCAGGCCCCGGAGGTTGACCTGGTCGGGCCGCAGCACCGCCGCGGCCGCCGCGCACCACCGGCGGAAGGACGGCTCGTCGGCGTACTCGACGGGGACGGGCCTGCCTGTGCGCTCGTAGCGATTCCCCCACTGGCCGGGCAGGGCGGCACCTCCAGGACGGCCCTCCCGCTGGTAGCGGGCGTCGTGCCGCGAGCACAGTCCCAGCGGCGAGAACGCCTTCTCCGGGCAGACGTGGACGAGGCAGCGACCGTAGCCGGGGGACGGCTCCTGCCCGGCCAGCCACTGATCGAAGTCGGCGGCGTCGCCGTGCCGGGGGCGGTAGTTATACCAGCGGAACTGGTGGTGGTGACACAGCCGCAGCGTCACGTGGCAGGCCGGCCTGTCCGGGCAGATCCGGCACGGCTGCTCCTCCACTCCCTCGCCCGGCCCGAGGGGCCGGGCTGCCCGCAGGAACGCGGCGCGTGTCCCGCCCTCGCCGCGGTGCTTGCGCCAGAGGTCCTGGTGGGCGCCGCACAGGTCGCCGTGCCCCATCACGGTCCGCTCGCATCCTGCCAGGCAGTTCCACCGGTAGACGGGGTGCCCGGCGGGGACCTTGATGATGTCCGGCCGGAACAGCGGGTCGAACGACGGCGCGCTGATCAGCGCGGCCAGGATCTCCAGCCTGTCCCGGCCCTCGCGGGCATCCGGCTGCGGCAGCAGGGTGACGGTCACCGGCCCTCGCCCCAGACCGTGCGCAGGGCGGCGACGAACGCGGGATCGTGCACGTCGACGTGACCGTAGACCTCGTCGACCATCGCGGCCGACGCCCACCCGCCGGCGTCCCGGGCGATCACCAGGTTGCCGCCGGAGGCATCGAGAACCGCCGAGGTAAAAGAATGACGGAAGGAATGGGGCTTCACGGCCCCGAGGCCGGCGCGCTTCCCGGCCCGGGCGAGCATCCGGCGGGCGCCGACGGGGGCCAGCGGCTGCCCGGCGGCCGGGCCGTGCAGCTGGACCAGCAGCATCCCGTGCCCCGATTCCCGCGGGTACTCGCTCGTCACGTACTCGAAGTAGGCGTGCACCATCGCGGGGCTGGCCCGCTTGACCAGCCCGCCGGTCACCGTGCCGCCCTCGGCCCGCCACGGGTGCTTGGTCTTGGCCTCGGCCCCGTTCGGGTTCCCCGGACGGTGGCACACGTGCAGGTGCGGCCACCGGCACTCCCCGCAGGCCGCGTCCTGCCGCAAGTGCAGGTCAGTGAGGTAGAGACCGCACAGCTCCCCGATCCGCAGGCCCCCGTCCGCCAGCCAGGACACGATCAGCCGGTCCCTCGCCGAGCTCACCACGGCCAGCAGGTCGTCCCGGGCACCATCCGGGAGCATCTTGGGGTGCCGGCGATACCGGCCCTTCGGCGCCAGCGGGTTCGCCGGCATCTCCGTCTTCACGTGCCCCAGCAGCGCCCGCCGCCGGTCCGCCCGGGTCGGCAGCCTCGTCCGGTCGAGCGCCCCGCCCAGCCCTGTGTTGATGCCGAGGGACGACTGGTGCAGGTAGAAGCCCTTCAGGCAGGCCGCCGCCGTCGACAGCGCCGCCCGTCCGTAAGGGCGCTTGCCCTCCCGCCACGGCTCGCCCAGCGGCATCATCACGCCGGCGCCGACGACGCCCATGTAACGCTCGAGATCCCGCAGCCGGACGTCGTCGAACGACAGGCACTCGCGTTCGAGCCACCGCAGGTGATCGACCAGGTAGTACGCGTACGTCTTCTGCGTGCCCGACCCGTCGTGAACCCGGAGGAACCGGTCGGCCTCCTCGTGCACCGTGCCCTCGGGCCACACGATCGTCCACGACCGCAGCCCGTTCCTCCGGTCGAGCCGCTGGACCCGCAGGTCCCCGACGACCACCCGCCGTGTCATCCATCCTCCTGTGCCAACCCCGGACATGGACGACGCCCCGGACCAGGTCGGTAAAGGAGTCTAGGACGCCCAGCTCACAGGCTCAGGAGAACGACACGGACACTCAGGGGTGCGGTCGGTAAAGCGGTCTGGCAGAACAGGCCGCACGAGGGGCTGCGGCACGCGCTGACGCCGGGCAAGGCGCTGACCCCGAACGAGATGTATGCCGCGCTGGTAGAAACCGCGGGATACGTCCCGGTCCCGCTGTCCGCCGATGACTACATCGAGCTGCTGCCAGCGGCCTGGCGGGCGGTCAACGCCTATGGCGTGAAGATCCGGCATCGTACCTATGACTGCAAGGCGCTCAATCCCTACCGCCGCCAGCACTCCGGGGTGAACGCGAGGAAGGGTCTGTGGGAGGTTCACTACGACCCTTACGACGTCACCCGCGTGTGGGTCCGCAACCACCACGACGGCGGCTGGATCCAGGCCCCGTGGACACACTTGAGGACCGGGCCGGCGCCCTTCGGCGAGCAGGTGTGGAACCACGCCCGGCAGATGCTGGCCCGCCGCGGCCACGATCGGGCCACCGAAGCCGAGATCGCCCGGACCGCGGAAGAGCTGCTGGACAAGGCGGAACGCGGGCCCGGACGCGGCAAGCCGGCCAAGAGGGACCAGAAGGTGGCCGGGCGTGACAGGGCGGTATCCGCCGCCGGGCGGCCCGTGCCGGAGCCGCAGCCGCAACCCCCGCCGGCATGGGACGACGCCGATGACGACGAAGACGCCGGCCAGCTGGCGGAGGTGATCCCGCTGGGTATCTTCGACGCCCGCGAGGAGGCCAAGAAATGGTGGTGAGCGGCCCCGCCGGCCAGCCGCCGCCGCAGGATGACCCGGCCGGCGGGCCCGGCCTGGATGCCGGCCGCCGGGAGCCGACCATGACCCTGGCCGGCTGGCGGCGGTTCGTCGACGCCCCGGCCGCCAGGTTCGAGCTGCTGCCCGAGAAGCGGTGGACGGCCCTGTCCGGGCCGGACAAGGAAGCATACGACGAGGCCAGGCTCACCTACCACTCCGAGATGATCATCGTGGCGACCTCGACGATCCGCGAGGTCGCCCGGCAAGGCCGGCTGCTGACCCTGCTGAACCGGCGGGAGATCAGCGCCCGCCGCGGCCTGATCGTGTCCGGGCAGCAGACCACCGGCAAGACCACCGCCCTCAAACAGCTCGGCCGCACCCACGAGCTGATGGTCCGCCAGCGCTACCCGGCACGGCTGGCCGACCGGATCCCGGTGGTCTACGTGACCACCCCACCCAAGGGCTCGCCGCGCAAGCTGGCCATGGAGTTCGCCCGGTTCCTCGGCCTGCCCCCGGCCAAGCGGGGCTACAACACCACCGACATCGCCGACGCGGTCTGCCAGATCATGCTGGAAGCGCAAGTAGACCTGGTCCTGGTCGACTTTACCGACACAACCTGAACCTGGCGACCGCGGCCGGAGAAGACATGTCCGACCACCTCAAGTACTTCACTGAGCACCTGCCCGCGACGTTCGTATACGCGGGCATCGATGTCGAGCGCCGGGTATTCACCGGGGTGCGGGGCAAGCAGATCGCCGGCCGCTGCGTGCTGGTCAACACCGGCCCGTTTTCCCTGCGACGCGGAGTGGAGGGGCCTGGTGGCCACCTTGGAAAGCGCGTTGCGGTTGCACCGCCACCAGCCCGGATCGCTGACCCGCCAGGCCCGGTACCTGCACCACCGCACCGGGGGCATGATCGGCAGCCTGTCGCACCTGGTCCGCGCTGCGGCGCAGCTGGCGATCCTGGAAGGCGACGAAGCCATCCCCCGCAAGCTGATGGACACCATCCCTGTCGATTACGCCGCCGAGTCCGGCCAGCACGGCGCCGCGTAATGTTTCCCTTCGGCTCCCGGCTCACGCCGCCGTCCCGGCTGCCCCGCCCCGTCCCGCCGTTTCCCGGCGAGACCACCCTGTCCTACCTCTACCGGCTCGCCATCGCCAACCAGCTCCAGCCCGGCGATCTGCGGGCGCACCTGACCGGCACACGCCAGCCCGCCCCGGTCACCCTGGACAGCCTGGCCGCCGCGACCGGCAGATCCCCGCGCTGCCTGAGTCATGCGCTGCCCGAGCTGCGGCCCGGCACCGTGCCCGGCGCGGACCCGGTGCTGCCCGGGCACGTCCGCCGCACGATCTGCTGGCGCTGCGCGGCCCGGCGCAGCGCCTTCAGATTCGCCACCACCTGGCAGCCCGCCGAGGTCAACATCTGCCCCTCCCACCTGATCTGGCTCGGGCCGGCCGTTCGCGCCCACCGCAGCGACCAGTACGACGTCGGCGACCTGCCCGAGATCCTCCAAGCCCAGCGACGCCGCTACCGGCTGGCCCGACGCCACGGCCGCCGGACAGCCGCCGACGCATTCGCCGAGGCAGCCCACATCACCGCTCTCTGGGCACGGCACGGATTCCACAGCGACCGGCGGATCGGCTTGATCCACGCGTTCGGGCACAACCCCCTGACCGGCAGGCTTCAGCCAGGTGACCCCATCACGCCAGTGCTGACCTATCCCGAGACCGTCGACCTGGCCC
>Ga0207646_10007334_pt1 | contig 11232 bp, 13 predicted proteins | sample KBSK5502metaG_FD_184343 | JGI IMG/M metagenome (GOLD analysis project Ga0207646, IMG submission 184343) | Corn, switchgrass and miscanthus rhizosphere microbial communities from Kellogg Biological Station, Michigan, USA - KBS K5-50-2 metaG... | ecosystem: Host-associated > Plants > Roots >...
GCTCGATTACCGCGCTGAGCTCGACCTGATCGAACGCCTCCAGCTGCTCAGCCTCACCGGTACCGCCGTGTTGCTGGCGACCAACGACGTGCACCTCGCCGAGCGGATCTGCGACCGCGTGATCTTCCTGCACCAGGGCCGGGCGATCCGGGAGGGGCACGTGCCCGAGCTGTTGACCGAGCTGGCAGGCTCGAAAGAGGTCCAGCTGCAGATGAACTCTCCGATCCCCCTGGACACCCTTCGATCCCTACCCGCGGTCGAGGCCGCGAACGTCGACGGCGATACCGTGCACATCGTCCTGGCGCGCGGCGCGAATCCGGCGCAGGTGCTGGCGGTGCTGAACGGCACCGCCGACCTGGTCAGCAACATGCGGGTTCGCCGGCCGAACCTGGGCGACCTCTTCCTGAAGCTGACCGGCGAGGCGCTCCCGGTGACCCACGGATGACACGCGCGCCTTTCCACACCGGGGCGCGCTGATGATGGTGCTCGCGGGCACGATCTGGCAGCGCGAGCTGGTCGAATTCGCCCAACGCCGGCGTGCCTTGATCATCAAGCTCGCTTTTCCGCTTCTGGTTGGCATCCCGCTCGTGACTGCGGCGCCGCCACTCTACGCCGCCCTGAGCCTGACCATGCTGATCGCCATCATTGGAACGGTCGGGGCGGGCGCCGTCCTGACGCGCGAGCGCCAGTCCGGCCTGACCTTGCGCTATCGGACGTTGCCCGTCACTCCGGGGCGGCTGCTGATCGAACGGCTTTCGACCAGCGCCTCGATCGACCTGCTCCAGGTCACACCGGTGCTGGTCTTGATCGCGCTGCGTCACCCGTCGCAGGTCGCCTGGTGGCCGGCGCTGCTCCTGAGCACGGCCGCTGTACTGCTTCTTGGCAATCTAATGGGCGCGGTCGCCAGCACGCTCTCCGATTCCCCGGGGGAGGCGATGCTCTACGTCTTCATTCCTCTCCTGCCCCTGCTCTACCTGTCGGGCGTCTTCACGCCCCTCTCCCAGCCGGTCCTGCTCGTAATCTCTCGGCTGCTGCCCTTCAGCTACCTGCACGAGTCGTTACTCGGCGCGCTGAGCGGCCAGCCGAACTTGCTTCCGTGGGAGACCCTGCTCGGTGGCTTCGGCTTCCTCGTGGGCGCCGCCGGCCTGACCGGTCGCCTGGGACGCCGCGTTACCGAGTCGGACTAAGACGCGGCGATGCTGACCCACATCGCCACGACGTATTCGCTCGACCAGCCCAGTATCCAACTGCCCTTCATCACCAACCGGTGGGCGGTGGGTTTCTTCTTCCTCGTCCACATCATCTTCGGCTCGTTCACCATGGGCGCCCTTGTGCTCGGACCGACCTTCGAATGGATCGGCCTGCGGCGCGAGGATCCGCGCTATGAGCGGTATGCCCGCGCGCTCGGCAACGTCAATCTCAAGATCTTCAGCCTCGGCGCCACGCTGGGCGGATTCGCCGTCATCGTGCTGACCGCGCTCTACCCGAGGTTCTTCGTCACCCTGATCACCCTCTTCTTCTGGCCGGCGGTGGTGGCGTTCAGCATCTGGTTCCTGACGCTGGGCGGGATCCTGTTGTACAACCTGCGATGGGACCGCTTCCGCCTCCGCAAGGGCCTGCACATCCTGCTCGGCTACGCCACCGCTGCCACCGAGCACATCTTCCTCTTCATCATCGTCGCGCTCGACAGCTACCTCCTGACCCCGAGGTCAGGCCAGGGCGCGGCGGCCTTCTTCAACCCGTCGTTCTGGCCCGAGTTGGCCCATCGGTTCGTCGGCAATCTGTCCTGGGCATCGTTCTTCATCGCCGCGGTCGCCGCGGTCTATGCCGCAACGAGCCGGCAGCCGGCAAACCGGGTCTACTTCCACTGGGCGGCGCGCACCAGCCTCGTGGTCGGGTTCGCGACGCTGGTGGTGCAGATCGTGCTCGGCGCCGTCTTCGTCGAGAGCATTAAGGCGGCCTCACCAGGGGCCTTCCACTACTCGATGCAGGGTCCGTTCGCCTGGCTCTGGCTCTTGCAGGCGACCTTCATCGCGATCCTGCTGGTGGGCAGCAACCTCTACTTTTGGCAATCGCGCCCGACGCCGGCGGCGCCCGTGCTCACCGGCATCGTGGTGCTGGGCTCGCTGATCACGATGACCCCCGCAGCGGTCTTTCCCAAAGACCTCTTCGCGCTGCGCTACGTTGCGCTGGCGATCGCGGTGCTGGTCAGCATGGTTCACTGGCTGATCTCGCGACCGCGGCGTCACGCGATGGCCCCGGACCTGCGTCGGAGCAGCCAGGTGACGCTCGCCGTCACCGGCGCCAGCGCGCTCCTGCTCTTCCTGCTGATGGGCGTCATCCGGACCACCGCGCGCAGCGACTACACGATCTACGGCGTGATGAAAGAGTCGGACAGCTACAGCATTTTCCAGTCGCCAAGCAAGGGCTACTACCCATGAGGAACTAATGGGTCCCCTCCAGACCTACTTCTACCTGGCTTTGATCAGCGCGGTGATGATCGGCCTGACCCTGCTGTTCATCGGCATCGCCGCCGTCGGCCTGCGGCGCTGGTTCCGCCAGGCGCACGGGCAGACGCCATTGACCTTCTGGCTGGTGGGTGGGGCGATCACGGTAACCCTGCTCTTCATCGTCCTCGGCACCGCCGGCGTGCTCTACGGGTTCATCCGCTATGGCGCGTGACGCTCGGCGGCTGAGCCGCCGGCAATTCGCCTTCCTTGGGACCCAGGCCGTCGGCGCCGTGGTCACCCTGCTGCTCGGCATCCCAATCGTTGGCTTCATCCTTTCGCCGCTCTTTCACCGCCAGCAAGTGGTGTGGCGCCAGGTGGGCGATATCAGTGGGGTGCCCGACCGGCAGCCGACCAAGTTCGAAGTCTCGTTTCCACTGGGCGAATGGACCAACGCCAACGTCAACCTGGCGGTCTATGTCGTGAAGACCAATTCCAACTACCTGGTCTTCTCGAACGTCTGCACGCACATGCAGTGCCCGGTGCGATGGCAGGCCGACCTGGGACAGTTCCTCTGCCCTTGTCACGGCGGCCTCTATGACATCAGCGGAAAGAATATCGGTGGCCCGCCGCCCAAGCCGCTACCGCAGTACGTGCACCGCATCGACGGCACCACGCTCTTCATCCAGAACAGCTTCACGGAATCGATCTGATGGGCCGGATCGCCGCGGTCTACGACTGGCTGGACGAGCGGGCCGCGATCCGAAGCCTGGTACGCAAGGGCCTCTACGAGGCGGTGCCGGTGCGTGGCGCCTGGTTCTACACCCTGGGCAGCGCCACCCTGGTGCTCATCCTGCTACAGCTCGTCACCGGCATCTTCCTGACCCTGCTCTATGTCCCGTCCGTGACCGAGGCCTGGGCAAGCCTGAACTACCTCAAGCAGCACGATGCCTTCGGCTCGATCGTCCGCGGCATCCACCTGTGGTCCGCGTACATCCTGCTGTTCGTGATCGGCCTGCACATGGTGCGGACCTTCTTCTCCGGTTCCTACAAACGGCCGCGCGAGCTCAACTGGGTGACTGGCGTCGGGCTCTTCGTCCTGGTACTGGGAATGGCCATCACCGGAGCGTTTCTGCCCTGGGACCAGGCCGCCTACTGGACGGCGGTCGTGGTGACGAACATCCCGGCCTATACGCCCTTCATCGGTTCCTTCATCCGCGCGCTGTGGCGCGGCGGTGACTTCGTCGGGCCGATCACCCTCAGCCGCACCTTTGGAATCCACGTCTGGCTGATCCCGGCGATCCTCTTCCCGCTGATCCTCGCCCACCTGGCGTTGCTGCGCAAACACGGGGAGTTCGGCTCCTATATCAACTATCGCGGCGCCTATCGCAGCCGTGAGGGGGTCGACGTCCCGCCGGCCCCGGCGGAGCGACCGATCGAGCCCCCCTACCCGGCGGTGCCCACCGACGAACTGTGGGCCGCGCCGCTGCAAACAGAAGATTTCTTTCCCTTCCAGACCTTCAAAGACGGCCTGGTCTCGGTGGTGCTCGTCATCGTCGTGTTCGCGCTAGCGGTGGCCATCGGTGCGCCACTGGAGGCGATCGCCGATCCCTCGACCACCAGCTACACGCCGGTGCCGCAGTGGTTTTTCCTCCCGCTCGACGAGCTCCTCTTACTCGTCCCCCAGCAGCTGATCCCCCTGGTGCTCGTCCTGCCGACCGGCGGCGTCCTGCTCCTCCTCGCGCTTCCGTTCATCGATCGCAGCCCGGAGCGCAACCCATTCGAGCGGCCGGCGGTGATGGTGCCGGGCGCGTTTGCGGTGTTGTTCGTCGTCATCCTGACTTTGCTCGGCTCCGGCCGGCTCTTCAACCTGTGAACGCGCTGGCGGTCATCTGGCCGGCCCTGCACCGGCTGGCGAGCGAGCTGCCATCGTCCGCGCCGCAAGGCCGCAACATTATCGGCGCCCAGATCGCGATCGGCAGCCTCTTCTCGATCCACATCCTGATCGCGGGGCTGGTCAGCGGGGCCGCCGAGCTCGGCCCTGCCATCGAGTTCCTCGGTTACATGCGGCAGCGCCGCAACTACGACCGTCTCGCTCACGGGTTGGGACGGTTCATCACGCTTTATTTCAGCGTCAGCTCGACGATCGCGATCCTGCTGATCACCGTGCTGCTGGTGGGCTTCTGGGGTCATTTCTGGACGACGATCGTGACCATCGCCTGGTGGCCGTTGTTCATCGAGGCCTGGACCTTCGTGTTGCAGGTGAGCCTCGCCTACCTCTGGTACTACACCTGGGATCCCTTGCGCGGGTTCAAGGGCGTGCATATGGCGATCGGTGGGCTGCTGGCGATCGCCTCCTTCTTGCAGGTCTACATGATCGACGTGGTCGCCAGTTATATGTTGACGCCGACCGATCCACAGAACCCGATCCGCCTCGTGCTCAATCCGACCTCGTACCCGCTGACGGTGCACCGGACCGTGGGCAATCTGGCCTATGTCGGGTTTGTCATCGGGGCCTTTTGCGCGATTCGCTTCCTGCGCGCGAGGAAACCCGAGGACAAGGTCTTTTACGACTGGGCGGGGAGCTTCGGCTTGCTGTGGGGCATCTCGCTGACCCTGCTGCAGCCGGTGGTGGGATATTCGTACGCGAAAGAGATTCAGCTCCACGCCTACAGCAGCTGGTACAAGATGATGTTTGGGACGCTGAGCCCCTGGTTCCTGTGGCAGATCACACTCCTTGGGATCATGTTCCTCACCGCCACCCTGTATTTCGCCCGGCGATTGCGCACCAACGGGGCGCGCGGCGCCGGGCTGCTCAAGGCGATGGCGGTCGGGTTGGTACTGACCACGTTGCTCGCCGCCCAGCCGTATCACCTCGGCCTCACCTACGACGCCGTGGCCGGTGCCGGCCTCAACCGCCCGTTCTGGGATGGCGGGCTGATCAACCCCCTGGGATCGATGATTCCCTGGAAAGTCCTGGCCCTGATGTTCTACACGCTGATCGCGATCGCGGCCGTGGTCTGGTACCTGCGTGGCCTGCCGGGCGTCGTCTGGGGCGCGGCACGCCGGGGCGAGCAGCGATTGTTGATGCTGATGGCAGTGCTGACCATCCTGATGATGGTCACCATGGGATTCATCCGCGAGAACAGCCGGGCGCCCTTCCTGATCTCCGGCGAGATGACGATCCAGGGCCAGCAGAACGTCCAGCCCACCGTTTCCCCCTCCCCCTCCGGGGGAGGGTAGCCCACTATCTTCTCCTCCCCCTCTGGGGGAGGGTAGGGTGGGGGCTCTTCTACATCGCGCAAGGCCCGACGGGCACCGACGACGTGCGCCCCTCGGCCTGATCGATATCGGGTTGCACCTCGGCGTCGGTCAGTGCGTAGGCCTGGCCCGGCGAGCTGGTGGAGGCCGCGAAGATGACGCCGATCACGTTGCCGCTGAGGTCGACCAGCGGCCCGCCTGAGTTGCCCGGCTCGACCTTCGCCTGGATGATCCAGATACTGCGGACCACCAGCTGCTGGCCGTAGATGTCGCGACCTTGAGCCCTTACCTCGCCGTTGACGACCGCGGCGGAGGCCTGCTCCGCACCGCCCCCGGGGTAGCCAATCGCCGCACCCTGAGTGCCCGGGCCCGCGCCCGCTTCGTTGAGCGGCGCCAGCGCCAGGCGCGGGACATAGAGGATGGCCACGTCGCGCTGCGAGTCGAAGAGGACCACCCGGGCGGCGAGGCCCGTGCGCATCGATGGACTCCGCACCGTGGTGCCCTGGGTTCCAGCGACCACGTGGGCATTGGTGAGCACCAACCCGGGACCGACCGGGAAGCCGCTGCCGAAGACGATGCCGCCGCAGCCGTAGCCCTGAATCTTCAGCGTTTCGGACTCGGCGTTCCGGACGCCAGCGGTGTCGATCGAGGCGGGCAATGGTTGAGGGGACGGACCCAGCGGCTCCAGGCCGGAGAAGACTGGCGCGAAGTTGACGCCCGAGATGATGGCTTCGACTCGAGCCAGGAAGCCGGGTGGCCGCGGCGCGATCCCGTCCAGCGCCCGCAGCACCGCCGAGCGCTGGATCGCGCTCGAGAGTTGGGGGCTGGGCAGACGGGCCAGGCTGAGCCCGAGGAACCAGGAGACCGAGAGCACCGCGAGGGCGGAGAAGATCGCCCCGGCCACGCTGTCGACGCGGCCGCTGTGCGGATGGGCGAGCAGCCGCAGGCGGATCGGCTCGCCCACCCAGTAGCCGACGCTGCTGCCGATGGCGCCCAGGACGATCAGGATCAGCACCGCGCCCAGCGACCGGACGCCCGAGCTGGTGATGTTGACGGCGTCCATCAACACCGGTGCCAGGGTGGCCCCGATGACCACCCCGAGGACGAGGCCAGCGTACTGGGCCAGCGAGAGCCAGAAGCCTCGGCGGTATCCACTGCTGACGGCGAAGACGACGGCGATCACGATGACGAGGTCGACAAGCGTGAAGCGCGTCACGCGTGCACTCGGAGGTTGCTCCGCGGTTTCCCGACGCAGATCAGGGCGTAGCCGTCGGCCAGCTCTTCGTTACTGATCAGCCAGGCTTCGGATTGGTCGATGATGCCGTCCACCTTGACCATGCAGGTCTTGCACCGGCCCTTCCGGCAGTCGTAGGCGAGCGCCAGCCCGGCTTTGAGCCCGGCGCCGAGAACCCCCTCCGTCTCGTCGACGGCCAGCGTCTTCCCGCTTCTGATGAACGTGACCTGGAACGAGCGCGTCACGAGTGGCTCTTGATCGCATTGATGACGCGGAAGAGGTACTCGCCGGCGGCCAGCAGCGCCACGATCACGCCGAAGACGATCAGGCGCGGCCGCAGCCAGCTCCGGTAGAAACCGCCGCGCCAGGCGGGGCCGAGCAACAACGCGAGCACGACGGCGACCGCAGCGATCAACAGACCGAGACGAACCGCCGTCGACACCGGCCTAGTCTAGAGAACCTCGAGCGCCGTCTTACTCGAGGCCGATGACGTGCTTGAACTTGTCGAAAAAGCCCTTCTCGATGTGCTGCGGCTTGCCGCTGATACCGCCCAACTGGCGGAGCACCTGCTTCTGCTCATCGGTCAGGTTGGTGGGAATCACGACCCGCACGTAGACGATCTGGTCGCCGCGGCGGCCCGAACGCACATGCGGAACGCCGCGCCCGTTGATCCGGATGGTCTTTCCGTACTGGGTGCCGGGTGCAATTTCGATCTTCTCCGGCCCGTCGACCGTGGGGATCTCCACCGTGTCGCCCAGCGCCGCCTGCGCCACGCTCAGCGGCAGCTCGTAGATCACGTCGGTGCCGTTGCGCTTCAGCACCGCGTGCGGCTTGACCTGGATGACGATGTAGAGGTCACCCGGGGCGCCATTGCGAGGGCCGACCTCGCCCTCACCCGTGAGCCGGATCTGGGATCCGCTGTCGACGCCGGCGGGAATGTTGACTCGGACCTTCTTCTCGCTCGGCCGGTGACCGCTACCGCCGCAGCTCTTGCAGGGTCGCTCGATCACCTTTCCCTCGCCGTTGCAGCGCGGGCAGCTGGCGACGTTGACGATCTGCCCGAAGATCGACTGCGTGGCGCGGCGGACCTGGCCGCTGCCGCGACACTGGGGGCAGGTCTGTGGCGAGGTGCCCGACTCCGCGCCGCTGCCGTGGCAGGCTTGACAGGCCTCCGCCCGGGGGATGGTCAGCTCGCGTTCGACGCCAAAGACGGCTTCCTCGAAGGTGAGGCGCAGGTCGAGCCGGAGATCCGCACCGCGGCGTGGGCCGGTGCGGCCCCGGCCGGCCGCGGCCGCGCCAAAGAACATGTCGAAGATGTCGTTGATCCCGCCGAAGCCGGCCCCACCGAAGTCGAAGCCTGGCATCCCCTGCGCGGAATGGCCGAAGGTGTCATAGCGCTGACGCTTCGATTGGTCGCTCAGGACCTCGTAGGCTTCGTTGATCTCCTTGAAGCGCGCCTCGGCCTGCGGGTCGCCGGGATTGCGATCGGGATGAAATTGCAACGCGAGCTTCCGATAGGCCCGCTTCAGTTCCTCGGCGCTGGCGGTCCGACTCACGCCGAGCACCTCGTAGTAGTCGCGCTTGATCGCCATAAAGGTGTCTTAGGACTTTAACGCGCGGGGATGGGCAACCTTCACCAGGGTGGGTCTGAGCACGCGGTTGTGGAGCCGGTACCCGGGCTGCATCTCCTCGACAATGGTGCCTTCCTCGTGCTCATCGGTCTCCTCGCTGGCAATTGCCTCGTGTTGGGCCGGGTCGAACTTCTCGCCCACCGCTGGGATGGTCGACAGGCCCTGGGCCTGGAGGACATCGTCGAACTGTCGGACCACCAGCTTGATGCCGTCGAACCAGTTGCGGTCGATGCCCTCGGGTGCGTGCTCGAGCGCGCGCTGGAGATTATCCCGGAGCGGGAGCAGCTTGCGGAGCAGCTCCTCGTTCGCGAACTGGCTGCGATCGGTCAGGTCCTGGCGGGTGCGCCGCTTGTAGTTCTCGAAGTCGGCGGCGAGCCGCTGGTAGCGTGCAAAGGTCGCCTGCGCCTCGTCGCGGGCCGCTTGCAGTTCCGGATCGACCGGCTGTTGGGCCTGGGCCGGCTCACTCTCTATCGCCGAGCTGGCTCTGGTGTCCGTCACGCCCGGGCGGCCTGGTCCGCCACCAGGGGAATCGGGGGCCTGATGCTTCGATGACATGTCTGGCTTTTTACCCATTGCCCTGCCGGCCGAATCAGTTCCCGAGTGGTCCGAGGAGTTCGGAGGTCGCCTGGCTGACCAGTCGGACCCGGGCGACGACCTGCCCGTAATGCATCCGGGTCGGCCCGATCACGCCGATCGTGCCCCGCACCCGCTCGTCCATCTTGTAGGTGGTCAGCACCAGGCTGCATTCCCTCAGGCCGCTGCTCGTGTTCTCACGTCCGATGATGATCTCGACGTCCTTGTCGAAGGCGACCTGCTGCAGGATGCCGGCGAGCTGAGCGCCCTGCTCCAGCAATTCCAGTAATTCTTCGAGCCGGTTGACCTCGACGAACTCCGGATGGCGCAGCAGGTTCCGCACCCCGTCATGCAGAACGACCGACTGGCGCTGCGCCTGGTGGGTGCTGATCGACTCGATCACGCGCTCGAGGATCTGGCGCTGCTCATCGCGATCGGGACCGAGTTGACTCAACCGGGACAGGAGCTCATCGGCAGTTTGCCCCTTGACCTTGCGGTTGAGCATGGCGGCCATCCGGCTCAGGTCATCCTGAGAGGTGGCCCGATCGAGACGAATCACGGTCTGCTTGATGAGGTTGCCTTCCAGCACCAGGATGATCAGGACGGATTGCGATTCCAGCGAGACCAGGTCGATGTGCTTGATGCGCGCCTCGCTGGTCTCGGGAGCGGTGACGAGCGACACATTCTCGGTGATCTGGGCGAGCACCATCGCCGCCTTCTCCAGGATCCCCTCGACGCTGCGCGGGGCTGTTTCGAAGGCCTGCTTGACCGTCCGCCGCACGGTCGGTGAGGCGGCCTCGGGGTCCATCAGGAAATCGACAAAGTAGCGGTATCCCCGGTCGGTCGGGACGCGGCCGGCCGAAGTGTGCGGCTGCTGTAGGTAGCCGGTACCAACCAGGTCAGCCAGCTCGTTGCGGATGGTGGCGGAGGAGAGCGCGATGAAGTACTTGGCCGCCAGCACCTGCGAGCCCACCGGCACCCCGGTCACGGTGTAGTCCGAGATCACGGCTTTCAGGATTTGCTGTTTGCGCTCGTCGAGGGGAGTGGCTTCCATATTGGCAGTCTCGATCCGCGAGTGCTAACTTGAATTGTACCGGCTATCCTCGGTGGGTGCCGACTCCCGTTCGCATCTACTCCGACTACGTCTGACCCTTCTGCTATATCGACTCGGTCGGGGTCGAACGCCTGGAGCGGGAATACGACGTCGAGATCGAATGGGTGCCCTTCGAGCTGCACCCCGAGATCCCGCCGGAGGGGCGGCCCCGCAACGAGGTCCTGCCTGCGGCCTACATGGCGAGAGCCCAGGAGGGCGTGAACCGAATGGGGGCTGCGGTCGGGCTCCATCTGGCGCTGCATGAGCGCCTGATCAACTCCCGTCCCGCCCTGCAGGCCGCGGAATTCGCGAGGGAGCAGGGGCGCTTCGATGCCATGCACCACGCATTGCTCCGCACTTACTGGGACGAGGGTAGGGACGTGTCCGATATCGCCGTCCTGCGCGAGGTCGCCTCGAAGGCCGGCGTCGACGTGCCGGGGATGGAGGCAGCAATCGCGGCCGACCGATTCGGCGATTACCTCGACGCCCGGCGGGCCGAGGCCGAAGAGTTGGGCATCAACGGCATTCCTGCGCATGTCATCGCCGACCGGTATCTCGTGATGGGCGCCCAACCGTATGACCTGTTCGAGCGTGTTATGGCCAAGGTCGGCGTGCCCAAACGCGCAGACAATTCCCCTCCCCCGCTCGCGGGGGAGGGTCAGGGTGGGGGGTGAGGCCTCCTATCCCGAAAACCGGCGCTGCATCACGGCGCGCACCAGAAGCGCCGCTCCACCGATCGCGACGATGATGAATACAGCCCCAACGATGGGCGTGATGACCTCGTAGTGACATGACGGCGGCCAACAATCGGCGATTACTTTGAACAGAATGACCGCCCCAGCCAGTCCCGCGCCGAGCATGTAGGCGCCGGGCTGCTCCGGCCGGCTCCGGAACCGGGCGAGCAGTAAAACCAGAAAGATGACCGCCGTAGCGGCTGGAAGGGGCCCGGCCGCAAGCGACGCGTAGCCTAGCGCGGCACCGGCAAGAAGAAAA
>Ga0207646_10007338_pt1 | contig 11229 bp, 5 predicted proteins | sample KBSK5502metaG_FD_184343 | JGI IMG/M metagenome (GOLD analysis project Ga0207646, IMG submission 184343) | Corn, switchgrass and miscanthus rhizosphere microbial communities from Kellogg Biological Station, Michigan, USA - KBS K5-50-2 metaG... | ecosystem: Host-associated > Plants > Roots >...
CTCGACATGGAGAACGAGACGTTATGCCCGTCCGACCAGGTGGCATACAGGTTCCCGTTCGCAGGGTCAACGGCGAGGGCCGGGAAGACATGAGCCAGGCTTGTTCCGGGCGGGGCCTGGAAGACAAGGTTGGCGGTCCAGGTCTTTCCGAGGTCCGTGCTGCGGGACACGATGATGTGGTTGGGGGTGAATGTCCTGCCTTTCAGCTCGCCGGTCACGCCGGACGCGTAGATGTCGAACACGTCGTGGGTCACGGGATCGGCCACGAGGTTCCCCTGGATGTTGTTGAACGTCGCATCGGCCGTCGCCCCGCCCTGCCCGACGATCGGGTCTCCGACGCGGTGCCAGGTGAAGCCGTCATCGTCTGAGCGCATCACATCGATGAGCGCGGCCTGGGCTGGATCGTGGAACGAGATGTAGACGTGGCTGCCTTCGGAGGTTACCCACGGCCGGTCGCTATTGGTCGTGCCGATGATCTGGCGGGTGCAGCCGCTGATGCTGAATGTGGCGGACGATGCGTTCGGACAGGTGATGGCGGTAACGCCGAGCTGCGCCGCGTTGAGCGCCGGATTAACCAGGGCGATCAAGGTTGTGATGTGCATGGTCCCTGTCGAGCCCATATCCACATCCGCATCTTCGCTGCCCAGGACGAGCTTGCTGGGCTTCTGCAGATCCGCGTCGACGAGCCCGCGGAAGGTCGGGGTGGACCCGAACGGCCCGGTCCACAGGTGAGTACCAAGAGGGAGCTGGAAGAGCGCCTGGAGCCCGACGATCCCCATCGTTCCCGTCGGTCCGACGGAGATTTCTGGTTCGCTCTCGCCCACAGGCTGAAGCAACGGCGTATTGGAGAAGCTGAGAGCAGCCGGAGTCGTCGCGGCAACGGCTCTTGGGGAGGCAGGGCCCGCCATCAAGGCGGCGAACGCTGCGAGCAAGACCGCGAGCCCAGCGTAGTAATAGCGGTAGCGAAGGAGCCGCTTACCACTCTGATGAGACATGCTGTCACCTTCTTGCTACTGACAGTAAGGCCAGGTAGATTCCTGCCTCTCGAAAGACTGCCTAGCCATGTGACGTTTCACTGTCGTTGCCGGTGCACCTGGCTGCGTCAACCGCTCAGCTACGGCGCGTCTAGTCTCTGCAAGCACTCGGCTGGCTGCCAGGAGCACGGTTTGGTTATCACTAGACCAGCCGACCCGGCCCAGGGCGTGTTTGAAAGCCTGGGCGGAGCCATTCGTTGATGGCGGCAACGTGGAGGGTGGCTTCGTAGCGGACGGCCAGCTTGTCGTAGCGGGTGGCGACGGCGCGGTTGCGCTTGAGCCGGTTGATCCCGCATTCCACGGCGTGGCACTGCTTGTACAGGTGCGGGTCGAACCCTGGCGGGCGGGCCGCCGGCGCGGCCTTTGTTCTTGCGGTTGCGGACCTGGTCGGCCTTCCCCGGGATGGTGCAGGCAATCTTCCGCCGTCGCAGGTAGGCGCGGTTGGCGCGGGACCCGTACGCCTTGTCGGCCAGCACCCGGCCCGGCCGCGTGCGCGGGTGCCCTCCGCCGGGCCGGGGGACCCGGATGCGCTCCAGCACGGCCTGGAACTGGGGGCTGTCCCCGCGCTGGCCCGCGGTGACCAGCACCGACAGCGGCTTCTGGTCCTGCTCGCAGGCCAGGTGCACCTTGGTGGTCAGCCCGCCCCGCGACCGTCCCAGGCCGTGATCGTCCGGCTTGTCACCGGCGCCGCCGGGCGGTTCGGCCTGCAGGTCCCCCTTTTCCGCGCCCCGGCCGCATGCTTGTGCGCCCGGGCCACGGTGGAGTCCACCGACACATCCCAGGTGATCAGCCCCGCCGCATCCGCCAGGCCCTGCAAGGCGGTCAGGATCTTCCGCCAGGTGCCGTCCCGCTGCCAGCGCCGGAACAGCCCGTACACCGAATGCCAGGGCCCGTACCGGGCCGGGACATCCCGCCACGGCGCCGGTGCGGACCCGCCACCGGATCCCGTCGATCAGCTGCCGCCTGGTGTACTTCCGCCGCCGGCCCGGCTTCTTGCCGCGCGGCAGCAGCGGCTCCAGCACCGCCCACTGCGCATCGGTCAGGTCGGCACGGCCGGTCACGGGTACGGTAGGCACGAGGTCTCCGCGGTACTGATGGGCTTTCTTGGTCGATGCCCCATCTACCGGAGACTTCACTGCTTCGCAAGCCCGTCACTAGTCCGTAAGCAGTACCTCAGCACCACGAAACACTTTTAAACACGCCCTAGCGTGCCGCCGCTGCGACCGGTGTCCATCTACCCGGATACTGGCCACCACGACGACGGCACCCCGTGCGTCACCGATGGGCAGCGGGTGGCCGAGCGGCTCACCGTGGCCCGCTTCGGCCGGGACCGGCGCGCGCCGCGCGCCCCCAGTCCAGGGGCACCGATGCCCTACGCCCACAGGCCCGCTTCGGCCGACACGGGACCAAAAGGGCGAGCTGACCCCGTCGTGGCCGCCGAATCCGCAAGGTAAGTCTGACCAAATCCCGGGTGGTCGGTCACACCTACTCTGCGAGTCGCAGGCGACAGGCGCACCAAGCGCTCGCAACCTTCAACTGGATGGGACATACGGCCCAGGAATTGGCCACATCGGTTGAGACGAACAGCGGTGGGCCTGTCTCAGGACAACTGGCCAACGGGCAGGTCAGCAGCATGAACAGTGGCCAGACCAAAGAAGACCTGACACGAACGTTTAAACGCCCCAGGTCCTCGAGAACCGGGAGCGTTTAAACAGGTTCGGGCCGGTGACCGGCCGGGGTCAGTCCTCGTACATGGGCTGGCCGTGCGGGCACAGCGGGTAGCCCTGGTCGACCCATTTGCGGGTGGTCCGGACGGTGTAGCCGCAGCATGCGGCGGTCAGCTTGATCAGGCGGGTGCCCTGCTTGCCGGGGCCGCTGTGGACCTTGCCGCCCGGGTCGGGCGCAGCAGTCCCGCCGGGCGGGACGGGCGCCGGCACGTCGGCGGCCGCTGGGTCGAGCCGGGCGTGGGGGAACGGGCCGAGCGCCTCGGCCAGGGTGATGACCTCGGCGGCCAGCTCGATGCCGGGCGGGGTGCGGGTCATGGGACCGTCGAAGCCGAGCCGGGTGGCGGCCTCGGCGAAGGCGCCCTTGTGCCCGGAGGCGCAGTCGTCGGCGGCGTGGATCAGCTCGTGGAGCAGGCTGACCAGCATGCCGGCCGGGTCGCCTTCCTGGGGGCCGAGGAAGATGTGGTTGACCCCGTCGGCGCTGGCCCGCCGGGCCCAGCACTGGCCGAGGATGTACTTGCTTTCCGCCCGTGAGCTGTAGCCGAACCCGACCGAGACATGCAGCTGGTCCGGGATCGGCAGGCCGATCTCGTCGAACCGGGGCCGGAATGCCTCGATCGCCCGGTGCAGCCACGCCTCACGGGTAACGGCCTGGTCGTTTCCGGGCCCGCTGCCCTGGTTCAGCATTTCCGTCATGATTACTCCTGACTCGTTTAAACGCGCATGCTGATTTGGTGGCCGTTCACTTTGTGGCCATTTCCTGACTGCTGCCGGGTTCTTCGATCGGGAGGAGGCTGCAAGGGCCGTAGAGCAAAAAGTTTTCGCTCTTTGAAAAGTTTTTGCGTGCCCTTGCGGCTGGAGGACGATCGTGGAACACTTTCCGGCGCAGGGAATGGCCCCCCTCCCGTAGGCGCGGGAATGCCGGGTAAAGACGGATTGACTAGTGGATGCTCAGCGGCGCACACTGGAGCCGGAAGTGAGTGACCATGACCGACGTGACCATCCGCGAGGTATACGACCTGCGCGAGCTGTCTGACCTACCCGCACCCCGTCCCGAGCACAGCGCGCAAGACGAGAAGGCCGAGCGCGAGGCCGCGCTCACGAACGCGCTCGCGCTGATCGCCAAGTTCGACCGGGAGCACTAGACCAGGCCAGGCTCGGGCTCCGGCCCGATCTCCGCGGTTTCGGCTGCCTCCGGGGTCGCCTCGGGCTCGTTCACCTCGCGCTCAGCCTCGAGTTCCGGCCCAGGTTCCGCTTGGTGCTCGGGCTCGTCGCCCTCGGGCTCGGAGTGCTCGTCCTCCGGCGTCCACGCCGGAACGTCGTACCCCCGTCGCTGAAGTTCCGCTTGCGCTTTCCCCGCGATGTCCCGTACGCCCGCCGTCGACTCCGACCATGCCTCGTATGCGGTGTTGTCCGCTTCCCAGCCCTCTCGCCGGGCAGCCAGCTCCACAGCCGTCTGGTCGTAGATAGCCGGGTCGGCGCCCTCCACCTGGGCCTTACCCGCCATGATGTGCATGTCTGTCTCCGCCTGGGCTGTGGCGCGCAGTTCTGCTGAGACATCCCGTGGCGCGGCGGCCCTGGCTCTGGCTCCGGCGATGACCTTGGCTTCTAGCTGGCCGCGGCTCATCGCGACCAGGTCCGCCTGTTCGTCTTGGATTTCCAGGGCCCTGATGGCGTCATTTCGCATCGCTTCGAGTTCGGGGTTTCCTTTGTGTCCGTCCCACCGGATCGCCTGGTGCGGGTCGGTGATCGCGGCTGCCTCCCGGTATGCCGCCGCGATGCCAGCGCACCGGATCCAGTCCTGGGTGAGCATTGCCTGGAGTTCCGGCTTGGCCTCTCGGGGCGGGGGCTTGAGGTGGCGCAGCACCCACGGCTCGGGGTTCTCCAGCTGTCGTTCCCCGAGCGCTGCGGTCCTGGCGTCCAGCGCCTCCGCGGTGGCGGCTGCGATCTCGCCCGCGCCTTCTGGTGTTCTGGCCGCCCAGGACACCGGGGTGTCGGGGCGGATCGTCTTGCCGAGCCGGCCGTGCAACACCGCGGACACCGACCGGGCGCCGTCCAGCGGGGACAGGGTGATTTCCCGGATGACCGAGCGGACATCGTTCCCGGCGAGCACCCGTTCGCGGATGGCTTCAAGCAGCGCCGGTCGCTGGTGTTCTTTCTCGTACCGGCCGTATTCGCTTTCGGTCAGGACACCGCGCAATTCGGCGTCAATCGCGGGATTGAGCGTCCCGCGCATTGCCGCCGCCCACAGGTTGAGCACATGCCCGGTCCCCGAGGCCCATTCCTGGCTTTCCCGGATCTGTTGGGTAGCCGACAACTCGCGGGAATCCCGCTCCATTACCTGGTGGATGACTGCCTCTGCGGTCGCCTGCTCGTATGGCTCCCTCCCTTCCGGCGCGGTTTCCCCGGTCACCACGTGCGCGATATTGCTCTCGCGCCCGCGGGACATGCCCACGTAAAGGGACTGCCGGGACAGCGTGTCCGTGACCAGCACGTGCGAGTTGTCGACGGTCCGGCCCTGCGCCACATGGATATTGCCCGCGTAGTGCAATTCGGCGTCAGAGGCGAGGTAGGAGCGGGGCACCAGGAACCGGGCCGACCAGCCCCCGCCCGGCAGCCTGCGGACCACCTCCGCGTCCTGGCCCTGCCAGCCCTCGATCCGCAGCACGTCCCGGTTGGTCAGCCGCTGCCCGCCGGCGTCGATCTGCGTGTTGAGCCGGGCCCGGATCAGGTCTCCGGTGCCGGCCCGGTTCCCGTCCGTCAGCGGTGCACGGGGCTGCACCACGGTCCCCATCTTGACGAGCTGGGCCTGCACCCGCCGTGCAAGCTCGGCGGCTTCCTCGTTCGACCCGGCGAGCAGGATCGTGTCCCGCCCGTACAGGTGATCGGCCAGCCATGCACCCGCGGCACGGTCGAACGCCGCCTCCCGGTGGCCGCCCCTGACCCGGCCGCGCCGGTCATAGGCCGCGACAACGGAGAAATCACCTTCCCGTAGCCGGGCCGAGGCCTCCCGCTCCCACTGCTGGTCAAACCGCATGACCTCGGACAGCTCCGCCACGCCCAGCTCGCCGATCAGGGCGTCGAACATGCCGCCCGCCTCGACCGGGCCGAGCTGGAAGGCGTCCCCGGTTGGGACGACCAGCGCCCCGGCGCGGTCCGCGTAATCCATGATCAGGCCCAGGTCCGCTGTCGAGATCATGCTCGACTCGTCCAGCACCAGCACGTCCCCGGCGCCGATCCGGACCGGGTAGCGGAGCAGGTCCGAGCCTTTAGTCTTGCCGAGGAACGCCGCGGAGTTGTACACCTCGGCCAGGCCCTCGGCGGTCATCTGCCGGGCCGCGTTCTCCGCCGTCGTGATCCCGATGACCCGGCGCCCGGTCAGCCTGGTCCAGGCCTGCGCGTACGCGGCCACCGTGTGCGTCTTCCCGGCGCCCGCCGGAGCAGTCAGGATGGACACCATGGTCGCGGAAGTCAGCAGCCGGACCGCGGCGTCCTCCTGCTCCTCGCTGAGCCCATACCCGGTCAGGGCCCGGCGCGCCATGCCCTCGCTTACCCGCTGCGGTACCTGCTTGCTCGCCTGGCGGAGGATGCGCTCCTCCAGGTCGACCTGCCCCGTGGTGGTGTACCGCGCCTCGTTCGGCGGGCGGTAGATGCTCGTCCCGTCCTTCCGCGTGCCCAGCGCCGTCACGTCGGTCACCTCCGGCGCGGTCACCAGCAGCACCCCGGTCCCCGAACCCGGCGTCACCGCGAGATCGGCCACCTGCCGGACCAGCTCCGGGGAAGCGCCCGGCGGCAGCGCCCGGCCCACCTCGAACCGCAGCTCAGACAGAGACCACACCGCGTGATGCCGCTGCACCTCCGCCACCGCGGCCCGCGCCGCCATCGCCTTCATGTTCTCGTCAATCGTGACCACCGGGCGTGAGCCGAACGCCGCGACATCGGTGTGCACCCGGGATAGCGCGGTGATCTCCCGCGCCGCGGTCTGCGCCTCCCACGCCGCCAGGCGTTCGGCCTCGCCGGCGTCTCCGCCGCGGCCGTGGATCTTGCGGGCCGCCGACTTCGGCCGCCGCGTCATCGCCGCCGCCTGCTGGCCCATCAGCCACAGCGTCCGCGCCGACGGCTTGTGCCCGTACTTGCGGCGGTACGCCGCCGCCATCTTGGCGACCTCGGGGCCCAGCGCCGCCTTCCGCGACGAGAACAGGCCCATGACCTGCTCAGAGACCCCGCCGATCTCGCAGCCGTTCCCGTCGGCCCGCGGCACCATCGCATACCCGCGGGCGATCAGCCGGGCCTCCATCTCCCGGTCGACCTGCGCCGCGATCGACAGCCGCTGGTTGTACAGGGCCCGGGTGTCCAGCCGCCGGTACTTGCCGTCGGCCCTGTCCGCGCGCTGCACCAGGTTCGCGATCGCGATGTGCACGTGCAGCTGCGGATCCCCGTCCCGGCTGATGTGATGGGTGAACATCCCCGCGATCAGGCCCGCCCCGTCCCGCCACTCCCCCGTGGTAGCCGAGTGGTGCCCGGTCCGGGTGAAGCACGCCTCGGCCTCGGCCCGTTCCAGCGCGAATCGCGCCGCGGCTTTCAGGTCCGCCTCGATCCCGTCCGCCTCCGCGTTCAGCTTCCCCGCGGCCACCAGGTCACCCCGGTTGTACGCCTCCTGCGCCGCGATCTTGAGTGAGGCATGCAGTACTGAGATGCTCTTGGCCGCCGACACCGTCAGGTCGTAATACGGCACCGTGACCCGCGCGCTGGCCCGGGCCCTGACGACCGCCTCGGAGACCTCGGTCTCCGACGCGAATGGGTGCGCCGCACGGAACGCGGCCTCCTCCTGGTCGTCGTTCTTGGCCTTGCCCCGCGGCTTTGCCAGCAGCTCCCCCGATGGGCCGACATGCTCCATGTAGAGCTGGTCCATGATCTTCGCGTCCACCTTCCCCGAGAACCCGAGTGCGGCAGCGCCCTTGCCTGCCCACCGGCCCGGCGGTTCCCCCGACGCGGTGTAGTAGCGCATCGCCCCGGCGTTGCCGCCGTGCGCGTTCCCCGCCGTCAGGTAGCGCACATCATGACCCGCGTGAAGCGTCACGTTCGTCGTCACGACGGGTCGCCGTCCCAGCACTTACCGGCGTCATCGTCGGCTGATGCCTGTCTAGGATGACCTTCGAAAAATGCGCGGCCTTCACCCGTGACCTCGGCACCTCGTGCTCGGGGCCTCGCCCCCACTACCCGCCCTGGGCTTGTCCTCTGTGGGCTCCGGCGCTGGTCAGCGCCATCTTGATCAGTGCCCTCCGGAGCCGGGAGCGCAGGTTCGAATCCTGCTGGGGGCGCAACTCACTGATCAGCCAATACAGCATCTGATCATGTAAGGCCCTGCCGTTCAATCGGAACCTGCTCCGCCAGGAACCGGCGTCGTATGCCACCGTAGGCTGGTTCCTGCACCCAGGTGCACCCGGCTAGTCACGGTGACCGTGCCACGTCTCCGATCAGGAAGGTGGAGATGACACCGAGCTTGCAGGAGCGGCGGAGTCGTCACACAGATCGTCTAGCAGGCCGACGGTCGTTACGAACTCGTCGGTGTACAGGTAAACGTCATACCGGTCAGCGCTGACGATGCGGGCAATAGGGACGTAGTTGCGGGGACACTTGCCGAGACGTTCAAGATGTAGCCAGAACCAATGAGAACCGTGAAGATCTCAGCAGCAGGTCAGGCCGCACATTACCTATGTTTGGCATGGTCAGGAAGGCCCCTGCACCAGACCCGGCCTACAGGCCGACTCGTTATCGGTTAAAGTCCTAGTGCATTGCCACTTACTTTATTTCTAGCGTAATCCTACGTAAATAGGCGACTTACAGCTGTCTGAACAGTATCTATCGCATTCGCAAGAGCCGTCACGCCAGCAACAGCAGTTGCGATCTTCTGAATAAGACTCTCGATACGGGCTCGATTCAGTTTTCTCTTTTGCAGGGCAACTTCTACCGACTCGGCATACTCCTGTATCTCATGCGGGCTGTTTATTTCATCTGCGTGAACAGACAACAGTTCAATAAGCTGTCGGACCTGGCCTAGGGCTTCGGCTTGCTCGGCATCGGAATACGTGTGATCTCCAGCCTTAGCGCGATTGCCTATGGCAACGTTCTTTGCCTTAACCTTCCCCACGTCATAACTTTGATTCACCTTTAACTCTCACCATCCTTCAGCGGGGTCCAGATTTCTTTTTGTTGCCACTCGCGGTTGGCTTGTTACCGACAGCAACGTTTTGTGCGCTTATCTTATCAACATTATACTTGTTAACCTTGTTAATAATGACTTGCTCCTGGGATGCGAATTGCTTCATATCAACTTTGTGCACTTTAAGGAATCTTCCCAGCGCTCTCAGTAGTGTGTGCTGAGCAAGCACAATGAATGTCAGCCCATCCCCAGCCACGAAGTCATGCGGCCGCCTATAGCTAATAGGAGCTTCTCTGATGCTCCGTGGAGACCCGTAATTGAATACATAACCGCAGCGTATGCGGTAAGTTTGCTCCGACGTACGGAGTATCTCAATGAACGGAAGGGCCGCATAACGCGCAAGCGTCACGGGGGCCAAGGCTAGCGCAGGCACAAACCAGAGCACGCCTGTAGCCATGGCTTTAGGGATTTGCGCGACGAACGGCAGCTCATACAGCCGATCAACCAGCAGCAAATTACTATGCAATGGCGGCAATACGTGGAACATCCACTCCACCTGGAGAGACCCGTGTGACTGTACAGCCCGAGTAAAAAGCGAAACGACAAGCTGACCCTTCCATCCGCCAATCTCTGCACAAACGTAAGTTCGTGCTGCCGAAGCCGGATTGCAACCGTCGCGCAATAGGTCGGCTGAAGCATCACTTGCAGGCGGCCCGAGCTTATGAGGAAGAAGCCGCGAGTCAGAAGTGACATGCTCACCATTAACGTACAGGCGCTGGCCCACCCGAATATCGGGAAAATCCATGCTCTTAAGAGCCACTTCGAGAGCCTCATGCAGCTGCGGGACAGAAAAGGGAATCGCCGGTTGCCTCTTTCCGTTCTTCCCCTTCCTTCCCAGCGCTACATTTACCACGATATGATCATAGAGATATTCCTCGCCGCTGCCCACGAAAGGTGATCGGCCGCGGAAGGCAACAAGATTGCCATTCTGCTGCTGCCGTACCACTGCTAGCCGCTTTTCAATGTGCGGACTTCGCGAAGACGGAGCATCCTGAGCGAAGAAGCGCCCGCGGAGCATTCGGCGAGCAATGATCCTTACATCACGAACCCACCGCTCGTACGCGACAATGAAGATCGCAAGCACCGCCATTACCGCGATTGGGATCCATGTCCAGACGCCAACTGCGACAGCCACTCCTACTACTAGTAGACACGTCAGTACAACATCACGCTGAGCCCGTCGATGCAGTGCAGCGAGAGCCCATCGGGTCACGACGACTACATCTGCGCCTGCAGACGGAGCGACAGTACGGAACGGCTCCCCGACAATCTGGCTGACAACAGAACGTGCATACTTCAGATCTAGCTGCGTGGCAGCAGCCAGGTAACGGGTTGTCTCCCAGTCTGTCTCATCGAGCGAGTCACCATGATCATCGGGCAGATTGCCGGGCTCACCCGCGGACTCGCCGATCCCATCAGGCGACTCACTGCCCTCTTTGGAAATACCGCTGGCATCAGCCGGTTCCTCCCGCAGGTCGTGGGACTTGCCAGGCGTGGAACGAGTCCAGCCAACCGGTGAGGAGTGGCCGTTGACCAATCGCATGCCAGACACGCCGGGATCAGACTCAGAACGTCGTTCCTCCATCTCAACCCCCTACCAGGCCCCTGGCCGCCCCCTAGCAGCCACCACCACCCCTACCTATGCGATAGCACATTGTTCGGAAGCTCACAAGACAGACATGTCTAACTGACGCCACGAGCTGAGCAGAGCCCAAAACCCTGTCTGGTTCTGTGCTGCACATGCGAAGTGGGGCTCATGTTACTGAACCTGCGGTCAGCGACTTCCGGCCATTCCCGCCCAGCCAGAAGCCTAAGCGCTCTCTGCGCCCCACTCGCACCCCAAGACCAAGTGTTCTCGGCCATTGGTCCAAGGCACGAGCGTGATGATCAGTGCTCTCCGGAGCACTGACCGCAGGTTCGAATCCCGCTGGGGGCGCCCATCCTGAACCGACCAGATATGGTCTGAGCTGCGTAAACGATCCGAGCCCTGGTCAACGGCTACGCAGCTGCGTGCGCCTGGGCGCCTTGTCAGCCTGACGCTAATTCAGGGCACGTCCCGTTGGTGCTCGACGCAGGCCAGGGTACCGACCAGTGATGTCACTGGTTCGACGCGTCCGCCCGAGCCGCGACCGTGGGGTAATACCAGCTATTGCGCTGGCGCGGGACCAGGGGGTCGCTGGCCTGGAACGCAGGGCCTGGAGCCGGCCGGTCCGGCCATCCGTCGCCGCCAGCCAGTCCCGGGAGGTGG
>Ga0207646_10007342_pt1 | contig 11225 bp, 10 predicted proteins | sample KBSK5502metaG_FD_184343 | JGI IMG/M metagenome (GOLD analysis project Ga0207646, IMG submission 184343) | Corn, switchgrass and miscanthus rhizosphere microbial communities from Kellogg Biological Station, Michigan, USA - KBS K5-50-2 metaG... | ecosystem: Host-associated > Plants > Roots >...
GGGAGCGAGGTTTACCGTAATGCGTTTGTAGGGGAAGAGACAGCCGCTGTTCTTGATTGCCGCCCGTACGCGGTCTTTGGCTTCGTTTACGGCAGCAACGGGGGTTCCGAGCCTTCCTTCCACGCTTCCAGTCTCCCTCCTCGCAGGAGGAAGGCCGGCTCTTGTGTCGGTTCGCTCGAACTTTGAGGCAGACGCGCTCTGGCACGAGCAAGGCCCATGCTTTGGGGCATGACCTGCCCCGCTTTCGCGCGTTGGAGGACTCGCTCGTGTGCTGCCCGCAGGCGCGCCTCCGCACCTTCCCAGTACTCGGCGTACTGGGCACACGAGGGCAGGATGTCTGGCGGTTCGAGATAGGCTGCCAGAAAGGCCGAGTAGAGGTCGCGTTGTACCGGCCCGATACCGCACTCGCATGCGTGCCAGCGCTGCCAGAGCGCCTTCTTGACACACTTGCCGCAGCCGTGGCAGTATTGGGAGAGCCTGGTTGTTCGCGTGGGGACTTCGATCAGGGTGCCGCCCGTGCTCGCAACGGTGCGTCTCAGATGCGCTATCAACATCCCTGGTGCTCGTAGGCCCACACTTTTGCCAAAGCGTCTCTGCCAGCCTGTGTAGGAAATCTTTTCCAGCATGATCGTGTTGCCTAGTTTGACGATCTCATGCGCCAACCGGCCTTGCAGGCTCTTGCGATGGGCGGCCAGCCGGCGTTCCTTGGCGGCTTTGCGCCGCCGGGTCTGCTCGTAGCCCTTGCTCGCCTGCCAGTGCAGTCTGTGCGTGCCGCGCGTCTTGGGACGACCCCGCTCATCGTAGTTCTGCGGATTGGCGGCACGTCGTTGGCGCTCCATTTTGCGATGCAAACGCCGCAGCGCTTTGGCGTCGGGCTGCAGCTCCTCGCAGAGCAACTCAAGCCGGGCGTCTGCTTGACGGGGCACGATGGCGATGGTCGAGGGGCCCAGGTCTATCCCGATGGTGTCGGTCCCGACGCTGTGCGTGGGTTTGTGATGGGGAATGCCTTCCAACGCCAGTTGCACGAAATAGCGATAGCCCTGGCTATCAGCGCCCGCCGCTTTGGGACTGGACGCCTTGCGTCGCAGGAGGCGAGCGTACTTGATGCGCTGGGCTAAGCCATGGGTGATGACGGGATCGTGCCAGTCGATGAGCGCGGGCAACCGGTCGTCGTGCCACAGCAGAGCGCCCTGGTTGCCTTCTTCGGCTGGCTGCAGCACGAAGCGCAAGCCGGTATCGTTGCGCTTGTTCTCGATGCTGTCCAGGCCCCGTCCCCGGCTCTTGAAGCGCACGCGTCTGGCCTGCCCGACACAGACACGATTGAGCGCCTGGTAGGCGCGCGTCGCCAGGGTTTGAGCCAGGACCGCATCCAGGTGGTCGGCCAACCACGCGCAGCGCGCTTCTTTGGCAAAGGCATGCAGGGCATACTGGGAGAAGCCGTACTGCTCCCGCAGGGCAGTGAAGGCGGCCTGCCGAGCCTGTTTTTGTGTGCGGGGGAGCGCCCGGGCGGCTTGCCAGCGAGGATCGGCGCGCATACGTTGTAACCGGGAGAGTCCTTCGGAGAGCAGCGCATTGTAGAACTGGCGCGCGGCTTCCAGGTGGGCCCGGATGCGTTTAGCCTGTCCCTCGTGGATGACGAGGGGCAGCTCGAGCAGAAAGGTTGGCGTCTTGCGCTTGGTAGCCATGCGTTTCCATCCTTGGCATGATGCTAGAATGTATGTTCTAATTGTAGCAGCTGGCAGGGCCGGTGTCAAGTGGCTCGCCAAGCAGGATTTTTGCCGCGTTTTACTTACCCTTCGCCCGCTTCCCATGCAAGCAACGGCGGTTCATCCCGGCATGAATGACCGGGGCTTCCCCGCTCGGCTTTCTGTAAGCGTGGCTCCCGGCAGGGGCTTCGCCGCCTGCGCCCCCTTTCTTGTCTCCAGGAGGGATAGCGAGCTACTTCACTTTTACACGTATGAGGCTAGGGACCAGGGCTACGATTGCTAGCGCGGCGAAGATACAGGCCAGGCCGCCGCTCACGACTGAGAACTCGGGCGTAAACAATCCAGCGACCAGGCCGGACTCGAACTGACCGAGCATAGGGCCACCCATTACAAACATGGCATTGACTGCACTGATACGCCCGCGAAATTCGTCAGGTGTTGTCAATTGTATTACCAGGTTGCGCAGGATCATACTGACCATATCTGCAGCGCCTGATCCTGCGAGGAATAAGACGCCAAGCCATAATGGGCCGGGGGAGAGGCCAAATGCAGTGATGCAGAGTCCCCAGACAATAATTGCCAGCACTACTCCCAACCCCTGGCGTGGAATGCGACCGATCAGGCCCGTGAACGGCGCAAGTGAAACGGCGCCAATAGAGGTTGCGGCCAATAGTATTCCTAATCCCTGGGGGCCAACATGCAAAATATCGCTGGCATAAACGGGCAGCAGTGCTTTGGGTGAGCCAAAGAATGTGGCGAAAAAGTCAAGCGAGAGGACGGCCAGTATCACAGGGTGAGCGCGCAGGAACTTCATACCATCTACAAGCGCGCCTATCCCTGCCTGCGCGCGCTTTTCGGCAGGGATGCGCGGAACGACCATCAGCAGCAACGAGCCGATGACGACGAAATAGGAGATGACATCGAACCAGTAGGTATTAGCAACACCTATCCAGGCGATGGCGAAACCACCCGCGGTCGGGCCGATGATCAAAGTCAACTGCATCATGACCGTGTTCAGGGACAGGGCATCGATCATCTCTTCACGACGTACCAGGCTGGGAACGATCGCCTGCCGGGTTGGAAATTCGAAGGCAGAAACACTGCCGGCTATGAGCACGACGATATAAATGATGACGATATTAATGACGTGGAAGACGGTACAGAGCGCAAGCACTGCCGACGTCGAGGCAAGTAATAGTTCAATAATAAATAGCAATTTACGCCTGTCAAACGCATCGGCGAGTATGCCACCCACTAATGAAAAGATCAGTCGTGGTATCGCCTGAACCAATCCGATCAGGCCTAAGGCGACGGCTGAATGAGTGAGCAGATAGACCTGCCAGGAAACGGCTACTACTTGCATCTGTGTTCCAGCCGACGAGATCAATTGGCCCCAGAAGAGCAACGCATAATTACGATTGCGCAGCACGCGCCAGGGACCCAGTGAGCGTTTAGCGGGGATAGCTACAACAGTAGAAGTGGAAGTTACTGATTGAGCAGGCTGGTTGGGAACTATTTCTTTATGCGGTTCGGCTTTCATCCTTCAATTAGCTCTAATCTACGGTATAACACGGCAGTACATCAGAAAGTATACCATGCGGAGATGCTTTTTGCCGCATTGGCCTGAGCGAGGCGAGGAGAGAATGGGTGGATGTGTGGTATATATGGGGCCTTTAAGGCTATAGATTGGCTGGAAGTACAATCACCTCTTGGCCAGGTTTGAGCGAAGTCTTTAGCCCATCGATACCTGAGATCATATCATTGTTGACAAAAATTTTGACATGTTCTCGTACATGACCCTGCTCGTTACACAGGTGCTCCCAGACTAAAGGGTGTTGGCGCTCCAACACTTCCAAAAGTTGCTCGATTGTATCCGCCTTCAGCAGAAGCTGGCTCTTGCCTCCACTGTAGGCGCTTAACGTCGAAGGTAGGCGTAGCATCACTGCTGCTTTTTCATTGTCCATGTATTTGCAATTCCAGTCGCCGCACTTCATCAGAAAAGGTCTTCTGCTTTACCCGTTGTGGAGTATACTCCTAAGAATTGCTGCTTGCAAGTAGAAGAATCGCTTCTACCGCTTCTACTACTGATTCTACGACTGTAGCACCTGCTTGCAGCATTTCACGCACCAACCTGACACCCTCACCGTTGGTATAGTCGCGTTTGGCTATGCCTGTTTGCTGCAATGCTTCGTCAACAGTGACTACTTGTGTTTCTGGTTTACTATCAAGAACGGTGGGAGCAAGTATAAGTACTTTTATCCCACGATGCGTCGCCAGCAATGCTTCTTGCAACAAGGAAAGGTTACCTGGTCCAATGGGCATCGGGCAAAATAGCAGGAGTTTCATGCGCAGCAGGCTGGTGCGCACTTGCTCCAATGTTGCGGGAGAGATCGGCGCGTAAGGTTGCTCTGTGATTACTGCGCTGGCAAGGCGCAGCGCCAGGGTATGGTCACTATCACCGATGTTGAGCGCGCCAGCAATGAAAGGTATATTAACATCCGCTAAGGCCCGCATCAATAATTCGCCGGAGCCTCCACCGGCCATAACAAGCACTTGTGGCTGCCCTTCTCTCTCGCGCTCATCATCTATACTATCGCTATCCGGGGGCAAGACGCTGAGATGCTGCGCTCCCCGCAGGATGCCTACCTGCACGTCAACGCCATATACGCGTTTGAGCAGGTGGGGTTCTAAGACCTCGGCAGGGCCAGCATCTGCCACTACTCCACGCTGGAAGAGCAGGAGGCGGGGAAAATAGCGCGCCGCCAGGTTCAGGTCGTGCATGGCAGCGATTACCGTCACGCCGCGTTCACGGTTAAGTCGCTGCACTAGCTCAAGTATATCAATTTGATATTTGATGTCGAGATGAGAGGTTGGTTCATCCAGCAGCAGCAGTTTAGGCTGCTGGGCCAGGGCCATTGCCACAATTACTCGTTGTCGTTCCCCGCCACTCAATTCATTGAAGATACGATTGGCAAGGGGAGTGACATCGGCGGCCTGCATGGCATCCTGCACGACTATCGCCTCTTGCCCGCTGTTTGAGCCTAACAGATTCACAAAAGGGGTGCGTCCCAGGTTTACCAACTGCTCTACGGAATAGGCAAAGGGAACGTGCAACTCCTGGGGAACTACGGCTATGCGCTGAGCAACGCCGCGTCGCCCCCAATCTTGCAGCTCGCGCCCATCCAATAGTATTCTTCCCTGCTGCGGTCGTAAGACACCGCTTACCAGGCGCAGCAGGGTTGTTTTGCCGGAACCGTTTGGGCCTAACAATCCAACCATTTCGCCCTTGCGCACCTGCACGTGCACATCATATAAAAGCGGCTGTCGCTCATAACCGAAGGTGACACCATCTACATCTAATAGGACTTCGGGTACATTGCTTCCCTCGTCTACCATCGATAAGCTCGCTTACTGCTCCTAAGCAAGTATAGGAAAAATGGTGCACCCACGAGCGCGGTGAAAACACCTACAGGCAGTACGGCTGGAGCAATCACGACACGCCCCAACAGGTCCGCTACTGTTAGAAAAATCGCACCTCCTAGCGCTGAGGCCGGAAGAAGTAAGCGGTGGCGCGGTCCCAACAAGAGGCGCATTGCGTGGGGAGTCACCAGGCCTACAAAACCGATCAGCCCGCTTATGGAAACAGCAGCCGCTGTGATAAGTGATCCAACCACGATGATGAGCAATTTGTAGCGTTCGACATGCAATCCCAGGTGTGCCGCGCCCTCTTCGCCCAATCCAAAGGCATCGAGGACACGCGCGAGCGTCAAGGAGAAGACTATACCGATAAGTATGATAGCTCCAACCACGATTATGGGCGACCAGCTTGTAACAGCCACACCACCAGTGAGCCAGTTGAAGAGAGCCACTATGCTGAACTGTGCATGCGGACTAAGCGTCAAAATGAGCGTCTGGAACGCTACTAAGACTGCGTTGACGACGACACCGGCCAGCAGCAAGGTTACGACAGGGGTTTGACCTCCTACCCGAGCGATTGCATAGACCAGCAACACGGTGAGCACGGCACCCACAAACGCCAGGAGAGGGGTCAACAGGAAGAATGAACCATAGAGGGTGTCGAGCGGCAGCACAAAGGCTATAGCCGCTCCCAACGCCGCACCCGAGGAGGTACCGATGAGAAAGGGGTCCGCTAAGGGATTGCGCAACATACCCTGGAAGAGCACGCCCGCAACAGCCAGTGCAGAACCCACGAGAGCTGCCCCGATGACGCCGGGCATACGCACCTGCCACACGATCACTTCAGCGCTGGGGTCCCACTGCCGTGTAAAATGGAAAAGGCCTGTACCGTTGAGTAGAATCTGCACAATGGTGCCAATTGGAATAGACGTCGAGCCAAAGCTCACCGCTATAAGAATGACGACGAGCAGCACGCAGCCCAATGCCAGCAAGAGGAGTGGCGCAGGCAACGCCCGCATGCCTCCTGAGGAGATGACACGGGAGCGCATTTTACTTACCTCCGAGACACGTTAACGCCCGTTGCCACCCCGCGTGGGATAGAAGTCAACCAAAAGGCATAAGTGAAATAAATGATTCTATGTCGCAGTATAATTCCTGGTAACAGGCGCTGTCAATTCAAATCTTTGAAGCTGAACTTTCGGACAGTTGACAAGAAGAGCGTGGAGGATGATACTACAAAAATAAAGCGTATCCAGAATAACGCAATGCGCATTTTCTAATTATCTAAAGGACTGCCAGGTAGATGACCATTGAAAAAGATTTTTTCCGGCAAGTGATGGGGCAATTCACCACTGGTGTCAGTGTAGTAACTACTCGTAGCGATGAGGGGTTGGCAGGTCTGACAGTCAACTCGTTTACCTCGGTTTCACTTGACCCACCCTTAGTGTTGTGTTGTATCGATTTACGTAGTAATGTACTGCCGTTTTTTCGTGCGAGCGGAACGTTCGCCGTGAATATTTTGACCAGCGAACAGGAAGCGCTATCACGTTGTTTCGCGACAAGCTCACAGGAGCGATACGAAAATTTCTGTCATGCAAATTACCATATTGCCGCGACAGGATCTCCCATTCTGGATGGAGCGCTGGCGTTCATTGATGCACGTATAGTTGCCGAATATCCCGGTGGAGATCACGTGATCTTCCTGGGGCAGGTTGTCGCGATGGGTACGGATGGCCGGGCGACCTTCGCTAATGAGATAGATAAGGAGCACAGCACTCTAACCGAATGGAGCAATGACGAACCAGGTGAGGCTTATCTCCTGCATGGCAGAGGTCTGAAATTACCTCTGGTCTACTATCGTGCGCAATACCGTCATCTCACCCAGGATTATCAAAGACCTAGCTTAGCGGCATATTATGACGAAGATTTCGAATGAAGAAGAAAAAGAGGTCAGTCGAGCAGAAGCGCTCCGGGTACTGCATCAACGCATACTCAACTGTCGCCTGTGTGAAGAACATGGCTATATTCCTGTAGCCCGCCCGCTAGTGCATGGCCGCGCATGCGATCGCGTGATGGTGATTGGGCAGGCCCCTGGTCACCGCTCGGTTGCAAAGGGGCGGTCATTCAGCGGCCCAGGTGGCAGTATCTTGCAGAAATGGCTTGAGCAAGCAGGATTCCCACGCGGATATCTTCACGAACACACCTACCTCAGTTCACTCACGCGCTGCGACCCCGGGCGCAATCCAAGAGGTGACGGGGACCGGCGTCCATCTCCACAAGAAGTAGCCCTGTGCAGGCCTTTTCTCGAGGCTGAGTTAGAACTTTTACAGCCAAAGGTTGTTTTACTGGTAGGCGCTATGGCAATCGAAGCTTATTTTGGCAAGGCGAAACTAGAGGATGTGATCGGGACCTTCCAGGAACGCGAAGGGATGATGTTTTTGCCGCTGCCTCACCCATCCGGGGTGAGCAGGTGGTTGAACGATGCAGAGCATCTAAAATTACTGCAACGGGCATTAGACATACTAGCCGGATGGCGCGTGACTTATGGATTATAGTTTGAAACCTGTAACACTAATCTCAGCATTTGTTAGTTTAATGAAGTTGATTCTTCGGACCCAGCGGGATAATGGGCTTCTTGCGCTTTTTGGTGCATGTGATACTCATGCACGCCCTTTTTAAGGGTACCTAGCGCTAAGGTTGCGCATGTTGGGCGCGTCATTACAAGCTCGCGACCAAGATTTTCGATGAGATCCTCAAAGCTCATCTGCTCAACTTCTTCAGCCGTCAGGCCCCTGGTGATTTCCGTCACGTAGGACGCGGCAGCACTGCTGATCGTGCAGCCTTCACCCTCCCAGTTGACCGCCTCTAACTTGCCGTCCTTATCAAAGCGCGCATGCATGGTGATAAGATCCGCGCATCCTGGGTTGCCCCCCGTGAGACTCACATGCGCATGATCCAGTGGACCATTATTGCGCGGGTTTTCGTAATGATCCATTAAAAAATCTATTGCTTCTTGACGATCCATAGTGTTCGCATTTTCCTCCGGGAAAAAGATAGCGGGCGACTACGAACTGCACATCCAAGCGATGTAGAGCCTGCCGCCCTTCAATTGTGCCGCATCACCCGGCCGGGTGTCAAGCTCGTTCCTTAAGGTTTCTCAATGGGCGCTCGTACCAGGTTACCCCACTCGGTCCAGGACCCGTCATAGTTCCGTACACGGGGGTAGCCGAGCAGGTAGGTTAGCGCAAACCAGGTATGGGCGGAACGCTCGCCAATACGACAATAGGTGATGACATCTTTGTCAGGTGTGATATCCTTGCCATTGTAAATCTGGCGCAGCTCCTCAGCCGATTTGAACGTGCCATTAGCATTCGCTGCCGTCGCCCAGGGAATGCTCTTGGCGGTAGGGATGTGCCCGCCACGCTGCGCACCCTCCTGGGGGTAATTGACCATATGAATCAATTCACCGGTATACTCCTGTGGAGAACGCACGTCGATCAGGCGACGATTGGGGTCCTGCAGCCCACTCTGAACATCATCACGGTAGGCACGAATGGACTCGTCCCTTGGATGTGCATGATAGGTGGTGGGTGCAAATTGCGGGATATCCTTGGTTAATGGCCGGCCCTCGGCTTCCCACTTCTGCCGTCCACCGTTCATGATCTTTAAATTTTTGTGACCAAACATGGTGAACAGCCAGAATGAATAGGCGGCGTACCAGTTGTTCTTGTCGCCATACAGGACGATGGTTGTGTCGTTGCTGATGCCCCAACGGCTCATGAGCTTCTCGAAGCCCTGTTGATCGACAAAGTCACGGGAAACTGGATCTTGCACATCGACATGCCAGTCGAGCTTGACGGCGCCAGGCAGATGACCTACCTCGTAGAGCAACACATCTTCATCGGCCTCGATCAGGCGGATGGAGGGATCATTGAGGTGCTCAGCAACCCAACTTGTCTCAACCAATACTTCTGGATGAACATAACCGGTCGTAGCGCTCGAGCCCGAGGTCGCTGTTTCTGTCCCAGACATACGTAATATCCTCTCTAAATAAGTACTAGCTTTCTTTCACAAACCCACTTCTAGTTGTTGGGTCTGTGATCACATTGCCACAAGCCATGCCTTTTGCACGGCTTTTATTGATAACAAAGTGGATCCACTTTATATTCTACTTCCCAACTCGGAATTAAGCAAGTGATACAGAGATCAGCATTACATTTAGCCGTGGGGGCCTCACGAAGAGAGCCTGGCGGCTACGCCAGGCTCTTCGTGAGGGTCTTCAGGAACTCAGCATTATGCTTTGTTTTAGACATCTGCTGGAGAAACGCTTCCATTGCCTCCAGGCCGCGCTGCTCGCTAAGGGTTGAGAACATGCGGCGCATGGTGATAATAGCCCGGTATGTCTGCTCATCGTAGAGCAGTTCTTCACGGCGCGTGCCGGAGAGGGCAATATCGATAGCAGGGAAGACGCGGCGTTCGGCCAGTTTGCGGTTGAGCACCAGTTCCATATTGCCGGTTCCCTTAAACTCTTCGTAGATCACGTCGTCCATGCGGCTGCCGGTATCCACGAGTACGGTGGCGATGATGGTCAAGCTCCCACCCTCATCGAGTTTTCGAGCGGCACCAAAGAAGCGCTTGGGCTGTACCAGGGCGCTGGGGTCAAGACCACCAGAGAGGCTGCGTCCGCTGGGTTCCACATCCAGGTTATAGGCGCGGCTCAAACGTGTCAGGCTATCCAGCAGAATCACCACGTCTTGTCCTCCCTCCACCAGGCGTTTGGCTCGCTCCAGCACCATCTCGGAGAGACGAGTGTGAGCATGAGTTGGCTCATCAAAGGTGGAACTGAGGACCTCCGCGTGGACGGAGCGCTTCAGGTCGGTGACTTCTTCTGGACGCTCACCGATCAGGGCGATCAGCAAATGGACTTCAGGATGATTCTGGGTGATGGCGTTGGCGATAGATTTGAGCAGCACTGTTTTACCGGCCTTCGGTGGGGCAACAATCAAGCCGCGCTGGCCACGTCCGATTGGAGCAACCAGGTTGATGAGGCGACCGGAGAGATTGGCAGAAGTGGTCTCCAGGTCGAAGCGCTCGCGAGGGAAAACAGGGGTTAAGGTCTCAAAGTGAGGGCGACGCTGTGCGACTTCAGGGTCAAGTCCATTCACAGACTCGACACGCAGTAAACCCGCGTACTGTTCATGGCCCTTGGGCGGGCGAATCTGACCCGCTACCACGTCACCTTGCCGCAAGCCGAAGCGGCGGATTTGCGAGGCAGAGACGTAGACATCCAGGGGACCTGGTAGGTAACGCTCTCTCCTGAGAAAGCCAAACCCACCCTCAACTGCATCGAGAACGCCTTCTCCAAGGAAGGTGTCCTGCTGTTCAGGAGTTGCCGGGAGAACTTGAGCGCTGTCGTTAAGTTCAGGAATGGTTTGCATTTCTAATTCAGGGCTAGTCATTGTCATAGTATCAAGGGCGGATTGCGATCCAGGTAGAAGGAACCGCCCATATCCTTTCTGCGATGAAACTTTCCATGACACTGTGGTAATTCTCAAAGTATGGAAGAGATTAAATGTCGTCTGGAGATAAGCAAGATAAACATCGAGTATGGACCTTGCAAAGAGGTCCAATCTATTTCACATATGAAAACACGTAAGGGGCTTATTGTATTCCCACCAGAAAAATCTGCGACCTGTCCCCTACTCTACTAGCCGGATTTGAGCGAGTTGGCTAAGACGTTCGGCCAATCCCGTATTGCGCAAGGACACACGATTATTCCTGACGGCTACCTCTAATGCGCGCGGCTGGCCGATAACCACGCAGAGACGCTTAGCGCGGGTTATAGCGGTATAGAGCAGATTGCGTTGGAGCAGCATGTAATGCTGGCTGACGAGTGTCAGTACAATGGCGGGATATTCACTCCCCTGGCTCTTATGCACGGTAACGGCATAGGCCAGCACCAGTTCATCCAGTTCGTTGAAATCGTAGCTGACCAGGAGCGGCCCAGCTTCTTCCAAAAATTCAACTTTGATGGTGGAGTTTTCTTTGTCGATAGCGCGAATCCAACCTACGTCGCCATTAAATACGCCTTTATCGTAGTTG
>Ga0207646_10007343_pt1 | contig 11224 bp, 9 predicted proteins | sample KBSK5502metaG_FD_184343 | JGI IMG/M metagenome (GOLD analysis project Ga0207646, IMG submission 184343) | Corn, switchgrass and miscanthus rhizosphere microbial communities from Kellogg Biological Station, Michigan, USA - KBS K5-50-2 metaG... | ecosystem: Host-associated > Plants > Roots >...
AGCTCACGATTGCCAGCGCCACGATGGCAACGTCCATCGCCCTCAACGTCACCCTGAGCCGCGACGACGGCGAAGGGTCTCTCTCCTCATTGCCGTAAAGCACGAATGCGACGGCGGTGAGAAAAAGAACGAACAATCCCGGAAAGAGATGTCGCTCGGGCGCGGTCTTCTCAGCCGGGATCAGATCGCCGTAGGTCTTGCTGGCCCAGGGGGGCGTGAGCCAATCGGTCCAGGTCGCCGATCCCCAGAAGACCTCATCCTGCTGTCGTTTCATTTTGTACAGCTCGGAAACGACTTTGTATGGCCACAGGACGGGGATCATCAGCGCGACAGCCAGGCCGGCGGCCACGGCCAGACGAAGCCAGAAGCGCCACCCCTCACCCTGGCCCTCTCCCCGCAAGCGGGGAGAGGGAACTCGGGAGAGGCCCTCGCCCCGCGTGAGCGGGGAGAGGGTGGCGCGAAGCGCCGGGTGAGGGGCGACAAACGCCAATACGAAGATCGTGACGGCCGCAGTGAGCGTTCCAAAAAGAAAATAGTGGATGTTCGTGAGGCCGTTCATCAGGAGCGCGCCTCCGAAGCCGGCCGCCGTCCACCACGTCGATCGCTTCCAATAATGAAGGAGCGCGGCCAGGATCAGCGGCAACCAACCGCCAAAGACGATCTGGAGGTGCGGCATGTGATCGAAGCGGAAGGGAACGAATCCGTAGAGCACGCCTGCGATCAGGCCCGCTCGCATTGACCCGGTCGCCGTGCGCGCCAGCACGTAGCCGCCATACGCGGAGAACGCGAAGCCTCCGATGAACATCAGGTTGTAGATGAACAGCGGGGAGCAGCCGGCGAGGTAGAAGGGAAACGCGACCAGCGCGATGCCGAAGAGGTTCTCGCTATACGCCAGCGGGTACTTGCCGGGATAAAAAATCGGCGCCTGATAAATGCTCGAGGGCGCATGCGTGGCGGCATAGAGGTCCCAGTCGATGATCCAGGCATTGAGCAACGGATCGCCGAGGTCGGAGGTGCCGGTGGAGAGGCGGAGGGCGAGGGGCCAGGTGAAGACGATCGCCAGCAGCAGAAAAAATCCGAAGACAGCGATCTCCCGGCCGACTGTTCGCACCTGCGGCATTACACCATTGCGAACGCGCGGACCGGAAATGATCCGAGCCCCCGAACCTTCACCGGAACCGCGAAAAAGCGGATCGAGCCCGAATCCGGAAGCGCTTCCATGTTAGTGAGGTGCTCGACGATGAAGATCCCGGCGCGCAGGAGGACGGTGTGGGCGGGACGGGTGGGATCGGCGGTGTCGTCGATGTTGTAGGAGTCGATCGCGACGACCCGTACGCCGCTTTTGGCGAGCATTTCTGCGGCATCGCGCGTGACGTACGGATGCTGATTGTTGCAGTAGGCCTCCGTTCGCCAATGACGGCTCCAGCGGGTGTAGATCAGCAGAGCTTTGTCGGGGAGATCGAGACCGCGCATCGATGGGCCGTCGATCGCACGGCGTTCGCCGGCGCGCAACACAACGGCAGGCAGGTTGGCCACTGAATCGAGCGGGATCGCCGAGACATCGCCGCCATCCGCGAACCGATGCGACGGCGCGTCGAGATAGGTCCCGGTATTCGCGACCATGTCGATCCGGCCGATGTGAAACTCCGTCCCCACGGCATATCGCGCCCGCGAGGCCTCGCGCGAAAGAAAATCAGAAATCACCGGCGGCGCGAGGCCGGCATAGGTGATCATTCCGTGCTCGATGGTGTGGCTCAGATCGATGAGCATGGATGGAGATCATAGCCATAGACCTGAGGCATCGACACTTGCGCGAATCTGATCGAGCAGGGTCGGATCCCCTTTGCAACGCTCCTGCAGCCATCGCAGGAAGGCCGCGTCGCGGCTCTCATCGCGCGACGTATTGCGCAGGATGTGCAGCCACAGCGCGATATTGCCGTTGAAGACCCTGACGAGCGTGACATATCTGAGGAAATCCGTCAGACCTTCTTGCATCTGGTAAAGAGTGACTGGGCGAGGCGAATTGCTACCCTCCCTGTGTTACAGTCCGGTACCTTCCATGGCCGCTGAGGTTCACACGAGTGTTGGTGTGCTCGGGCACTCCGGCGACTTCGGTGCGCTCTACGAGGAGAATTACAGCCTTCTCGTCGGAACGGCGATCAAGAACTACCACATTTCGGAAATTGACGCGCAGTCGCTGGCGCACGAAGTCTTCCTCGCATACTTCCTGAAGGCATCTGAAGTCATCAATCCGCGCGCGTGGCTGGTGAGCGCAGTGTGCAACGCCGCCAAGGCATTCCTGCGCAGTCGCGCGCGTCTGGTCGAGCTTCCGCCCGCATATGCGGAGACGCCTGATCCCAGTCTGCGGCGGATCGGCGATGCACTTCCGGACCAACTAGCCTGCAGGGAAGCCTTTGGTTGTCTGACTGCACGCTGTCAGATCGCGCTGCGACTGCGGTATCTCGAGGGCTACAGAATCCCGGAGGTGGCGGCGGAGCTGAACATATCAATCAAGTACGCAGAGAAGCTGGTCCGGCGTTGCTTGCGCCAGGCCAAGGATCGTTATTCCGATGAACGTTAGCGAGAGCCGGGATTCGTTCCTGCGCGCGGTTACGCAGATCACCGCCGAGCGCGTGGCAGCGCGGCCGGTGGTCGAGACGCTGCGCGACGGGTCGAATGTGTGGGATCGCGATATCCCGCCGTCCTGGCGAACAGCCGGCTTCGTGCAGGAGTTGACATCAAAAGCTTCGGCAATCCTGGAGTCGAATCCGCGCGAGAGCCTGTCGCTTGCGCAGCTTGCGCTGGCCGTCGCCACCAGTATCCCCGCAGGGACGTACGCCACGCCGGTGCAGGCGCAGCTCGAAGGATCGGCGTGGAAGGAGATCGGCACGGCGCACCGCTACCTCAGCGAATGCGATGCAGCGCTTCGGGCATACGACGCCGCGCATCGCGCGTTCGCCACGGTTAACGCCTTGACGCACGACGATGCGGTCGTCGACTTTGCCCGCGCGATCGTGTTGGTCGACCTCGGAAAATACGATGAAGCTCTCGACCTTCTCGCAAAGGTCGGACCGCTGTTCGAAAGTTTCGACGATCGCCGCCATCTCGTGCAGTCAAAAGTTCTCGCCGCGACGAGTCGCTATCAGCAGGGCCAATTGAAGGCGGCACGCGATCTCTATCAGGAGGCGTTGAGCGAGGTCGAGTTCAGCGACCCGCATACGCGAGCGATCACCTACAGCAATTTCGGCCAGCTCTGCGCCGACCTCGGTGATTTCAGCACCGCAGTTCAAATGCTGCACAAAGCTTGCGAAATCCTGAAAGATCTCGGGATGACCGGCGATGTAACGCGAGCCGAATGGGGGCTTGCGAGAGTGGTGATGATGACGGGAGATTTCGAAAAAGCCCTTCCGATGCTCGAGAACGTGCGTGAGATCTTCCTTTCACTCGCCATGCCCGAAGAGGCCGGCCTCGCTGGTCTCGACCTCGCGGATGCCCTGATCGCGAATTCCAGATCGAATGAAGCGAGAAAGGTCGTGGAGGTTGTTATCAGCGAGTTCACGAACGCAAACTTGAACAGCCGGGCGATTACTGCATTGGCTTATCTGCGCGACGTTCTGCCGATGACATCGCGTCCGCAGCGTACTGTGCAGCACGTCCGAAAATATCTCGAGCAACTGCGCTCCGAGCCTGCAAGGCTCTTCCTGCCACTGCCTGAAGAAGAAGTTTGACCCCCAGGGTAGCAATCTGACCTCCCCGATCACTACCTCCTGAACCGGGGCGCGCCCTCCGATCAACAACCAGCAAACCCGGCCTTTGAGCCGGATCCGGAGGAGAACTATGCGCCGTATTGTCGCAACCCTGCTGCTAAGCGGACTGCTCGCCAGTTCCGCGCCGACCCTCGCACGCCGTGGCGATGACCCGTGGAATCCGATTCAGTTGATCAAGAAGATCGTCCGCCTTCTGATCCCGATCCCCGCCGACGATAGCAATAACCTGAACCCGCCGAAACCGTAATCTGCCCGCCGGCGACTGCCAACAGGGAGGCAGTCGCCGTCCAACGGCGCGGCGCGGAGAGCGGACGTCTCGTCCGCACTGATCGGGCATCTTGCCCGATCAGCAGAGTTCCGCGCCGAGCGAGACGCTCAGCGCGTGCGGGCGGGACGCCCGCGCTCCGCCGAGCGAGTTTCCGCGGAAAGGTGTCCCGCTCTCCATTTTCTTCCATTCATAATGGTTTGAGTGGCGCTCATTCTGGCTGCCGCCGCATGGGGCTTTTCGACCGCCGTGTCGCTTTGGCGACTGTTTGCGCGTCCTGCTCCACTCGGTCAGGTGCCGGGATTCATGTCGGCTCACAACCTCGACGCGCGCGGACCGGGCGAGCATCTGCTGTTCGTCGTTGCATTCACGATCGCCGCAGCCCTCATCGCACGATTGCTTTTCGCGCGTTTGCCGGTGTTGCCCCGCTCGTCTCGAATTCTGATCGCGATTGCGCTGGGATCGTCCCTCGCGATCGTGACTGTCGAGCCTTCGCCGCTGGTGGCTTCGGGCATTCCGGCGGTGATGGCCGCGATCTGGATCGCTCTGCGCAATCGCGACTGGCGCTTCGGCGTGCGCGATGTCGTCCTTATCCCGTCCAGCATCGTCGTTGCGATTGCGCTGTTGCGACTGACCAGTCTCACGCCGCCCGCTGCTGCCGTGATCGCGCTTTTTCTGATGCTGCTGATCCGCATCGCAGTGGTTTTCATCGCGGCTGACGACGTCACTCCGGCCAGCGCCTTTCTCATCTCGCCGCTGGGCATCGTCGCTCAGGCGGTGAGCGGGTCAGAAACTTCGAATGTGGTGGCGCTCCTGGCCTCGCTCGCGCTGCCACTGTTGCTGGCAAGAGTGGGTCTCGAGCGCCACAACGCGATTGCGCATGTCGTTTACCCGACCTTCCTCGTCGCTTACACCTTCGCGCTCCTGAACGCCTCGCCGCCTTTTCTGAATCTTTACGAAAATGGACACGATCTCGTGCCGGCGGCCGAAGTCGCGCGAGGAGAGAAGTACTATCGCGATGTCATCCCGATGCATGGTCTGCTCGCCGATGGTGTATTCGACTCGCTCGCGATGCGGATGTTCGGTGACGGCGCCGGAAACATTCTGCGGTTTCGATTTTTCATCGCGGCGCTCAACGCCGCCGCGATTTACGCTGTTGCGGCCTGCGCCACCGGATCCGCCGAAGCGGGATTGCTGGCCGGTCTTCTGACCATCAGCGCGCTGCCATCCCGACGTACCTGGATTCATGTGTGGCCGCGGAGCGCGTTGCCTGTGGCGGCGGTGGCGATGGCCGCCGGGGCGACACAACGACGTTCGATGCGCATGCTGGCCGCAGCTTCGATGTTGGCCGTTCTGGCCGTCGCGCAGAGCGTCGACTTCGGAATCTACGCCGTGGTGTCGGTTCTGGCGGCCCCATTTTTCTGGAGCCGGCCGAGAATCCTTCCGGCATTGCGATCCGTGGGCATCGGCATCGCCGGAGGCATTTTGATTCTCGCCGCCCTGCTGGCGCTCAACTCGATCCTGTTTGCGTTCGTTTCCACCATGTTCCGCGAGGTCCTGACCCTCGGCCCCAGTTTCGGCTTCGGCTTCTTCGATGTCAGTCAATGTTGCCCCGGCATGACGTGGTTGACCGACGTCGCTGCCGAAGCACTCCTCGTCCCGACCACCCTCCCGTTCGTCGCGTGGCCGCTGGTGCTGATCTGGTTCGCAGTCACGATTGCGCGCCGCGATGCCACGATCCGTTGGCGCGCCGCTATGGTCGTGGCGGTGTGGGTGATCGTGGCCGTGATGTCGTTCGCGGCCAGGCGGCAGGACTACGCGGTCATGCTGATCCCCGCGCTCGCGATCATGCTGATTTTTTGCGGATGGCGGCGGCTGCCGCGCACCGCATCGGCGTTGGCGATCGTGTTGTGCGTAATCATCAGCCATCCAGCGTGGCATCTCTTCCGCGCCATGCCCGAGATTGCGAGGCCGCCCGGAAATCCCCCTCGTGTGGCAGAGGTACCGCTTCCGCGAGCGCGCGGCGTCGTCGTCGACCGAGCGGTCGCTCCGGCGATCATGCTTGCCGATGCGTACATGCGGCAGACGCTCGCGCCGAACGAGACATTCTTTGATTTCGCGAACGCGCCTGCTCTCTATTACTTGACCGATCGGCGACTGCCCATCCGTCAGATTCAGGTGTCGCAGTACGAAGACGTGCGGCTGCAGCGCGAAGTCATCGCGGCGCTGGAGCGCGATCGGTCTGTCCGCCTGGCTCTGATGCGATTTCCGGAATTCGCGTTCATCCTCGACGGCGTGTCCAACGCGCAGCGTGCGCCGCTCGTCGCGCAATATCTCGAGACACGCTTCACGCCCGCGCTCGATCAGAACGGCGTGGTCTTCTGGCGAAGGCGATAGGATCTACGTTGTTGCCGTCGCCGGCCTGGCGGCCGTTGCCGCACGCGCCGCTTTCCTGCTCCGCCCGACCTTCAAAAGCCAGACGATGCCTCCAATGGCCACCACCAGCAACGCAACGCCGAGGACTGGGCGTACAACGAGCCAGGCGACGGCAATGGTGAGGATGGATAGCACCGCGGCTCCGATGAACGCGAACAGACCGATGCCCGCGCTGAGTGCCGTGCCGAAGAGCGGCAGGACATCCGCCAACACCGCGATCGGACGGAACACCATGAACAGGCCGAGGAACATCATGAAGAAGCCGACCGCGCGGAGGATCCATGTGAATATTGCATTTCGCTCCTGGGCGGTCTTGAACATCTCCGCTGCGGTGTGCGTGCCCGCTTCGACGAGAAGGATGACATCTCCAGCCGCGGCCTGATATGGAGCGAAGGTCGCGGCCTTCTGCACGGCGACCAGGCTGACCGTCGCCGGCTTGACGACTTCATAGGAGATGCGCGCGTCGCCGATCTTCGGCGTCGCAGGATCTTGGGCGATGTAGAACTTGCCGTCCTTCACCTGCATCTTCCCTTTCATGGCCTCGGGGATCTGCTCGGCTGACGAGGCTTCCACAGGCAACGCCACGGCGTCGTTGAGCTTCGAGACCTGCTCCTCCGACATCGTGAACGCGCCGACGTTCACGGGATCGGCGGTGAATTGCTTCGACTGGTATGGCGGAGCCTCCGGATTCTCATGTCCATCGGTCTTCTTGAACGCAGAGGAGTCGACGCGTCCCTTGGCCCACTCTTTTTTGTAATCGTACGTTGTCACTGTCTCGGTGCCGCCGCCGACCTTCTTGCGCGTTTCTCTCGACTCGTGCTCCGTCCACTGGTACATCTCGACAGTGCGCAGCAGTTTCACGCCGTCCGTCTTTACGGGCAGCTCGCTGTCTGCGATGGGCGCCGCCGTTTTCACGGCGCCGCTCACGTGCACCAGTTTTCCTTCCTTCGATGCGTCGACCGACTCGGCCGGCACGCTCACTACCGCGCCTAACCCCTCGGTCAGGCTCTTCGCCGTGCGCACCGCACGCCCTTCGTTCCAGTAAAGCACCGGAAAGGCGAACACGAACACGAAAAGGCCGAATAGAACGCTCTTGACCGATCCGATGATGCGCGAAAACCAGGACTCGCCGCTGACGACGCTGAAAGAGTCGGACATTACAAATCTCCTTGTTTGTGTAGACGAACAGTATGTGAGCAGGAGGGTGACGTCAAACGGAAGGCGATAATGACCGCTTCGTATATGAAGATCAAAGCTCTGATCATCTCCGGTTCGATGGGCTCGGGAAAGACTACCTTGATGGCTGAGGCCTCGGACATCCTGTCGGCCCGAGGAATCGCGCATGCAGCAATCGACTTGGACGCGCTCGGTGTCGTCCATGTGCCTGGCACGGCGTCCGATGATTTGATGCACCTCAACCTTCAGTCGGTGTGGACAAACTACACAGCCGCAGGCGTGGACAAGCTGGTTCTGGCTTACGCGGTCGAGAGCCGGCGCGAGCTCGATCGACTTCAACAGACTTTGAGCGCTGCCGAGATCATTGTCTGTCGCTTGAAGGCAAGACTCGAAACGATGGAGCAGCGCGTTCGATCGCGCGAACCCGGATTTCTTCAATCCAAGTTCGTTGCGCGTGTCTCGGAACTCGAGGAGCTGCTCGACCACGCCGACGTTGAGGACTTCTGCATCAGCAATGATGACGGCTCAGTTACGGAGGTCGCTCACGAGATTCTTGTGCGAGCGGGTTGGATCGGTAGGTCTAGCTGACGCTCGAAGCGGTGGCCACCGCCTCGTTCTCGCCAACCAGACGTACGAAATTGCTAACTAGTTGCGGGTCGTAGAACGTCCCAGCGCGTTTTTTCAGGAGGGCGATGGCCGCCGCCCGCCCGAGAGGCTGTTGATACGGACGAACGGTCGACATCGCGTCGAACGTGTCGGCGATGGTGGTCATTCGGCTGGCGAGGCTCGGCATGCGCGGGGTCTGCAGACGCGGATAAGCCGGTTGCTGGTCGTAGCGCATGTGATGCTCGAAGGCCACGACGGCTGAAAGCGGCGTGACGCCGTCGATTTCGCTGAGGTACCACGCTCCGTGCTGGGCGTGCGTCTTCATCGTTTCCCATTCGGCGCCCTCCAGCTTGCCCGGCTTGTTGAGGATTTCGACGGGAATGTTCAGTTTTCCGATGTCGTGCAGCAGGCCCGCCATCCCGAAGGCGTGCAGGGTCGGTCCCCACAAACCGAAACAGCGCGCTTGCGCCAGGACAAGGAGCGAGACATTCACGGAATGCACAAATGTGTACTCGTCGTGCTCCTTCAGTTTCGCGAGCGGGAGCATCGAGCGGGTGGTGCGCGCCACAGAATCGATGAGACTCCAAACCAGCTCTTCCAACTGATCGACGGGCAGCTTCCGCTCTACGCGAAATCGGGCCCACGCCTCGCGAGCGATTTCGATCTGTTCGACGGTCGGAGGGTAGTGCTCGTCTTCTTTGGGTCGCTCATCCATCACGACGTGCGCCTGACCGATCGTGATGTAGCGCGACGACGCCAGTGTGCCATCGCCTGCGAGGGCGTCAATGAACGGACGCAGCTCATCGGCATCGAGATCGGCAGCCAGCGTCAGCCTTTGAATTCCGCGCCGTTTAAGGATTCCGATGAATTCGCGAACCGGCAGCGTCGTTTTCCGAATCACTTCGTCGCCGACGACCAGATCGTCGCCGATCAGCACATACGTGACGGAGTCCGATCGATTCTGAGCGACCAGGCGCCGAAGCGCGGCCACGGCGCCGTCGACGCTGTGGATGACCCGTGGATGATTGGGCGGATAAAGAGTCCGCATGGTCACGGCGGCGCTGATCTGGGTGGCGAGATGTTCCATTTCACATCTCCACGAGCTGCTGGCAGATCATTCTGACTCTCGGGTCGCGCGAGCGCAGACCTTTTTTGACAAACTCGATCCGCGCATCTTTTGGATAATGACTGAGAGATTCCCATGCCATGTAGCGCTCCTCTTTGGCCAGCCACGGCAGCGCGGAAATCGTCAGGAAACGTTTGAGGTGATCGAGCGCGCGCTCCTGGCCAAGCTCGCCCAGCGCCCGGATTGCCCGCACGCGCAGCATGCGGCGAGTGCCGAAGACGTCGTAGCCGTCGAGAAGCCGCAGCAGTGGATCGACACCTTCTTTAATGCCGTAGGTTCCAACCAGGCTGATCGCCGTTTCGGCAACTTTTGCGTCTGGATTGCTCAGGAGATCATCGAGCAGTGTGAGCGGAAGCGTCGAATCGAAAGCGAGCATGCTCTTCATCGCTTCGACCTTCACCCGCAGATCGGGATGGCTGACCAGCTTTTTGATCTCCGGCAACGACGTACGATCTTGCACCACACGCAGCAACACGATCATGTTTCGCACGACGTACCAGCGAGAATCGTTGAGGAAGGGCGCCGCATCCGGAACGATTGCCGGGCCGAGGGAGGCGACGAAATCGAAAAGTCTCCGGCGGCGCGAGCGATTGGCTTCCTCGTTGAGCGCCAGAATCAGGTTGTGTCGTGCGCTCGAGCCCAGCGCCTCCGCGAGACGCAGCACCGGGGTAGCTTTCTCCCCCGACAGACCTTCGAGAGTATTGATCAATGCCCGCATCGTCTCGCCGCCGGCGAGTTGTGCCATGGCATCCTGAATCGATTGGCGCAGGACGTCGCTCGACGCCGTGCTGGCAATGCCTTGTATGCGATTGAGCAATTGCATTGCCCCGTCGAAATCGCCCCGAGAAAGGCAAGAACGGAAAATCGATCCGAGCTTCTCGAGAATCACGGCGGGCGGGCGTAACTCCCCGAGATCGGGCAACAGATCGAGCATGGTTTGGGCGAACTGATGTTGTAGTACGCGATTCACTTCTTCCTGCCCGCCGCTTCCAAGCCTGGACATGGAGCTCATCGCGTCTTCGGGGATCGTCGGGATGTGAATGGTGACCGAGGCCAGTAGGGCGGCGTGTTCGGAGGGGTTGTAACGATCGACGTCATCTTCGCCAAAGAGCTCGAGCAGATCGGCCACCACGTTCGCGGATGGAGCCTCGACTCGACTCGAGGCCTCGGCAGTCATCAGCGACTGCAGGAGCGTCATGGCGTGTGGCGCCAGCTTCCCGCCAGCCGAGAGATATCGCAGAGCCTCCAAAACTTCATCGTTCGGCAGTTCAGAGGCGAAGTCGCGCAGCAGCACGGCTGCCTTTCCATCCTCGGCGAGCGCGCCCGCCACCGCACGCAACACGATTCCGTCCAGGGGATCGGGAAGAGTGCGAATCAGTTGGATCGCTTGCTGAAGCGAATGCTGCCGTTTCGGCGCGCTCGCTCCGGCGATGTGACGGCCGATTGTCTCGGCGAGATAGGTGTGAAATGTCTCTTCCGCGTTCGGAATGCGCACGCCGAATGTCGCGTCGGGATCGAATGCCGGCTTCACCTGATTCGCAGACGCCACCGATTCCGCGATCATTCTCGCGAGCTCCTCGGCTGACTCCACAGCGGGCGCGTCAGAGCCGGCTGTGGAGAAGTAATGCCCTTCCAGCAACGCCCGAAGAATTTCGTCCCACAGTGAGAGCTCCTGCTTTGGCTCCGGCCGCTCTTCGAGATGTGCGCTCAGGCGAACTCCCGCGTAGCTGACTGGCTGCAGATTGATGTTGATGACGCCGGCGGCGGTCAGGTCCTCCCAGATCGCATGTTTTTCAGTGCCCGGTACGCCGGAGGCCAGGATTCGAAGAAACGTTTCCAGATCGGCAG
>Ga0207646_10007344_pt1 | contig 11222 bp, 11 predicted proteins | sample KBSK5502metaG_FD_184343 | JGI IMG/M metagenome (GOLD analysis project Ga0207646, IMG submission 184343) | Corn, switchgrass and miscanthus rhizosphere microbial communities from Kellogg Biological Station, Michigan, USA - KBS K5-50-2 metaG... | ecosystem: Host-associated > Plants > Roots >...
GCGGTTCGGATCCTGTGCCTTAGCCGCGCCCGCCGTGACATAAGCCGCCTCGAGGGCGTCGTAGATGGCGGTGCCTCCGCCCGCGCGCAGATTGTTGACGTAGTCGCGCAGTGCGGTCATGTCCGGGCCGCGCGGGTCGGGATCGTTGATGGTGAAGGTGCGCGTATCCTGCACGGCGCTACTGAACGTAATGATGGTGATCTGCTCGCGAGCCCGAAAGCGCGCGAATTGCCCGGTCACGCTGGTGTCCAGACCAGTCAGGTTGGTCAGTGCCTGTTTGAGGCCGTTGAGGCGACCGCCTTCCATGGAACCGCTGAGGTCGAGCACGAAGACGGGGTGCGAGGGAACTCGGATGTCATTGAGATACGCCAGCAGCAAGCTGTTGATCACATCGAGGCTCGAAGGGAACGGGAGCTCGACGAGCAGCTGGCTGGGGAAGCGGCTGTCCGGCGACACTTCGGGGAGGGCGGGCCGCCGACTGGTCATCGTCATGATCCGCCGCTGCACCTCCGCCGAGCGGAGGTACGCGACCAGCTTGTCGTAGGCGTCTCGCTTTGCGCTGTTCAGGAGCATCAGCGGGTAGTCCGCCGTGATGATGCCCTCCTTCGGATAGATCAGGTCGAGCTTCTCGTGCAGCTTGCCGCCGGCATTCAGCGACAGGAGGATGGATTCATAGTTGATGATCCCATCGAGCGAATCCTGGCTGCGTACGTAACTATCGGAAAGAAAGCCTGAGCTTCCGGCTGTCAGCGTTTGACCCGAAAAGAAGTCCTTTAACTGCTGTGACTGGATATCGGCCACGGTTAAGGCGTTGCCGCTGGCCGCAAACGCCGACGCCACGCCGACGAGCGCGGCGAAGCCGGTATTGGAGGCGGAGGGATCGGTCATGGCAAAGTGGAACTGTCCGTTCTTGGCGGCCACGGCGATATCGCCCCACGTCACCGACGAGTTGTCTGCCCAGCCGAGCCTGCGCGCCGTGCTGTCCTTGACGCCCAGGATGACGGGCGACAGCATGATCGGCTGCTGGGCCAGGACCTTGCGGTTCGATCCCTGCAGCAAGTTCAGGTACTTGGAACTGGCATACCATGCAAGGTCAGCGTTCGCGCCGTTGACGATGCGCTCGGCCCCGTCGAGCGTGCCGGTGTAGGTCATCGCCAGGTGAACACCGGTCGCCTTCTCGATGTCGGGGGCCAGCGGGGCCAGGTCCTTGAGCTCGGATCCCGCCAGCACGTGGATGGTGTTCGCCGGTTCGGGGCTGGACGTGGTGGTACCGACGCATCCCATCAGGAGGACTGCCAGAAGGACGGCCGCGGCCCCCACCCTGACCCTCCCCCGGAGGGGGAGGGAAATACTCTGGGTCAAGCGATTACCTCCGAGATCCGGGAATGCAACCAACCAAGGGTCAGCTCCGGGATCCGGGAGCGGTCAGCGCCAGCTCGCCGCGGCTACCGGTACCCACCGCCGGCGTCGCCGGCGCGTTGTGCGCTCGCTGGAGGTAGGACTGCGCTTTCGTGACCTCGCCGGTGAGCGCGTCGATGGTTTTTTGCATGCTGTCGAGCGCCTGCAATTTGTAGGCGTCGATCATGTCCATGGTCGCGTAGATGTTGGCGAAGGCTGCCTGCAGTTTCTCCACGCTGATGGTGGCGCTGGCGGCCTGCTGCTGAATCTGGCCCGACTGCTCCTTCAGCATTTCGGACGTCGATTCGATGAGGTTCCCCGTGGTGGTGTTGAGCGCCGTGATCTGGTTGAGGACCAGCTTCTGGTTGGTCAGCGCCTGCGCCACGATGACCGCCGTGCGAAGCGCCGACACCGTCGTCGTGGTCGCCCGGTCGACGCCCTTGATCAGCTCCAGGTTGTTCCGGCGCACCAGCTCGAGGGCGAGGTAGCCCTGGGCGTTGACGGCAAGCTGCGTGAGCAGATCCTGTCGCTTCTGCCGGACATAGAAGAGTACGTCCTCGCGGAGCGCCTTGGCCCGCTCCGGATCAGTCTGGCCGATCTGGTCGATCTGCGCCTCGAGCGCGGCGTCGAGCTTGCCCGCCATGTAGATGTACTGCTCGAGCTTGCTCTTGATGTCCCAGACGTTGACCTTCTCCTGCTCGATGGCGGCGTTGTCCTGGCGCAACTCGTCCTGGCCGTGATAGAGCGCCTGGATGATGGCGTTCAGGTGCCCCTGCGCGGACTGGTACCGGGCGAAATAGTCACGCAGCCGGTTGCCGAACGGAATCAGGCCGAACAGGTGCTTCGGACTGAGCAGCCCCTGCTGCGAGGGATCCAGGTCTTCAACGGTCCGCCGCAGGTCCACCAGCGACTTCGAGACGGTCGCCCCCTTGCTGAAGGGGCCCGACTCCATCGCCTTGACGGGTTTGTCGAGCAACCGGTTGGAAACGCTCGCCGATTGCCGGATCTCGTCATCGCCCATGCTGTGGATCGCGTTTACCTTGGTCGCGAAATCCGCGGAGTGCGGATCGAGCGATGCGATCGACCTGATGTAGCCAGTGACCATGGCGTCGATCTTGCCGGCGGTCGTCGCGTCGAGCTGCACCATACCTGCCGCTTCGGCGTCGGTAATTGCCGCCACCGGTTGGGGTGGGACCAGGGTGAGCGAGGTGCTCGAGGCAGAGTTATCGGGCGTGGAGGTCGGCGGATTGGTGCTCACGGTTTCGCTCCTTGCAGGTGCTGCTGAATGCTGCTGATCATCGATTCGAGGGGTTCATACGACGGAGGCTCGATGACGTTGAAAAGCGTCGGCGGAAGGCTGACCTTGTGCGCGGTGACGAATTTGGTGAAGGCGGTCGCATCGTTGGTGCGAAAGCCATATTTGATAGCGAGCCGCTGCAGATCCGGGTCGGTCAGCAGCAGTCGCCCGGCGCGGTCGCCGACGGAGGTCAGCGGCACGATGGTGTGCTTCGAGTACACCGTCGGCACGGGATACATCAGGACCATGTCCTTGGTGATCGACCCGTCATTAGCGGCGGCCCGGGCCACGAACTGTGCCTCGTAAATCATCACCATCGGCGTCTTTCCCATGCCGATCGACAGGTAGTCACCGAACGGACCCTCCGAGGACGATTCCGTGTATCCCTGTCTTAGGAAGAGGGGTTCGACCTTGGGCAGCACCGTGGCGCCCTGGGCAGCGTCCTGCACGATGTTGTTGCCGTTGGCGATGTAGGACGCGATTGCCAAGTACATCGCCGCCGAGTTCGACGTCCGAACATCGGTGGAGGTGATCAGGATGCTCTGCCCCGACGGAAACGTCGTGTTGTTCGGCAGGTCGGTCCAGCGTTTATTGCCGGCGACCAGGTTCATGTAAGCCTGCATGTCGAAGGTGAAGTAGCCACCCTGGTCCTTGGCGACGCCGGCGCTCACCAGCAACTGGGCGATGGGTTTGAAGCTGGCAATCACCATCGGCGTGTAGAAGGGCGAATAGCTCGTGTTGACCTTCCGGTCGCGGCGGATCTTTTCCGCCGCCGGCACGCCGGCCGGGAACGCGAAGTCGTAGTGGGACAGGTCGACGCTGGTGGCAATCTGTCGTGAACCCGCGGTGTCGACCTTGACGTCGAGGCCGTGGTTTTGGAAGACCCGGATCACCTCCGGATCACTGAAGAATGGCTGTTTCTCCGACCCGATGACGCCCCGCACGACGGTGAGCGGTTGACCTGACGCATTGCCGGCACGCCCTCGAATCGAGATGAAAATGGCGGCCAGAACGCCTACGCCTAACACGGCGGCCAGCAGCAGGGCGGCGGCGCGCTTCATCGCAATTGGTCCCAATAGCGGAGACAGATCTCCGCACCGCCGTCAGCACCCCTTCTTCGATGAGAGCCGTTCACTGGTCTCGTCATCGTTATACCCGGCTCCTCCCGCGGCAAACGGCGAGCTGCACAGGGTCGGCACTTATACTTCCCCGGCGTGGATCTAGTTGCTCGGCGCGGGCCGGCGCTCCTGACGCCGCTCATCCTGGTGTCGCTGCTAATCGTGCCCGCCTGCTCGAACTCGAACGCCTCCGCCTCACCGCAGAAGGTCGCGCAACAAGCTGAGGAGCTGCCACCGGCGTCGGCCACTCCGGACCCGGGGCCAACCCTCTCCCCTACTGCGCTTCCCGGTGTGTTGCCCGGCAACCTCCTGATCGCGGATCGCGCGAACAACCGGCTCATCGAGGTGACTCCCGACCGCAAGCTGGTCTGGGAGTTCCCACGGCCCGGCGATCTGCTGCCCGGCCAGCATTTTCGCTGGCCCGATGACGCGTTCTACGCGCCCGACGGGAAATCGATCGTGGTCAACGAAGAGGAATCGCATGCCGTCGTCCTGGTCGATTACGCCAGCCACCGCATCGTCTGGCAATACGGGGTGTCGGAACGTCATGGCTCGGCGAAGGGCTATCTCAACGGCCCGGATGACGCCTACATGTGGCCGGACGGCAGCATCGGGGTCGCAGATATCCGCAACTGCCGATTGATCTTGATCGACCAGGCCTCCAGGGCGATCAAGGCACAGCTCGGCCGGACCGGGTACTGCTCGCACAATCCGCCGAAAAGCTTCGGTCTGCCCAATGGCGACACGCCGCTGTCAAACGGCCACGTGTTGGTGACCGAGATCCTGGGCGACTGGGTCAGCGAGCTTGGCTGGGAGGGGACCCGGTACTGGACGGCGCAGGCGCCCGGGATCCACTATCCATCGGACGCGCAGATGCTGCCCGACGGCAACATTCTGCTCGTCGACTACTCGCGTCCGGGCCAGATCCTGATCATGACCCGGCAGGGCAAGCCAGTCTGGCGCTACGCCCACCGATCGGGCCCGGCCATGCTGGACCATCCCTCACTCGCGATCGAGCTGAGCAACGGCCTGATCGCGCTCAACGACGATTTTCGCAACCGGGTGATCGTCATCGATCCCAAGACCGACATGATCGTGTGGCAGTACGGGATCAACGACCGCCGCGGGCGGACAGACGGATTGCTGTTCGTCCCTGACGGCATCGATATCAAGCCCGCGGACTGGGGCGCCGGCTAGAAACTGCGCGTCAGGCGCCAGCCGGCATCCGGACCGTTGATCGCGGTCGCCGTGACGAGCGGGACTTCGGCCCGGTGCGCACCAGCCTCGATGAACAACGTGCCAACCCGCGAACCGGCCGGTAAGGTGGCGGGTAGGTCGTTCAGCGTGACTCGCCGCAAGACGATGGTGCCGTCGAGGAGCACCCAGGCGATCGACTGATCCGCGACGATTGCGCCCGCCTCCTCCCATGGCGTCTGATAATGGGCGACGACGTCGTTGCGGTGGACCAGGGAGCGCAGATGCAACAAGGGGCTCAGGGCGTGCAAGAGGTTGATCGTCGCGGTAAAGGCGCCCGCGAGCGCATTGGGCTGCCCCATCACCGCCCCGTAGATCCGCACCGGTGCGGCGTCGATCGTCAGGTCGGCCGCCACGACGAAGCATCCACCGGCCGCATCGGTGTGGCCGGTCTTGATGCCAACCACTCCGCTCTGTCCGAGCAGCGTGTCGAGGTTATGGACCACACCCGCCACCGGCAGGGCGGCCTGGGGCTGGGCGACGATGTCGGCGAAGGCCGGCTGGCGCATCGCGGTCCGTGCCAGCGTCACCAGGTCTGACGGGGGGCTGACGCTCAACGGCGAGAGCCCGCTGACGTCCACGTAATGCGTGGCGCTCATCCCCAGCGCCGCTGCGCGCGTGTTCATGCGATTGACAAACGTCGGGACATCGCCAAGGTCCCACTTCGCCAGCATGTCGGCGTAGTTGCTGGCCGAGGGCAGGAGAAGGCCCTGCAGCAGCTGGTACTCGGTGAGTTGCTCACCTGCGGTTACCGGAAGCACCGACTCATTCTGGTTTCGTTCCGCGTAAAAGGTCGCGACGTCGGCCGGCGTGGCCGTGATCACGGGGCCCGGCTGGCCGATGGCGAGCGGGTGATCCTCGAGCACGACCAGCGCCGTCATCATTTTGGCGGTGCTGGCCATCGGCATCGGCGATTGGCCGCCCGAGGTCCCGATCGCACCGCCGCCCTCCTGGTAGAGGGCGGCCTCCCCCGCGGCGGGCCAGGGCAAGGTCGGCGCGACGCCCAGCTGCTCCGAGGCCGGAGTGACGGAGACCGCGGCGATCGTGGGCAGCGGCCGGAAGTACTGGAAGGCGCCAGCCGCCAGCATCAGCGCGAGCAGGTACGGAAGGGGACGGCGAACGAGTGAATTCTGCCCTAGCGCCAGGTGATTGGGGGTCCGAGCGTTGGCTCAGCGAGCGTGAGGATCTCGCCGGGCTTTGGGAACCGTTTCAACTTCGCCTTGCTGAAGATCAGCTGCTCATCGAGCGTGACTTCGAACCGGCCTTTACTTCCCGAGCGCAATGACAGGTCGATCATGATCGGCGCCCAGGCCCCGAGGATCTCAGCCGCCAGACCGACGGCCTGCCCCAGGTAGTTTCAGGGAACGCAGTATTCGATCGTGACGCGATGCTTGGGATCAAGCACCACGCAAGCCTATCAGCGGCTGCGGCCGATCCGTCCCAGGTGCGTGTCCTGAAACCCGGTCGGCAACTTGAGCCCATAGCCGAGCAGCCGGTCGCCGCCGATGTGCCCGATCCAGATCACCGCCACGTCCGCGGCGAATGACACCCCACCGATGACCCCGACCGCGGCGAGAACGCCGGGCAGCAGCCAGGTGTGGCCCAGGTTGTAGACGGCGGCGCCAAGCCTCGTTCCACCGAGGTACCCGAGCATGAAGAGATCGGGCGCCAGGATCAGCAGGATGTACCACAGCCACGGTCCTGCCAGTTTCCAGTAGATGAGCAGGGAAAGCACGAGCAGCACGCCGCCTTCGAGCCGCTGCAGCGTGACGGGGTCGGTAAGGACAGAAGCCCCATCGCGGTTGGACCGGTTCATACCGCGACTCGGGAGACCTGTCCCCCAAGACTGAGCACCCAGAGCCGGCCCGCGCCGGACTGGTAAGGACGTCCCGACTGCGGCAGGCTACGGGTGACCTGGTTGCTGGACGCATCGATCCATTGAAGGGTCAGTCCACTGATCCAGACGCCGCCGGCGTTGGCCACCATGCTGTCGACCCCATCCAGGCCGTAAAACGGATCGACCGGAATGGTCGCCACCACGCGATTGGTCGAGGGATCGATACGTGATACCGTGCTGTCCTGCTCGCAGCGGACCCAGATTGCGCCATTGCCCGCCGCAAAGGGAAGGGGCCGTCGCCCGACCGCGATTTCGGCCTCCTGCGCCCCGGTGATCGCATCGAGCCGGACCACGGTCGCATTTCCTGACCGGGAGATCCACACCGATCCATCGTCGATCAGCACCCCGGAGGGCGCATGCAGCATGGAGCGACGCAGCGTCACGGCATTCGTTGTCGCATCGATGCGCGCCACCATGTTGTCTTCAAACGATACGACCCACACCGAGGTCGGGTCGGCCGCCAGGTTGAAGACGTGAAAGCCGACCGGGATAGTTGCAACGACCCGTCCCGATGCCGGGTCGAGGCGAAGCACCGCCTGGCGGTCGTTGCGTCCGATCCAGACACTACCGGCGCCGACCGCCACGCCGCTCGGCAGGTCGCACCGTCGCGGCAGAAAGGAGCCCATCGGCGCATCGTGGACCGTTCCCGGTTCGCAGGCGGGCTGTAAGAGGTGTGGGTTGGCGATGGGAATCGCGAGCGCTTCGAGCCGTCGCGTCCCGCTGACGCGATAGAGCCGTCCCGCCGCATAGCCGGCGATCCAGAGACGATCGCCCTCGGTAGCTGCCGCCCCTGGCAGGTCGGGAAGGTTAACAACTTCAGCCTGTGGCCCTGGCGATGGCGAGGCCGTCGGCGCCGGTCCGACGCAACTGGCGAGGACGATGGCGAGGCTCATGGCGGGAACGACCAGCCCCCACCCTGCCGTCCCCCGCAAGCGGGGGAGGCGAAGAGAAGCGTTGTGCCGTCGGGGCATCAACCTCAGGGTGTGCGAACGGCCGCCGGTGGACCCGCGAGCGCCCGCAGCAGGCGCTCGGTCACGCTGCCGATGCCGTATGTCCCGTTTAGCTTCGCGAGTGCCGCGGGATCGGTTGCCTTTGTCGGGCGGGTTCCCTTCGGGGTCGGCACCGGCGCGACGCTGACCGGGACACCCACTCGCCGCGCTCGCTGGATATAGGCATTCGCCGTTTCGCCAAGCTTTCCGCTGGCCACGATGCCGTCCAGATCCTTGAATCGTCGAACGAGCTGCGCGGCTGTCTTCTCCCCCACGCCTGGAACCCCCGGGAGCCCGTCGGAGGGATCGCCGCGCAAGACGGCGAAGTCGCCGTAGGAACGACCGGGGATCCCGTAACGGCGCTCGACCTCCGCCTCGTCGACAACCAGCAACCGGCCGATCCCCTGCTGGGTGTAGAGAACGCGCACGTCCGGATCGCGCACCAGGGCGAAGAGGTCACGGTCTCCCGTGACGATTTCGACCGTGCCGCTGATCTTGGGCAGCAGGGAGGCGATCACGTCTTCGGCCTCGAAACCCTCGGCGCCGATCACCTCGACGCCAATCGCCGCCAGCACCGCATGGATGATCGGCTCCTGTGGCTCCAGCTCCGGCGGCATGTTGCCCTGCACCAGGCGATGTGTCTTGTAGCTGGGGAGGACATCGACACGGAACGCCGGACGCCAATCCTTGTCGGTCGCCACCACGATGGCGTGCGGCTTGCGATCGGTAACCAGCCGCCCGAGCATGTCGAGGAAGCCGCGCACGGCGTTGACCGGCTGGCCGTCCGGCGCTTTGAAGGCGGTGACCGGGATACCGAAGAAGGCGCGGAACATCACGCTCGATCCATCGATCAGTAGCCAGTCGGAAGCCATAGTCTTCGATCCTATCCGAGTGGGCAAGATCGGACGACCATCCTGCTGCAGCTCGAACAAACGGACAACCGGCGTAGTCTCTCTTTGCCGGTCCTTAAGTTGTCTTGACCGCTTACTTGATTTGGCGTAGGGTGAAGCCGCTCGGAGGGGCGGGCGCTCAGTAGGGTCGACTGTTCTGATCAGGAGGGGACCATGATCACCAGACGACAGATCATCAAAGGCGCTGCGGCGGTGGGCGCCCTCGGTGCGGTTGGCCTCCCGTCGGTAGCATTCGCTGACGGGGGCGACGAGGGAGGCGGGAGGATCAGGTGGGACCTGATCGACTTGGAGTTCCCGGATGTCTTCGCTGGCGGCGACGACACAGCCAGCGCAGAGGATGGGTCAACGCTGACCTTGACTGGCACTGGAACCTTCAGGCCAGGGCATCGTAGCGAGGTGACTGGTGGCGGGAACTGGAGTACGACTAATCGCGACATTTCCGGTAGTAGCGGCAAGTATCGAGTGACCGAACTCGTCAGCTGGGTTCGAGCGCCGGGTACCCTCTTGGGGACGCCTCTCGTCGACCATATCGGAGAGGCGGCGGATGCGACTCCCGGGCTGGCCGTCTTGCGCATCAAGTACTCGGATGGGCTCGACGGAACCCTCGTTGTCAGCTGCAACCTCAAGGGCACCCCGCCGTCCGTTGACGAGGGAATCAACGCGTCGAGAGGGTTCGTGAACTTCTTCCATCCGGCGGAACCAGGTTCCGGGAAGCACTCGAACCGCACCGTATTTCACCTGCTTGGCAAAGAAGACGAAGGCTAGCTCACCAAAAGGGGTTCTCGTCAGGCGATCTTGCACACGGAGGGGATGCCTATGCATTGGCCGGTAGCGGCTGCGTTCCAATCCTGGAGGTGAGCAAAATGGATAAGCGCATCGATCGGCGAACGTTTGTCAAGACGGCGGCAGCAGGATCGGTGGCGGCAGCGGGGTTGCCGCTCTTCGGGACATCTCTGGCCCTCGCTGCCGAGGGCGACGACGAGGGCGGCGGGCATCGCATCTATGTCTTCGTCTCCTTCAGCCAGGCTCCGACACGGACTTCGAGCCCGACGTTGCCTCGCATCGGGATGACGGGGGCCGGGACGTTCAAGCCAGCCGCCAGGCATGTGAACGGCGGGGGCAGCTACGTGTTGTCCGACCAAGCGGTTAGCGTTCCGAGGCCGCTCGTCGCGTCTGGGCGGTGGATGGCCAGGCAATTCGTGAGCTACACCACCAAGGGTCTTGCCGCGTATGGGACGATCCAGCCCGGCATCCTGGTGATGAAGGCCGATGTCGAAGGCATCGGCCAGGGCTTGACCCTAGCGGTGGTTTGCAACGTCGGCGCGCAGGGTCCGGCCGGGGCCACGGGCGAGGAGGAGGGGTGGGAACTCATGGACACCCCTGCATACGGAACCTTTCACCAGACCGGGGTTGGCATCTCTCACCTGAGCGTCGAGGGCTTTACCCTCGCCGGACTGGGGCGCTCGGCAGAGGACTAGCGCGGAAGGTTTTAACACAGATAGGAGGGGACGAACGGATGTTAGACAGTCAGGTGATCTCTCAGCGACGCGGTCGGCTGAGCGGTGCCCGGATCGGGCGACGGTTCTGGCTGGTGGCTGGAGCCGCACTGCTGGCAGCTGTCCTGGTTGGTTCCGCCACGCATTCGATTACGGGCGCGGCAAAGGAAGGTGATCAGCAGGTATCCGGTGCGGGCAAGACGATTATCGAGGGAGGCGGTCCGGGGCTCGTACCGGTGACCACCGTCCTGGCCTTCCACGCCAGTGGGCAGGGTGGGGACTTCGAGTGCCTGGCGCTCATGCCACCGGTGGCGACGAGCTTCAGCCCGGAAAGCGGGGACTTTGAGGTCAACGCCATGTATGTGACAGGCAAGGTGACCTCGTTGACCGTGAGGGGCGGAACAGCGGTCCTGCACGGGACGGCAACAGTGACCGGAATTGGAGCCGGGGCTAACCTACCCTTCACCTTCGTGGCGCAGGCTGGTGGCCCTGGTACGACGGCCACTCTTACGGTCTCGGGGTTGACGTTCCACGAGACGCTACTCGAGGGTCAGATAACCGTTCACTAAGGCGTTGCAGAGCGCCGGCCGCGCCGGCGCTCACTTCGGTTTCACATCGGGGAGGACGGCGATCATGAGCGAGGGGGAACCTTTTCGGATTACTCGCCGAACCGCACTCAAATGGGGAGCGCTGGCGGCAGCTGCCCCGATTTTCGGTGGGCTTCCACTCGACGTGCTCGCCGACGGCGACAGTGTCGTCGTGCTCTGGAACGAAGCCGCACTCCAGGGCGTCCGGGATTCGAAGCTGGGCCCGCCCATGGTGGCCCGCGCTCTCGCCATTGTCCACACCGCCATCTTTGACG
>Ga0207646_10007345_pt1 | contig 11220 bp, 16 predicted proteins | sample KBSK5502metaG_FD_184343 | JGI IMG/M metagenome (GOLD analysis project Ga0207646, IMG submission 184343) | Corn, switchgrass and miscanthus rhizosphere microbial communities from Kellogg Biological Station, Michigan, USA - KBS K5-50-2 metaG... | ecosystem: Host-associated > Plants > Roots >...
TTTCGTGGCGAGAATGGGCGCAGGCATGTCTGCTTCTTTTCCTTCTGGTGGTTCAAAGGAGGAAGTCACGCGTGGCAGTCGGAAGCTGAAGCCGATTACACCACTGCTCAAAGGCAAACGTCTTCACGCGTCGCTCCTTCTCATGCGTCTGGGGCCGCATGGAGTGCTAGATACCTCTGCGCGTAATCGTACTCCATTCTTCAACTAAAAACGATTGTTACGCAACCTTGCTGATAGCAATGGTGGTACACTGAAAGTTTGTGCTCTTTTCTCTCATCCTCGGTATCTTCAGATGCTCTTCTTGTTGTGCTTGCTTCTTTTTGTTCTTTCTCTCCAGACTCTTCTTGTCATGATGAAGCACGCGACGCTTGAGAAGATCGAGATCGGCTTGACCATACATACTCCTTTTAATCAGTTTGAGTCGATTCACCTGGCCCTCAACAGGACCATTACTCCAAGCCAGGGTTAATCCCGCAATTACTGCATCTTTGTCTTGTTGCACACCAGGAACGTCGGACTGAAAAGCTTGGAGATGACTGGCTTCCACTTTGTCCAGCCACTCCTCAAGCCGTTCTCCTCTGAGCTCACGCACCATGTGCAGAAATTCTTTGACCAGCTGATAGGCCGTTTCCAAGTCCGGGCTTGCCTGCCTCAACTGTCGGAGGGTCTCCTGCTCCTCTGCTTTCAAATCTTCTTCACGGCGAGAAAAAGAGAAAGGCTGGCTTGGGGCGCGGAGAGAGCCAAGAGGGGATTGTGCTGGCTTTCGGTCTCTGAGCAGGCTTTAGCAGAAGAGCGCCTGGAAGGAGAACTGACAAAGAGTTCCAGGGTAGCTAAACAGCGATAGATCGCCTTTTGTGACCCGATGTCACCTTTGGCTCTCAATGCTCTTTCCAATTGTGCGCCCGACCGACAACCCTGGTGCCAACGCTCCAAGAGGTAGGTCTTGTACGGGTCAAGGGGACTGGATCGAGGCTTACGCGGGCCAGCATAAGGGATGTCTCCCCTCTCTCGCCAATGGCGAACGGTTCGCTCGGCCATGCCCACCACGGCAGCCATCTCAGCACTCTTCATCCCTTGCTTTTGCAAAGCCGTGATCTGCTCATAACGAGCTTGGCGCTCAGCTTGACGAGCCTGTTGCGCACGTCTTTCAGCTTGCGTCCGAAGATCGGCTTGGTGGCTCGCCGGAGGGTTGCTCAACTTGTTCAACGCCCGCCGCAGCCACAACCTCTGCACGACGAAGTTGAGTGAGGCAGGAGGCGAGCAGAACCGAGACGCATCCAGCAAGATTCTTTACCAGGTGCCAACGATCACTCACTTCTCTGGCTTGGGGAGCGCCTTTCTTAATTGCTGAGGCATATTCGCGATCCGCCATCGCGGCTAATCGTGTCAATCGTGGGATGCTTCTTCAACCAAGCTGAGACAGTCTCCACAGTGCGGAGAGGCGAGCAAGTCTATGGGCAAACCTCGTTCCAAGTCACAGACCAGGGTTCCATAGCGTAACCGACGCTTCCAAGCCCAGTCGTCGAGACCGATGACGCGTGGCTCGCACTTGACAGGCGGTTCCGACTGATGAACTAGACGCAAGATCGTATCTCGACTCCCGCTGAAGCCGAGCTCGCTTCCCAGATCTGCGCCAGCTTGGCCTCCTTCTTTGAGGCCAAGCTGGCGCAGCGCTTCTTGCAACCGTTTGGTGCGGCTGAGCGTGAGGACGACAGAGATCGGGAAGTCGTTCCACGAAAATCTTTTGGGCACAGGTACTCCTTTTACAGAAAAAACGACGCACATGCAGAATGAGAAGGATGGGACGCCCAACGGTGGGAAGATCGCGTAGTTTCCGTGTAGAGCGACTTTGGATACGTGAAGATACGGTTCCACAGGAGGGACAAGAAGCGGTTGGGGATGTCGTACGGAGAGTCAGGGTGATCTCCTCCGCTACCGCTACCTCCTCAACTTGGATACCAGGAAGGTCTGGAAAAATGATCATAGGGTGTCTTGGATTCCTCGAAAAAGCTAAGCAAAAGCGAAAAAAGGGTCAACTTCTCAGTATATAACAGAGGTGATCAGCAAGGTTGCGCAACAATCGCAATTCGTTACAAGTGCTCTCTGAAGAGATCATCCATCTTACTCATGGCCTCCTCTTGCATGGAAAGAAGCACATGAGAGTATTTGTTCATCGTTGTGCCGAAGTCACTATGCTCCAGGATTTCCTGTACAACCTTAGCCGGTACCCCCATACTCAACAAGAGTGTCGCGGCGCTGTGCCTTAAATCACGGAAACGTATGTGAGGCAGCCCTATCTCTGCGAGCAATCGAGAAAAGTGATTATCAAGCGTCAGAGGGACAATAAACTTGCCATGTTTGTCGGGAAACACAAGATCATTATCAACCCACTCTTCACCAGCCTGCAATCTATTTTCTAGCTGCACTGTACGATGCCGCTTCAGCGCCTCTATCACAAACTGAGGGAGCAAAATTGTGCACTTGCTCTTCGCTGATTTCGGCTCACCCACTTTGAACCCGTAATGCGCCATATACATTAGCGTGCGGCGTACTTGAAGAGTCCTCTTTTGCCAATCAATATCTTGCCAGCGCAAAGCAAGTAACTCACCTCTTCTCATCCCCGTTGTGAGCGCCAGTGCAAGCACTGCCTCCAGGTGATGCCCTTTTACCTTCTGCAACAAGGGCAGAGCTTGTTCTACAATCAAGGGCTGTATTTCACGCTGTACGTGTCGTGGTAGTTCCACATCATTACAAACATTGCTTCCCACAAGCTTTACACGTCTTGCATGTTCCAATGCTCTATGAAGGACTGCGTGGATACCTCTCACTCTCCCTGCTGAAAGACCTCCTTCTGCTTCTTTGCATAGAGCTTCTGTATGTGCTGCGCTGTAAGCTTCTTTCTCTGTTCTGGCATACAGTTCTTTCCACTTCCCCGTCTCTTCCACTTTGAATTTTGCAACCCATCGATTATCGCTCTTGCGTTGATAGACAGAGCCTCCACCGGGTACACTTCGTTTTCGTTTTGCCATGACTGCGCCCCCTACTACATAAAGATCGCTCTACCACCAGATCATTGACAATAGGGCAACCCCCACAACCAACTTCTAAGCATCCTTTTGCTCACACTGCTTGAGCCACTCACGTAATGAGTCAGGATGCACACTCCCAAGCAGGACCGACGGCAACCCTTTATAATAGATGAGATTGTAAACAGTAGCACGGCACACCCTAACTGAATCGCTACATCAGGGATCGTCAGCAACAACGCTTGCGCCGTTGGTTGTTTCTTACGTCTTGCCATAGAACCACCTCCATCCACAACTTGCCAGGCAAGTTCACTGCGCCGGCACACCACACGCTCATAACCTGACTCGACAAGCCCTATCATTTCATACATACATGAATACCCACACCCCAATTCACACAACTACAAGGACGATTCCCTTGGCTTGAGTCATGCTTCCAGCATTGATAGAAGCAGAGGATGAAACGCTTCAATGCCTGAAAACGTGAAATAGATAGAGGGTATGTTTCGGTTGCTATCAAAAGAAGGAGACAGGTATGTCTGGTACGAATGACGCTTCCAGGGAAGACCAACCGACCGTGAAAACTGTTCTCATGGTAGAGGATGATGCTGATCTTGGGGAATTCCTTGTCCAAGCCTTACATGATGAGACATCGTATCAAGCCTTACTCGCTACGGATGGGTTTCAAGCATTGAAGCTGATCAGAAGTTTCAAGCCCGATCTCTTTATCATCGACTATCAATTACCAGAAATGGATGGCCTCGAACTCTATGACCAGCTCCATGCCACGGAAGAGTTCAGGGATATCCCTGTTGTGTTCATCAGTGCCAATCCTCCGAGAGAAGAACTGGAGAACCGTCGTCTCTCCTGTATTAGCAAGCCATTTGAGCTTGAAGAAATGCTCCAGGCAACCGAGAAGCTGTTAGCAGCGTAAGCTCTCTCAAGCCAGGGTAGCTGTCCTTGCTCAGCTAGGCCTCCATCAACGGACGCACCTGGTCCCAAGAGAGGCCACGCAATTTTCGCCGCGCCCTCTCTAGCCTTCCACTCCATCACATGCCATATCCACATCATCACGGGTACCCGATTCCAACCACCGGACCCGCTTGCCCTGTTGACGAGCATAGGCAATCTCCTGCCTGGTGGACTCCCCAACATAGCCCCCGACACTCACCACCAGGATTTCGTTAGCAAGATCAATCTTGCGCAGGTGCAGTTCATTTAGCCCCCGCTTCACCCCTGGCAACACCTCAAGTACCACATCACCCTGGAAACAGCCAGGAGCGAGCACAATCTTCCCTGCCAGTGTCTCCCGTTGGTTCACATAGCGGAACATCTCTCCAAATCGTATCGAACCACAGAGGCACACAATCACGGGTCTTTCTCCTTGAAAACCTTCCATACTCATTCCTTGTTACATACAAGAAAGATCAGGTTGTTCCACGTCTTGAAATTCAACAAGAAACAACCTGATTCTTCCATGTATTTTCCTGTATCGGTTTGCCATCTACCGAGCCCGTAGACCAAACTTGATTCGCTTGCGCTGGACTTCTGCACTAAAATCACGTCCTACCCGTTCCAAGTACTCATCCCCTTTGCTAACCAGCCAATGCAGCACCACGGAGAGATCAACCCCATCTTCTGCCAAGTCACCACCGACCCAGGCTGCTAAGGAGCTCAGGTATCCCATCACGGCCTCGACTCCCTTATTGATGTTGTGCTCCTCCCACCGCTTGCGCACGATTTTCCCAAATTGGGGTGGCACTTCCAACGGGTCGAGAAACACTGCCTGGATCAGTTGCCAGGCTGGATGCGTCGGCAAGCGTGAACGGTTCTTGTCGGAACTGGGCACCACACAGCGCAACAGCCATCAGGTAGCCCTTCAGGGCCTCCACTCACTTGACCAGCCGCATATGCCCACACCACCGGCAGCCGATCTGGAAGCTCATAGGCATCCTCGATGCCCCAAAACACTACCTCATGTGAGGTATTTTCTTGTTGCAACTCATGCAGTGCCTCGCGCTTAAAGCTGAACTCCACCCGCCAGACACCTCCATCCTCCTCAGACCAGCCATGCGCTCGCCACAGATCGACAAACCACTCCTTGCCCGACTGCTCAATCTCACGCGATTTGTCATACATCCGGCAGGAAAGCGCACTTGACGCCTTTTTATCCCTGGCAAAGTCATAGCCCGTGCGTTTCAATCCCAGCGCATAGTCACGCGATTTCACATCAAGAGCCCACTCCGACTCTTCATGCAGGCCACGCTTGCGTGAACGGGTGACAAAGTTGCTCGCACGATCGAGCTGTTCCACATCTTCCCATCCGGCGACATCCACACACAGATCAATGGAAGACACCTGCAAGAATAGCTCATCCTTGAACACCTCATCAAGAAACACTTGAGCACGCACAATCGCATCAAGCACACCTTGACAGGACCAAAGGTACTGCGAGCTAAAACGCACCGAGGCGATCCCATTCCAATGTCCACCAGAGACGTACAGCGTCATAGCTTGCGTTTTCAGCATCCAGGGCCATTGCCCTTGACCCGCGCCATTCGGACACATATGTAGCACCACATCCTCGAACACCAGTGTGGTCGGACACTCCTCGTGTGCCTCTTGTGCCGCTCGCTTCCACTCCTCTAATTGCTGCCACAGCGACAGTTCAAGCTCACGCTTGGACGGCCTGCCACGTTCATCCGTGTAGAACGCATTGAGCACCAACGTATCCACCCCTGCGTTGACCACCTTTGCCTGATGCATAGACCACCTCCTTCACACGAAACAACCACCGCAGCATAGTGAGTTCACTCGGTATGCACGGTATGTTCGTCAGTTCTCGTTTATTTCATAGAGTTGTGCTATACTTGACTCTGGAAGGGCCTTGATGCCTTTCACGACTAGTTCGACATGACGCTCAATAGTAGTAAAGGGCATCATCACATCGAGCAGCATTTTGGTAGTGACCGAAATAAGGGAGTTCATGTTATGCTAAAAGAAGAGAGCGACAGACCGCTTCCAGCAGAGCAACGAACCACCGCGAAGACCATTCTGGTTGTTGAGGATGATGAAGACATCCGCGAATTTATCGCGTTGCTGATTTCAACGGCCACCGCCTATCACTACCACCTCGTATCGGATGCTTCCCAGGCCGTACACTTCGTGCAAAGGGGAAAGCCTGACTTATTTATTGTGGACTATCGACTTACAGGCATGAATGGTCTGGAACTCTATGACCTGCTGCATGCCACCCCTGGACTGGAAGCTATTCCGGCTCTCCTGGTGACGGCGGTCAAGCTTGAAACGCTGAGGCCGGAAATCGAAAAACGCCAGATCACGGCCTTTGAGAAACCCTTCGACCTGGATGAGTTTTTACTGACGTTTCAACGGCTGTTAGGTGATCCTTGAAACTGCAAAGGCGCACATGAGGTGAGTTAATAGAACAGTGCGCCGCTTCCTCCCCTGCTGTATTTTACCGGGCGCGGTATACTTGCCTCGCGCCCCAGGCGGTTCGTACGGCGTCGGCACCCCGCAGGGGGCAACCCCCGCCGCGCGTACTAACCGCCCCCAGGCAGACCACCACACCCCACCCACAGAGATGAACAGCGCCAAGCCATCCCAGGAGTCGCGAGCGGATCGATCAAGCGAGAGATAGGGCCTCGCTTCCACGCCTTCACCCCGAGGTACCCAAGTCACAGTTCACGAGCTTTCCTCACGGCAACCTATTCGCACCGCACGAGAAGCCAATTTTCTTTTCACCCGCTTGTTTTAAACTGGCTTCTCATGCTGTATGAAGACATGAGCCTAGCTCTCAAGCTCTCTCAGCCCCTTGAATTCCTTCAAGCTACGTGCTATGCTTCTTACTGGCAGCGAGTTGTCAAGCCGCTCTACAGGCCCAGCAATGAGAAAAATGGGCTGAGAAGCGGCGTATGCTGATTGTTGTAAGGAGGATTTCGAACCCATGGCTACAACCAAAAAAGCTGCAAAAGCTGAATCGGCCATTGTTGGTCGACAGGAGCTGACGAAGCATATTGCTACCCAGGCACAGTTGACCCAGAAGAAAGCCGCCGAGGTCTTAGAAACGACGTTGGATCACATACGCGACTCTCTCAAGGCTGGCCACGAGGTACGTTTAGTCGGCTTTGGCTCGTTCAAAGTGCGCAGGAGTGCTGCCCGCAAGGGCGTTAACCCGCGTGATCGCAAACCGATCAATGTCCCCGCGAAGAACCGGGTGCGTTTCTCTCCGGGGAAAGAACTCTCAGATGCTGTCGAGAAGAAGTAAGGTGTAGGCATCCCTGGTGTTGGCGCATTCAACACGAGTTCCACAGGTGCCCCATTAGCTGCTCAGCTTTCAAAACACTTCACGGTTTTCAACTATGATCGCCGGGGCCGAGGCGCGAGCGGGGACACCGTTCCCTATGCCACCCTGCGCGAGATTGAAGACATCGATGCCGTCATCACCGAAGCCGGCTTCAGTCGTTACCCAGTTGCGACAGGCACCATTCTGGCCGGCGCTCGAAGACATCGCGCACACGCTCGTCTATGAATCGACGCTTCTGGGCGACATGCCGGCACTCGCCGAACGGATGGCCTCCATCCCGGTATCCACGCTCGTGATAAGCGGCGGCGAGATCCAGGCAAGGATGCTCCAGGCGGCGCAAGCAGTCGCCGATGCTCTTCCCACAGCTGAGTATCGCTCCCTCTCCGGTCAGACCCATGATATCGTTCCGGCTGTTCTGGCTCCGGTGTTGGAGGAGTTCTTTGCCAGCTAAAACAGCACGCTTCCAGGCTCGCCTTTGAGGAAGCGTTCCTTGATGGCCTTCACCAAAAGTGTGCCAGACTCGCAGAATCCTGGGATTTACACCCTGGCTGCTGTGCATCGTTCCAGCTCGCCAGGGTTTTTATTTACAACATTCCATGCCGATACCCCAGATGTGGAGCGGTTTGCCCAGGCATTTCCATGCCGGTGCTCATGATTCGCGTCACGTGCTCATGTTTCAGGGCAAAAGCTGCTTACCCTTCAGGTCATTTACCACGTAAACAAGGAGCTAAAGAGAAAAGCCGAACCATATCTGAATGGGGTTACTAACCGGCACAACGAGTGTAGAAGAACTTGACGACAAGGACGCAATCAGAAAATGCTCACAGGTTAGTGGCCGACATGGGTAGCTGAAATGGTAGGTAACGCATCGTGACGAATAGAGATGTAGTTCGATTAAGGCTGTAGTGTGCGATGGCAAGGAATGTGGCAAAACGCCTTACGTTTACCTGTCTGCCCAACACCTCTACTCATACTCCGCCGATCTAACTTCTGGCACGTCCTATCGATCTGTCGATAATGTTACTGTTAAGGGAGAGTAGGGGCAAAAATTTGGATTTGCGCTCATGTTACGGGTTGGTCACGTACTAAAGGGGAGAACTTACATTTTAAGCTGCTACCCTTTAAGCTAGTACAGCCACTCTAAAAGCGGTTCATTGTGTTGCGACATCAACCGACGTGATGATCGGCAAAGAGTAGGCTAACAGGTGTATGAGCAAAGTGTAAAGGTCATCGAGTTTTGGTTCAGCTCAATGACCTTTATATATTTGACAACTCGCGAGTGTAGATCAGATCACTCAGCAACAGGTATTGGTTGTGGTGGTGATGCTACCGCCGGTTCGCTTTCACCGCCTAAGCGCCAGCGCGCGGTCTCACGGCGGCCTACGGCTGGAACGTGTTTCGTCGAAAAATAGCACATTGTTGTTATAACGTCAACGGTATAACAATTCTAATGCATATGCGTCTGTCGTTGCGCCAGCCATTCACGGATCGAGGGTACGTGGTCCTGGTAGTGCTTGAAAGAGCAGCCGGCGATAATTTGCCAGGGCACCCACTCCTCCGGCATCTGCTTGAAGCGATGCGAGTCGTTCAGGTCTTCGTCGCTGAGCGCCTGTGCCTCTTCAAAGAGATCAGCGTAGGCTTGTTGCTCTTCTTGTAGGATCTCCTGCAAAGGGCGGTCCCGGTTTTGCTGGTACACGATCTCGTTGCGTTCATCGTCGGACAGTTCCCAAAGCTCTGAGCCTACAAGCTCGCGCGTGCGCATGATCGGTGCCATCTCGCGCTCGCCCCACGTCACATGCGCGATGACGTCTTTCACCGACCACTTGCCTGCTGCTCCCGGCTGGAGCATCCGCTCTTCGTCAACCTGGGCCAGTAACGCCTCCCATTCCGCCCGTGACTGCTCGAGTGTGTTGATGAACGTGGCCTTGTCCATCGCATCCTCCTTTCACTCCTAAAGAAGCTATCGACTGTTTATGCTGAATATAGCACGAAAAGCGGGCAGAAACTGCCCGCTTTTCGCATGATGTCTCCTCATTTTCCCTAAAAGTCGGAAATGATCTCCTCATTTGTTCTTATAGCTCGTCAGCCCGCAAGCACCAGGCGCTTCAGCGCCGTCTCGACTACAGGCGAGATGTAGGAAGGATGCAGGCCGCACCCTGGGCGTGCTGCACCACCTGTTGAATCTGTGGCCCAGCCAGAAAGCGCGAACGCCTCGCCTCATCCTTAATCCCCTCCGCCAGCCCCTGGATGATCGCCGCCGCCTCCCCAAACGCAGTGTGTGCTTGCTCTTGCTGCCCGATTGCCTCGTACAACCTGCCCAACGCCGCCTGGATCTGCCAGCATTCTCCCGGCAAGCCGAGGTCTACCGCTATCTGAGCAGCCTCGTGCAGGTGGCCGATGGCTTGCTCGCTCTCCCCCTCCCACGCGGCGAGGGTCGCCAACGACTGCTGGTAGGGAACGCGGAAGCGTCGATTGGGTCCTAAGCGTTCCCCCAGCCGGTGCACGGCTTCTCGCGCCTGGCGCTCGTCCCCTCTACGCAGTAAGGCCTCCGTTTCATAGTGAGAGCAAAAATCCAGCATGATCAATGTCCTCTCAAAGCGCTTGCGGACAGCGATGGCCCTCAAAGCATAGGCGTAGGCATGGTCCCACTCCTCTGCTACTGCATAGTGCATGCACAGCCGCGACAGGACGGGCGGGCGAAAGGGTCCGAGGTCTAACCTCTCTGCAAGGGTCTCTGCCTTTTCGAGCGTGCTGCGTGCCTCTTCCCATTGCTGTGAGGCCTGATACGTACTCCCCAGGGCAAAGAGAAGACCGTGTTCCATCAGAGGAAAGGTCCGTGCCTGCGCGACGGCATCTTGCATAAGCACGAGCGCCTCTTCATAAGCTCCCATCTCCAGCAATCCAAGAGCGAGGTAGACCGTACTTAAGACTGGTGCGCAGACGTGCTTGCTCTCCTTGGAAAGCACGAGCGCTCTGCGGCCACTGCGAAGGCCGTTGTGTCCCTGTCCGGCATGCAGTTGCGCGAAAGCCAGCGGCGCCCAGCACACGGCTTCGGAGGCCCGATTGGTCAAGGGTTGGGTGAGCGGAGCGCCCAGGATGAAGGAGGGCAGGGACAGCTCGCGCGCAGCGGTCGGCTCGCTGCCCAGAGCGGCATAGAGCGCCAGGGAGGTTTCCAGATAGCGTATGGCCTCCTCAAAGTCCCCCCCAAACAGATGGATCCCTCCAAGTGTGAAGAGACTTCCGGCTTCCAGTTCCTGGTCCTGGATTGCTCGCGCCAGGGAGAGCGCCTGCTCTCCATGCGGCAAGGCGCTCGTCGGGTCCTCCCACACCTCGGCCGTGATCTGTGCCAGATTCCACGCTGTTTCCACCAGCGCTTTCTGATCGTGGCTGGTCTCGGCTACCTGCCAGGCTTGCTCCAGCAGCGCTTGCACCCTGGGCTTGTCGAACGAGTGCTGGGCTACCAGGATTGCCAGGCGGTTGAGGGTCATGCTGATCAGCCTGGGCTGCTGCTGCTGCTGCGCATAGGCTAATAGTTCTTCATAGGGCTGCTGGGCCCACTGCCAGCCGTGCTGGAAGACATAGGCCTGCCCCAGGCAGACATAGAGGTGTTCAATCTCCGGTGGCGACAGCACGGTCTGCAAAGGCTTGTGCTCCTGCAGCAAGGAGCGCGCCTGTTCGTAGTGCCTGATGGCATCTTCGACGGCAAACATGGCCAGCGCCTCATCCCCGGCCTGTATGCTGTAGCGAGCGGCCACCTCAGTCTCACCAGAAGCCAGCGCATGATAGGCCAGCGCACAGGCCGGAGCTCCTTCGGTTTGCAGCAGGGCCAGGGCGCGCTGGTGCAAGACCTGCCGCCGCGCCTCGCTCAGT
>Ga0207646_10007349_pt1 | contig 11219 bp, 8 predicted proteins | sample KBSK5502metaG_FD_184343 | JGI IMG/M metagenome (GOLD analysis project Ga0207646, IMG submission 184343) | Corn, switchgrass and miscanthus rhizosphere microbial communities from Kellogg Biological Station, Michigan, USA - KBS K5-50-2 metaG... | ecosystem: Host-associated > Plants > Roots >...
AGCGGAAGGCGAAGCAGCGTGACGACGCCTATCGCCGCATCGGAGTCGCGAATGAGCAGCTCCGGCCCTACAAGAAGGCGCAGGCGGCAGAGGCGGCCGCTCAGCAGGCGAGGAAGGCCCAGGAGCGTCGAGACGCGGCGGAGGCAGTCAGCGCCAAAAAGGAGGCCCGCGAGGAAGAGGCTCTGAGACTTCAGCGCGAGTCCCTGGACCTGGAGCGGCAGCGGTTGCGGTGGTAGCCCGCGTCACCCTCCCTCGAGCGCGGTAGCGGGTCGCGGTGGCACCGCGTCGAGGAAGGGCTCAAAACGGCAACGACTCACCGCGTCACGGTTCAATGGTGAAAGGTAAGGGATCCGCGCACTCTGCGCGACCGTTACCCCCGGCCGACCGATCGAGGCTCCTGGGAGTCCCACCGTGTCAGGTTCCCGTGCATTGGCCACCCTGCTCCCCGGTGCTCCCCGCCCTAGCAGGATGAAGAAAAATGGGGTGATAGGCACATACTGCGCGGGCCCGAGGCGTTGCGCCTGGCCGCGCCTCGCTCCGTTCGTGGCGAGCCAGCGCGCGGATGTGGTGCCGCCGCGCGTGGGCTCATCCGGTCGCCGCCGCCAGATTGCGGATGCGAACCAGGTTGTACACGGCCAAGCCGAAGATGAACGTCCAGCTCACGCGCGCCCGGCCCCGGTGCCGCGTCTTGCGCAGCAACCCGACGGTCTTCAGCCAGCCGAAGATCTCCTCCACGCGTTTGCGTTTCCATTGGCTCACTCCGTAGCCGGCATGGCGCGTGGTGCGTCGATCGATCGCACTCGACCGGTGCGAGGTGTTCTGCGCCACGTGCGGCGTCACCTGGACCAGCCGGAGGGCCTCGACGAAGTCCCGCGTGTCATAGCCTTTGTCGGCCCCGACGGTGACCCGGTGCGTGGTCGCCACGTGCCCGAGCATCTCCAAGGCCGCCGCGCGTTCGCCGTAGCCGTTGGCTCGGGTCACGCAGCCCTCGACGGCCAGCCCGTGGCGATTCTCCATGAGGACATGGCCCTGGTAGGCGAGCTTGGCCTCGTGGCCCGTCGCCTTACGGGCCAGCCGCGCGTCGGGATCGGTGGTCGAGCCATGGGTGTCGTTACTGCGCCGCTCGCCGTGGAAGTCCACGGTGGGATTGCCCGGATCGTCCGGGGGCTCGACCGGCGCATCCTTCCGCTTGAAACTCTTGAGACTCGCCCAGGCCTCAATCAAGGTCCCGTCGACGGTGAAGTGCTCGTCGGACAGCAGCCCGCGCTGCCGGGCCTGCGCCAGGGCGCGGTCAAAGAAGGCCTGCGCGATATCGCCGGCCAGGAGCCGCTCCCGATTCTTCGTGAACACGGTGGCATCCCAGATGGGGTCATCCATGTTCAGCCCGACGAACCAGCGGAAGAGCAGGTTGTAGTCCAACTGCTCCATCAGCAGCCGCTCGCTGCGCGTGCTGCAGAGGACCTGCAGCAGGAGCGCCCGCAACAGCTTCTCCGGCGGGATCGACGGCCGGCCGACTGGGGCGTAGAGCTTCGCGAACGCGGGGGACAGCTCGACCAGGATCGCGTCGACCATCGCGCGGATCGGGCGGAGCGGATGGTCCAGCGGCACCCGCTGCTCCGGCGCAAGGTAGCTCCACATCCCGGCTTGCTGGTGATCGTCGCCTCGCATGCGCGCCTCCTCGACGTGAGTTACGCGCATCGTAGCCGAACCCGCCACCGACTCGACCATCAAAAGTCGAGTTTTTCAGCATCCTGCTAGAGCCCGCGCGTGATGCGATCGGACAATTCCGCGGCGTGGCGGCAAAAGGATATGGATGACGTCGCGTAAGAGCGTCGGGCCTCAGCATTGTGCCGCGGTAACGCCACGCCGCTGACGATCCTGGGCAGACTTCAGTTCACGCCGGCCGGCCAACCGGCTGAGTTCCCTCGATTCCCCTCGCTGGTGTGAGTCTTGCTGCCTCCTTGAGTGGCCGAGTCTCCCGATGGAGGTAGCGCGATGACGCGCTTGGCTCTGCTGGTCCTGGTGATTCTCGGATACCTGGTTGGGTGTGCCGACTCCGAGGCAATGGACGGCGAAGCGGCGGGCCGGTTCTCGCTTGAAGTCGTTGGCTTCGTCCTCGCCGCCTTCCTCTTCTACCTGGCGTTCGGCGGCGCCATTTTGGCGCTCTTGTCGCGAAGGGGGCGCCGGAAGAGGCGGGTCGCCGCGCAGCGCGACTTGAGCGAGGTCGCGAGGGCCGCGGCCAGACCGGGCGATGAATCACCCGATGCACGGAAGGCGCGGCCATGAAGCAGGCTGGGGCAACCGCGTCTGAAAGCCCGGCTCGCCCAGGACCACGAGCTCGGGAAGGGTGGTCATCCCCGGTCCCCCGACACTCGTCCTCTGAAAACCGAACCAACCGGGGGTAGCACGCAGGCGTAGACTGCGTGCATGATTTTGCGACTCGCAGCGCTCTCGCTGCTCGTACTCTGTGCCGCGCTGGTGTGGCCCGCCCCGACGGCGGGTCAGAATAACTTCGAGATCCAGGTCTACGGTTCCGAGACCGTAGCTCCCGGCACGACCATGGCGGAGCTACACAGTAACGTCGCGGCCGAGGGGAGCCGGCGCACGGTCGACCACGTGCTCCGCACCCAAGGGGCCTTTCACGAGACGCTGGAGATCACTCAGGGGTGGACGCCATGGTTCGAGACAGGCTTCTATGTGTTCACCAGCATCCAGCCCGACACTACGTGGGAATGGGTGGGCGATCACATCCGCCCACGGGTTCGCGCGCCGGAGAGCTGGCATCTACCCGTGGGCCTCAGCCTCTCATCGGAACTGGGTTATCAGCGGCGCGCCTTCTCCCTCGACACGTGGACGCTTGAGCTGCGGCCCATCATCGACAAGCAGTGGGGGCCCTGGTACGTCTCGGTCAATCCGGTGCTGGACCGGTCCATCAAGGGCGAGAGCGTGAAGAAGGGCTTCGAGTTCTCACCCGCGGCCAAGATCAGCTACGCCGTGACGCCCAAGGTGGCCATCGGAATCGAGTACTACGGTGCGCTGGGACCGGTGACGCACTTTGATCGGGCCCGTGACCAGCAGCACCAGCTTTTCCCGGTGATCGATCTCGACCTGGGCCCCAAGTGGGAGTTCAATGCCGGGGTCGGCTTCGGGCTCACGCCGAGCACTGACCGGCTGATCGTCAAGGTGATCCTCGGGTATCGCTTCGACTGGGGCGGCGGCGAACGCAAGTAGCGCTGTCCTAATTGACACGCGAGCCGCCAAACACCTATCGTGGTCGCCGTGAGCGGCGGAAGCGAGGCGGAGAAGGTCGGCAGCGTCGAGGCGCGTCTCGACTGGCTCGATGGGATGAAGGGGATCGCGATCCTTTGGATCCTATTCTTCCACTTCTTCTGCACTTACGAGGACGGCCGGCTTCCGTGGCCACTCGCCCCCGACTACTTCGCTTCTTACGAAAAGAGCTGTGCGCCGCATTCGCTCCGGTCGCAGGCGCTCTGCTTCGTCTCGGCTGCCCTGACTGCGGTGACCAAGCTCGGGTTCCACGCGGTCGGCGTGTTCCTCGTCCTCTCCGGCTTCGGTCTCTCTTATTCGCTCGCCAAGATCGGCAACTCGGCGGACGGCTGGCTTGGATGGTACCGGACCCGAGTCATCCGGCTGTTCCCGATGTATTGGGTCGCGCACCTCGTCTATCTCGTCTCCCCGTTCCAGGCGCGACTGGAACCGATGGACTACCGCTTCATCCTGAGCATCCTCGGCGACCGCGTTGTGCCGATCGGGACGATCTTCTACTACTTCAACCCGGCTCTCTGGTTCTTCGGCCTGATCCTGCAGCTCTACGTCCTATTTCCGGTCCTCTTCGTCGCGCTCGAGCGTTGGGGCGTTACGTGCTTTCTCGTCGTCACCGCGGCTGTCACCTTCGGCGCGCGGTGGGTCCTCCTGTTCGCCATCCCTGTGAGCGGCGAATGGGTGCAAGGGGGCTTCTTCGCGTGCCGGCTCTGGGAGTTCGCGGTGGGCATGGCAGTCGGGGTGCTTTGGCGGAGGCGGTCGGCACAGGTCGGCGCCGTCATTTTTTCCCGGCCAGGCCTCCTCGCCGGCGCGGCGCTCTACGCGCTCGGCCTGTACTCCTACGGGCGGCTCTGGTCCTATATCTTCACCGAGGCGCTCATCGGTACAGGTCTCGCCATCATCCTTGCCCACGTGGCGCGACTGCTGGGCCACCTCCCGTGGCTGGGTGCCGCCATGATCACGGTCGGGACGTACTCGTATGGCCTCTACCTTGTCCACCAGCCCTACGTTCTCTATTTCGGTGCACGCATGCGGTCGCTCGAGACGCCGGACTTTCTGGTGGCCGCTGTCGGCATCGTCGTCATCCTGACATTCGGCGCAATGACTCTTGAGCGCGGCGTGAACCGGCTGACGAGCCGAACACTGCGCTTCCCCCTTCGTGGGCCGGCACACGCTCCAAGTGGCTCAAGGTGAAGCAGTCGCGCTATCGCGAGGGCGAGCGCGCCTGGGAGCCGAAGGGTAAATCGTAATCCTCGTTGCAGGGGGTAACGCGAGCTACGCCGCAAAGGACGCGACACAGACGATTCCGATCGTCAGTATCGCAGCGGGGGATCTTATTGGTACCGGTCTCGTGACGAGCCTCGCCCGGCCAGGCGGAAACCTTACGGGATTGTCGCTGGCGGTCGACGAAGGGCTTAGCGAGAAATGGGTGCGGCTGCTCAAAGAGGTCGCCCCGAGGGTGTCGTGGGTCGGTCTGCTGCGTGACGCGAGCACTCCGCCAAACCCAAGGATGCTGGCGGACACAGCGAAGGCGGCCGCAGCGCTCGGGTTGACATTCCAGGTCCTCGAGGTGCGTGCGCTCCGAGACCTCGACGGCCTATTTGCCGGACTGAGCAAGGAGCGGAGCTCTACTGATGCCGCCGCCATGGAACCTTGAGGTGGTCCTTGCTGTAGAGTCGGGTGCCGCCGGAACGGGCAGGGCGACATTCCGACTCTAACAGAGGCCGGAGTTGCTTGACAAAATGAGGCGGGGAGGGTATCCAGAGGCCATGCTGTGTGAGCTGGTCACAGCTTCTCGTGGGTTCGCGCTTGCGATCCTTCCAGTCCTTCTGGTGGCGATCAGCGCGATCACCCCGTTGGCGTATGCGAGCCCTCCGGATCCGTCCTGGATCAACGGCATCTACGACGATGCGGACTTTGACGATGTCGTGGTGTTCATCACCTCCGGCGCTGGCGTGGTCGAGCCGTTTCTCCAGTCGGATCTTCGACTCGTCCCACCCTTTGCCGGGTATACCCCGCAGCCAGAGCAAGAGGCCGTCCCAGCTCTCTTCCGTTCATCCCTCCAGCCCCGCGCCCCTCCAGCTTCCTGAGTCCTTCCGGTAGCACTCGCCGCGGCTAACCCGCGGCCCCGAAGTCGCTCGGCCAACGCCCGTCCTTGATGAATCCGCCAGGGCCACGAGCCGATGCTTGCCTTCGCCGAGCGTCCGCTCCCGGAGCAGGCGGTGGAGCAGGTCGGCTCGCACACCAGCGGGAGGTGTGCGTACGAGCAACGATCAGTAGCGTCACTGTTGTGTTTGCGGGGTGCAAGGTCGTGATTCGATCCAAGAGCGACTCGTCGTTCCGGATGAGAGTGGAGCCTGTACGCTGGATTTGCGGCCCTCACCGGCCTGGTCGTGGAGGGTCAGTGCTCGCGAGGGGTCTCTCATGCGTCTCGCCCTGCTCGCCGTGTTGTGTGTTTGACGGCTTCGTGGAACTGCTCGATGGCGTGACCCCCGCCGACCGCGTGGTGAGCACGGGCGGCATCCTGATCGGACGGGACGCCCCGTGATCCAGCGTCTCGTTCACTTCGCCCTCCACCAGCGCTTCATCACGCTTGCGCTCGCTCTCCTGCTGACCGGGGGCGGCATTGGCTCCTTCTACCGCCTCCCGATCGAAGCCTACCCGGACGTTGCTGACGTTCAGGTGGACGTCATCACGATCTGGCCCGGCCACGCCGCCGAGGAGGTCGAGCGGCTCATCACGATTGCCCTGGAGAAGGAACTCAACGGGATCGCGGACGTCACCTTCCTGCGCTCGATCTCTAACTTCGGCGTCTCAAACATCCGGGTGGTCTTCGCTGACGGCACCGACAATTACTGGGCGCGCCAACAGGTAACCGAGCGTATCGGGCAAGCCGACCTTCCCGGTGAGGCGAAGCCACAGCTCGGGCCGCTCTCCAGCGTCATTGGTGAGGTCTACCGCTACACGCTGGAATCGCAGACGATGCCGTTGTACGACCTCAAAGCTCTCCAGGATTGGGACCTGGAGCGCGAGTTTCGGAAGGTGCCCGGGGTGGTGGATGTCGTGTCCTGGGGCGGCGGTATCAAGCAGTACCAGATCACCGTGGACCCGGCCCGTCTCCGCGCGTACAACCTCACCCTCAAGCAGGTTTTCGACGCGGTGGCGGCGAACAATTCCAACGCCGGTGGCAGCTACATCCGCGAAGGCGAGTATGCCCTGATGGTGCGGGGCCTCGGGCTGGTCCAGTCCACCAAGGACATTGAGAACATCGTCGTCGCGGCCGTCAAGGGCACGCCCGTCCGTGTGCGGGATATCGGCCAGGTCGGCATCGGCACGGCGATCCGCTTCGGCGTCCTGGGGCGTGACCACGAGGACGACCTGGTCCAGGGGATCGTCCTGATGCGCAAGGGCGAGAACCCAGGCGACGTCATCGACGGAGTGCGGAAGAAGATCGCGGACCTGCAGAAGCTCCTGCCGGCCGGAGTCGAGCTGAAGCCGTACTACAACCGGGATCGGCTGGTCAAGACGACCGTGACGACGGTGCTCCGGAATCTGGTGGAGGGCGCGGTGCTGGTGGTGCTCCTGCTCACCCTCTTCCTCTACAATCTCCGGGCGGCCCTCATCGTGGCCCTCACCATCCCGTTGTCGTTGCTCTTCGCGTTCATCTTCATGGACCTGCGCAATATTCCCGCGAACCTGCTGTCCCTGGGGGCGATCGACTTCGGGATCATCGTGGACGGCGCCGTAATCATGACCGAGAACATCATGCGGCACCTGAGTGAGCGCAAGGTCACCGAGCCCCACCGGGTGGTCCGCGAGGTCCAGCACGCCGCCGTGGAGGTGGCCCGCCCGCTCACCTTTGCCGTCCTGATCATCATGACCGTCTACCTGCCGATCCTCACCTTCCAGCGGATCGAGGGGAAGCTGTTCCGGCCCATGGCCGTGACGATCTCGTTGGCGGTGGTGGGGTCTCTGATCCTGACGCTGACCCTGATCCCAGTGCTGGCGAGCTACCTGTTCCGGCGCCCGCCGTCCGAGCGAGAGAGCCCGCTCCTGCGCTGGCTCCGGCGTCCGTACGTCCCGGCCGTCAAGTGGTGTGTCCGCCGACCGTGGCCGCCGGTCGGCGGTGCCGTGGGCCTGTTGGTGGTATCCCTGTTCGTGTTCACCCTCCTGGGCAAGGAGTTCCTCCCGGAGCTCGACGAGGGGGACCTCTGGCTGCGGGTGAAGTTCCCGATCGGGATCGCCCTGGAAGCCGCCCGCCCGTATGTCCACGAGATCCGCGAACGGCTGCTCCGCTTTGCCGAGGTGCGGGTCATCGTGTCCCAGCTGGGTGCCCCGGATGATGGGACGGACCCCAATGGGCCCGACAATGCGGAGTTCTATATTGGGCTCAAGCCGCGAGAGCAATGGAAGATTAGGGACAAGGACAAGCTGATCGAGGCTATGGGTGGGGCGCTCGCTGACTTCCCCGGCATCACGACCAACTTCTCACAGCCCATCAAGGACAATGTGGACGAGGCCCTGGCGGGGGTGAAGGGCGAGCTGGCCATCAAGGTGTTCGGGCCTGATCTCTTCGTCCTGGAAGCCAAGGCGCGAGAGATCGCGGCCGTCCTCAGCGGGATTCGCGGAGTGACCGACCTCGACTACGACCATCTGGTCGGTCAGCCGCAGCTGCGGATCGCGGTGGACCGCGCGGCCACGGCCCGGTATGGCATCAACGTCCAGGACGTCCAAGACGCGGTCGAGGCGGCGACGAAGGGGCGGGCTGTCACCGAGGTGTTCGAGGGCGAGCGCCGGTTCAGTCTCGCCGTGAGGCTCGCGCAAGGCGCTGATCCGGCTGAAAACCTTCGCAACATTTTGGTCAGCGCGCCCAACGGCGAGCGCATCCCGATCCGCCAGTTAGCGGAGCTGAGCAAGAGCGACGGCTTTGCCTGGATTCTTCGGGATGGCAACGTCCGGCGCATCGCGATCAAGTGGAGCGTGCGGGAACGGGACATGGGCGGGCTCGTGGCCGAGGCCATGAAGAAGGTGAACGCAGCGGTCGCGCTGCCGCCAGGCTACCAGATGGTCTGGAGCGGACGCTTCGAGGACCAGCAGCGGGCGCTGGCCCGTCTGTACGTCATTGTCCCGCTGGTGATCTTCATCATCTTCGTCCTCCTGTTCGGCGCCTTCAACTCCGTGGCAGATGCCCTGCTGATCATGCTGAATCTGCCGTTCGCGCTCATTGGCGGCACCCTGGCCCTCTTCCTGTGGGGCACGAACTTCAACATCTCGGCCGCCGTCGGCTACATCGCGGTCTTCGGCGTGAGTGTGCTCAACGGCGTCGTGCTAGTCTCCTCCATCCGGCAGGCCTTCGCCGACGGGCTGCCGCTGCGGGAGGCGATCGCTCGGGGCTGCGAGATCCGGTTTCGGCCCATCATCGTCTCGGCCATCGTCGCCGTGATGGGCTTCTTGCCCGCCGCGCTCTCCCACGGGATCGGCGCCGAGATCCAGCGCCCGCTGGCCCGGGTGGTGATTGGCGGTCTCCTCTCCTCTACGGCGCTGACGCTCCTGGTGCTGCCGGCCGTATATGCGCTGTTTGCTCACCGAGAAGGATCCGACTCGGGCGAGGAACCCAGCCCCGGGCGGGCCTAGAGTCCCAGAGTCCTGGTGACCACGGTCGGGCGTCTTTCATGATCACCGCGAAGGTGTGCTTACTGCGTAGGTGAGATGAGCCCGAAGGGGCGGCCTCTCGAGGGCGGCCCCGCCCCTTCGGGCGAAGGCGATGCTGCCGCCATGGGGGCGAGCCCCACGTACCAGGCGAGGCGCGGATTTGCATGCTGGTCGTAAGAGGCGGAGCCCGATCGGACATGTCCTTCACGCCGCGCCGGTTGCGGTTGCGGTCGCCTATTGGTTCGCTGCCGCTCCTTATCCGGCCCTTTCACTCACCTTGTAGAGGCCGGGTGGCTCGCCAGGCACCCGGTAGCGTGAGTCTAGTGCCGCTTCGGTGTCGTGCTCACGGGCCCTTCGGCCCTCCCGTGGTGACCTCGTGCTCCAGCGCCCACCTTCCGTCGCCAGCGCCGCCCTATGTTACCCGCTGCCAGGCCAGCGAAAAGACGGTTCGCGCACCCGTCAGTGCGCTGACCGCCGGCACCGACTTTACCTCCAGTCGATCCCCTTTGACCTCAAATATCCGCTCCTGCGTGGTGCCGTTCCACGCCTCATTCCAGGAAATCTCGGGCCGGTAGATGAGCCTGTTCCCGACCACTTCATAGCGACCCGCGAAGGCGATCAGGCTGCGGTAGAGCTGGATCGCTTCCTGCTCGGTCGCCTGGGCCGCGACCGGCGGCTTGCGATCGCCTGCCGCGAAGATCGTCGCGACGTATCCGTTGGCCGAATAGATGACGAACGCTCTCGCCCCGACCCCGAACGGGTAGCTTTCCGCGCCGGTCTCGAGGTTCTCTTCGGTGAACGAAGTCAGCCGCCACGTACCGATGATCGGATTTGGCGCGATGCGGGTCATCATGGTGCGCCCTCCTTCTCTTCTAGCTCGCCGCAGCGGCGGTGCTCCTGCACGCGGGCATCAAGCGCAGCGAGCAGCTCGGGCATCGCCGCCCGTCTAGGAGGGACCAGGCGGAGGGACGGCCAAGCGGGGCGAACTTACACCAGCCCGGCGTGCGTCGGCTAGGACTTCTTGTCGGCCTTCAGGCACTCGCTCATGAACGCCCTGCGCTCGTCACCCTTGTGATGGTCATCGCAATCGCTGCGGACGTCTTGACCGGGGCTGGACCACTCGCGTGCTAGGCGGGTGTAGGCTCTCGTGGCATGAGCTTCTCCCTGCGGTGGGAACGGACGGTGCTGCTTGGAATGGTCGCGGTCGTATTCACCGGGTGCGCCACAGGACAGCCAGTCCCGCCGACCTACACGCAGGAGGAACTCCGGGTTCGGTGTGAACACCAAAGGGGTTGGTGGCGCCCGGAGGGTCAGTTTGGCGGACACTGCGAATACGACAGTCATTTGTAGCCGAGACGGGCACGCTCAGGGCGAAGGATCTGGCTCGTTGCCCTGGTCTGGCAATTGCGGTTCCGTCATTCGCTGTGTGACGTGTCCGTCGGTTCTGCCGGGCGGCGGAGCTACGAGGCTACGCATCGGCTCCGGTGAGACGACGTTGCTTGCGCCAAATTAGGTAGAGGTTTCGAGAGTAGATGAAGATCCCCGCCCCCTCGCCGAGGATGAAGACGGGATCGAGGCGGTGGAGGGCATAGGTGAACAAGGTCAGCCCCCCACCAATGGAGAAGAACCAGAACGCTACGGGGATTACGCTCTCTTTTCGCCTCTCCGAGGCGATCCACTGGACCACGAAGCGCATGGAAAAGAACGCCTGCCCCACAAACCCGACCGACAGCCAGAATTGCTCGTTGCTCATCGTGCCTCGCGTCAAGGAAGAAGTAACGGCAAGGTATACAGCCAACATGGCCCGAAGTGTGGGGCCCCTCCCCCCGGGCGATCGCCTGGTGTGTCGCGGGCACCCGGTGGCTTCAGTCTAGCGCGACTTCTTCGACTGCTCACAGGCGCTCCTCCAGTACGAGAAATGGGCGTTGGGCCGAAAAATACTCGCCACGTAGATCCAATCCCCATCATCGGCCTGATTGACTTCATTTGGATGTGTATCGACCGACACGGTCAGAAGCTAATGGACAGGCGGTTGCGGGTACAGGTCGTTGAGGAGCCTACGAGGCTGACGAATTGAGCACTCGGGTGGGCCTAACTTTCGCTCCAGTGGATCGGCTTCGCGCGCCCCGCGGTGCCGTGCATGGTCAGAGGTGACGGCTCACTGATGTCATGAGAACGGCCGCGCGCTGCTACCCTCGGACAACCCGAGCGCGACAGCGCGCAGAAAGAGGAGGCCGCGATCATGATACTGGTCGGATGTGATCTGCACTCGCGCACGCAACAGA
>Ga0207646_10007350_pt1 | contig 11219 bp, 11 predicted proteins | sample KBSK5502metaG_FD_184343 | JGI IMG/M metagenome (GOLD analysis project Ga0207646, IMG submission 184343) | Corn, switchgrass and miscanthus rhizosphere microbial communities from Kellogg Biological Station, Michigan, USA - KBS K5-50-2 metaG... | ecosystem: Host-associated > Plants > Roots >...
CGCGCTGGTGAGCGGGTCGCCATTGTGGAACTTCACCCCCGCGCGGATTTTCACCGTGACGGTCTTGCCGTCTGCCGACGTGGTCGGCACCGACTCGGCGAGATCGGGCTGTACGCCGAGGTTCTCGTCGAGGCGCATGAGGTAGCTGTAGACAAGCTCGAAGACGCGGGCCGACGTGAATGCCGGGACCTTGTGGGGATCGAGGTTCGTGACCTCTCCGGCCCGCGCGAGGATGAGCGTTCCGCCCTTCTTCGGTTGGTTCGGTTGATTTCCGGTCGGCGACGGTCCCGCGGAGGTCGTCGGCGCGCATGCGGCGATGAGCGTCGCAACGATCAGGGTCGCGGCGGACAGAGAACGTTTCATCAGAGGTCCCTCCCCAAGGGTGGGGCCCCTGATGGGGCAGGGCCCCCAACGCTTCCGGCACATTACCACCGCCGATTCAGCCGTCCGTCCGCCGCATGCCGACTCCCTCCACCGAGAGGAGCAGGCAATCGACGGGAACGGCGGCGCGATGCCGTTCGCCCGCCGCGATGAGGATCGCCTCACCCGGTCCGGCCGCGAGCGGTCCCGCTTCGAACTCCACGACGAGCTCGCCTTCGAGGACGAGAAGGAACTCGTCGCTTGTTTGACGATGCCAGCCGCCGTCGAGCGTTCCAGCCCCGGCGTGGAGGACCGATACCCCGTTCACGGTGCCGACCTCGGTGTTCGTCCATGCGGGCCGCGCGCGCAGCGGCGAGGGATCCGACGCGAGCGCGTCGCGGAGGCTGATCTTTTTTCCCATGGGCGAATTGTCGCGCCAGATCAAGCTCTCGGGGCTGCGCCCTGCTCGATCGTCGCGCGCGCACGCGCGATGCGCTCACGCGCGGCGTCGATCGTGTCCAGCCGCGCGAACAACACATCGCGAAGACGCTGCTCCAGCTCGCGCGTGAGATCGGCGCGCAAGCGATACGCCCATCGTCGTCCGAGCAGGCCCGCATGCGCACCGAGAAGACGCGCCAGCAGAAAGCCTGCGAGGAGGAGCGCCGCAAGGACGACGAGCGGCGTGGGGATCGGCCCGAGGACCGGAGCGTCAACGCTCGCGAACGGCGCGTGTACAAGGAAGACCGCCGCGATCCACAGACCGGCGAAGAGCAGCCCCGCCGTGACGATATATTGGAGCGCGCCGATAACGGACCACACGACGCTCGTCGGGGGGCGCACGTCCGCGGTACGGGTCGCGACGGCCGCGTCGATCGCGCTTACCAGGCGGGCGCGGAGCGCCTCAGCGTCGACGAGCGAAGCGATGGCGCCTCGCGCCGCGGATGGAACGCGAGGGAGCAGGTCGCCGACGAGAAGCCGGATCGGTTCAGCGGGGCGAGCGAGGGTACCGCGCTCGCGCCAGCGGCGGAGATAGCCCTCCGGATCCGCGACCACCCGATCTCGACCGCTCGCCCGATAGAGAAAGGTGGTGACGAGCCCGAACGGACCGGCCCCGCGCGGACGAGCCGAGAGGCGTGTTGCGGCGACGGCTTGCCGCTCGAGACCGCCAAGATCGACGATCGCCGCCGCTTCGCGCGTGACATCCGCCAGCACGCGGGCACGCTCCTCGGTGGTGATGAGCGGCTTCGCGTCCTGAAGGACACCGGCGCGCGCTGCCAGATCGAGTACCGCATCCCGCAGCTCCGCTGCGATCCGCCCAGCGATGACGCGCTTGGCCTCCGCGCCATTCACGATCCACTCGCGCAGCTCGCGCGACTCGCCGTCGCGGGCGGCGCTCGTGACCGCGACGGCCACGTTCTCGATGCCCTCCGCGCGAAGGCTCGCGGCAAGGTGCTCGCGAATGCGCTCGGCGTCGGAGCCGATCCGGTCGGCCTTATTCAGCACGACAAGCTGACGCGCGAGGCGTGGCGCCCAACGCCTCAGATACTCGTCGTGAAACACAGCGTCGCGGTACTTCTCAGGGTCCGCGACCCAGACGACCGCGTCGACGCGGGGAAGGAGCTCGTCCACCCGCGCGCGGTGCTCTGGCGTGGTCGAATCGACGTCGGGGAGGTCGAGGATCGCGACATCGGCGAACGCGCTGTCGCTGTGATCGCGCACCTCACGTACGTCAAGCCACCCGAGCAGCTCTGCGGTCTCCTCTCGCGCGTTCCCGGCGACCCACGCGACGGGCGCTCCGGTCGTGGGACGGCGCGCGCTTGCCGCGCTCACCACGGTCCCGGCGAGCGCGTTGAGCAGGCTCGACTTGCCAACCCCGGTACCACCGACGAGGGCGAGCACGTACGCGGATCCCTGGAAGCCGAGCCTTTGGCGTGCGGTTTCGAGGACGCGTCGAGCACGCGATGTCTCGAGGTCGAGCGCGGCTGCCGCGTCGACCGCGTCGTCGAGTGCGGCAAGACTCGCGGTGAGCGTCATGCGGCGAGCGGCGCCATCGCGGCGCGGAGCTCCTCGGCCAGCGCGCTTAGCTCGACGGGGTCAGCCGTGAGCCGGTCGTAACGCGATCGCTCTTTTGAGAACTCGTCGCTGAGTAACGCCTCGAGCCTTTCGCGCGCGTTCGTGATCATCTCGCGCATCGCGGCCTCGCCGAAGATCGCCTGCAGCAGCTTCTGATTGAGAAAACCGGTCGCGGCGACGATGCCGAGCTCGGTGCCGGTCACTCCCGCGGTGTGCGCGAAGACGCCGACCATCGCCGCCACGGCGAGCGCGTTCACCCCGAGCGAGACCCCGAATGCGAGGTTGCGTTTCTCCGCACCGCGAGCCTGCACGTCGGTCGCGATGCTCGCGACCCAATCGTGGAGGCGCGGCTGGATGTGCGCCGCGAGATCCGGCGACGCCGACCAGAGCGAGTGGTCCCGCGCGAGCTGGGCCGCGGGCCCCTCACGGCTGGCCCATGCGCTCGCGACGCGACGCGCGGCCTCCGTCGCGCGTGCGACCGCGACAGCGACCACGTCGCTCGTGACCTCTTTCTCGACGACGCCAACGGGCGCCTCGGGCATCCCGCGGAAGACCGTGACGATCGTGCCCCGTATTCGACCGAGTCCGCGCGAGAAGAACCGCGTGATCTGGTCAGCCTTCACGTACGACTCCCAGTGCCGGAGCACCTCGGCGCGGAGAAACGTCCCGCCGCGGAGCTCCTCGAGCAGTGCGCCGAGCTCGGCCTCGTACGACTTCGCCGTGATGGCGCGGAGCGCTTCACCCTCGGCGGCCGCGTGCGCGACATCCTCCGCGACGGTCAAGATGAGCGGGCCGAGCCCGGCGAGCGCACCCTCGAGGGCACGTCGCGCGAGCGCAACCCGCCGCTCGCGATCCCTGGCGAGCTCGTCGACGCGCTGGAGGACGGGCGCCGCCGCTTCGAGCTCGAGGCGCTCGCCGGTCGGATCGAGCTTTCCTTCGGCGACGCCGACGGTCTGAACGCGCGCGTCATCAATCCCGCGCAGCGCCGTGTCCTTTAAGACGCGACGGAGATCCTCGAGGACGACCCGCTGCTCCGACTCGTCAGGGGGCATCCGGTTCACGACGATGAGAAGGGGGAGCCCGCGCGCGGCGATGCGCTGGATGACGTCGAACGGGACCTTGTCCGCATAACGCGTCGCGGATGTGACGAAGATGCCGAGATCGGCGGCCTCGACGAGCGCGTCCGCGATGACCCGATTCGCGCGCTCGACTGAATCGAGGTCCGGCGCGTCGACGATCGCAAGACCCGCCGACGCGGTCGTCGCAGGCGCGCGCACGATCTGACCAGTGCCGATGCCCGCGAGGGCTCCCCGGCGCAGCGTGGCGGCGTCGGCGTCGGTCGCAAGGAGCGCGGCCTCGCGCGTCGTCGGACGAAGGACTCCCGTGCGACTCACCGTCGCACGGGCGAGCGTGTTCATGAGCGTCGACTTGCCGGCGCCGGTCGGTCCGAGGATCACGACGAGGAGCGGCGACTCGAGCGCCTGCACGCGCGGCAGGACGTACGCACGGACGTGGTCGCGAAGCTGGCGCGCTCGGTCCTTCGCTCCGGTGGGTTCGTCGTCGCGCACCAGGGCGGCTCGGCGGTCGGCAAGCGCGGCGATGAGCTCGGCCCGGCCGGCAAGCGAGGTCACCACGTCTGCGGTTGCAAGGTAGAGACCTGCGGCCTGCGGTCGGCTATCGTGCGTACCGGTGCGTTACGGCGGCTTCCCGTGTCGATACGGCGGTTGCGATGTGCGCTTCTCCGTCGAGAGGGGCGACTCGTATCCATCGCTGCTCGAGGCGAGCGCGAAACGCACCGAGCACGAGATCTCGGAGCACCAGTACCACCACATCCCGATGCGGACCGAGACACCGCCGGCGGGATCACTCCAACGACTTCCACGACGAGGCGCGGCTCCCAAGCGGATCGACTGAGCCGGTAGCTCGGGTCGAGAGGGCCTCGAGTGCTCGCGGGTCCCTCCGGCGACCACGCACGGTCGCCAGCCCCCACTGCGCCGTCAGGCCATCTCGCCCCGAGCGAGCGGTCCAAAGGTATCGCGCATCCCGGTCATGAGACCTCGCGGAGTCGTCCCGAGCTCGGCGCGCGCTTTCGCGTCACTGGCCCAGAAGGTGACGCCGTCAGCTGAAGACACGACTTCGCGCATGCTCGGGATCAGACGTCCCGCGACGCGCGCGATCGCGGACGGCAGGACGAACCAGGGTAGGGCGCGGCCAGCCGCCTTCGCGACTGCGCGATACGCATCGCCGAGCGTCGCGATCTCTCCGCCCAGGACGTAGCACTCGCCGGCGCGGCCGCGATCCAACGCTCGAATGATCCCCTCGGCGACATCGTCCACGTGCACGAGATTCAATCCCAACCCCTCGAACGCGCGATACCGCAGCCGGCCCTCCGCCAGCGCGCGAAAGTTGGCGCCGACCGCGGAGTGGTCATTCGGTCCGTACACCTGACCCGGCTGGACGATCACCACGGGCGCTCCGCTCCGCGCCGTATCGAGTGCGATCTCGTGAGCCTGCCGCTTCGTGTCCTCATATGCAGACGTCGGCGGTGATGTCGGACGATGACCCTCCGCGACGACCGCGCCGTACGTGTTACCGAACGCCGCGATGGTCGAGACATAGACGATCCGTGGCGTGGCGGCCGCTCGCGCCGCGTCGAGCATGCGACGGGTGCCAGTGACGTTCGTCTCCTCCATCGCGCGTCGCCGCTCGGCACTGACGCCGATCTCGTAGATCGCCGCCCCGTGAACCAGCGCGTCGCAGCGTCGGAGCTCGCCGATCGCATCCGTCGGATCGACCACATCTCCGGCGACGAGCTCGCAGCCGAGCGCCGTGAGCGACGCGGCACGCGGTGGACTCCGCACGAGGGCCACGACAGCGTCGCCGCGCGCACGCAGCGCGCGCGCCACCGCGCCCATGACGAAGCCGGTCGCGCCCGTGACGAAGACCCGCATCGGGGAATACTCTCGCGCCTTCGCCTGTTGGGGATTTGTGGCTGAACGCATGCCCGCGCTCTTCATCGGACACGGAAGCCCGATGAACGCGCTCGTCACGAACAAGTGGACGGAGGACTGGAAGGCGCTCGGTGCGTCGCTCCCGCGTCCACGAGCGATCGTCGCCATCTCGGCGCACTGGTACACGGACGGCACCGGGGTCACCGCGGTCTCGACGCCGCGCACGATCCACGACTTCGGCGGATTCCCCCGCGCCCTCTTCGAAGTGCAGTACCCCGCGCCGGGCGACCCCGATCTGGCCAAAGACCTGACCGAGATACTCGCGCCGACGCCGGTCGTCCTCGACAGCTACTGGGGACTCGATCACGGCACGTGGTCGGTCCTCGTGCGAATGTTCCCGAAGGCAGACATCCCGGTGGTGCAACTCAGCATCGACGGGACCGCGCCGCCGGAGACGCATCGCGCGCTCGGCGAGCGTCTCGCATCGCTGCGGGACAAGGGCGTCCTGCTCGTTGGTAGCGGCAACGTGGTCCACAACCTGCGCGCGGGCTTCGGCGATCAGGCGCCCGAATACGACTGGGCCAAGCGCTTCGATGAAAAGGTACGCGAGCTCACCGTCAGCGGCGATGCGGAGCAGCTTGCGAGCTACGACCAGCTCGGTCGGGATGCGGAGCTGTGCGTGCCGACGCCGGATCACTACTACCCACTCCTCTATACGGTCGGCGCGCGCCGCGAGGGCGACGACGTGACGTTCCCCACCGAAGGGTTGAACGGCGGAGTGTCCATGCTTGCGGTGAAGCTGGGCTAGCGCCCCGCGAAAGCCCTTATGCCGGCCACGAGCTGCTCCGCGATCTGCTGACGACGGGACGAAGCGTCGGTCGACGCGAGCAGGGCCTGTTCCTGGGCATTCGACATGAACAGGCCTTCGGCGAGCGCGGCGGGCGCATTGCTCTTGAGGAGCGTCCCGTTTGCGAAGTTCGTGATCGCTTTGTGAGCGAGAAGGTTCTTCCCGGTCGTGTCGAGAATCTTGTAATTCACGTCCATGGTCGCGGCAAAAGCTTTGTCCTTCTGCGGCTTCCCATAAAAGAACCAGGCGTAGTCAGCGGTGGTGTCCGTGCTTGCATTGAGATGGATGCTCAGCACGAGCTGCGCGCTCGCGGCGTTGCAGATCTGCGCTCGCGCGGAGTTTCCGAGCGTCGTGTTGTTGTCGTCTCGGGTGAGCGTGACGTTGTAAGTGGTCGTGTCCAGCAGAGCGCGGACCCGCTGCGCGATGTCGAGGTTGAGCTCCTTCTCGACGAGCGTGCCGGCCGTCGCTCCGGGATCGGTGCCGCCGTGCCCCGGGTCAAGACAGGCTCGGTACCGGCTGTCGATGGCGGCCGCCGCAGGCACGCTCATGAGCAGCGCCAGCGCGAGAGCGATGATCGAGGCGCGCTTTAACTCTCTGTGAGCGTGGGCCAGAGACATCAGCGGAGTATGAACCCATCTGCGAGGGGATCATCCGGCGCGATGAAGATCTCATTCCGCCCTGTGATCCAGGCGCTCCCTTCGATCTCGGGCACGACCGCGTCGTAACCCTCCCAGCGCAGCTCGCGCGCGATGCGTCCAGCGAAGCGTGTGCCGATGATGCTCTCGACGACGATCGTGCCGCCCGGAGCGAGACGGCCGCGCGCGCGCTCGATCGCGACACGCGCGGATACGCCGGTGCCTGTTGGCGACCGGTCGACCTCGCCTTCCGCGAAGACGCACACATTGCGCGAATCCGCTCCCGAGCCGAGCGCGGGTCCCGTGAAGATCGTCCCGTACAGGAACGAGAGGTCCGGCTCGAGCGGATGACGGATCTCGCGGGCGCCCATCACCGCGCGCTTGATCGAGCTTCCGATCGCGATGAGATCGCGGAAATGCTCCGGCGTCAGCTCGAGACCAACGCTCGAGGCGTCGACGAACGCGTAGAAGGCGCCGCCGAACGCGAGGTCGTACCGCACGCCCCCGACGCCTGGCACCTGAACGAGGTCGTCGAGGGAGACGACGAACGACGGCACGTTTTCGAAGGCGACGCTCCGGACGCGCTCACCTTCGCGACGCGGCCGCGCGGTGACGCGTCCCGCGGGCGTGTCGAGCCGAACGGCGTCACGCGCGCTGAGGAGACCGACCTCCAGCGCGACGGTCACCAGGGCGATTACGCCGTGGCCACACATCGTGCTCCATCCTTCGTTGTGCATGAACAGGACGCCGGCGTCGCCGTCGGGCGTGACCGGCTCGGTGGGGATCGCTCCATACATGTCGGCGTGTCCGCGCGGCTCGAACATGAGGCCCCGCCGTATTCCGTCGAGCCGCTCGCGCGCGAACCGCCGCTTTTCGAGGATCGTCGCGCCCGGGATGGGGTCGAGACCACCTATGACCACCCGGAGCGGCTCGCCCGCGGCGTGGGATTCCACGGTGAGGACCCGCCGCCACGAAGGCGGCGGCCGCCACGCCGGGGCTCGATCGGAGGAAAAGGGCACAGCCGCGCCGACGATACGAGTCTCAGGGGTAGGGCCCCCCGATGGGCTGGGGCCCCAGCGAAATCCCCCTATTTGGCCTAGTGCACCGGGTCCCCTTTAGGACAACACTGTCAGCGATGAACAACGATCTGCGCCTGACCGCGATCGGCGCCTCTGATGACTCCGATCCAGTGGGCTCCATCGACCCGGCTCAGCCGGAAGCGCACGAAATGCATCGGTCTGACCTCGAGGCGCTCAAGGACGGTGCCGCGATGCTCACGCAGGCTGGCAATCGCGTCGCCGCGCTCGCCGTGATGTGGTCGGCCGTCGCGATCGCACCGACCGACCTCGGCGCACATCGTCGCCTCGCTGCGATGCTCGCGAATGCCGGCGACATCGACGGCGCCGCGAACGAGTACGCGCGCTACATCGAATTCATGATCCCGATCGGCGATGTCGGGCGGGCGACGATGGAGCTCGCCTACGGCGCTAAGGTGCTGGGCGGTCATGCGGCGCTACACGACGCCGCCGAGAAGATCGTCAATGCCGTCCGTGCGCTCGTGCCCGGCGATGTCGCCATGTCCGCTCCCACGCTTCCGATGCCGCGGCTCCTGCCGAAGGTTCCCTTCCGCTTTTGCGTTCACGACGACGGCGACCGCCATTGGATGCAGCTGGAAGGAGGCACGACGGACCTCGTGCCAACGTCGGTTCGCGTGCTCGACCAACACGACGAGGTCGTCGAGACACGGAAGTGCATTTCCCTCGCGCCGGGCCAGAAGGGGCACGCCAAGATCATCGAGGGCGAGCCGACGGGGGTCGCGTGGGTCGTCCTCGGCGTGGGCGATGAAGTGGTCGCCGCGCTCGATGCGGGCAAGCCGTCGCCGTCTCGCATAGAGGCGAAGGTCGGGGAGGAGTGGGTCTCCACCGTCCTCATCGACACCGGCTGCCGCCTCGGGCGCCGCCGGTCGACGATCGCGGTCTCCTAGAGGTCGATCGTCCGGCCGAGGCCGGCGCTGCGCGCGGCGTCCAGGACCATCGCCGCGGCCGCCGCGTCCTGCACTGCCACTCCGACCGATTTATAGAGAGTGATCTGGGACTCATCCGCCCGGCCAGGCCGCGCGCCGCTCACCAGCTCGCCAAGCTCGGCGTGAACGTGCTCCCGCGTCATGGCCCCTTCGGCGATCGCCATCGCGATGTCGTTCGAGCCCGCGGGAGGAGGTGCGAGAGTCGCCGAACGTGATTCGACGACCACGATCGCATCGCGGAACGTCGCACCGTCGATCTCGCGTCCCGCGGTGTTGTAGCCCACCGACGTCACGTGCGCACCCGCCGAAAGCCACTCACGGCGCACGACGGGCTCGGCCGAGTGCGTCGCCGCGCAAATCACATCCGCGCCGTCCTCCGCTTGGGAGTACGAGGTGGTCACTCGGATCTTCGCGTGCGGAAGCCACTCGCGGGCCTCTTTGCTCAGAGCCATGGCCTTTTCCTCATGCCGTCCCGCGATCCGCACCTCGCGAAACTCGCGTACCCGAGGCACCGCCCGCACGTGGGCCCGCGCTTGCACGCCGGTGCCGATCACGGCCAGCACTTGCGCGTTGCGTCGCGCGAGAAGCTCGGTCGCCAGCGCCGATCCGGCGGCGGTGCGCGCCGCGGTGATGGCTTCGCCATCCATCAGCGCGACCGGGGTGCCGTTCTCCGCGTCGAAGACGACGATCACGGCCTGATGCGTCGGCCGGTCGGTATTGCGGGGGAAGAGCGACACAAGCTTGGTCGCGAGTGCGCCCGACGACGGCAGGTACGCCGGCATCGCCGCGAGGAGTCCGTCGCGCTCGGGCACCAGCGCCGCGATCCGCGACGGCATCGAGACGCGCCCCGCGGAGAGATCGGCCATCGCTCGGGCAACCGCCTCGCGGAGACGATCCAGGTCGAGAACTGCTTCGACGTCAGCGCGCGAGAGGATGAGCATCCGAGGATGGTCGCAGACGCCGGCACGCGGCGTTAGATGAGGAGGAACCCGATGAAGATCAGGGTCACGCCCACGAAGTTCGTCCACTCGACCACGCCGGTGGCCCCGGTGAAGGCGGCCGTACCGCCGGCCGCCGCGACCAGCACCCCGGCCGCGATGATCACGTTGCCGAGGGCGCGCCGACCTTCATGGCGACGACGCAGGAACACCCACGCCGACCAGAGCGCGCCGCCGATCAAGATCACGCTGCCGACCCCGCTGCCGACGCCGGCCAGGATGCGGGGGAGCGGCGACTCCCCGAATCCCTTCCCCGTGTCGACGGCGGCGGTCAGGTCCACGGGGCTCGTGAACACGGCGACCGCCGCGATGACCGTGAGAGCGACGACGCCCCAAACGGCCCACCGCGCGACTCGCGGCACGAGCAGGAACAGCGTGCCGAGAGCGAGCCAAGCGACGTTGAGGATCGCGCCGAACAGGTAGAAGACGCGGTACTCCGTCTCAGTCGCGCCGCCCACTCGTGCCAGCGCCCCGGCAACGGCGGCCGCGGCGAACATCGCGAGGCCGATCGTCCAGGCGAGCTGATGCGCCCGACGGCGCCTCAGGAAACGCGCCGCCATCACCGCCGCGAAGGCGGCGCTCACCAGGGCGGACAGCGCTGCGGCGCTCACGCACTGGACGCTGGGGCGGGAAAGGACGCCCGTCAACGCGCGTGCCGAGTTTTGCGGAGAAAGGCGCTAAGGTTCTTGCATGTGCCGATCGATCAAGACCTTGCGCCGCCCGGAGGGTCGCGCCTCCGAGGAGGAGATCGCCGCCGCCGCTCTCCAATACGTGCGCAAGGTCAGCGGCTACCGCGCGCCGTCACAGCGCAACACCAAAGCGTTCGACGCCGCGGTGAGCGAGGTTGGCCGCGCCTCCCGGCGCCTCCTCGAGGAGCTCGAGAAGGCCCGGAACGAGCCCGCCCACCCGGGTTCACGCGCTCGCGCCTAATCCAATTGCCGTACGGCGCTGTCCACAAGCGGGCCGATTTACTCCGGGTTCGGTAGCCCCAACACTCGTCGCAGCGCTCTTCGAGAAGGAGAGGCGACGCGCCCGGAAGGGTTGAGGGGCAATCACCGACCCGGGCCACGATCGCTTCTCCTTCTTTCTCTTACTAAGCAGCTCGTCCCGTCGGCTACCGCCTCCGTGACTCGCCACGGGCTAAGGGCTTGTGGACTCGCTCCTCGCGAGTGAATCGCTCGTCGCTCGTTCCTTCTTTCTCTTATTAAGCAGCTCGTCCCGTCGGCTACCGCCTCCGTGACTCGCCACGGGCTAAGGGCTTGTGGACTCGCTCCTCGCGAGTGAATCGCTCGTCGCTCGTTCCTTCTTTCTCTTATTAAGCAGCTCGTCCCG
>Ga0207646_10007352_pt1 | contig 11218 bp, 11 predicted proteins | sample KBSK5502metaG_FD_184343 | JGI IMG/M metagenome (GOLD analysis project Ga0207646, IMG submission 184343) | Corn, switchgrass and miscanthus rhizosphere microbial communities from Kellogg Biological Station, Michigan, USA - KBS K5-50-2 metaG... | ecosystem: Host-associated > Plants > Roots >...
GATCACCCGCAGCGGCAGCAGCGGGTGACTGGCACGCTGCTCGGCGGCAACGAACCCGGCGAGCAGCACCACGCCCAGGACCAGGGAGCCGATGGTCAGGGCGGCCGTCCAGCCAGCGGTCTCGGCGTGGGAGAAGCCGAAGACGATCAGGAACAGCCCGGCGCAGGCCAGCACGGCGCCTGGCCAGTCCATCGGCGGCCGGGCGGCCGGGCGGCTGCTCCGAATCCAGGCCAGGGCGCCGGCCACGGCGATCGCGGCGAACGCCAGGTTGACATACAGACACCAGCGCCACGACAGATATTGGGTGAGCACCCCGCCGAGGATCAGCCCCACGGCGCCGCCGCCGGCCGCGACTGAGCCGAACACGCCGAAGGCCCTGCCCCGCTCGAGCGGGTCCTGGAACGTGCTGACCAGGGTACCCAGAGCGGCCGGGGCGAGGATGGCGCCGAACGCGCCCTGCAGCGCCCGGGCCGCCACCAACATCCCGAGCGAGACCGCGGCGCCGCCGATGGCTGAGGCAATGGCGAACCCGATCAGGCCGGCGATGAACACCTGCTTACGGCTGAACATGTCGCCGAGTCGGCCGCCCACCAGCAGCAGGCTGCCGAAGGCCAGCGCGTAAGCCGTCACCACCCACTGCCGCTCGCTGTTCGCAAACCCCAGCGCCTGCTGGGCCGACGGCAGCGCAATGTTCACGATGGTCGCGTCCAGGACCACCATCAGCTGGGCAACGGCGACCACAACCAGGATCAGCCAGCGCCGGTCTCCTGGCGCAGCCAGGCGATCTCCAATGGCAGAAGACGTAGCAGAAGACACGGGACCTATACCCCTCGCATGACCGGTGGCGACTTCGAGCCGCCCGGGCTCCCCCAAGCGCGATGCAGGCGACTCGGCCACCCCGGCGGCGCCACGCTGGCGCTGGCCCGGTCACGCACCCCGCCGATCGCGACCTCCTCGACGACCTGTCTACGGACCGCGTCGCCTTGTCTCACGTCCCGGATCAGCCCTTCCCGGCGCTCACGCAGGACCGGGCTGAGCGGAGCCGCGCAAGGAGAACGCGACTGTCCGCGGGGACCGGCTGAAGCAACTGGCTGCGCCACGTGAACTCCCGGGTGAGCAACGTCCGGCTAAGTACGATCGCTACCGGGTCCGGAGCAACCACTGCCCGGCGGAACAGCTGGAATATCAGGCCCCGCGCGATAAGGGTCCTCAAACCAACATAGGCACACGAGGAACGTTAGGTCCACCCGTACCGCCCCGGCGACCTCGGCTCCGCCGGCGCCCGGCACGCCGCGATGCCGGCCGGCGCTGAGCCCCAGATGATGGCCGGTCATCTCCGGCCCGGCCCGCTACGGCACGGCCTTGGCCACCTAGGCCAGCAGCCAGCCTGGGCCGGGCAGCGACGTCGATGGCGTGGTCATCATCAGGCGAATGCAGCTCCCCACCTGCGGCGCGTTCGCCGGAACCGTGCTGGAGGACGAATTTCTCATGAGCGAACCGGTGCAGGCAGCCAGGGGCGACCAAACGATCAAGATTACTGTCGCGTTCTTGACCGAGCGGATCGCCGACGGCGGACCGGCTTAGGGCGGGCAAACTTCTTCCCTGCCACGCCTGAGATCAAGGCAACGTCCGTATTCGGGCTAACACCTCGCTCGCATCAAGGCTGGTACATGAGCGATGCCCGACGGCCTGGACGACATCCAGGCCGGGGTTTGAGGAGGAAATGCGTCTGGGCGGGCATCACCATCGCCGCCACGCCGCCGTCCCGCCGAAGGGTATGCGCTGCCCCGTGTTCGGTGCCCCAGGTGTAGAAGCTCGCCGCCGACGAGGTCGGTGTCCCGAGCCCGCTGGTCACGCCGCATCCTGGTCGTATGGGCGAGGCCCCAAGGGAGCAGGACGACCTGCCGGATCTCCCCGTGGCCTGCCCGCTCTGCGGCCAGGTCCACGAGCGCTGCCGGTTCACCCCCGGATCGCTGTGTTGCACCCGGCCCGGCTGCGGGAATCCCCACCACCGCCCCCGGCCACCCGAAAGGACAGCACCATGGCCGCCCGACCCGACGTAGTCGCCCTGCTCACCGACTTCGACGTCGAGCGCACCGGTTCCAGCCAGCGGTTCGTGCACCGGAACGGACAGCCTTTTACCGCGGAGGAGACGGAGCTGATCGGCAGCGCGACCGACGAGGACATGCGAGCCGCCGCGCGCGAGCTGGCCGCCACCCCCGAGCGCCTAGCGGGAGTTCTCACGCCCTACCTCCGCAAGGTCGCCGAGGGGACGGGCGACGGCGAGCCCTCGGCGGGGGCACCGTGATCCGCGTCACCGTCCCTTGCCGCGGAACCACAAGTCAATTACCGCCAGGACGACAAGACCGGTCAGCACGATCGCCAGGCGTGCCTGCCACGCTGCCTTCGCGGCACCTTCGGCCAGCGCCTTCGCTGACTTCAGGCTGCCCTCCGAGCGCCGCCACCGGGCAAAGTAGTACCCAGCCATCAGAGAGACGACGACTGCCACCACAGCCGCACCTCTTGTCATGTTTTGAGTGTCTCCCTGGACAGACCGGGAAGGCTTGCGCCGCGCCGGCCGCGCTTCCCCGTGGGGTGTGTGACGCCATGACCAGCCATGACCCGGCGCCGCGTCGCTGCCCCGGATGCCTCCACCGCTACCGGCGGCCAGGCCTCGGGCTCGCGCTCTCGGCATCCTGCTCGTCGCAGCATGAGCCCCGGCCGGGCTGTGCGTCGCGCCAGGCGCTGCCGGCCGGGAAGACCACGGTGTTGTGAGCATGCGGCGAGACGATGAGTGCCTGGACGAGAACGAGCGGTGGGCGCGTGATCGCCTAGAGAAGAGCCTCGGGCAGTTGCGCGTCATTGACCGCAGCCGCAAAGGGGGGCCGCCGGGGCTGCATGACTTCGCAGCGTTGGGCGAGGTCTGCCACCTACAGCATCCTGCCGACTCGGCGCGCGTGACGTTCGTGCCGAGCAGCTAGCTGGCGGCGCTCCGGTTGTCCCGTTATGTGACTGCCTGGGGCTCGGCTACAGGCTGGCTTCCCCGTTCTCGCGGGGCGATGGGAGCCCAATGTTGTTGCGTCCGCCAGCGTCGTGGAGGACCGCGGGTGTGCGGGATTTTCCGGGCTGCCTGCGACGCGGCAGGCTTGCCGTTATCAGGGACCGGCCCACCCGCAGCGCCGCCGGACGAAACCATCATGATGAAAGCGCGGGTGGCGCCCCCGGCCAGTACAGCTCCGGGGGCGCGGGGCACCGTGGTCAGGCGCCTGAGCTGGCCGCGTGTGCCAGCAGCGGGACGAGGTACTGGGCGTTGGGGCTGCCCCAGCCGGTGACCGGGTCCCAGCCGGGTCCGGCCTGGTAGCCGGTGAGGACCCCGGTGGGCCACAGCACCGAGTTGTCGCCGGTGACGACGTCGTGGAAGGCGCGGTGGTAGGCGGGGCTGCGGGCGATGGCGTAGATGGCGGGGTTGACGAAGCCGAGGTGCTGCCCGGCTGCTGCTCGAGCGCGGCGCGGACGCGAACGACAGCCAGGCCCTGTACGAGCTCAGCGGCGCGGACGACACCGACGCCCTTGAGCTGTTGTTCGAGTTCGGGCTCGGCACCGGGGACGGCGGGATATGGCACGCCCGGATGGCCCCCCATCACCCGTCGCCCGCCCAGCTGGTAGAGGAGGAGCTGATCAAGGCGGCGGCAGGCAACGAGCTGCGCCGGGCGCGGCTGATCCTCAGCCACCCGGTCGACCCCGCCGGGCTCGGTGACCGGCACCCCCTCCACGAGGGCTGCACCGCCTGGCAGCTCGCCATGCTCCACGGCCACACCGAGATGACCGCGCTCCTCCGGGAAGCGGGACACGGCACACCGGACCCGGAGCTTGAGTTCCTGGGCGCGTGCATGCGCGCCGACCGGGCGGAGGTGGACCGGCTGCGCGCCGCTGACCCAGGCATCCTCGCGCGGGCGATCGCGCGCCGACCCTGGCAGCTCTGCACCGCCGCCGACGAGGACCGGCTCGACGCGGTGATGCTCCTGACCGAGCTTGGGTTCGACGTCAACGCCACCACCCGCTACCCCCACCAGCAGGCGGCGCTGCACGGCGCCGCGTTCCGCGGCGACCTGGCCATGGTCAAATACCTCATCGACCACGGCGCCGATCCGGGCGTCGAGGATTGCTCGTACCACGCCACCCCGCTCGGCTGGGCCGAGCACTTCCACCACCAGGCCGTCGCGGAGTACCTGAGCGGCCTTACGACACCGCATCCCTGACGATCTCCAGCGGGTGCCTGGCCACCCGCCCGGTGCCGTGCGCGATCTGCTGCCGGCAGGAAACCCCAGACGCGGCGATGACCGTGTCCGGGGGTTCGGCACGGATGGCGGGGAACAGGCGGAGGCCGCCGATCCGCATGGACAGCTCGTAGTGCTCGGCCTCGAAGCCGAAGGAGCCCGCCATGCCGCAGCAGCCGGCGTCCACCTCGGCGACCTCGGCGCCGGGGATGGCGCGCAGGAGGGCCACGGTGGCGGCCGTGCCGGTGATCGCCTTCTGATGACAGTGACCGTGGAACAAGATCCGCGCGTCCCGCCGCGCCAGGGTGAGCCGGCCCTCGGTAACCGCCGCCGCGAGAAGTTCCTCGGGCAGCCGAACCGCAGCGGCGACGGCCTGCGCTCGCGGGTCGCCGGGCAGGAGGGCCGCGTATTCGTCGCGGAGGGTCAGCAGGCACGAGGGTTCGACGCCGACGATCGGCACGCCGTACCCGGCGAGCCGGGCGACCATGCGTTCCGCCCGCGCCCTGGCCTGATCGATCAGGCCCTTGGACAGGCTGGCCCGGCCGCAGCAGGCCGTGGTCTCCAGCCGCACCGCCCAGCCGGCCAGCTCAAGCAACTCGACGGCGGCCCGGGCGACGGATGGCTCGGTGAAGCTGGTGAACGAGTCGGCGAGGAAGACCAGTTCCGGCCCGGGAATACCCGCGCGGCGGGCGTGCCACCTGGCCAGATTCTCCCGGTGGAACCGCGGCAGCGGCCGCCGCGCGGTGAGGCCGAGGCAGCGCTCGGCCAGCCGGCGCGCCGGGCCGAAGCCGCCGAGCAGGTTCGCCGCGGGCGCGGTGGCCGAGCCTAGCCGGTTCAGCGTCCGGACGGCGCCGAACATGCGGGCGCGGACCGGGACGCCGTGCCGGTCGTGGTAGGCGGCCAGCGCCTCCGTCTTGAGCGATGCCATGTCGATGCCGAGCGGGCACTCGCTCTTGCAAGCCTTGCACTCCAGGCACAGGTCCAGGATCCCGTGCAGCCGCTCGTCGCCGAGCGCAGCGCGCGGGTCCGCCATCGACAGCGCCTTCACCAGGGCGTTCGCCCTGCCGCGGGTCGAGTCCTCCTCCTCCCGGGTGGCCATGTACGAGGGGCACATGACGCCGGACGCTGTCTTGCGGCACAACCCGATGTTCATGCACCGGTCCGCCGCCGCGCGCATCCCGTCCGGGAAGGCGAGCCGGCTCGCGTAGGGCGGCGCCGACGGCAACGCCACTTCCCGCAGGTGGCTGGTCATGGGCGGCGCGTCCACGATCTTCCCCGGGTTCATCCGGTTCTCCGGATCGAACAGCCGCTTGACCTCCCGCATCGCCTCATAGAGCGCGCCGCCGAACACGGCGCGGTTGAACTCGCTGCGCACCAGCCCGTCGCCGTGCTCGCTGGAGTTCACCCCGCCGAACTCGATGACCAGGTCGCGGACCTCCTCGGCGACCGCGCGCATCGTCTCCACCTGCCCGGGCTCGGTCAGGTCCACGAACGGGCGGACGTGCAGGCAGCCGACCGAGGCGTGCCCGTAGAACCCGGCGGACAGGCCGCGGGAATCGAGGATCTGCCGGAATCGCGCGGTGTAGGCGCTCAGCCGGGCCGGGTCGACGGCGGTGTCCTCCACGAACGCGTGCGGCCTGCGGGAACCCGAACTCGCGGCCATCAGCAGGCCCAGGCTCGACTGGCGGACCTTGAGCAGCGCCGCCTGCTGCGCCGCGGTCTCGGCCCGCAGGGTGTGGTATCCGTGCCGGTGCTGGCGCCACAGCGCGTCGAGCCGGTCGAGGCCTGCCGCGGCTTCCGCCTCGCTGTCGCCGAAGAACGTGACGAACAGCAGGGCGCCCGGGTCGCCGGTGAGGATAGACCCGAGCGCCCGGTATTCGATCTTGGTACGGGACAGCTCCAGAATGGCGCGGTCAAGCAGTTCCACCGCGGCGGGCTGGCAGGCCAGCGCGTCCCCGGTCGCCTCGATGGCCGCCTGGGTGGAGGTGAAGTGGCCGACCGCGATCACCCGGTGCTTCGGCGCGGGCACCAGCGCGACCTCCGCCGCCACGACCGTCACCAGCGTCCCCTCGGAGCCGACCACGCACCTGGCCAGGTCGAGCCCGCCGCGGCCGGCCAGCCGGTCCAGCCGGTAGCCGCCGGACTGCCGCCAGAACCGGGGGAAACCCGTGGCGATGGCCTCGGCGTGCCGGTCCGCGAGCCGGGGGAGCTCCCGGCAGATCGCGCCCTCCAGCGTCGGCCGGGCCGCGCGGATGGCGCGTTCTGTCTCCGAAAACGAGCGCAGTACGGCCGTGCTCCCGTCGGACAACACCACGTCCAGGGACAGCACGTGGTCGATCGTCATGCCGTACCGGACGGAGTGGCTGCCCGCCGAGTTGTTGCCGATCATCCCGCCGAGCGTGGCCCGGTCGCTGGTCGAGGTGTCCGGGCCGAACATCAGCCCGTGGGCGGCGGCGGCGCGGTTCAGCTGCTCCTGCACCACGCCCGGCTGCACCCGGGCGGCCCGGGCCTCGGCGTCCACCTCGAGGATCCGGCTCATGTGCCGGGAGAAGTCCATGACGACCGCGCGCCCCACGGTCTGGCCCGCCAGGCTGGTGCCCGCCCCCCTGGGCAGCACCGGCATGCCGAACGCAGCGGCCGTGGACACAACGCCGGCCACCTCCCCGGCATCCCGCGGGAACACCACGCCCAGCGGCTCGATCGCGTACATGCTCGCATCGCGGGAGAACAGGTGGCGGGTGTACGAATCGAACCGCACCCCCCCGCTGACCACCCTCCTCAGCGCCGCCGCCAGTTCCCTGCTGTCAGCGGCCTCTCCCACCGTATCCATTGGCTGCAAAACGTAACTATCCGGGCGCGACTGGCAGGATGATCGCGGACGGGTGGCCGGGATCATGGAAAACGCGCAGGTCACGCTCTACGTCAACATCCTGGGCTGAGGGGGGCGGCAGCTTGAGCGCCTGCCCCATGAACCGGCTGGCGAAGGTCATGACTGAAGCGAGTGTAAAGAAGAACGCTGGGGATGGGCCAGAGCCCATCCCCAGCGGGAGCGGGGGGTGCCTACGGGCGGCGATGATGCCAGCCGCCGGAGCGCCACAGCAGGAACGCGACGACGCCGATCACCACCCAGGGGATGAACAGCCCGCCCCCGAATACCCAGAAGGATGCCGTCACGGCGTGCCACACGGCCGAGGCGAGGAGCACGATCAGGACGATGAACAGGACGCGGGGCAGCAACGGACGCCGGGTTCGGAACATTTGAGGTTCCACCTCCTTCGGTCGCTCGGAGTTGGGCAGGTCGTCGAACAGCCCGTCCAGGTCGGACTGGGTCTTGGCCTTCATCGCCCGGTCAAGGCGGTCGTTGAACTCCTCCTCGTCGAGCCGGCCGTCGCCGTAGTGCTTGGACAGGCGGTCGGCGACCTCGGTTCGCTCGGCGTTGGAGACGCGCAGGTTGGGGTTTGGCGGGCGGCGATACGACGATCCACGCCCCCACGGTGGACCATACGGCGCTGGCATGTTCGGGCCTCCTTGTCAGAGCGAGCGCATCTGCCGGGACTGGAGGAACCCGCCCGCGATCGACTGGTCGGAGCCCTCCTCCGGGATCAGCAGCCAGCCGGCGAGGTAGATGGGAATCCCGGCCCCGCCCACGAAGACGAGCACGGCGAGGATGATGCGCACGGCGGTGACATCCGCGCCGAGGTAACGCGCGATGCCAGCGGCGACTCCCGCGATCATCCGGTCGTCGGCTGGGCGCCGCAACTGCTGCGTAGTCTGGTCGGTGGCTGGGGTGGCAGTGGTTGTGTTCATGGCTCCAGCCTGCCGCCGGGAGCCGCGCGGGGGTATCCGGAAGGCCCCCCAGGCGACCCTGAGGTTCTCCTCATGTCCCTCCAGGGGGGATCAGGGTTTGCCCCGATAGCCGGCGGGGCGCCTTCGGCGCGATGATGGAGGGGTGAACAAGGCACCTCCGGAGCCGCCGTGGCGCGCCCGGGGCGGCCCCGGCTGGTACCCGCCTCCGGATACCTGGCCAGCGGAACGCTGGCCAGGCCGCAAGCACGGCTGGCGGCGCGGTCCCGGCCGCTGGAGCCGCGGGCCGTGGGGGCGCGGGCCGTTGCGGCGCCAGCAGGACGACCGCCTGGCTGGCGGGGTAGCGGCGGGCCTGGCGGCGCGGACCGGCTTCGACGTTACGGTCATCCGGATCGCGTTCGTGGTGGCTACCGTCCTGAGCGGCGGGTTCGTCGCCCTGCTGTACCTGCTGGCCTGGCTCCTGGTGCCTGCCGCCGGCGCGGAAAGCAACATCGCGAGCAAGGCGGTCACCGACCGGCGGGGCATCGCCCTGGCTGTGGGCCTGGTCTCGCTGCTGATCGTGGTGCTTCCGCTCGCCTCCGTGCTCCATGCCGGCTTGCTGGGGTCCCTGGCCTGGCCGGTGCTCGTGGGCACCGCCGGGCTGGTGCTGATCTGGCGGAACTCCCCCGCCGACGAGCAGGCGGTGCTGCGGCGCCTGGCCGCGCCGCTGCTGGGCCTGACGACGAGTAAGAGGCGGTCCGGGCTCGTGCTTCGCATCGTGGCCGCGTTCGTGCTGGCGGCCGGGGGGGTGGCCGCGCTCGCGTCCGCGCACGAGAACATCAGCCTGCTTCGGCCACTGGCCGGCGTCGCGCTGGTGATCTCGGCGATCGCGGTGCTGCTGGGCCCGTGGTGGCTGCGCATCGCCCGCGACCTCGTCGTCGAGCGCGGGGCCCGGATCCGGGCCGAGGAGCGTGCCGACATCGCCGCGCACGTGCACGATTCGGTGCTGCAGACGCTCGCGCTGATCCAGCGCCGCGCGGACCAGCCGCAGCAGGTCATCCAGCTGGCCCGGGCCCAGGAACGCGAGCTGCGCTCGTGGCTCTTCGACGGCCGGGCGCCCGGCTCCATCGACGGCACTACCACCTTCGCCGACGGGGTGCGGCTCATCCAGCAGGAGGTGGAGGCCCAGCACGGGATCTCCGTCGAGGCCGTCATCGTCGGGGACTGCCAGCTGGACGACAATTTGGCCGCGCTGCTGGCCGCCGCGCGGGAGGCGACGGTGAACGCCGCGAAGTGGTCCGGCGCCAGCGTCGTCTCGCTGTTCGCCGAGGTCGAGCCGGCCGAGGTGTCGCTGTTCGTGCGGGACCGCGGGCGGGGGTTCGACCCCGCGGCGGTGCCCGGCGACCGGAAGGGCCTGGCCGAGTCGGTGCACGCGCGGATGGCCCGCCGCGGCGGCTCCGCAACCGTCCGCAGCGCACAGGGCGAGGGCACCGAGGTGTCGCTGACCATGCCGCGTGCCGCCGGGGAACGCCAGCCGAGCCAGGCATGAAACCACGTGTATTCATCGTCGACGACCACGCCCTGTTCCGGTCCGGGGTCCGGTCGGAGCTCGGCGACGAGGTGGACGTCGTGGGCGAGGCGGACGACGTGGAGCCGGCCATCGCGGGGATCGCCGCGTGCCTCCCGGACGTCGTCCTGCTCGACGTGCACCTGCCCGGCGGGGACGGGGGGGCCGTGGTCACCGCGGTGAAGGCCGGCCACCCGGAGGTGCGCTTCCTCGCCCTGTCGGCGTCCGATGCCCCGGAGGACGTGATCGCGGTCATCAGGGCGGGCGCGCGGGGGTACGTGACCAAGACGATCTCAAGCGCCGAGCTGGTGGACGCGGTACGCCGGGTCGCGGCCGGGGACGCCGTCTTCTCCCCCAGGCTGGCCGGGTTCGTCCTCGACGCCTTCGCCGCCGGGCCGCCGGCCGGTGCAGGCCGCCCGTCCTTCGACCCCGAGCTTGATCAGCTCACCCCGCGGGAACGCGAGGTGCTCCGGCTGATCGCCCGGGGCTACACCTACAAGGAGATCGCCCGGGAGCTGTTTATCTCGGCCAAGACGGTCGAGACGCACGTCTCCTCGGTGTTGCACAAGCTGCAGCTGTCCACTCGCCACCAGCTGGCGCGCTGGGCAACCGAGCGCCGGCTGACTTAGCACCGGATGCGGCACGGATCGGACGCCGCTGCCGACTTATCCTCGTTTCCGCACGCGCGGCCTCAGGCAGTCAGCGCACAACCGTGCGGAAGTGAGGAAGAGTCGCGTTGCGACCGCGGCAGGGGTTGCAACAGTTGGCGATGCTGGCGAGTCCGAGTGAGTGGGAGAGAGGAAGACCGTGCCCGGACCCGACCTTGGCGGCGATGACTTCGACGAGTTCGCCGCCAGCGCGCTTCCCGCGTTGCTGCGGTTCGGGCATGTGCTGACCGGAAGCCCCGAGGAGGCCGAGGACCTGGTACAGGAGGCGCTGGCGAAGTCGCTGCGCCGGTGGCGGCGGGTTCGCGCCGATAACCCGGTTGCCTATGTGCGCAAGGTCATGGTCAACACGCACCTGACCCGGTGGCGGCGGTGGGGTTCCCGTGTCCAGGTCGGCGAGGTACCCGAGCTCGCGGCCGACGACGCGAGGCTGACGCGCAGCCAGGAATGGGACGCACTGCGCCGCGCCCTTGCGCAGCTTCCCCCTGGTCAACGGGCGGTGCTCGTGCTGCGCTACCTCGAAGACCTGCCCGATCTGGCGATCGCGGCGCTGCTGGGCTGCCAGCCCACCACCGTGCGCAGCCAGGCTTCACGGGGCTTGGCAGCGCTACGGCCAGTGCTGGCAGCGGGAACAACACCGACCGTGCCCGGAGGTGAGAGTCGTGCCCCATGACGACACCCTGGAGATCATGCTGCGCGAATTGCTGCGCGACCCCAGGTGGTCGCTGCGCCCCCGCGCGGACGCCCAGGCGCGGATTCGCCGGGCCGCGCGGCGGCAGCGGGTGAGATTGGCCAGCCTCACCGGGGCGACGTGCGCGATCGCCGCTGCCGCCGTTGCCCTGCCGCTGACGGTGCTCGGCGGAGGCGCCCATAGCCCGCAGGGCACCGGCCCAAGGGGCGGCGTGACCGAAACAGCCCCGGCGGGC
>Ga0207646_10007353_pt1 | contig 11218 bp, 9 predicted proteins | sample KBSK5502metaG_FD_184343 | JGI IMG/M metagenome (GOLD analysis project Ga0207646, IMG submission 184343) | Corn, switchgrass and miscanthus rhizosphere microbial communities from Kellogg Biological Station, Michigan, USA - KBS K5-50-2 metaG... | ecosystem: Host-associated > Plants > Roots >...
GGGGAGTGTCAGAAAAACGGTGTGAGGGGGTGATCAGCCAGAGACAATGTCGCAGGTCACGGGGGTGACCTGGAGGGGGGAAGGTCAAGATGACAACGGTAGGGAATCGCGGGGGCCAGTTCAAGGACCGTGATGAGGTGATGCCGGCGGAGGTGCCGCCGCCGGCCACGGCGGCCGGCGGGCTGGTGCTGCCGGAGGAGGTGGTCGCCGATCTGGCCGGGCAGCTGGTGGCCCGGGCGCGGGCGGGTGCGCCGGTGGCGCTGACGGGCCGCGACGGGCTGCTGTCGGGGTTGATCGGCCAGGTGCTGCAGGCCGGGCTGGCGCTGGAGCTCGATGATCACCTGGCCGGCGGGGACGACGGCAACGGCCGCAACGGCTTCCGGGCTAAGACGCTCAGCACGGAGGCGGGGCCGGTGAGCATCAGCGTGCCGCGGGACCGGGCGGGGACGTTCGAGCCGGCGCTGGTGCCGAAGGGGGCCCGCCGGACGGCCGGGATCAGCGACACGGTGGTCAGCTTGTATGCGGGCGGGATGAGCGTGCGGGATATCGCCCGGCACTGCCAGAACACGATGGGGATCGAGATCTCGCACGACACCATCTCGAAGATCACCGACGAGTGCCTGGAGGAGATGCGGGCCTGGCAGGCGCGGCCGCTGGAGGCGATCTACCCGGTCGCCTACGTCGACGCGCTGGTCGCCAAGGTCCGTGACGGCGGGGCGGTGCGGAACAAGGCGGTGAACATCGCGGTCGGCATCGACTGCGCGGGCGCCAAGCACGTGCTGGGCATCTGGGTCGCCCCGGCCGAGGGCGCCAAGACGTGGGCTGCGGCGTTCGCGCAGATGCGCAACCGGGGCCTGGCCGACATCGTCATCTGCTGCTGTGACGGGCTGGGCGGGCTGGGCGAGGAGATCACCGCGACCTGGCCGGAGGCGACGGTGCAGACCTGCACGGTGCACCTGATCCGGGCCGCTGCGCGGTTCGCGTCCTACGGTGACCGCAAGGGCCTGTGCGCCGCGCTGCGGCCGATCTACACCGCCTGCGACGCAGACGCGGCCGAGGCGGCCCTGATCGAGTTCGCCGACAGCCCGCTGGGGAGGAAATACCCGGCCTCGGTGGGGGTGTGGGAACGAGCCTGGGACAGGTTTACGCCGTTCCTGGAATTCGAGCCGGCGATCCGCAAGGTGATCTACACCACCAATGCCATCGAGGCGTTTAACCGGCAGATGCGGAAAATCATCAAGACCCGCGGCCACTTCCCGTCCGATGATGCCCTCGTCAAGCTGCTGTGGCTGGGTATCGTCGACATCGAGGACCGCCGGGCGGCCGAGCGGGCCCGCCAGGCGGGCCGGGCGAAGAATTCCCGGACCGCTGAGGGGCACCTGATCGAGGGCGCGGCCACCCAGGGCTGGCGGGAGGCGCTGGCCGCCTTCGACAAGCGCTGGCCCGGCCGGATCCCGGACTGGGCCATCTAGCCCGGCCGGGCAGCACGCGGAGGGGACGCCATGACCAGGACGCCGGTCACCCTGGCCGACCAGGGAGTCTTCATCGAGCCTGACGACGCCGACGAGCTGACTGACCTGATTGCCGACGCCGCCTGGGTGATCGGCTGCCTGGCCGGAGACCCCGCCGCCGAGGACGCCTGCGCCCGGGCGCCCGGCCGGCCCGCCAGCTGCGCCGAGCTGGCCATCGACTTGCGGCTCGCCGCCGCCGGCATGGACGAGGCAGCCACCGCCGGGCAGGAAAACCGCTACATCGCCGCCCACGGCAGGAAAGGAACAGGCACGAGCGGGAAACACCCGCGACACGACACGGAAAACCAACACTCCGCAGAAGGGAAGTGATAATGTAATTGCACTGGCCGGAACGCGGCAATCGCAGATAACTTCAAAAAGGTCAGAACAGGTGCGCGAGCTCAGGTCCTTCTAAGCACGGACAAAGAATGGAACCGGGAAAGGCCTCACACCGGAAATCTGACAGACCCTCGCCCGGCCCCGCTGCCGGGAACCCGGGCGCGGCCGACCCGCCCGGCCCGCCGCGGCCGGCGGTCTCGCAGCCGGGGCCGTGCGGGTGGCCGGCGCCGTTCAGCAGGTCATCCAGCGACAGGTGCAGCTGCAGCCGGACCGGCTGCCCGGCCCGGTCCGGCAGGCACCGCGCGGCCAGCAGCCGCAGGCACGCGTCCTCCAGCGCGTCATGGTCGCGCTGCGCCGCCGTCCGCACGTCCTCCGGCCCCCGTTGGCCCGCCAGGGCGTCGAGCACGGCGCGCAGCGCCGCCGCCGCGCGCGGGGTCAGGTCGCCGCCCAGCCGCGCGCTGCCGCCCAGCGTCACCCCGAGCCGCAGCCCCCGGTCATCGAACCCGTCATCCCGGTCCTCGTCCGGGCGGGCGGTCCGCGCCCGGATCTCCCCGAACAGCTCCGCCAGGCCAGCCAGGTCCGCGCCGCCCCGCGCGGCCGCGACCAGGATCACGTCCGCGTCGCCGCGGACGTCGGCGGGCAGCCGGTCGGTCCAGTCGCAGATCTGCCGCGCCCACGACGCCGAGAGCTGCGCGGCGGCCAGCGCGCCGGCGACCGCCGGGTGCCCGGCCAGCCGCCGCGCCCAGCCCAGCGCCGCGTTCGCGGCCGGCCGGGTGACCCGGGCCTGCCAGGCCAGCCAGGTCCGCGGCGACCCCTGCCCGTCATCCTCGCACCCCCGCCGCGCGCAGAACGCGGCCAGCACCCGGGCCGACGCCGCGGTGTGCACGGACCGGGCAGCCTCCAGGCCGCGCAGGCACGCCGCCAGCGCCGGCGCCGGCACCGGCGCAATGTCGGCCTTCGCCAGCCAGCCCAGCCCCGCCACCGCCATCGCCACCGCCTCCGACACCGACGACGGCCCGGCTGCGGCCCCGGGATCAGGCAAGCCTCCCGGCTGGGACACGCTCACGCGTGGATCACCAGACCAGGAGCGCCCGGCCGGCGCCGGGCCGTCCGAACCCAGCACCGGCGGCAGCCACTCACCTGACGCCCCGCCAGTATCGCCGGGCACGCCGGGCACGCCGGGAACGCCGGGCAGCGCCGGACAGCGCGGGATCACTGTCGGGCTGCGGGCCAAGATCCGACACGGACTTCACCTCCTCACTACGGCGGCGGTTCGCCGGAACGTCCGAGAGCAACGGCGCTGACAACGTCCGGGCTCCGGATCGCCGAACTCACGCTGCGGGCTATCGCCGAGGACAGTCTCGGCACTCAAGGGCCGGCACGGCTGCCGCGACAAGGGACGCGGCGCTCACTCGGGAAAGGGACGGCCTCTCAGCCCAACCGGGCTGCGCCGACGCGGGAACTCATCACCCCTGGACGATCTCCAGGTGCCACTCGCATCCTAGAACACGTACTCGAATACTAACACCCGCCACCGACAATAGACGCGTACGCCACGGCAGAACCGGCGGAATACTTCCGCGATTGTGATATCCAGCCGCGGCAGGCGCACGGCGGCTAATGTGCACCAGACGGCCGGTTGGCGGCCCGGCGGTTAGAGCGATCGGGCCGGCCCGTGAGTCAGCGAGCGTCCCCGTTCGCGGGCCAGCCGGGTCGTGCCGATGTCGGCGCGCTGACCCTGGGAGTAGCCGTCGCGGTAGCCGCTGCCGCTGTAGGTGACCCGCGCTCTCCTGGTCACCGGGTACGCGTCCTCGACCTGCCTGCGGATGATCAGCGACCGGTCCGCTAGGACGAGCGCAGCCCTCTCGCCGCCGTTGGCACGCTGCGCGGTGGCCGCGACCATAGCACCGTGCTCCGCCTCGCGTACCCGTGCGACCACGGCCGTGGCGAACCCGAGCAGCCAGCTTCGCCGCCAGGCGCGCGCGCTGCTGCTCCACTCGGGCACCTTCGCGCCCGCGAGCCCGTGCGACATCTGCACCAGGACCGAAGTGTAGAGGACGTCCGTTCGGTCGATGTCGGACGCGAAGCCGAACAGGTGCACGCGGCTGCCCGGCCGGGTGCCCCCGAGCAGGATGCACTGGCAGCGCAGCGCCGACGCGAGCCCGCTGAGCAGGTGGGCCTTCTCCCTGGCCCATGGGTTGTCGATGTCTAGCATCCGGTTGGCGGGCCGGTCAGTCTCCGGCCGCTCGGCGGCGAGCAGGGCGCGGTCGATGCCGTACTTGGCCATGAGCTCGGCGGCCTTGGCCGTGAATGCCTGCGCCTCGTCTGGGGTGACCGATTCGTCCTCGGCTTGCGCCAGCAGCTTGCGCACCCGGTCGAGCAGCCGCTCGGGCGCCTCGGTAAGTTGCACATGCCCTCCTTCGGTCGGCTTTCGAATACGCGAGCGAAGCTAGCGGAGGGGTATGACAGTGTGCGGGGCTCGGGGTCGTCCCCCCGGGCTGCACTGTGCGGGGGGCTCGGGGGGTCGCCCCCCCGGGCTGCACTGTGCGGGGGGCTCGGGGGGTCGCCCCCCCGGGCTGCACTGTGCCGGGCCGCACCGTGCCGGGCCGGTACCGTGCCTCCGGCGCCGTCGCGCCCGTAGACTGCGCATGTCATGGCCATCCAGATTGCGCCGAGCGTGCTCGCGGCCGATTTCGCGCGGCTGGCCGACGAGGCCGCGGCCGTCGCGGACGTCGCCGACTGGCTGCATGTCGATGTCATGGATGGCCATTTCGTGCCGAATCTGACGATCGGCCTGCCCGTCGTGGCCGCCTTGCTCAAGCACGCCGCGCTGCCGCTTGACTGCCACCTGATGATTGCAGACCCTGATCGCTGGGCGCCGGAATACGCGTCGGCCGGCGCGCGAAACGTCACCGTGCACGCCGAGGCGTCCGCCGCCCCGGTCAGGACGCTGCGGATGATCAGGTCCGCCGGCGCGCGGGCCGGGCTCGCGGTGAACCCGGGTACGGCGGTCGAGCCGTACGCGGACTTGCTTCCCGAGATCGACATGCTCCTTGTGATGACCGTTGAGCCCGGATTCGGCGGCCAGAGCTTCCTCGACCTCGTGCTGCCCAAGCTGCGCCGGGCGCGCCACCTGATCGCGCGGCACGGCAGCGAGGTCTGGCTTCAGGTCGACGGGGGAGTGACCGGCGAGACCATCGGCCGCTGCGCCGAGGCAGGGGCGGATATGTTCGTCGCGGGCACGGCCGTTTTCGGTGCCGAGGAGCCCGCGGCGGCGGTCGAGCAACTGAGGGCTGCAGCCGAGGCGGCAGGACGTCATCCCTGGCCGGAAGCGATTGAGTAAGCACAGACTGCCGCGGGAGCGCTGTCGAATCCCGCGCCCATCGTTCGTCGGAAGCATCGGGGGACCCGACACAACGCGAAGGAGACGATCATGGCACAGTACGCGATCTTGATCTACGAGGCGGAGAGCGCCTACGCCGATGCCGGCCAGGAAGCGTGGCAGCAGGCGGCGGAGGCGCACAGCAGGTTCGCCGGCCAGGTAGGCGAGCGCGGCGGCAAGATCCTGGGCGGCGACGCGCTCGAGCCGACGAGCACCGCCACGTCGATTCGCAGCGACATTGTCACCGACGGGCCGTTCGCCGAGACGAAAGAGGCGCTCGGCGGTTTCTACCTGATCGAGGCGCGCGACCTCGACCACGCCATCGAGATCGCCAAGCTCTGCCCCGCCCCGTTCGGCGGCGTCGAGGTTCGTCCGATCATGGACACCTCAGGCGGCTGACCAGAAGTTCCAGCCGGCCAGGACCGCGGTGTCCGCGATGGACGGACCAGGCGAGCGCAAGGACGCGAGGCGCAATGCGATCGCGGCAGCCGTCGCCGAGGCCCACCGGCGCGAGTGGGCCTTCGTGCTCGCCGCGACGGCGCGCGTGACCAGAGATCTGGACGCCGCGGAGGAGTGCGTGCAGGACGCGTACGTCGCCGCGCTCGACACCTGGGCTCGGCAGGGCGTTCCGCGCAATCCCGGTGCCTGGCTCACCACGGCGGCCAGGCACCGGGCGCTTGACACCCTGCGCAGGAACCGCACCCTGCGCACGAAGCTGCCGATGCTGATCGTCCCTGAGCAGCGCTCGGCCGATGCGGCCGAGCCCGACGACGGAAGCGACGTGATCGCCGACGACCGGCTGCGGCTCATTTTCACCTGCTGCCACCCCGCGCTGGCCAGGGAGGCGCAGGTCGCGCTGACGCTCCGGCTGGTCTGCGGCCTGACCACGGCCGACATCGCCAAGGCGTTCGTCGTCTCCGAGCCCACCATGGCGGCCCGAGTCACGCGCGCGAAGAAGAAGATCGCCGCGGCCAGGATCGCCTACCGGGTGCCCGAGTCCGCCGAGCTGCCGGACCGGCTCGACGCCGCACTCACCGTCATTCACCTGCTCTACACGACCGGCCACACCGACCCGCACGGCTCCGGCCTGGTCAGGCCCGACCTCGTCGATCGCGCGATCGCCCTCGCACGGCTACTGCGCGAGCTGATGCCCGACGAGCCCGAGGCCGGCGGCCTGCTTGCGCTGCTGCTCATCACCGACGCGCGCCGGGCGACGAGGACAGACGCGAACGGCGGCTTGCAGCTTCTCGAGAAGCAGAACAGGTCCCAGTGGGACGCAGCGGCGATCGCCGAGGGGTGCGCGCTGGTGACCGATGCCGTGCGCGGCAGCCGGCCAGGCAGGTTCGCGCTGCAGGCAGCGATCGCCGCCGTGCACGCCGAGGCCCCGAGCTACGCCGAAACCGACTGGCCGCAGTTGCTTGACCTATACGACCGCCTGCTCGAAGCGTGGCCATCGCCGGTCGTCGCGCTCAACCGCGCGGTCGTCGTCGCCATGGTCAGCGGGCCGGCCGCCGCGCTGGAGGAGATCACCGGGCTCGAGCTGGACGGGCGCCTCGACGGGTACCGGTACCTGCCAGCAGCCAAGGCGGACCTGCTGCGCAGGCTCGACCGGCGCGACGAGGCGCGGTTGTCTTACCAGGCCGCGCTCGATCTGAGCGAGAACGCCGCCGAGCGCGCGTTCCTCGCGGGCAGGATCGCGGAGATGGCCCAACCCGCACGGTCCGAGCGGTGATGCACGGGATCGGGATGCCTGGCCTGACCCGGCGCGTTACAGTCTGATCCCGTGACGCGCAGGCCGCTTGAGGAAATCATCGACCCCGGCTGGGCCGAGGCGCTGCGCCCGGTGGCCGGGAGGATCGCCGAGGCAGGGGACTTCCTGCGCGCGGAGATCGCGGCCGGGCATTCCTACCTGCCCGCCGGAGACCTTGTGCTGCGCGCGTTCAAGCAGCCCTTCGGCGATGTCCGCGTGCTCATTGTCGGCCAGGACCCGTACCCGACGCCCGGTCATCCGGTCGGGCTGAGCTTCTCAGTGGCTCCCGGCGTCCGGCCGCTCCCGCGCAGCCTGGTGAACATCTTCCGCGAGTACGGCGCCGACCTCGGCTACCCGCCGCCCTCGACCGGCGAACTGACGCCGTGGACCGAGCGCGGCGTCCTGCTGCTCAACAGGGTGCTGACCGTGCAGCCAGGCAAGCCGGGGTCGCACCGCGGCAAGGGCTGGGAGGCGGTGACCGAGCAGGCGATCAGGGCCCTCGCCGCGCGGTCGGTGCCGATGGTCGCGATCTTGTGGGGCAGGGACGCCCGCAACCTCGCCCCGCTGCTCGACGGCGTGCCGCGGGTCGAGTCGGCGCATCCCAGCCCGATGTCGGCTGACCAGGGCTTTTTCGGCTCCCGCCCGTTCAGCCGCGCGAGCGCGCACCTCGTCAGCCAGGGCGGCGAGGAGATCGACTGGAAGCTCCCCTAGCCGAGGACCATCGCTCTGCGACAACCCGGGCATTGCGTCGAACCTGCTGCTCGCCCCGGCTAGGCTTATCTCCCGGCGGTCACGCCGTCGGCGGGCGCGACGGGTCCGGCCGGAAAAAGAGACAGGTGGTCTTTTTGCAGCTGGCAACCAGGAAGGGCGCCTGGGCGGCGGTCGCGAGCTTGGCCGTCGTCGCCGCAGCGTGCGGCAACTCGGGATTGAACAAGCCCGGCAGTTCGTATTCCAGCGTCACGGTGCCGCAGATCTCGGCTTCGGCCTTCAACAGCTCCTTCTCCGCCATGGGGCAGCTTCAGCCGCTCGCCGGGATCGGCAGAGGAAACGTGGCGGTAATCCTGCCAGAGGCAGGGCCGCCGGCGCGGTATTCAGACCTCGAGGCGCGGTACCTCACCGAGGCGCTGATGAAGGCGGGCCTGTCGAAGTCCCAGTTCACCGTGCAGAACGCGCAGGGCCAGGATTCCACCGAGCTGAACGACGCGCAGATCGCCATTGGCAAGGGCGCCAGCGTGCTCGTCGTGGACCCGCTCAGTTCGGTCGTCGGCGCCTCGATCGAGAAGTACGCGGCCGCGCACGCGGTGCCGGTGATCGACTACAACCGGCTGACGCTTGGCGGCAGCCGGCGGTTCTACGTCGGCTTCAACAGCGTCAAGGTGGGCACCACGCTCGGCAAGGGCCTGGTGAGCTGCATCAAGGCCTGGAAGGTCAAGAACCCGAACGTGTTTATCATGTACGGGAACCCGGCCGACAACAATGCGACGCTGATCGGTCAGGGTTATAACGCGGTTCTCAGCCCGCTGTTCAAGAACGGCACATTCACGCAGGTCGGCAAGGCAACGGGAACCTGGAACCCGCCGACAGCGCTCAGTGAGTTCCAGCAGCAGTTCACCGCGCATCCGAGCATGAACGCGCTGCTCTCGCCGCAAGACGAGAGCGCTTCGCCGATCATCACCTACCTGCAGCACGCCGGCGCGCAGCCACGCACGTTCCCCGTCACGGGCCAGGACGCGACGCTCAGAGGCCTGCAGGACATCCTGGCGGGCTACCAGTGCGGTACCGTCTACAAGCCGGCCTACCTGGAGGCGCAGGCGGCCGTCGCGCTGGCCATGTACCTGCGGGCGGGCATAGCCGTCCCGAACTCGCTGACGGACGGCGCGACCACGATGGACACCTCGCAGCATGCCGCAGTTGCCTCGGTCCTCCTGACGCCTATCTGGGTGACGACGTCGAATATGAACGCGACGGTTATCGCGGACAAGTTCGTGTCACCGTCCAGCCTGTGCACGGCCCGGTACAAGGCGGCCTGCACGGCAGCCGGTATCTCGGGATGACCGCGGAAGCCGCGGGCCGGATCGCGCTGCTCATCGTCAGCCCACGTCACTCGCTTTCCTGGCGTCATCGACCGGCGAGGCGTTGACCCCGGCCGCAGGGTTCACCGCTCTTGGCGGTGGAGGTCGGGAAAGGTAGCAGAATGTGGGTATGGCCGCATTGCCTGACTACGCCGTATCGACCTCGCCATCAGCTGAAGAGGCGATGGTCGCGGACGAGTCGCTGCCGCTGCTCTCAGTCTCACGGCTATCAATGACCTTCGGCCCGGTGCGCGCGCTCGACAACATCGACTTGTCAATCATGCCGGGCGAGGTCATCGCGCTGGCCGGTGAGAACGGCGCAGGCAAGTCGACGCTGCTGCGCACCCTGGCCGGCGACCTCAAGCCGACCGGCGGCGAGATCATGTTCAGGGGCCGGGCATTGCCTGCCGACCCCCGTGCGGTCGCCCAGCGCGGTGTCGGTGTCGTCTGGCAGGACCTGTCGCTGTGCGACAACCTCGACATCGCGTCGAATCTGCTGCTCGGCAGGGAACGCCGTCGCCAGCTGTTCTCCGACGTCAAGATGCACTCCGACGCGTCCGCCTTGCTCGCCGAACTCGGCTTGCCGCTGCCGGACACCACCCGCAGCATCAGCTCGCTGTCGGGCGGCCAGCGCCAGCTGGTGGCGATCGCCAGGGCGATGGTCAATCACCCGACCATGCTGCTGCTCGACGAACCGACGGCATCGCTCAGCATCAAGTACGCCGCCCAGTTCGAGGAGCTCATCGCCGCGTTGCGCCCGCAGACGACCGTGGTGATCGCGTGTCACGACCTGGATCTCATGTTCCGCCTGGCCTCCAGGATCGTGGTGCTCAGGCATGGAAAGATCGCCGCCGAGGTCGATCCGGCGGTCGTGTATCCCGACGATGTCACCGCGCTGATGTCTGGCCAGGAACCGGACTCATCGCCGAGACGTCAGCTCACCAGGCTGCACGGGCTGACCGGCCGACTGGTCGCAGAAGACCCATCATCCAGCCTGTCGCTGATCCTGTCAGCCCTCGGCGCTGCGCTCGGCTCTGAGCGGCTGTGCATCCACCTCGCCGGTGCCCGCGAACTCGCATGCGAAGCCTCGCTCGGACTTCCTGACGCTCTGCTGGAGGGCTGGGCCAGGCTGCCGATGGGACCAAAGGGCGGGCCAGCTGGCTTGGCCGCGGCGACCGAGCGACCTGTGATCGCCGAGAACGCGCACGCCGACTGGGGGCCATTCAGGGGACTTGCCGCAGCCACCGGGGTGGCCAGCTCCTGGTCAGTGCCCGTGCTCGCCAGGGACGGGCTGGCCGGAGTCATCACCGGCTTCAGCGACACGCCGGGGCAGCCAGAGCGCGATCAGCTCGAGCTTGTCACCGTCTACGCCGGGTACGTGGCGAGCGCCATCGAGCGTGACCGCTTGCTCGCTGAGGTAACCGAACGCAACAGAGTGCTTGAGACGATCAGGGAGGTGCTCGAGACCCTCGCCGGACCGATCCCCGTCAGCGAAGGAATCCCGCTCGCGCTCCAGTCGTTGTGCCGCGGGCTGCAAGCTGACGAGGTAACGCTGCTGACCCGGCAGGACAGCGGTGCGCCTCGGTGCCGCGGCAGCGCTTCTGCTGATGGTCCCGGCGATGCCGCCGCCGCAGAGAGCCGCCGAGCTGCGCTCATCTCATCGCTGGCGGCCGTGGATATGGCCAGGCACGGCACCGCTGTATGGATCCCCGACCAGGACGGCCAGCGGCACCTGGCGGTGACCTTCGCCGCGCCTGGCGGGCCGAGCGTGCTCGTAGCCAGCTGGCGGTCCGGACCGCCTCCCATCGAAACCACCGTCCTGGTCGAGGACGCCGCGCACTCACTGAGGCTCGCCCTCGAGCGCGAGCAGGCAGGTCTCGCGCAGCAGGAGGCGACCGCGTTGCGCAGGTCGCAGGAACTGCAGCGCGAATTCCTTTCCAGGCTGAGCCACGAACTGCGCACGCCGCTCACAGCGATCCGCGGCTACGCATCGAGCCTGCTCCAGCCGGACGTGATCTGGGACGCGGAGTCCCAGCAGCGGTTCCTGACCAGGATCGCGGCCGAATCGGCGAGGCTCGGTCGCCTTGTTGACGACATGCTCGACTTCTCGGCGATCGAGCTCGGCATACTCCGGCTGCAGCAAGACTGGTGCGACATCAAGCTG
>Ga0207646_10007354_pt1 | contig 11216 bp, 6 predicted proteins | sample KBSK5502metaG_FD_184343 | JGI IMG/M metagenome (GOLD analysis project Ga0207646, IMG submission 184343) | Corn, switchgrass and miscanthus rhizosphere microbial communities from Kellogg Biological Station, Michigan, USA - KBS K5-50-2 metaG... | ecosystem: Host-associated > Plants > Roots >...
TCAATAAATAGTCGAGCACTTCATTCGGAATGGCCATAATCTAGTCTCCTTTCTTGGTTTCCCTTTCAGTTGGTTGATTATGGCCATTTACACAAAAGATTCTATACCCTCGGAAGAGCCCAACATAAATGATGCGGCCCGGCAATCCTTTATACCGCCAAATCCTTCCGCATAATCCAACACGATTTGATTCGAGTCTCGTGATCGTATTCTCCCATGACCCAATAGCTTGCTCTCAGAGCGCCAATATTAACTCCAAGTGTATTAGCCCGACCGTTCATTACGCCTGATCCGTTGTGCCGACTGCCCGGACAATCGAACCTGCCACTACTAACCACGCAGGAGCGTTGCGGCGTAGGCTACTTCTTCACCACTGTGAGCTTGAGCTCTGACGGATACTGCTTCGAGTGGTGGACGGCGTTGTGCGCCACCACGCCACGGGATTCGTCGTAGTTCTTCCCGCCCGTGTTCAGGTTCCGATCAAAGCGCGGGAAGTTGCTGCTCGAGACCTCCAGTCGCAGCCGATGGCCCGCCTCGAAGTAATTGCTCGTCGTCATCGGCTGCGCCGTGTTAGGCCGGCCGATGTTGTTAGACATGTGGTTTTCCGCGTAGATTGGCTTCCATACCGCCCCCATGATCCCGGTGAATGAAAAAGTCACCGTAACACAGTTTCCTGAGAATGGAGACCGGGCGCAGGTGCCAACTCGCCCATATGAGCGGAGAATCTCCATGTATGTCTTTGGTGTCTATGATGGCCCCCGCATCCAGAAGAAGTTGGATGGTCAGCGCTTACACCTAAAGGTCAGCCCAGGTGGATTGCGTCGGCGTAAACGATCCGGCGCGCGGCAGTAAGCTTTTCCTGAGCGTTCTCGGGCAGGAAGTCGGACCGATACCACTCGTATTCCTGAAGCAGAATGCGGAAGTTACCGGTCGTGAGTTGTTCGCTTAGGTTGAGCTCCCCTGTCCATTCTCCAAAGGTCCCGGCAGTTAGGGTAAGCTGAGTATTAGCTATGGTGTTCCAACCAAGATCCGGATCGTTCCCCAGGAGCGGATCACGCCTCTGCAGAAATGCCTCAACCTCAGCTAAGCCTGTGCGGCCCGGCTCTCTAGCAAAGAGATCGCTGCGACCCACAGCCGCCGTCACACCCGACGCTTGATAGGTCAGCCCTTTGACCATGATCTGGAATTTGGCGGCCGCCGGACCTGTAGTTTTGGTTGTCGTGACGCTGGCAGTGCGATCGGGCGCGAGTTGGGCGAACTCGGCGCGAACTACGCGCGAGATGTGTGCGCCGTCCACGGAATGCGGCTGGAACCTCGCCAGCGCCAGACGGATAAACGGGACATAAGAGAACCCGATATTCATCTCGATGTCGGCAAACCAGAGTTTCCTGGCCGGATCAAATTCGACTGGGAACCCAACAACGGAAACCAGCTGCGGAACTTCTGCTGGCGTGAGAAATTCCTTGTTTGCGACGACCCCGATGAAGTTATCTTTGCGAGCGGCCGCATCGGGAGCGAACGACATCCAGATCGGATCGGCGCCCCATTGAGTGACGACCGGCTTCACTTTCTCATCGAGATCCGTAAATTTCGCGTCTTGCATGAACACCACGCCGAGCAACTCGCCATCGCCTGACGAATACCACGGTCGGTCGAGGTAGACGCGCAGCCCGCCGCCTTTTCGAGTCCGGTTAACCGTTCCCGGCGGCGGCGCGGCATCGTCTATCCATTCAAAAGTCGGCACCACATAAAGGACCTTCGGCACGTCCGGTCGAGCGGAGTTACGGATCACGACCGGGGCCGACGGAGTCCCCTTCAATGTGACATTCGCCGGATCATCGGTAATTGCTGGCGGGAAGTATTCGCGGAAACGCGTGTTCGCGACCGGCGTGTAGGTCACGCGATGAAATTTGGTATCACCGAAATTGTGCTTCGGCGCATCGGGCTTGCTGCTGTCCCGGATTACTGTGTCAACCGAGTTTTCTTCGATCAGGACTTCGCAGAGATGCGTGTGTTGCTTTTGCTTGGTGGGCGCGGACAGCGAGAGGCCGTCATCAATCGGGTCTTCCCATTCGGCGAATAGATCAACTTTTCCGGTGCTGGCAGAATGCGTCGTGACCTTGCCGGTGATGGTCGCAAATGTTTCACCGAGTTGCTTGAGAGGAAGCGGATCTAGAACCGCTGTCGGGGGTGCAAGCGGCTTCTGCACGGCGTGCACGAGTGTGATTTCCCGCCAGGGCAGATGCAGCCAGCTTCGACCGGCCACGGTGTCTGTTTCGATCTGGCCCAGGTTCGCAGGCGCTTCGTCTCGCGTCCACTGCGAGACGCCCTGACGTTCCAGGTCGTCGCTTTCGAGATAAGAATTCAAGCGCACGACCGCTTTCTCCGCTTCCGCAATCTCGACCACCAGTACACGGTCCACATTATTCCATTTCGGTTGCGCAGGCGCAGTTCCGGCGGGGATGGCAACGAGGCGTAGGCGAAAAGGTTTCGGATCGGGCCACGCGCCCGCGAACGGAATCTTATTCACGATCTTCGCAGGCGTCGGCTCGATAATTTCTTCGGGAGGCAGCCCGGGCAGGCCGAGCAACAACGCGCCCCGCGACGAGGGATCGGGTAAATACTTGACCTTAAACTGCGCTCCGGCGTGCACCCAGATGTCTTTCTTTACCTCGGTCGCATCATCATTCAACGCCCCAGCCTCGCGCGCGGCAAGATTATAACCGGTGAGCGTGCCATCCATTTGCACGCCGTCGAATTTTCCATGTTGCTCCGCCATCAACTGCGAGATTTTCGGCGGCACGATATGCCGTTCGGTGGCCGGCGAAACGTCGCCTGCCACTGCGGCCGTGCGCACGACCAACCGCTCGAGCGACTCGCCCTCGACCGGTGCGGCGCGCAACATCATGGGCGGCGGACTCACCGGCTCGTAGCGCGCGCAGGGAAACTCCGGCGTCCGTTCCGGCACGTCGTTGGCAAACTCTGCGTCCTCGGGGCTGAACACGCTGTTACCAGCGAGGTCGCATACGCGTGCGCGCAGGCGGTATTTGTAATCGAAGCGAAGTCGCGGCAGTGAGCCTGGCTGCGCGGTAAAGGTGGTCTCCAGTTTGAAATTGGTCGCCGCCGCATTTTTCGGCTTCTCCAGCCTCACCGTCTCCGGCGTATCGCCGGGCTGGTCAGGCATGATCGATTTGCCCGGCCGTGGTGCGCAGAGGCTCCAGCCATCCCAAACGAAAAGAGCATCGCTGGTATGCAGCGTCCGCTTCGCCGGCTTCGCGGGCGGTTCTGTCGCGGCAAACTGGACGAAGCCCTCATCTTCTAAGGTCAACGAGATTTTTCCGCCGGGCGCGGTGGGCGCATCAAGGAAATCGTAGCTGCCAACCCGCCGGCAAAGCGAGTGCCACGCGGTGGATTTCGTGTCGAAAACATCCACGCGGTAACCGCGCACCAGATCTTCAGCAAAGAGCTCATCGCTCGGCGCGAGCGGCGCTCCGGCATCCGGCGGGTCCACGGGCTGAGGTGCGTTGTCCAGCGCGAAAACCATGCGCTGCAGCGCATGTGAACGACCGAACCTGGTGTGCAGTTCATCCACTAGATTGAGGCGAATGATCGAGATCCCGCCGGTCCGCAGGGCGGGAAGTCCGCTGTCGTCCGGCATGTTCGGGGCCCGTTTTTGTTTGTCCTGGAAGGCAACTACGTTCGTCGCGGCGTTTTGAACTTTTATTGCGCTGCCGACCACATCCACCTGAATGACGCGGAAAAGATTCGTGTCGTTCAGCCGCAGCAGACCGTTGCTGATCTCGGGATCAACCGGGCGAGGTCGTGCGGTAAAGACGCTGGCAGTCATTTCGTAATGAGTGCGGGGTGTCACAACTGTCCCTACACCGGTTAATGCGAGGCCGGGATCCACTTTAACGGTCGCCTGGTTCGGCGGATTCACTCCGTTTAGCGTGACGCGCAAATCAACAACTAGCCCGAAAGATCTAAGCAGCTTCGGGTAATCGCCCAGGGCCGCGATCATGTGGTGAAAGTCGTAAGTCTCCCGCAACTCCGTCGCGGTCGGCAGCGGTTGGGAAACATCGGTTGCGGGCTTCACAAATTGGCTGAGTTTATTGAAGGCGGATCGTTTCGCCGAAGGCGGGCCCGGCGGCGGCACAGGAGGGGCGACGGGGACGGGAGGTTCGACTAGCGGCGGCGCAGGGGGTGGAGGAACCGGCATCGGATCAATCGGAAAAACTGGGGCGGCCGCCGGCATTGGTTTGCCAAACAGTTTATCGAGACAGGGCTTGAGCTTTGGGAACAACTGCGCCAGGAGCGCAAACAGCCAGTAGAGGCAACCGTAGACACAGCCGCTGGGTGGAGGCTCAGGTTCAGGTTCAGGCTGCGGCAACGTGCCATGAAGATCGACCGGCGGGGGACGCGGCGGGGCTACGAAAGGAGGCTCCGGCGGGTTATGCCGCGCGATGTCAATGATGTCGGGATCGTCAGCGAGCTTTTCGATTGGCGGTAAGTCGCGTCCGGCACCTAACGCCGGATTGCTGGCGGCGCGGGCATAAAGTCCCGCCAGAAAATCATAAATCTGATCGCTCGGAAATGTTTCGATGACAGCGCCGCGGTAGTCGTCGAAACGAAATGGCAGGACATCCGTGTCGTTTTTGAAGAGCGCGTTCCACAGGTCAGCACGGGGCGGCGCGCTTTCGACTGTCGCGTTCAAGGTGGGTCCGCCCTCAAACGCCACTTTCCAAGTCGCGGCTCCAACGCGCGCCGTCCAGTCGATAAAATCGGGGAACTTCGACAGCTTCAGTTTTGCTAAAGTAGCGTCGTCGCTCCAAAGCCGTGGCGCGATGAAGACGGAGAGTCGGAGCGACCCGTCGGCCGCGCGACCGTTGGGGATTGCAGTGAAGATGATCGTTTGCTTTTCCATCTTAGTCTCTCGTTAGGCCGGATAGGTAGCAAATGCCCCGCAGTATTCGCTCCAATCGGCCGGGCTTACGGTGTCGATAAACTTGGGATCGGAGCCGGCAAACTCGCGCTCAATGCTGATGCTCACCGATTTGCTGAAGAACGCGATTTTGACCTTCACCGTGACCGACGCTTGACCCCAAAGCTTGCCGCCGTGCTCCTTGCCCTTGTCAGATTGATAATTGAGCGAGACATAGAGTTCGACCGAGACCGTGATGATGCCGAGCACCGAGAGCGATCCGGCTGCCCGCAAATAAGCGGAGAACGCGAAGCCGGAATCACTCTTTTGAAAGTAGACGCCGGCCATCACGCAGGCGGTGCCGCTGGCCACGCCAAGGTTCAGCGCCACAGCTGCGCCAAACTCGAAAGCGGCCTCGATTTGCGTGACGCCACCGAGCCCGATATCGATCGCGAAGAATCCACCGCCACCCAGGGCCGAAACAGTCAGGATGAAAGGCTGATGTCGCTCGCAGAACGCGAGTCGCAGGTTCGCGGGCTCGCCGATGAACGGCAAGTAAAAGCTGGCGGAGAAGCCGATGTCCTGCAGCGTGAAAACACCGATGCCGACTGTCGGAATGCCTAGCGTGAAGCCCACCACCACACCGGGATGCGGCGGCGGGGTGAGGTCCAAAAAAGGCGGGTCGTCAAACCCATCCATCGGGATCACTTCCTGGAGCTTGTTCACGAAGGAAAGCATGCCGAGGAATTCGAATTTCTTGAATTTCTTGAAGATGATGGCGAAGTCCACTTTCGCGTTCTGCTTCGCGGTAAACTCGACCGAGGTGAAGTGCAGAGCCATGAGTTCGGCTCCCGGCAAGAGCCTGACGGCGAAATTCTTCAGGCCGCCATGGACCGTGAAACCCGGAGGCGAACCATCGACCGGAGTATCGACGATGGTTTCAATAAAAAACTGCGCCCCTGCATCCGGCACGAACAATCCCGTCTTGATAAGCAGCGACTGCTTAATGTCCCAGCGATAGCTTGTCTCGAACACCTCTTTCGAAACTCCGCCGACGATGGCGGTCGTGCGGATGTTTTTGAGTTGCGGGATGTCGGTGCCGGCCACCGCCGGCGTGGCGTTTACCACACTGTTGATGATGCTGCCTAGCTCAATTCCGCCGAGGAGCTTTATGCCTTTGAAAACATCGGGAGGATGGAAGCTGCCGTCCGCAAACTGCGCAATGTCTCCACCCACCGGTCCAAAGGCGCGCGATAATCCGCTGATGTCGAAGTTTGGAGCGACCATGCCGCCCGTTTTATCCGGGGAAAAATGAACGGGCGTTCGCTGATCCACGAGGTAGGCAAAGACCTCGCCCATGTTGCCGATCACATTGCCCGACGCGGCGACGTACTTCTGATCAAACGCAATTGTCGAGGGCGCGGGGTCGCCGGAGATGCGCCGCACCGCAGGCACATCCACCTTTGCCTTCGTCATCATCGGCAGAAAGCGCGGGGCGGCATTGGCCCCGGCGGCGGCGAAGATCATCGCCGCGGTCTCAAGCGTGGTGTCGCCAGATTTTTGGGCGGGCGCAAAAGCAATTTTCTGCCCGCCCATGCTCCGCGTCCGGCGCTCATCTGCCTCGCCGAGTCCGTTATAAAGGTTGATGATCTTGTCCATGGCCCCTGGAGGCGCTGCGCTGCTATTCTCAGCGTATGTTTTGATGACGAACGCCAGCGGTGTGTGGAATTCAATCTCCCGCCCTTCCCAATCGGTCGCGACGACGTGAAAAAGAAAATCTTCGCCGGCCACTCGAGGCCAGAAGGCATCATCAGCCGACCCCGGTAAGATTTCGCTGTTGGCGGGATCGTCGAGATTCGGCGTGACCAGTGTTTTGATCGTCGCAGTGCGAAACGGAAGGTGGCGATGCTGATAGGTCTTTGTCGGCTCGCGCAAGAAGATCAGTTTGCGCTGCCGCAGGTAGGCAACCGGCTTCCCCTCGACCAAGCCGGATCTTCCCGCCTGAATTTTGCGCTCGGTGATCGTTACGATCACGGCACGATGCCCGAGAGGGAAGAGATATCCGTCCCGCACAATCCGCGCGTACTGATCGCGCCCGGCGGTCATGATGTGACGCCATTCCGCGAGATCCAGCCCCGTAAGGTCCGTCTGCCACTGACCGTGCACGCTCAGCCACGCGCCTTGTGAACTCAGCATCAGTTGCTTGACGTCTACGGGCTTCGCGCCTACCAGACTCCGATCCGCTGAGGAGCGCACAATCTCATGGCGGTAATTAGGATTGAGAGACATACGGAACGGCACGTTCGTCACCGGCGGGCTCACGTTTGAAATTGCGTAATCCGGGGACCAAACAGCGCCAGCCGTGGCGTTCTCACTCAGCCGGGTGTGCCAGAGCTCGGTGCGCTTGCTGACCGGTTTTGTTACCGGTCCGAACGCATGCTGCCAGCGGCTTTCGAGACTGGGAGACAGGATCACACGGTAAGGCGCTTCGATGGCTGAAAACTGCGAGCGCGATCCGCCGAAGCGGGCGACAGCTCCGACCGCCGGAATGGCTGGTGGCTGCCGGATCGTCGGCTGCACGATCGGCTCGCTCTGCGCCATCGCGTCAAGTATTTTTTCGAGGGAAAAATCCAACGGGAGTAAGGGGGCGCCTAGTCGAAAAACCAACTGACTCGGGCCGGAAATGCGGGATGCTACGGGTGGAGGCAAAACCGGGTCAGGCGGTTCGGGCGCCGCAGGCCCGGGAGTCGTTTCAAAAAATGCCTGCTCGCCGAAGCTCTGCGGCGGAAAATGCGCGACGATGAAACCGTCACCCGCCCCAATGCGTTCCAACCGTGGCGCTCCAGCGCTGGCGGAGTTGATTCGAAGATTGTAAAAATCAAGTGTGAGGACAAGCAGATCGTCCGGTCTCACGACCTCCACGGAGAATTCTTTCCGCTGGTCTTGCGGCGGATGTGCCGCCAGAAAGGGCAACTGTGAACCGACGCCCTGAAAGATTGCGAGAACATCCTGCAATGCCCCGGTCAGAAGCATCAAGAGCTTATTCATGCTGGCCTCCTATTGACTTTCGACTGACGGCGCGAATCTGAAGATTTCGACTCATGGCCGGAATTAGAGGGATAGGAATTTCAATGGTGCCCGCAGAGCATCTGCCTCAGGCGGAAGTCCAGTCAGCTTTCTAATGGCGCCTGCGCGCCAACGGCCAGCTTCAGCTGCGCCGAGCCCGATGGATTGGACGAAGCAGAACGGCGAGCGGTAGCGAGCGGATGCGACCACTCAACTTGAGTGTAGGATCCGCTCGCGATCCTGTATTCATCTCGAAGAAGCACGGTATCGAGGCGTCCGCTGCAAGCGCTCGTTGGACTAAGCGCTACGCGCAGGGCCCGTCACAGGTCCTCTGAATAACTCGATCATTCTCAATCCGCAAGTCTGACTGGGCGCTAAAGCGAGCGGGCTTATACTACGACGGTTCAACTTGGTAAGCAAGTTACGATGCGGCTTAGGTTACTTCTTGACCACCGTGATCTTGAGCTCTGACGGATATTGCTTCGAGTGGTGGACAGCGTTGTGCGCCACCACGCCACGGGATTCGTCGTAATTCTTCCCGCCCGTGTTCAGGTTCCGATCAAAGCGCGGGAAGTTGCTGCTCGACACCTCCAGTCGCAGCCGATGGCCCGCCTCGAAGTAATTGCTCGTCATCGCTGGACGGCTTTACGGTAATACCTGAACGTGCGGGTAGGCGCGGATTTTCGTGTCACAAGTGACTAGCGGCACACCATGTATCCGTGCCGTTGCCACAATCATTTGATCGGCCGGGTCCTTATGAAATGGCTGCGGCAACTGCGTGGATTCAATGGCAATCTCTGGCGTCAGTTCAAGAAGCTTGATTCCCGGATATGACAGCGCCAGTTTCATCCAGTCGCTAACTGGAAGCGGTAAAATCAGGCGGTGGTACTCAACCAGCTTGGCAACCTCCCAGCAGGAAATCGCGCTAATCCCAAGGCCGATTGATTCATGTGCCGTCACCACCCGAGCCGCATCCTGCGGTAGCAATGGATCATTGTGAACCCACCAAATCCAGACGTGCGTGTCCAGCACAATCACTGCATCGCGCTCCAGTCATTTTCTGCCACCGAGTCATACGGATTCTTATACTCCACCGTCAGCCCGCGTAAAGGATAGCGGTTCCCCTGAACTGGTTCAGTCGGATGGGTAGTGATGACAACAATAACTTTTTCTCCTTCTCGAAAAGGCAGGTCGTGTAGGATGAGTGTTCCACTTTGTTCGACCTCTGTTTCAATGCGGTGTTGCATAGAGCTTGTCCTCCAGACCCGGCATACCTGTTTTCTGATTCGAAGCGGTAACAGGCAGATTATGCGCGGCATCACTGCGCGTATCAAGTCGCGAATCAGACTACTTCTTGACCACCGTGATCTTGATCTCTGACGGATACTGCTTCGAGTGGTGGACAGCGTTGTGCGCGACCACGCCTTGTGATTCGTCGTAGTTCTTCCCGCCCGTGTTCAGGTTCCGATCGAAGCGCGGGAAGTTGCTGCTTGAGACCTCCAGTCGCAGCCGGTGGCCCGCCTCGAAGTAATTGCTCGTCGTCATCGGCTGCAGCCACACCTTGTACACCTTCCCGGCTTCCATCCACACCAGAGGCTGATCATACCCGTTCCGATACCTCATTCGCTGGATCGTCTCGTCCAGATTGTAGGCCCGTCCATCCGGATACACATCGATCAGCTTCACCGTGAAGTCCGTGTCCTTGGCATCCGACGAGACATAGAGCGTCACCTCGACGGGGCCGCTCACTTCGATCCCTTGCTTCAGCGGCTCGGTGCTGTACACCAGAATATCGGGCCGTGCCTCCATCTTGCGCTGATCGAATGCGCCGCCCTGCACCGCGTTCCCCGTGCAACAAACATTCCCGCCATACGATGGCACCGGATTCATCGGATCGTAGTCGAATTTATCGGGGTGATCCGCGGTTGGGGCCGCATCGCTGAGCACACCGTCGCCGCCCAGCGTATTCGCCTTCCCGCCGCTTGAGAGGAAGAAGCTCAGCGGCTGCGCTCCCTGCGGCGGCCACGTCTCCGACGTCTGCCACTTGTTGATCCCCATCGTGTAGTAGCGCACCTTCGGCATCGTCTCGAGCAGGTGGTTGTTCTCTCCCTTGAGGAAGTAATCGAACCAGGCGTAGGTCATCTCGTCATAGTTCAGCCGCGCGTCCCCCACGCTGCGCTCGCCGACGATCGTATTCTCCGTGGCGCGCTTGTAGGCGCAGTGGAGCGTCGGCGCGATCACCGCGTATTGCTGCTTGGCGATCTCAGGCCTGGCCGTCTTGCGCACGTGATTGTAGGCGGCCAGGTTCGGCCCCACCGACACGTCGTACCACGACATGAACCAGAAGCCCGGCACGTTGATCGGCATGTTGTCGTGCCACAGTCCGCCCTTGTACCACGCCGGATCGTTCGGCGCGCGCTCGATCATCGCGCCGCCTGTGTCAACGGGCATGGGGTCGGCGAAGATCCCATGCGGCCCATCCACAGCCTTCATGATGTCCATGACGGGAAGGTGCCGCAGCGCCTGCGACCAATCTACTAGAGGTAGTTGCTGGCTCAGATCGAACGACTTCGACGCGCGAATCAAATCCTCCTGCGACGTGTTCGGCGGAAAACTGGGCCGCACCTGGTTCTGCTCCCCGTAGAGCCAGGCGATGAACAGCATCTGAACCGCGCCGCCGCGGTACCAGTTTCCCTGCTCCCAGTACGGGCCGACGCGTCCCACCCCGGCGCCGAAGCCTTGTGGGATCATCGCTGCATACGCCGGATTGCCCTGCGCCGCGACCGCCAACTGCCATTCGGCGGTCGAGGAGCAGCCGATCGTGCCGACCTTGCCGTTCGACCACGGCTGCTTGGCCATCCACGAGAAGGCGTCGTCGCCGTCACTCAAGGGTGGGCCGAGGATGTCGTAGTTCCCCTCGGAGAAAAAGTGGCCGCGCTCGTTCATCTCGACGAAGGCGTAGCCGCGCTTGACCGCTTCGAGTTCATTGCTCAGGTCGCGCGGCGCGCCGTTGCGGACGTCCCAGAAATTGAAGTTGTAGGGCGTGCGGACGAAGATCGCGGGGTATTTCTTCGACGTGTCTTTCGGGCGATAGACGTCGGTCGCCATGCGCTTGCCGTCGCGCATCGGCACCATGAGCTTGCGCTCGATAATCGCAACCGACTGCAGTTCTTTCTCAAGCGAGTGTCGCCGGGCGATCAGTTCCGGGTTGGCGCCGCCCCGCCCCTGT
>Ga0207646_10007356_pt1 | contig 11216 bp, 17 predicted proteins | sample KBSK5502metaG_FD_184343 | JGI IMG/M metagenome (GOLD analysis project Ga0207646, IMG submission 184343) | Corn, switchgrass and miscanthus rhizosphere microbial communities from Kellogg Biological Station, Michigan, USA - KBS K5-50-2 metaG... | ecosystem: Host-associated > Plants > Roots >...
CCGGCGTGTTGAGCCAGGCATTTTCCGGCGCTATGGACAATGGTACCGGAAAATGCCTGGCTCAACACGCCGGAACGGATACGGCGAGCCGAAATTAAAATAGGCCAGCTCCTGGTAGCCCGCGAGGTGGGCTTTACAATTCCTCAAACAGTTATATCCAACCGCTGGGATGCTATTAGAGCCTCGCTTCCAGATGATATTATTTTGAAAATGTCTGCCGGCATCTTATACGGCACGGTAGCGACTGATGCTATTCAGGTTTTGTATACCACACGGCTTGCCAACGATCCCGCCAAGCTACCAATGGAATATAATCCTTTTCCCGGTTACTGGCAACCATACCTGGAGAAGAGTCGAGAGTGGCGCATAACGGTTATAGGTGACACGACGTTTGATGTAGCCATCTACACGGCTGAGGATGCTAAAGACGACTGGCGTTCGCAGCAGGGTGACGCTAGCAAAGTTACGTTTAAGAGGGATAGCTTCCCTGACGAACAGCGTGATAAATGTTTCGAGTTTCTAGGAAGGCAGGGGCTGAAGTTCGGCGCTTTTGATTTCATTGAGGACCATGACGGCAAAATTACCTTCTTGGAATGTAATCCCAACGGACAGTACGGCTGGCTGGAAAGCCTGCTAGGCTTGCCGATTTCGCGTGCCGTTGGTTCCGAACTAGCACGAATTGCTGAGGCTAATGCAGCAATAGCCAAATAACCGACGCACGGTAGTGTAGCGGATAGCGGCAAAATTCGTTGCTTATACTTTGTCCCAAAAACGACCGTTTATGATACATTCAATGCGAATACCTGCCGTGAAGCCGGCTATAGAGTAGGCTTTTGCACCAAAACGCATACCAAAAACAACGTCCCAAAGATTGCTATAACTCTTGTGTTTCGATACACTGAGAGCTATATGACGATCACGCAGCAGCGTCAGAAACAACGGCAAAGGTATTTGAAAGCCAAAGTAGCAATGGCACTCTATAGTAAGTACGGCAGGGTGCCAAAAGAAAAAGAAATTGATGAAGTGTACCATCTCACCCATGTCATATACAAAGCGGTATTTGGCACTTCCTTTTTACGACGACAACGAGAGAGCGGGCAACTGGTATTGTTTTAGACCAGAGGTTAACATGCTTATAGGCTACGCCCGCGTCTCCACTCAAGACCAGACACTCGATTTACAAACCGATGCGCTCATGCGTGTAGGTTGCGAAAAAATCTTCACCGATATAACCAGCGGGGCGAAGTCAGAGCGTCCAGGCTTGCAAGACGCTATGGACCACCTGAGGCCAGGTGATACTCTGGTCGTCTGGCGGCTTGACCGGCTTGGCCGAACACTCAAGCATCTCATCGCTACTATCACAGACCTGAATGAGAAAGGTATCGGTTTCAAGAGCTTGCAGGAAAACATGGATACCACGACGTCCGGTGGTAAGCTGATCTTCCATATTTTTGGCGCGTTGGCTGAATTCGAGCGAGAAGTCATCAGAGAGCGCACGAACGCAGGCTTACACGCGGCCAGAGCCAGGGGCAGGTTAGGCGGCAGGCCAAAGATACAAACGCTGGATCCGAAAAAAGTAGCCCTCGCCAAGAAGCTCTATGACGACGGTCATATGCCGGTGAAAGAGATATGTGACACGCTCCATATAGGGAGAAGTACCCTGTATCGGTATGTGCATGATTAAGCCTGTCAAGCGGCGCAGGCTTCACTGCTCTCATTCTCATCACTCCTTATTGTGGAGGAACCCCCTGAGCAATGAACAGGATATCAGTGCAGCGGGGCATCGCGCCGGGATACCTATGCTAACAACCTCGGCACCAGTAAACCGAACAAGTAGGCCATTGCTACGCCAGTTCCTGTTTCGAGCACCCGTTCTCAGAAGCGATACACGATATCCAGACGTGACCGCTTAGGCGAACCGCTTGACGAAGTCGAGCGCCGTCTGGGCGACCTCGCGCCAGCCGTGGTCGATCGTGAGGGAGTGGCCTCGGTTCGGCATCTTCACGATCTCCGTCACGCCGGGATTGCGCCTCTGCCGCTTGTAGGCGGCGTTCGCGATCGCCCACGGCACCGTGTGGTCCTTCTCGCCGTCGATGATCAGCAGGGGGCCGCGGTCGGGATTCTTCGTGTTCACCTTCGCCTCCGTCCACGGGTTGAGGTTCGCGTTGCCCATCTGGACAAGAGCGATCCCGGAGCCGGCGACGTGGAACGTGTCGTAGAGCTCCTTCGCCTCCTTCTCGTCCAGCGCGTTCGTCCAGCCGTACTTGAACTGGTCGAACGTGAGCGTGATCGCGCGGCCGCGCGTGAGCGGGTTGACCAGGAACGGGCCCACTCCTCTGAGCACCGAGCCCGGCAGAGGCAGAACGCCGCGGAAGACTCCGGGGTCGATCGCCACCGTGGCCGCCGAGAGGCCCCGGCCCGCGAGCATCTGCGCCAGCAAGCCCCCGGTCGAGTGCCCGATTACCGCTGGTTTCTTCCCCAAGGCATTGATGATCTCGGTGGTGTGATCGGCGACCTGCTTCAAGGTCTTCTTGGCGAGGACTTCCGGGTTCGCCCGGGCCTCTTCAACCGTTTCCGGATCGTCTGGCCAGTCCGGCGTCAGCGGCGCGTAGCCGGCCTGCTTGAAGAAATCCGCCCAGTTGGCCCAGCTGCTCGGCAGCAGCCAGAGGCCGTGGATGAAGACGACCGGAGTGTTGCCAGAGGCGTTGGCCACCTCGATCTCCCGGTTCTCCCGCTCGGAAATTGACGCCATGACGAACTCCCCTCCGATCGGGTGAAAGTCAACCCGACCCTGTCGAAGTGCTACTGAGATGTGCTTCGCGACAACCTCCGGGTCGCGTTCCAGATCCTTCACGACGGCGTCCCGAAGGATCTTGTGGCTGATCGTCGGCTTCATCGATTCACAGCACTACTCAGTCAATCCTGTAACGAAGAAGTTGTGCAGAAAAGGAGGATATGCTTACTCTAGGAAGGTAAGCTCCACGTAAAGTTTTACTCTTCTGTAGAATTTCCTCGTAGAGGATACCTAGATTTTGATCTTTTGTCAAGGAATGCGAGTAGAGAAAAATACCTAGAATAATGAGTGTTCCAGTATCTGATAAAATTTAGTATTAGCCCAATGTGTTCGGCTTTGCCAGCTAGCTTGAGAGGCAATTGGACATGGTAAAAAAATTGCGTAACACCAGTGGTACATCGCTCGAATCACTTACAGGAAGTAAGTTACTTTTATAGTTCATATATACTAACCTTTTATTTGTAGAACAATCTTTATCAGCTCATTCAATCCATGAGTTTCACCATCTGCGGCGTAGAGGCTTTCCATGCATGCGTGTGAAGGAAACGCAGCCGCCAGCAAGCGAAGGACCTGCTTCTCGTGCCGTTGTCCTTGACAAGCCACTCTTTCAGACTCACCCGCTGTGTACCTCTGTTCCCCCAAGTCGCAAAATGAGCATTGGGCGACAATTAATCATCCTCCCCTGGACTAGAATTCTCTTTTCAATTTGCCCACACTTTAAGACAACTGTAAACTGGTTTCATCATGAGTATGGCAGAGAACTTGTCCGGCGATTTTAGTATAGTCATTCCTGAGCCTGACCCTGACATATCTGCAATGGCTAATATGGTCTTAAGGCTAGCATGTTTACCCGAACAACTCGCTTTGGAAGAAAGAACAAATGTAAATCATCGAACAGGTAGAGCAGAAAATGTTGCGGAGCACTCCTTGATGCTCGCCATTGTAGCACCTGCCCTAGCAGCACGTTATTATCAACAATTAGACCCCAATCTTATTGCTCGATACGCTACTATCCACGACATTTTAGAAGCATACACAGGAGACACACCAACACACGATTTTCGGGCAGTTGATCATAACGCGAAAGAAGCAAACGAATCGCGAGCACTTACCCAAATCGCGCAAGATTTCCACGACCTACCAGATCTGATCAAGCTTATACAAGAGTATGCGGCCCAAGAAGTACCAGAGGCTCGTTTCGTGCGGGTCGCAGATAAACTTATGCCTCTATTAATCCACTTTCAAGATCGGGGAAGCACACTAAAAATATTTACTTCGTCTGAGCAGCTGTTAAGCGACACCTCTGCAAGAAATTCCTATCTTCGTGAGCGTTACCCTGAATTTATTGAAATTGTTCAATTGCGTGAGGAACTTACAAAGCTTGCCGCCATTAGACTACTGATAACACAAAATGGGTATTGGGCGACAATCGAGCAGCCCACTTGCAATTAACCTACTATAATGCTATAGTTAAGTCTACTATGACCAGCCCCGATGCACCAGTTCACCAACCGGACCCAACCGAACCAGTTCAGTTTGAGGCCCTCCCGCCAGAAGCACGGTTTGAGGCAGCCCTCAGCTACATGGGACAGAACGCAGCCGGTCTGCCCTATCCCCAGCGATGGGCAGCCGTACTCCACTATGCAGGTATAAATGCTAAGGAACTATCCGACGACGAACGGCGGCGCATAGGCGCGGTCCTCGATGCGCCAGATGTACAACGAGATCATGGGGCATACTACATACCGGCAGAGCTAGCGGATGAAACCTACAAACGGCTCGGTACCGATAAGCAAACAGTGGGCGAGTACATTGGTCGGATTATAAGTGCAGATTTCGACGCCGCCGCAAACCACCCCTACTAGGCAGCTACCCTGCATCTAACACAAAAGTTAGCTTGCATATTTTTGTTTTTCTAGCAGGCCCTCACCTGCCGAGCCTTATACCGCTCGTCGGCACAGCGCCAGCATATAAACACCTGCCTGCCCGTCATACGCCGCACAAACTGAAGTGCAGCAACAAAGCCGGGCACCGGATTATTATTAGCAACCGCCAGTAAATCACACCCGCAATCAGCACACTTGCTGCTGTCACGCACGCCCATGCGCCGCATGTGCTGGCAGGCTCTTATGCTGATTCAGATCGCTGTTCGTGGCGGTGACCGCTGCCTTGATAACCTGCACATCACTTTCCAACGCATCCAACCGCTGCCCTACCCAATCAATATCGGCGCGGGTAGCCTGATCCTTCTGGCCCTCAAGAATAGCATCCAGCTTGCCGTTTTGGTCCTCCATCAGCACGTTGAAGCGCCTAATCTCTTTCGCTAGTTCATCATTCATACCACCAGCTTAGCACTAATTCATGGGTACCCCCAAGCGCCCTTATCCCTGAACCGTGGCTACAGCATACCTGTTAAAGAGCTGGCAAAACTACAATAGCAGCGCTACCGGCTGGAGCCGTATAATTGCCGGTACTATGCTACTGCGCAAATGTGATAAATGCGGTGTTGAGATAGACGGTCCCGTCCTCGACAGAAAGAGTATACAAGTGGGTATTGGCTCTATCTATACGATAGAGCTTTGCACCACCTGTGCTGAGCCTGTCATACAGTTCCTGACCACCGCAAATCTGTTGCAGGCTCAGCTCCAGCAGTACGGCTTTAGTACCAACACCACGTAAGCGGCATACCGTATGCCGCTGCTCTGCATTCGGGTAGTGCAGCATATAACCTGCGTCCCAAAAACGATACATATTTCAACAGCCAAGGCGTCTTCTTTTTTGTACGCTGGCCTCCATGCCATACGAAAAATTACCGCAACCTACTCCCGACGAAGCCCACGAGCAGAACCACGCTGAGATAGTGGATATTATGGGCCAGATGCAGGCAGCGATGTCTGCCAGTTACCGCAACGACCGGCCACGAACCTGGGAACTGGTCGGCAAACAGGAAGAATTTAAGGCGATGCTTCGCGCCGCACTTGAGTTTTGGAGAACAGGTGATGTCTGAGCAATCCCACCAGCCTAACGAGATCGCCCGGCAATAAATATATGAAAATTACGTGGCGGCGCTTCCAGTTTCCAATATATGTTTAATTTGCTGATTCTTTCGGTTCAATGCGTCAGCTTCTTTAACAAAGGTATCAACAAGCAATACAATACTATCTCGAAACTGGGTTAAGTTTAACTTCTGATTTTTACGACTTACCTCACTTGGTATAAGGTTTAGAACTTCCTGACGCAGTTGATAAAGAGTTTCACACAATCGAAAAAGAGGTATGACAGCTATATCTTGATATTCTCCCGACGACGCTAGACTTTCGTGGATTTGCGCTATAAAAATACTTAAAAATTCCATTCCTCCACTGACATCAAGAAGAACTTCAATTCGCGTTAGCGCCTCGACAGGAACCGTCGCATCGGGGAGAAGTATAGTCTCATGGTTAGGCGATCCCAAAAAACGAAGTGCTAAATTGGTAAAATAAGCAAGGAGACGATCTAACCCCTCTGTTACGTAGCGTTGCTCGTACCATTCCTGCACCTCCTTCCGTTTTTCTCTCGTTGTATTTAGCCAATTTGTCGCAACCACTACACCACCACCAACGATAGCGCCAAAGGCTGTTTGAATAAATGGGTTAATATCCAATTGAACAGCTCTCCTTTAAGGACGGTACTTATTACTCTCTATAATTTGTAACGTACGACACTGAGCAATATAAAATATGGAGAGTAAGTTGTGCGGACCTATAATCATGTTATGGCCCCTCATCCGGCATCGTCCGCGACTCTCGTATAAACTTTTCCAAATCTTCCCGCTTAACTAAATAAACACGTCCCGGCTTGTATGCCGGGAGCTTCTTAGAACGTATCCACGAACGGATAGTGTCGATGGCAACGCTGCGGCCTAGTAACTCATAAATCCGTTCGACCGTTAGCCACTCAGGTTCATGCTCGGTCACTGTGCCACCCCTAAAGTACAGAATTTTGCCTATATGACACGAGTATACAAGCCCAGTCAAGGTGTTTTCGTGTACGCTAACTACAACAAGTTATCTTGATTAAATCAAGTTTTTATGCTAAACTTACCTTAATCGAGTTATTCTCCTAGTTCGCGAGAGAGGGTTTGCTATGCAACACCGTATTCCCCCGCGCGCCAGCCGTACCCAGGAATATGACCCTGAAGACGACGACGCCTATTATCCGCCGCGTCCCCGTACCAGCGCCGTCCGCTATACGCAGCCCCGCCAGCAGGTTATCCAGCGCGGGAATAAACGGCTTGTCATCCATAACGAACCGCCGCCGAGACGGAACCTCCACTGGTCATTTATGTTAGGCCTCGGGATGCTGACCATGCTCGCCTTATGGGCTGGCTCCGCTGCCGTACTGAGTTGGTGGAACGGCCATCAGCTCGATAGCGCCTATGGCATGCCCCGGACCTACCAGACGGATCAGGTTGTCGGACACGCCGACTCAACCGACCATCCGACGCACTTTATCGCGGTCAATCTGAACTCCCGCATCACCATTATCGAAATCCCCGGCGGCAACAGCCAGCACGCGCGGATTTACTCCGGCCCGGCGCTGTATGCGGACAATGGGAACTCGATACCGGTGACGCTGGAATTTAAGGATGCCAACGGCGACGGCAAAGTAGACATGATCGTGCATGTCGGCGATCAGAGCATTGTGTACCTCAACGACGGTACGCAGTTCAAACCCCAACAATAGGAGCGGAACATGTATCACGGGGACGACGAACCGACAGAGGTCCTGCATATTTACGTTGTCCGGGAAGCAGTCACACCCCCGCTGCTTCCCATTGTCCTGTCAGTGTTGGCTCTCTCTGTCTTCCTTGCGTTCGGTGCGCTTTCCCCGAACCAGCAGCCGGTGGCACGGGCGGTTATCCGTGTCCCGGCTGTTCCCCTCACCATCAGGACGTTTACGGCTCAAGCGCCGGTTATACCGACGGGCGCGCGCACCTATCCTGCCACCACGGCCCATGGCGTGCTCACGATCACCAACGGCTCGGTGATATCACAAACTTTGCCAGCGGGCCTAACCTTTATTAGTAGTAGCGGCGTTTCAGTCGTGACTGATACGGCGGTGTTCGTGCCTGCCGGCAGTGCCAACGGTTATGGCTTCGCGACAGTTGCGGCCCATGCGCTTATAAGTGGCAACTCGGGCAACATCCCGGCCTATGCTATCAACCGCGTCGAAGGTTCCAGCGTCTACGTCCGCAACTTAGCGGCGTTCCAGGGCGGCCGAGATGCCTACTCGGTCAAGTATGTGACCGCCCAGGACAGGCAGGCTGCGCTTGAAAAAGCGCGGCAGCACTTGGCAGTCGTCAGCGCGGGCCTGCATTATCCCTGCTTCGAACGCATCACCGGCGCGGTTCGGGTGATCTGGCTCTGTCAGTTTCTGATATATCACATTCCGACATACATGCATGTGACCGGCGTACGGCTACAGGGAAAGAATCTTGTATTAACTGTTTGGTTCGTCGTGCGTCCCGTACATATCTGGGTGAAGTAAACACCCTTAGTTCGTTTATATCGTAGACGTTGTTTTTTCTGCCACCTGAAAGGAACCTACCTATGCCATCAACTCCCCAACGCAAACGCGCCGTCATCTACTGCCGCGTCAGTACCGACAAGCAAGAAATTGATGGAGAAAGCTTAGAGTATCAAGAGGCGAAATGCCGCCAGTACGCTGAGCTGCATGATATCGACATCGTAGTTGTCCTGCATGAAGCCAAAAGCGGCTACATCCATTACACCTTGCGCGACAAGCTGACGTTCGCTCGCTCCCTCATCCGCGACCATATGGCCGACATGATTATCGTCTGGGATTTACGCCGCTTCTCCCGTAACTTCGTGCACTCCGCCATGATATTTGAAGAGATCGAAAGCAATGGTGGCGAGATCATATCGGTCAGCGAGAATATAGACAACAGCCTGACCGGCAAGCTTGTCCGTTCTATCCTGGCTTGGAGCGCCGAGAGCGAGCGCGAAAAGATCGTGGAGTATGCCAACCGTCACTGGCAGACCCGGTTAGCCCAAGGGTTGCCGATGGGGACTGGACGCGCCCCTTACGGCTGGGGATGGGCGGATACAGACAAGACGCGCTACCTCGTCAACAAAGAGGAAGCTATGGTGCGTGTCTCGATCTTTACCATGTTTGTTGAAGAGGATATGAGCCTGCGGGCTATCGCCCATAAACTGACTGAGAGCGGTATTTTACCGCCGGCAATGGCGCGCGGCTGGAAGGTGAGCTCGGCCGCCTGGCGGCCGTCTACCGTCCATAAAATTCTGGTTGCGTCTGAGAATATCGGGACGATTACCCTTTGCAAGACGAAAAGAGGCACGACTGCGTCGGGGTCTGAGACGAGAAAGCCGAACAGCCAGGTCACCACTATCCCCGGCGGCATCCCCGCTCTCATCCCGGGCGAACTGTACGAACTGGCACAGTACAAATTGCGGCACAACCGGATAGACAAGAGCCGCGCGCACCACAAGCCGGAAGATTTCCTCTTAAAAAGCCATGTCGTCTGCAAGACATGCGGCTACCGGATGGGCAGCGTGTACCGCTTTTATGGCGGCGAGGCATACGGTGTCTACCGCTGCCGCAAGTACTACAGCAAATATGACCGCTGCCCCGACTTTCCTGAAATCAAGGCGGATAAGGTCAATACGTTTGCGTGGGAAAACTGCTGCCGCGTCTTCGAGTCAATCGAGGAGATCAGAGATACGATCCGTGCCCAGATCGAGCAGGACGTGAAGGGCTTTCTTGAAAACACCCAAGGCAGACAGCAACTTGCCCAGCTAACCAACGAGATTGCAATGGCCGAAGCTGAGCGGGATAAGCATGCGCCCGGCAGTTACTACTACAACCTGGTCAGCCAGGACATTGCTGCCAAACAGCAACAGCTGCGCAAATATGAGGAGGAGGCTACTCACGCCGAAGTGAGCGAGCAGCTGCTTGACATCTACCAACGGAGCGTGCTCAGTTTCCTCGACTTCTTGAGCACGATGAAAGGCAGGTACCACGAAGCGACCTTCAAGGAGAAACGCAACGCCCTTGATGTACTCGGCGTCACCGTGACGGTACATTCCTGTGATAAAGAGATTTCACTGGCGAGACATGTTGAAACGGCTAAGGAATGGCTGTCACTAACCGAGGCGGCTGAACTGGCAGCTATAGACATGAGCACGTTCAGGTACCACATTGAAAAAGGCGAGCTAACGGTCTATAGACGCGACGAGTCGCGCCGTAACAGGTACGTCAACCGTGATGAGTTAAACCGCTTCTTATCGACGTACAGCTATGCCCCCCGGCATATCCGCGAGAACGTGCAAACAAGGGTAGAAATCCATTATTCGCCAATTTTCTCAGGTGTCCAACCCTCCTTGATGTAGGCGTAGGTGGCGATCAAGTAAAATGGCCCATAAAGCAGGTTATCCAGCCAGATCGTCACTTTGAAGAAGACCGGGCGGGCGATGAGCAGCGGATCGAAGTTGTTGCCCCACCAATGGACCGCGTCGATGACCGGGCGAGGAGGCCAGATGGGATAGGTGAAATGTGCCGGATTGGCGATGACAAGCTGTTCGGTATCGATAAAATACGAAACGAACAGCAAATTGATGAGGAAAAATGCTACAAGAACGATATCGACGCGGCGTTGGGAGAGAGGTATAGTCTCTACCATGGGTACGACGCTCCTTTATTTTGATGAACGGCGTTGTCGGAGCTGTGCAGCTTTGCGCAAGAGTTGGCGACAACGGCAGTCCCATGATTTGCTCTGCCAATGAGCATGGCAAACCATACTCTACATTATAGCAGATGAGCTGTAAATTATCACAAATATTGGGCATAAGCTCAAGCATAAATGAGCTTGGGATACCTATTTCACATGTGGTGAGAAGTGTCACGTTTGCTGCACATCTATCGTATACAACTGTACGGATGTTAGCAATCAAATGTTCTGAGCAGATCTTTGAAGGAGAGACATCTGATAAGCTCTTCATTTCCCCAAGACAGGCAAGTTCTCTCCTGTGGATCACTTCTCTCTCGATGATGGGGTATAATGCTGAGAGATGATCGCGCTCACCCTTGTGACTCGCGGTCTCTGCACCTGTGGGTTGTGTGTTTCCTGGTGCCGAGGAGGTCTCGCGTGCTTGATTTCCCTACGGGAACGATCACACTGCTCTTCACTGATATCGAAAGGTCTACGCTCCTGCTACAACAGGTAGGTGAGCAGTATAGCCGTGTGCTGGCTCAGTGCCGACAGGTGCTGCGCACGGCTTTCCAGCAGTCTCACGGTCACGAAGTCGATACACAAGGAGACGCCTTTTTCTTCGCCTTTGCGCGTGCCACCGATGCCGTCTCGGCTGCCGTGGCCGCTCAACGCGCTCTTGCCTCGCATGCC